>VFQT010000545.1_pt1 | contig 54029 bp, 48 predicted proteins | sample 3512381 | NCBI WGS metagenome assembly VFQT01 (sample SAMN10412376, study PRJNA504923) | tailings metagenome | isolation source: Relicate 2 Philex TSF3 active mining site | place: Philippines: Tuba, Benguet | collected 2017-08-29
CCCCTCCCCTATTCTTCATCTCTGTTCCATACCGAAACATCGGCCCGACTTCAGGGTCAGAATGTAACTAACCCCTGCATACCAATAAATATCGTTGTAAGAATTAATCCCACGCTGCGCACCTGCAATATTACGTGGCAATCCCAATTCTTCCGAACGATCCGACATTTGTGCAGCAAGTGGTGATCGCGATAGTGACATATACGTGTATCCTGGGTAAGTCAAGCTCACATCGTCGAGATAGTCGGTCAGTGCATATCGTCCGGAGATTTCAAAACTGAATGAATGCATGCCCTTGTAATTGTAGCGATACCCTATACCAAAAGGAATAGACAACGCATATTGACTATAGATCGAGCGCCCTGGGAAACTATCGAGCCCCTGTCCTTCAGTACCCAACGGTCGAAGCTCCACTTTTTGTCCGTCCACTATGGCTGTTGGGTCGAAACGGAAACGAGATAACCCAGAAAAAATAAAGGGAGTATGGTTGTGCCGCTTTTGACCGGTGATGTATTTAAAAAAGTTAAATTCGGCTAAGGCGGACGTTTCCGTGATGTTTGAAACAAAATTCAAATTTCGGTTACGCATCCAAACATAAGGTGCATCAGCATCAGTGGCCTCCACCTGCGTCTTCAGGATCGAAAAGCGAAAGCCCCAATGGGGGGTTGCATTGATTTTAACCCATCCGTAGCCCACCGGATTAAGTTTCTGTAAGCCAAAATCCGGGCGAAGGTCTCCCGTATAGCCACTTACCCCGGTTCCTACTGCTAAATCCCAAAATTGTGCGTGGGCAGGGAGGAACTGTAGGCAAAAAAAGAGGCTAAGTGTGAAACTGATAAACTTCATGGTGCAATGACTGGACAGGTTGAACGGAAGCGAACATAGCTGAATGAGAGGCCAACAAACACGTATCCATCATTCCATCGGGGGGAACCCCGAAATGATCCCACATCGGCGGGCTCTAAAAAGGATTGTGATGTATTCAACTCCGAACGCCTGTCGGCCAAAGCACCGGCGATCGCACCTTTATTGGCGGCTACAACGGCCGGGTTCGCATAAAATCCACCCACATCGTCTAAATAATCGGTAAACGTGAAACGGTAACCTGCCTCGAGTGCAATCCTCAAATTCTGGCGAGATGCCCAACGCATACCGACAGCCACAGGTACACCAATTTGGGCCAATGAATAGGGTTTACGGTCGGGATATTCGGCAAGTCCTTGTCCTTCCAAACTTAGAGGAGCCAAGTCATACCACTCCCCCTTGTATTTGGCTTGAGGATCGAAATGGAAAAGATGAAACCCGGCGGCAAGGTATGGGGTCATGCGGTGTCGACTCGGAAAGATGGTAATGGGGCGAATTCGGTATTCGGCCAGCGCAGTAATTTCAAAAACAGCGGATCGGAAGCTCAAATTTCGGTAGTTGGATATGCGATTTTCACGGTTATCGGCTCCTGCAATCATGGCCCAATTGGCATCGGATCGAACCGACCACCATGGGTTGATGTTTCGGCGAACATGAAATCCGCTTCCATAGCGTATGTTCGAAGCCCAATTGAGTGAGTTATTGAGTTCACCCACATAAGATGTTGCAAAGGTATTGACACCAAACTCAACATCCTGGGCCTTTAAACCCGTGAGTAAGCCTAAAAAAAGTAAAGTCAGCGGTATGATTCGAAACATAGGCTATGTAAAGAGGTCGATCCAAACAAGTATAAAGGGCGAATATACATCTTCTATCTCTTTTTTCGTAGCGCATAAGAAGGCGTTAAGAAATCCAGCGAAGCAGACGAAGGCCTCTGGAATTCCATGCCAAAGCAGACGAAGGCCTCTGGAATTCCATGCCAAAGCAGACGAAGGCCTCTGGAACTCCATGCCAAAGCGAACGAAGGCCTCTGGAATTCCATGCCAAAGCAGACGAAGGCGTCTGGAACTCCATGCCAAAGCAGACGAAGGCCTCTGGAATTCCATGCCAAGCCATGCTCAAAAAAACAAACTGGGTCAGAATGGATCACGTTCATTTCGCCGGTCAACCCCCCACATCAACTTTGATCGCAGGGTAGACAAGTGATTTTGCCCGTTCAATCGTATCAAAGGAAAGTCAAATGAATTACGGCGAACGATAATTCGTCCGGGCTTTTGGGCGAATACAGACCTCGAATCCATGGAAAGCAATACACCGCTACCTGCAGATTCTATGTTCAATTGAATGACCGACGAATCGGGAAGTACAACAGGTCGTACATTGAGGTTATGGGGGGCAACGGCACTCACCAAAAACACTTGGGAATTGGGCATGGTAATCGGGCCGCCACAGCTCAAATTGTATCCCGTGCTTCCCGTGGGGCTTGAAACCACTAAACCGTCGGCATGATAGGTATTCATGTAGATGCCATCGACCAAAACCTGAATCCGGATGACAGAAGACAAATTATTCTTGTGAATAGCGAGTTCATTGAGGGCAAACGGACAACTACCAAACAACGATTCATCGGACTCCAAGCGCAACATACTGCGTTGCTCCACGCTAAACTGACCGGCGATCAACTGCTCAACCACCCCATTCATTTGCTCGGGTAAGGCCGAAGTTAGGTAGCCCAATCGTCCATAATTAATGCCCAAGACAGGAATTCCAAGGTCCCGAAGATGAACCACTGAATCGAGCAGCGTTCCATCGCCGCCAAGGGTTACAAAAAAGTCTGACCCTGTGAACTTAGGGACTTGATCACCAAATACGGCACCCGACCAGGATCCACCCAAACGATTCAATGAATCGGCCAGCTTTTCATATAGAATAACCTCTACACCCGATCGAAGAAATGCCTCAATGCACGCCTCCAATCCAGCTTTTTGTCCGTCCGGCAAAGCTCGGCCATATAGAGCAACTACCATGATCCCTAAATTTCAAGGTAGCGCATCAACGAGGAATAGCGATCGCGCAACCACTCTTCGCGACGTGTTTCGTGACTTACATATAAGATTTCATAGCCAAATCGCTCATATCCCGATACCAATTGACTGAGGTCAAGAAGGTTAAACTTTAGATGTACCAGGCACAGAGCTGGGGTATCCTCGTCATCGTGCATCCGTAAATTCAAGATCAGGGCACGATTTGACTCAGCAATGCGCGCCAATTCGGCTGGAGAATAATCATGAGTTGCCATTCGAATGGTCATTACTGCCCCGGGTTGTGCCAACATACTCTCGCCTTCAATCCATCGCAAAAGATCCACAGCCGTAACGCTATATAAATAATGACCTGAAGAATTACAAATCGGCATACACCCTATGTTCTGAATCCTCATTTGCTCAAGCAGACGGCCGATTGAATCTTCCTCATTCATGTAAAACAAATTCAATAGGTCGGCTGCCATCTGGGAAACTTTACCCGACTTTTTCTCTTGAATCGGTTCAAATGAGATTATTCCTTTGAACAAACCTGAAGAGTCAACAACCGGCAGGTCAAACAAACGTGCATCAAACATCATTTCTTTCACCAATTGGAAGCTGTCGCCCCAACGCACTTCAGGCACAGTGCTGTGTTCTAATTGAGCAATCCGCATCTTGTGGGTTTCAGGAATGTTAGCTATCCAATTCGACTACAAAAATACGGTGGTTTGATGCACAAATGACGCTATCAGATGGCGAACATCAATCCCAATGACTGATTCCGGATGAAACTGAACTCCGTAGAGCGGTAAAATTCGGTGGCGCATGGCCATGAGGCATTGGTCTTCAACACTGTATGCCGATGGATTCAGCACATCGGGAAGGTCGGCCAATACCCAGGAATGATAACGCATGACCTCAACCGTGGCGCCCCCTAAACCCATCCAGGGAATCGTGCTTTCATTGGCACAGATTCGGATTTGAGAGATCATGCCGTGCATGGGTCTGGGGGCGGGAACTAACTTTGCACCAAAAAAAGTGCCCAAAGCCTGATGGCCCAAACAAATTCCCAACATCGGAATCTTGGTATGCCATCGTGAAATAACCTCCATGAGATACCCTGATTGGGCAGGAATTCCAGGACCGGGCGACAATACGATGGCAGAAAAATCAGATAAATCACCCAGTAATCGATCATCATTGTTGCGCCAAACGGAGCATGCGACCCCTTCCAGCAAAACCAAATGTTGCAGATTGTAGGTAAACGAATCAAAATTATCGATCAACAAAACCCCCACGGACACCAAATAGACATGAACATCAAGACGACATTAAATCGGTCGGGTTAGGTGCAAACAATTGCCCCAGATCACCAAAAACTGATTTCAGCAAACCCATGACCGCCTCTGCATAAATCTGAGAGGCGTTGTAGGCCCATGAATCCTGACGCGCTTGTTGGGGGATGAGGCCAGCGGAAGAGAATACCCACAACAACAACGAAACCCAAAAAAGCCACCGCGCCGCGCCCACAAGACCACCGAAACCCTGGCTGATCCAAGAAGGCAATATTGAGCGCACCATTTTTTCCAGCAGATTGGCCAATACCTTTACCAAGATCATAGACCCAATAAACACCACCAAAAATCCCAACATGGGCAACCAAACTGTTTGTATCCCCCAAAAGGATTGTAGTAAGCCCGCGGCCCAGTTCATGCCTTTTAAACCAAAATACAATGCCGTTACAAGCACGATCATGCCTGCAAATTCGACAATCAGCCCCTTGCGGTATCCCTGCCAAACACCCCAAACAAAAGCCAAGAGCAAAATTAAATCAATGGTGTTGGGCATAGACCCGTCTAAGTATTGGTTATACAAACTTAAGGAGAAAACCTGTTATACCGACAGTTACAAGACCCCTCATTTTCCTTCGGCGCACCGGTGAATTTGGGAAAGATGCCGATCAATGTCCTTTGAATCGCCAGCTTCTAAACCCTGTTCAGGCGGCTTAACATCCGTTTCCAGCACAGGTTGTCCGGCTTCGACCCACGCGGTAAACCAAAGACTACCCAATCGATGTATGGCCGATCGCATACGTTCTTCCATAAGATTGCCCAGAAATCGGTTGTATAACATCGAATAGGTTGGGCTGTAGGCCATTACCCGTGTTTGCCCACGCATTTCGGGTACCTTCCAATCGTCTTCCGGGATGCTGTCCCTCACCCGACAATCTGCTTCCAACACCAAGGGCACAAATCCTGCGCTTTCGCGGATGCAGTCCCAGATCAAATCGCGGACCCGTTCAACAACAACGGCTTTTCCGGTGAGTAGATCATAGTCGCTGCCCACCAACTCGGGGATTCTGCTTTCCAACAGGGCGTGGAGGCCGTGCTGACCCGTTAATTGTCCGTTATAGTTGTGGGTCACGTGTAAAGGAACATGTGCATCGGCTATATAGTGCCCTAAATCGGCTGATAGCCGCAGGATGCGATCCCGATCACCCAGACGAAATGCCTCCGTGAGTCGGTAATAAACCAGCTGTATATGCCATGGTAGAATACCATGGCTTTGGAGTTCCTCTTCACTGTAACAAGCAACAGCTTCCTTCCAGGTTGGAGGCAATAACACATAAGGAGGCGGCCCATATCGTTCGAGGTCGATAAAATGACGCGGCGCCTCGAGCGGATCGGAGCCCCTTCTGCGGTCGGCTGCCGTAGCCTCCTCCTCTAAATAGGGTAGATGGTAGCGATAGAAGGTGAACAACTCAGGTGGGAGCGTGAAAATGGCCGCCCTATTGATCATGCGATGTCCATAAAACCCCCAAGAATAGGCCTTAAAAGGGACAGAAGCGACAAAAAACAAAACGAATAAAAAAAATCGAGGAATCATGTTTGCAAAAATCAGGTGCAAACCGTCGATTAATCGTATTGCAGACGTATACTTCCGTAAGATTACGGAAACCTAAAAGCTGAGTTTTCGAATTTTCTTGATCGGGCCCGGACAATGATCCTGGTGACATCCTACGCAAGCTTGGAGCATCATATTATAGTGTGTGGTGTCGGGTTGGTTCATGAGCTCAGCCCATGCCTTGGCAAAATCTGCATGATGCTGGTCAAATTCTGAACCCAGCACCGAGGGGTCTGTTGGCACTTGGTTGTGGTAATTGAGAAGCGGATAAGCTTCCGGATAAATAGGCTCACCCGCTACAATTTGCTTACGCATTTGTTCGCCCTGTTGGTACATCGCGCGCATCATGCGTGCCATGGGTTTGGGTTCAGGTTCTTTACCCGGCTGCATTTCTGATGGATGCGTACAATCCTCTTCGTTATTATTGGCATCGCCACAAGCCTGAAAAACGATCAGGAACAAACCGATCAACAGCAAAACACCATGAGTTCGGGTAAGCCCAAAAGGGAAACGGGCACAAAGAAAAGGCATCAAACTACAGTAAAATGACGCCACTTGCCTCGAACACCAATTCCTTATCGGGTTCGGTGATGGAATCGATCTCGGCCTGAGACTTACCCGCGTCCTCTGCGAAGTGTTTTAAATCCTCTATAGATGTCACCTCATAACGTGCTATTCCCTCCATAATCACTTTTCGTCCGGACGATTCCAAGGGCACGAAAAAGGAATAATCCTTAAAAGATACCCGCATTTCTTGATCGTTCCCTAGATCAACCATCATCCAACAGCCTTTCTTCTGACAACAAGAATTGATGGTGCCCGCCAGTTTTACCTGAAGTGAATCTTTTCCCTTCATCAATTCCGGAAGGCGTGCGGCCTCTTCAGCCCCTTCCTGGGTAATTTGATTCCCGTAGTATTCAGCTTTTTCTTCGCTTTTGGAACTTTTGCCCGTTGGTTCGCAGGCCGAAATGGACAATGCAATGCCCAATATGACGAAAGGAATGAGTTTCATATGCATAGATGATTGATAAAGTTGATTGATTGAAAATAATTATTGCCACTGAAATGCAAAGATATAAAGATTAGTCGGGGGGATGGTCTTTATGATTGAATGTTTGGGTGATTCACCTTTTTTCCGTATATTCGCACCTCTAAAAATCAAGATCAGATGGCCAACCATCCCTCAGCCCTTAAAAGAATTCGCCAGACCGCCGTTCGCCGTTTGCGGAATCGTTATCAACTGAAGACCACCAAGACCCTCATTAAGCGTCTCCGTTCTGCGGGTAGCGCGGGCGAAGCACGCAAAATGCTTCCTGAGGTGGTTTCCCGCATCGATAAGCTCGTTAAAAAGAATATCATTCATCGGAATAAAGCGGCACATCAAAAATCGCAACTCGCTCGTCTGGTGAACACACTTTCTTAATGCTACCAAAATAATCATCGAAGAGGCCTCAGAAATGAGGCCTTTTTTTTTGCGCATCCCTTTCCGTGTACCCGCCTCAGCACCTGACCTGAACATTCCTACCAAAACAAAATAGTTGATCACGAATTCAGCGCATGTTTTTGTCAATTTAGCCTATGTGCATCAAGACTGCCAAATGCCCTATTTAGTTTTGTGAATGGAAATCGACACTTCTGGAGCGGCAGACAACTCATCCCTGCGAGAATATGAACAACGGCAGACCCTCAAGGACTGGGCACCCGACGACCGCCCGCGTGAACGATTTGTGAATCGTGGCCGCGAATCAATGAGTGATGCCGAACTTTTGGCCATCATTATTGGTCAGGGCTGCCGAAACTACACCGCGCTCGATCTTGCGCGCGAATTGCTCAGCCGCTGCGACCAACAGATCGCTCGGCTCGGACAAATGGAGATTAAGGAACTGCAAAACATCAAAGGCATCGGGCAAGCCAAAGCAGTGAGCATTGCCGCTGCACTTGAGTTGGGCCGCAGGCGCCGCGAGATTACCCCATCGCCAATTGGAACGGCCTTGAATAATTCGCAAGAAATCTATAAACGCTACCGCCACCGATTCGACGACCTGCAACACGAAGAATTCAGGATTTTACTCTTGAATCGTGCACTTCGACCCATTGCCGATCGAACAATCGGTGTAGGCGGACTCCATCAAGCTGTTGCCGATGCCAGTAAAATCCTGAGAGAGGCGATTATTCACCGAGCCTCCTCAATGATTCTCATGCACAACCACCCATCGGGCAATCTGATGCCGAGCGAGGCCGATCGCGCGCTCACAGAGAGAATCGCTAAAAGTGCCCGCCTTTTTGGCTGCCAGCTTGTAGACCACCTGATTTTCTCGGATCGGGGCTACTACAGTTTCGCCGACCAAACAGAACCGTGTCTACTCGGATTGTAAACCGTCGGTAGAAATCACGGCCTTACCCGACGAACATTGCTCCGTTCGCCTTATTTTTGAACATTTATTGCAGGCCTTCACCCACGCTTTCCAACAAAAGTTAAATACTACAATGCTCAATTTTCTACGAACTCTTGTATTGCCGCTCCTTTCGGTCGTGTGTGCAACTTCAGCATTTGCCCAGCTCAGTTTAAACACCGCCGACACATTATACGCTTGGGGTGCAGTGAGCACCACGGAAATAGTGGCCTATTCGGGGGTTCGAAACAACAGTGATAACCCGGGCAATTTCCGCTGGGTCCGAACAACCAATACACAAGTAAGCGGATGGCAAACTGCGATTTGCGACATCAATACTTGCTATTTACCCAACACCGACAGTGCTGACTTTACCCTCAATGGCCGATCCAACAGCAATATCGATTGCCACCTTTATCCAAACCAGGTACAAGGCAACGGAACCGTGGTGGTCACCGTTTTTGAAGTGTCCAATCGCGCGAATGCCGTTACCGTTGTGTATCGTTTTAGTACGCATGCTGCAGGCTTGGGCTATCTTGGTCAAATGAATCTCAACGCATTCCCAAACCCTACCCAAGATTGGGTAAATCTAGATATTGACTTACCGATTAGCCAATTGGTTTCGGCTAATCTACATGACCTGAGTGGAAAAAGTGTTCGGCAATTCAACCTGACATCCGGCCGAAACCTATTGGATTTATCGACATTACCCCTGGGCTGTTACTTGCTCACAGTCACGGACCAGCGCCATACTGCCTGCCTTCGGATCATGCGCAACTGAACATGATTTTCACTCAATTCTTGGATTGAGCAGGTCTTTTCACCATTTTTAACCCGACCTGACCGACCCCTTCTAGAGGGTCTACCCGCATATGTTGCTCAAGTCGCATGCGGTACAAACCCAATTTCTTGAATTGCATTCGAGGTAGAAGCAAGGGGGAAGCTACTTTCCAATCGCCCAATCCCTTTCCCACCCAATACCCTTCAGCATCACTGAGGGCCACACTTTTAAGATAAACACGCTCCTTACCCTCTGGGTCAATCACCCGGACTTTGAGATAAATATTCTGCCATTCGTAGTTGCCCTGGTGGCGTATGTTCAAGAAAATATCGTAGGAAGAAGTGGTATCCGCACAATTCCATGGAATTTCTTTCAAATCGGAATAGGCCCACTGATCTCCTTCTACGTCCAAAAAAACGTCAAACTCAGACGGGGGATTAGAACAGGTGGTAAAACCAAGCAGCAGAAAAACGCCAAAAATCAAGCGAAACGACCTAACCATCATTTCTTGGATTGCCGCTGTCGCGGTTGTTGCGGTTGTTGCGGTTGTTGCTGTTGTTCCCGATGTCGCGGTTATTGCGGTTGTCGCGGTTGTTCCGGTTATTGCGGTTGTTGCGTTGATGCCGATGATGTCCACGATCAGGATTCTGGGAATTGGGCTTGTGTGGAGCTGGGCCTTGTACCGAGGGCTGCTGTTCTTTAATTGGATTCTGCGCCTGAACCCTTTCTTGATTCTGCGCCTGAACCCTTTCTTGATTCTGCGCCTGAACCGCTTGCTGTCCACCCGGCCGTTTTTTTCTCTTCTTGTTCTTGCGCCCGGACTTGTCAAATCGATCTACCAGTCCCTCCGAATCATGCTCATAATCTGGCTCTTCCTCCTCATCACCCTCCATTGAAACAGCCGATGTCGACAAAGCCTGAAGTGATTCAACTTTAACTCCCCGCTTCATATCATCCAGCAAACCAACCACGGTTTCCACAGGTAAAGCCAGCAGAGCATCATCTGCATGATCACTAGAACGGCCTTTGGGAAGATACCATAATAACTTCTTGAAAATATCTGTCTTCACCAATTCATAGGTGCCGCTCGTCGTCTCTAAATACTTACTGTTCTTAGGAAATGCCTTCAGGGCATCGAGGTATACCTCCAATTCATAATTGAGGCAACATTTAAGCCTGCCACACTGTCCGGTCAACTTGGCTGGATTGTGGGATAAGTTCTGGTAGCGGGCCGCTGTAGAGCCGACTGATTTGAAATCGGTGAGCCAGCTGCTGCAACATAATTCCCTGCCACACACCCCTAATCCACCCAAACGTGCTGTTTCTTGTCGCGGCCCGATCTGCTTCATTTCAACCCTGCAACGAAAGGCGTCAGACAATCGACGGATCAAGTCCCGAAAGTCTATTCTTCCATCGGCGGTATAGTAAAAGTATATCTTGGATCCGTCGGCTTGAAATTCAACATCCGACAACTTCATGGGTAACGTACTGAAAGCAATTATTTCACGGGCTCGGACCAAAACACCATCCTCCCGAGCACGCAATTCGGTCAACTTCACACGCTCTTCATCGGTTGATTTCCGCAAAACCTTGCGCAATTCAGCATCATCTTCTTTGACTTTCTTTCGCTTCATTTGCAGCCGAACCAACTCTCCCTTCAGGGTTATTCGTCCAACCTCATATCCATAATGCGCATCGACTGTTACCCAGTCGTTGTTGTATAATTCAATTTTTTCGGGATTTCGATAAAACTCCTTGCGATTGCCCTTGAATTGAACTTCAACCACATCGCATTTCTGGCTGTTCCAAGGCAGCTCTAAATTAGACAACCAATCATGTACGTTGAGGCGGTTGCATCCCCCACTGGCGCAATGGCCTTTATCGCCACAACCCGTCGGAGCGCATCCCCCCGTACCACAACTACCGCATCCCATAAATTAAGGTTAGTTTGTAAAAACACAAATATAAGGTAAAGTTAACTACTGCAGTTCGGGGCGAAGGGTCTCGTGAAGCCGATTAACCAAGTTATGAAAGAGTAAACGGGGATGAGCGTTCCGCTCCAAGTGCAAAATGGCCTCTTGAAGTTGCTTGTGGATCCGATTGATTTTAGGAATGTCCAGGAATCTACTAAAGCCGGCGATGAATGCCTGTTGTGTGGCCTCCATGGGTTGGAGGGTACGGGCTCCATGAATCTCCAACAAGCATCCCCTCAACAGCTCTAGCCCAACGAGCAGGATTTTCTTCTGGCCCTCTCGTCCCAATTCAGATACCTGGTCGAGCCAAACCATCAGAGGTGTGACCTTGCCTGAATAAGCAAGCCGCAGCATCTCCATAAACAGTGAATCGCCCAAGCCCACTACCTCTTCGGCCTCCATCAACTGATGCATCTTTGTTAAATTGCCCTCGGCAAGTGGCGCGCGCGACAACGCTTCACCATGATCTAAATGATGCAATTCAACCATGGCCCGCGCAATTTCATCCGATTCAATCGGCGGAACCCGAAGCACCTGTGCACGCGATACTATGGTTGGCAGGATGTGATCGGTGCGGGTGGCTATGAGAAAAAACAGGGTTCCGGGTGGAGGTTCTTCCAGCATTTTGAGCAATACATTCCCGGCCTGCCCCAAAAATTCAGGCATCCACATCAGCAGAATCTTCCAACTCCCACTGTAGGCCGAAAGGGATAGTCGCCCCATAAGGTCGTAGCATTCGGCTCGACTTATACTGGCTTGTTTGTTTCCTGCCTCCATAAGCTCAAGCCAATGCGCAAACGATGTATAGGGGTTGGCCGTGAAGGCCTGCCGAAATTCTGCAAGATAAGACGTACTCAATGCGCCTCCGGTCTCGCCTGCTTTGCCGATCACGGGAAAACTCAAGTGCATATCGGGATGCAAAAGGCGGGCATGCTTCCCACAAGCATCACAGCGACCACAAGAATCGCCATCAACGGGCGAGGCGCAATGCAAATAGGTGGCAAATGCCATAGCCAATGGCAAATTCCCGGTTCCATCCTCTCCAAGCCAAATCACAGCGTGTGGGATTTGCTTTCCCTCAGCCATCTTCCTCAATGACTCCTTTAACAACGATTGTCCGTAGATCTGCGAAAACTGCATGGGATGGGTAGGGTACAATAATCAATCTGGCCAGGCGATTGGTCGATCAGAAATCAACCCTAAATATAGGATGTAGCTGTCAAAGATAGGCGCCACGGGCACAAATGAGTATTTTTGACCATGCTCCGTGTTCGAAACGTTTTGATTGACTTGGGTTTGTTGTCGACCCACTTTGTTTGTGACCTCGTTGCTTGCAGAGGTGCTTGCTGCGAAGAGGGTGACCTTGGCGCGCCATTGCTCAACGAGGAGGTTCAATTCATCAGAAACGACTTAACCGCCATTCTACCCCATATCGATCAGAATGGACGCGATTGTATTGCTGAAGGTGATTTCTGCGAACAGACAGAGGAGGGAGAGTGGGTCACACAGACGGTGGGAGGAAAAGCCTGTGTTTTTGCCGTTCAGGATGGCGGGATTTGGAAATGCGGAATAGAAAAGGCCCATCGGGCTGGGGCTACTGAATTACTCAAACCCATTTCTTGCCACCTCTATCCGATTAGAGTCGAAAAAGTCGGGTCTTTGGATGCCCTTTACTACCACAAATGGTCGATTTGTACGCCCGCTTGTAGCTGCGGTACGGCCTTGAGAGTGCCGGTCTATCAATTCCTTAAAGCAGCGCTCACCCGTTGTTATGGAGCAAGCTGGTATGAGGAACTTGAAGAGACAGCACAGGCTTACTTACAACAGCGGAGTATTACCTGACAAGCCTACTAACAAGAGCGGAGTATTACCCAAAAAGAGAAGGTTCCTTCCTAAAAACAGTAGGCAAAGTCACTGATCTTATCGCACCACCGTGAATGTTCCCTTTCGCTGATATGGCTTTCCATTACGACCAGTAAAATTCAGGGTAAAGGCATAAACCCCAGGAGGCGCCAGCTCTTTACTGCCCTGAATCTTCCCGTCCCAACCCTCGGCGTAACTCCTTGTTCGGTACACCAGGGCCCCCCAGCGGTCAAAAATTTCCATATCATAGGACCGCGTTGTATCGACATAAACACCAATCGGGCGGAACACAGGTGAAAACCCATCGGGCCTGAAACCAGTAGGCACAAACATCCTGGGGTACTGAAGCATGTTGGCCTGATTTGAAAACACGGTGTCGCGTGTTCCTAAATCATTTCCAGGCACTTCTATGGCCACAAGACGGTATTGGAATTGGCCGTCATGATTGGTGGTATATTCGCCCGGTACCCCTTCACTGCCAATGACATCGTGTGCAAATTCACGGGCAACTGATGGCTCAGTTGATAAGGGTATGAAGCCTGCGGTACGACCCGGTACATTAAAGAGCAGTTCATATCGTTCCACGCCACCAAGCCATGAATCGTAGGAATTCCATTCCACCAAATTTCGAATCTGCGTATTGAAATCCGCTTCTGCTTTGGCGCGCAACCAAATGCTCCTGGCTACCGCAGAAGAATCCGATTCTCTACCGCAAAAATCGATCAATTTTACGCGATAATAGTATATGTCGGTCAAAGGATCAGCCGTGGGGTCTGTGTAGCGCAGCTCCCTGTATAATCCCGTTGGATCAGGCAATAATGCAAAAATCGGCAGACGACGAATGTCTCGATATGCACCGGGACTGCCCGTTGAACGCTGCAAGACAACCGAATCAATATCGGCATCGCTATCAATCCAGTAGAGCAATTCAATTTGGTTCGTTAGGGGATTTACGGATACCTTTCGGATGTAAGTAACCTCTGTCGGGGTGATCCAATTCGCCGTCAGGCACACCACATTCGACCAGGCAATGGTATCACTGTTGGGCGTACCTGACGGGCGGAAGGCTAAAATGGTATAGCAATATGTAGAATCGCGCATTAAGTCGAAGCGGTCTTCATAGGCATAAAACACCTGACCGCCTGTTACTGTCCCTACCCTGAATGCGGGCATTCCAGCTCCTGAACGCCATATTTCATAGCGACCTACTGGGAATCCATCGTAACCTGTGAACATCAGATTCATGGATTCGCGACATTCATCGATCATACCGGTCATGAAGATGGTGGCATGCTGACGCGACACCAAACCCACATTGCGACAAGAATCCACACTCGCCACCCCATAAATGAGGGAACTATCGTTGGGGTTTTGGCCACTCACAATATCTTCCCACCAAGTATTGAGGCAACCATAAACGGTATCGAGGGGCTGCCAACTACCAGGACCTAAGTAGCGGTATATGATGTACCGATCTATGGCGTTGCAATCGCCTGGCAACCAACTTAAGACAGCATTGCCCGTGAGGCTATCGACCGACGCATGCAAAACCGTAACGGCTGGCGGCTGGTAGTTGTTGTTGAAATTGTCGCCATCAACAGAGGAGTACAAAGTGAAGCCCAATGAGGTGAGCAGACCCACCCGGTAGTTGATCGAGTCGGTACAATTCATCGCCAAATCTGCATAATTCCAACCACGGATGGTATCTAATGTCTGCCAAACGCCGGGCGTACGGAAGAAAAACTCCCGCTCCACCACAAAATCTCCATTTGAATAGGACGGATAAGGGATGCCCTGCAAAACAGTCATGGTATCCCAAGCGACACCCATTCCGATCTGAGCCGGTTGTAGGTTTGTGACCCGTACCCGCATGACTTTTAAGGTATCGGAAGGCAACGACTCGATGCTGTCGCAAGTCGAGGTGTTCACCAAGTAATAATAGTAGTCGTTGCTGAGTAGATCCAAAGTTGGATCATTGTCGGTGATGGAAACCGAATCCAATACGTAGCCTTCGCCGACTGGGCTGAATGGCGTGGCCGTTGGGCCCGTACGGATGAGGGGCTGTCCGGCCGGCACCGAAGCGCGGTACATCCGGTAACTCACAAATGAACGCTTGCGGCGCTCAGCCGACTTGCGGCGCTTGTAGTTGGCATCCGCTATAGCTTGGAAATAAAAAGAATCGACTGGGTCGATGGTTACTGTGTCTACAAATTGACTGAAATGCAACCGAACCGAAGCATTGTTGGAGGCCGCTGAAACGCCCAAAAGGCGCGGTGCCACCAATTGGGGTAGATTCAAAATATTGAAGGTCACGATTCGACTGGTGCGCCCCGGAACCGGGCAAATCAAATCAGTGGCTGATACGTCGACTTTATAGCCTGTAACGGATGTTCCACACAGTGTGATGGCCCGGCTCGGTAGGTTGGAACAGTCTGGAATCCAGCTGATCTGACCGCCACCTTGGGTCGAACCCGATTGATCGAAGCCCGTACCGATCACTGGCCCACCGGGGTACAAAAATTGGGTTGTAGGAACGGTAATAGCGGGAGCAGGGAGTGGTGGATCATTGGGTCCGCGCAGCGTCATGCAAGGCGGAAAATTGCAGGCTCCGGGATTATTGCCCGCCCCGATCTGACTGCTGTTGAATACGGTGTAAAAGCCTTGAGGTGCCGCAGGTGAGTTGGGGTAATTTGCAGGATTTCCCGAGAAAATCGGCAAAATATCCTCCACCCTCAAATACAGACTAATGGTGTCTTTAGCGTAAAAATTATACGTGAATACATCATTCCCCGCTGCATCTTTCAACTCAGAACGTATTTGTGGAGGGCGCTGCTGGTAGAAATATGACGGATTGGTGGTCGGGGTATTTGGATTAAATACGGGGGGATAATTCGCCGGTAGGGGTATAATCTTCAAACTAAAATCGCGAAAGACCTCAGCAATTTTTTGGCCACATCGGTATGAAATCACTTTAATCACGGTCACAAATGTGCCGGTCTGGTTGGGACGAAGCACCATTTCACCGCTAACGGGGTTGATGGGATGATTCGCAGCACCAACTACACCGGGTCCGAGCAAACCGGGGAGCGGGTTTGTTAGTGAGTATGGAGGCGTATAGAAATAAGGAGTGAGGCCTTGATTGAGCGGATAGTCGATATCAAAACTAGCAGAGTCTGAATTATTGGGGTCAATGGCAAAATTTTGATAATAAACGGTATCATTGGGATTAATGACCAACAAGGCCGTGGGGTCATTGCTGAACACAGGCGAATCATCGCACATTTGTGCTGGTGTTAATGCAGCTCCTGTAGACGGATCTGTATACCGATACATTTTGACTTGCAGTGACTGATTTCCATTACTGGCCAAAGAATTGTTGATGAACGGACGGCAACAAGGCAGTGTATTACCGCCAAATCCTGTAGTTACAAAAAAGGTATAACCGCCTGGAGGCGCTGCGCCCAATCCACTGAGGTCAACAATACCTCGGTAGACAAATTTGGCCACTGATCCCTGAGGACCGTTACCGGAGGTGGGGGGATCGCAAGAAAACCCTGTGGCAGTAGCACATCTTAATGTAACATCCTGTGATAACACCCGAGGTAATACTTGGGAAATATTGGGCTGTCCGGCCACTGGCTGCATTTGAAGCTGAAGGGCCGATATATCCAGGGGTATTCCATCGCAATCGCGGAATACCACCACGGTAAATTCATATCGACCAGGGCCGGAAGTAGCCGCAACGCATTTAAAAGAAATCTCTCCCCCGAGAACGTGCGAAGCACTTGACTCATAGGTAAAAGTAAAAACGAAGAAAAAACCCAGAATTAGGCTTTTAAGATAGGCAGATACGATTGAACGCATGTAAAGCGGTTTATAAGTCAAATCAATCGACGAAAATAGACCAATTGCGCGACAAAGGCAAACCCCGCATACAAAAGTTAATAGAACTTTAAGTACAGCACCCGTTTTATGGCTTAGTCAATCGCTGATAAGCGGTTGATTGAACTTTCTGGTTCCTCGGATCACTGATCGTACCAAGATGCGTAAGCGACATATTGATCCGCCGTGCGGTCAATCAGTGCCTTTTGTTCCTCGGTTAAGGGCTTTATCTTACGGGCCGGTACACCTGCATATAAATGTCCGGATTCGCACACGGTGCCCTCGAGAACCACGCTTCCTGCAGCAATCAGGCAATAAGACTCCACGACGGCATGGTCGAGAATAATAGCACCCATGCCCACCAACACATGGTCATGCAATGTACATCCGTGGATCATCGCCTGATGCCCAATACTCACGAACGCGCCAATCCGGGTGGAAGCTTTTTGGTAGGTGGCATGAATGATGGCGCCATCCTGAATGTTGGTTTGATCACCAATACGGATGCTGTGTACGTCGCCCCGGATCACAGCCTGAAACCAAACAGAACAGCGGTGACCCAATTGCACATCGCCCGTGAGGGTAGCATTGGGAGCTAAGAAACAGTGCTGACCGACAGAAGGCATGACGCCTTTTACCGGTAAAATCAAAGGATGCTGATGTGCATTCATGGTAAATCAGTTGAGGTGAGGGGTTTTCGTGCAATAAATCGACAAATACTTGCTTCACCGCGGTGGTATTTTCCCTCATCGAGCCGGGTAGTGAGCACCTGATTAAGCAGCACTTCCATCCCTTGAAAATCCTCTTCCAGTAGTTCGGATCGGAAAAGCATGTCGGGCTGCTGCTGTGGCCCGCCAGATGGTTTACCCAACTGATCCGTATGAAATCCTTCCAGCAGCAGCCATCCGCCTTCCTTTAATGCCGAAACGAGATTTCGGTGAGCCTGTCGCCGTACCTCCACCGGTAAATGTGCATAAATCGAAGCGACCCCATCGAAAACCGGAGGGCTGTGGTAGTTCGATGCATCACCGACTCTATAAACAATCTGTAGATTTTCTGATTTTGCCCGACTCAGTGCTTTATTCATGCCGGCTTCGCTCAGATCAAAGGCCTCCACCTGCCAGCCTTTTCGGGCGGCATAAAGCGCCTGACGGCCCTCTCCTTCGCACGGAAGGAGCAACCGACCCGGCTTGTGGTAGGCCAGCCAACTGCGGAAAAACTCATTGGGGCCATCGCCATACGCCCAGCCCTCTTCTGAATAGCGCTGGTTCCAAAAATCTGCGTTCATTGCAACAAATATAGGATTGATGCAGGATAACGACAGGGTTTTTGTGGATAAATTGCATATTTGTTGCCCTGTTTCATCTGAACTGCCGTGCACTGCGATTCGACGCCCTCCCTCCCCCAATACAGCAGGGCACAACTTGCCCTACGCAACGGACAGGATAAACCTGAAATCTGGATCGCTTGTCGCGGCCTAATTTATGACGTGAGTTTGAGTCGCCTCTGGCGGGGAGGCAAGCACTATGAACACTGGGCCGGGCAGGAACTCAGCGAAGAACTGGCTGATGCCCCACACACCGCACAGGTTTTAGAGCGCTTTTCGGTTATTGGCCGTCTTGCTTGATTTTTAATACTTAATACAAACATTGACGGGCTCGGTGAAAAACCGAAGGGCATCGTAGCCCCCTTCTCGGCCGACACCCGATGACTTCATCCCTCCGAAAGGAGTCCGAAGATCGCGCAAGAGCCAGGAATTGACCCACACAATGCCAAAATCGAGCTGGGCCGACATCCGGTGCACGCGCGACCCGTCGCTGGTCCATAAACCGGCTGCTAGTCCGTATTCCGTGCCATTGGCCAGCTCCAAGGCATCTTGCTCGGTATCGAAGGCTTGTAGGGTCACCACCGGGCCGAAAATCTCCTCCTGGTTGGTGCGGCACTGATTGGGGAGCCCATCGATCACGGTAGGTTCCATAAACCAGCCACCTGCACATCTTCCATGAGGGATAACGCGTTGGCCACCGCAGTGAATCACTCCGCCTTCTTCGAGCGCCAGCTGAACATAGCCCAACACTTTATTGAGGTGGGCTTCCGAAACCAGTGCCCCCAAACGGCTGTCGTCATGTTGGGGATCACCGACTGTTAATTGCCTTACCCGTTCCACAAAATCCTTCAGAAATCGGTTATAAATGGTCCGTTCCACCAAAATCCGGGAACCACACAAACATATTTCACCCTGGTTGGTGAAGGAAGAGCGCACAGCATTCGAAAGTGCTTCTTCGTAGGATGCATCGGCAAAAATGATCGTAGGGTTCTTCCCCCCCAATTCGAGCGACAGTTTTTTGAAAAGGGGCGCCGCTTGGGCTGCGATGCGTGCACCGGTGGCCGTTCCACCCGTAAAACTGACCGCCTTCACATCGGGATGTATGTTCAATCGGTCGCCTATGGGCCCTCCGTAGCCGTGTACTATATTCAAAACGCCCTTGGGGAATCCAATTTCGTGCGCCCATTCCGACAACATATAGGCTGTGTAGGGCGTGAGCTCCGATGGCTTGGCTACCACAGTATTTCCAGCGGCCAGTGCAGGGGCAATCTTCCAGGTAAACAAATAGAGGGGGAGGTTCCAAGGCGAGATGCAGGCCACAACCCCTAATGGCTTGCGCAACACATAATTGATGGCTTGCCGGTCGGTGTCGAACGCATCTTGACGGTCGTGCAGCACAGCACCAGCGAAAAACCGCAGATTATCGACTGCCCGAGGGATGTCCATTCGGCGCGCCAGCGACACCGGCTTGCCTTGATCGCGGCTCTCTGCTCGGGCAAATTCTTCCATCCGCTTTTCAATTCCATCCGCCAGCCGATGGAGCCAGCCTGCCCGCTCGGCCGCCGATGTTTGCCGCCATTCCCAAGCTGCTTCTTTGGCCGCAGCCACCGCTGCGTCGACATCCCCCGCAGCGCTGACCGGCGCATGGGCATAGGCTAGGCCGGTGGCGGGTTCGAAAACGGGCAGGGTTTCTCCGGATTGCGCGGCCACAAAAGAGCCGTTGATGTAGTTCAATAGGGAAATCATGAAGTGTATTTTTTGATCGATTCTTTATAGACATCCCGTCCTGCCGCCGTCGACGGGCAGGTTGATGCCGTTGATGTAGCCTGCTGATGGCCCGGCCAGGAACGCAATGGCCGCCGCTATTTCTTCTGGACGTCCAAAACGGCCCGCTGGTATTTCGTTGATCATATCGTGCTCCACCTCCTCTGGGTTGCGTGCTTCTCGGGCAGCCTTTCCTCTGATAATCTGCTCGAGGCGTTCGGTTTTGGTGGCGCCGGGCAAGACATTATTGACCGTGATGCCATGGCGTGCCACCTCTGCCGATAAGGTTTTGGCCCATGAGGCCACGGATGCCCGAATGGTATTGCTTACCCCAAGACCATGCAAGGGTTGTTTAACGGAAGTAGAGATGACATTAATGATGCGCCCGTAGGCCGCATTTCGCATGCCAGGAATCAGGCATTGACTTAATTCGTGTGATGCCAAAAGATGTTGGGTAAAAGCTGCTATAAAGGCATCAGGAGTGGCCGCTTGAATGGGTCCGGGCGGTGGTCCGCCGCTGTTGTTGACCAAAATATGTATTGTTCCATGCGCTGACACCCATCGGCCAACCGCTTCAGACAAGGATGCCGGATGGCTCGCATCGCCCACAATGATATCGTGTTCGTTGGGGTGCGCTTCCTTAAGCTGCTGCACGGCATGCAGCAAATCGGATTCTTGACGGGCCATCAACACCACCCGGCAAGCTTGCGCGGCGAGGGCATGGGCAGCAGCAAGACCAATGCCCCGACTTGCGCCGCACACCAAGGCTGTCTTGTCTTTTAGTTCATCATTTTTCATGGGGAACGGATTTTGTTGTCGGATGCTATTGATTTTTTTTGAGCTGCTGTTGTTTTTTTTTGAGCTGCTGCTGGTTTTTCTTGAACCAGATACACACATCGGTTAAACCGCATGCGGTGCATTTCGGCTTTCGCGCCACGCAGATGTAGCGACCGTGTAGAATGAGCCAGTGATGCGCCACGGCCACAACTTCGGTGGGCAGATGCCGCATCAGTTGTTTCTCTGCCTCCAAGGGTGTTTTCGCCTTTTTGGTGAGACCAATACGGGCTGAAACCCGAAACACGTGGGTGTCGACGGCCATAGCGGGCTGATCGAACACCACACTCACCACCACGTTCGCTGTTTTTCGTCCAACCCCCGGGAGCTTTACCAAATCTTCAATCTTCGAGGGGATATTGCCCTGATGTTGATCCACCAGCTGCCGTGCGGCAGCCACCAGATGCCTTGCTTTATTGTTGGGGTAGGAAATGCTCCTAATGAGGGCAAATACCGCATCTACTGAAGCCTCGGCCAGATCAAATACGGTGGGATATTGTTGGAAAAGAGCAGGGGTGGTTAGATTCACCCGCTTATCGGTGCATTGTGCTGAGAGCAACACGGCCACAAGCAACTCATAGGGATTGGTGTAGGCCAATTCAGTAGCCGCCTCAGGCGCACGCTCCTGAAAGTAATCGATAACATTTTTATAGCGTTCTGCGGTGGTCATGGCTTAGGCCACGAATATACCGCTTACATGCTTGCGGAATATTCCGTTTGGTGAAAGGCAGCACGAAGTGACTTTAATGCGTCGCATGATTTCATATATTCTTAATTTTGCGGCGTGTTCGCGGCGAATTTTCGCTTTATGATCCCGCTGACGAAACCTCAAAAATGAACAGCTAAGTTTTGACCGTATCCATCCCATAAACCTTTAAACCCCATTCCTGAGTATATGTCGACCCACGAAACCTCAACGCTGATACCCGCTGCTGAAAACCCATTCGACTCTATGATGTCGCGCTTCGATGAAGCGGCACGTATTCTTAATCTGAGCGACGGCCTGTATAATGTTCTTAAATCGCCCGCAAAGCAGGTTATCGTATCGCTTCCTGTGAGCATGGACAACGGCAGTATTCAGGTTTTCGAAGGCTACCGCGTGGTGCACAACATCAACCTCGGTCCAGCAAAAGGGGGCATTCGCTACTCGATGGATGTTCACCTCGATGAGGTGAAAGCTCTGGCTGCTTGGATGACTTGGAAATGCGCTGTTTCGAATATCCCTTTTGGCGGGGGCAAGGGCGGCATCAAATGCGACCCGCGATCGATGTCGGCCGGCGAGTTGGAGCGATTAACACGCGCCTACACCCGCGCCATGATTGATGTATTTGGACCAGAAAAAGACATCCCGGCACCGGATATGGGAACAGGCCCCCGTGAGATGGCCTGGATCATGGACCAATATTCTAAATTGGTGGGTTACAGCAGCCCGGCCGTTGTGACAGGTAAGCCGCTGGTGATGGGGGGGTCGAAGGGTCGTGTTGAGGCAACGGGTCGCGGCGTGATGGTGGCCTGTAGGTCTGCCATGCTCAAAATGGGATTAAACCCCTACAAATCGACTTGTGCGGTGCAAGGATTTGGAAATGTAGGGAGCATCTCTGCTAAGTTGATTGAACAACAAGGACTTAAAATACTTGCGATTAGTGATGTAACGGGGGGGTATTACAACCCGAACGGCATCAACATACAAGAAGCTATTGCGTATAGCCAGGCCCATGGGAATCAGTTGCTTGGATTCACCGGTGCCGACCCCATATCGAACAACGAGTTACTTGAATTGGACGTTGATGTATTGGTACCCGCGGCCATGGAGGACCAAATTACCGGACATAATGCGGCCAAAATTAAAGCGAAACTCATTGTGGAGGGTGCCAACGGCCCTGTAGCAGCAAGTGCGGATGAGATCTTGAATCGTAATGGTGTGATGGTGGTGCCCGATATCTTAGCCAATGCCGGTGGGGTAACGGTTTCTTATTTCGAATGGGTGCAAAACCGTTTGGGTTACTTCTGGACGGAGGAGCGGGTCAACCGCCGTGCGGATCGCAATATGAAAGAGGCGTTTGAACATGTCTACCAAACGTCGATGCAACACAACTGCAGTCTTAGAATAGCGGCCTACATTGTGGCCATTGATAAGGTTGCTCAGGTAACGCAACTCCGAGGTGGTATTTAGTTCAATATTAGCTCATTTAGACCTTTTATGATTCACCGCGAAGGCTATACCATTATTCTCAGCACCCTAGCCATATGCGCGGCCGGGGCCTTTATCATTCATCAATTTTTACCGGCGGGTAAATGGTATAGCTATTTTTTGTACGGCCTTTTGTCGGTTGTTTTGGTGTTGGTGCTGCAGTTTTTCAGGAATCCGGGGCGACATACGGCTGTGGATCCCCGTCACATCATGGCACCGGCTGATGGGAAAGTGGTGATTGTAGAGGAAGTTGAAGAGCCCGAATATTTCAAAGGCAAACGCTTGCAAATCAGTGTTTTCATGTCGCCGCTCAATGTTCACGTGAATCGGAGCCCCGTGACCGGAACGGTCCGCTATTATCGATACCATCCTGGCGATTATTTGGTGGCCTGGCATCCGAAATCGAGCACACTCAATGAGCGTACAACTGTGGTTGTGGAAACCGAAAAGGGGGAGCCCGTACTCTTCAGGCAAATTGCGGGCGCCTTAGCGCGTCGGATTGTTTGCTACGTGAAGGAGGGTGATCGGGTAACCCAAGGCGGTGAATACGGTTTTATCAAATTCGGCAGCCGGGTCGATGTTTTTTTGCCACCGGGTACCCCGGCAAGGGTAAAGCCCGGTGATGTGGTTATCGGCGGTGAAACGGTTTTGGCTGAATGGCCTTAAAGCAGTGAAACGCTTTTGGCTGAATGGCCATAGAAGCGTGGGCGATTTAACGCCTTGATTTTTCAAACTTCTCCATCTCCTGGTCGAAGGTGTTTTTAAACTTCTCGTAGTCGTAGTCGATGCGCAACCGCTCATCTTGTCCTAACTTAGAACCGAGGTTTTTAATCATATCCGTACCGCTTAACTCAAGTGCCAAGTAGGTTTTATACGTATTCTGGGTCGTTTTGGTGAGTTTTTCACAAATAATGCGGGTGCCCGATAGCTCCTGGTTGATTACCTCGCGACTCAATCCCTCGAAACGTTCCTGGATTTCTTCTTTGTTGTTGAATTCGCGGGAGTTGACATAGTTGTCGATCGTGGCCTTCAATACGGTGTTGATGGAAGAGGCCAGTTGGGTGCGGGCCTCGTTGAGTGCTTTTTTCTTGGATGTGTTTTGGTCCATGCTCTCCCCTACTGCATTGGCGCGAAGAATTTCTTTGGTACTGAAGTACTCGGAACCCGAACAATAGAGCTTCACCTCTACCTCACCGGCTTGTTCGGGCGTGATGGATTTGGTTGGAACTTCCTTTTTGCTTTTGCAGGCGGGTAATACAAATAAGGCGGAAGCCAAAATGAGTAGTGAAAAACTGGATTTTTTCATGGAATTAAGGGTTGAAGGTGGATTTGGGGATGGAATTATAAAGATGGAATAGCTGAATGAGGTGATGTGTTTCAGGTAATATTGCTTTTGTCGTATGATGTGTTTCAGATTATGTTGCTTTTGTCGTGCAAAAATAGATGAATAGCTGATTGGGGAAACGTTCAAAAAGCTCAATCCGTATTGGCATGCAAAATCCGTTCCAAAACCCGTGGCAACACCGAAAGTTCTAAGTTTTCTTGCATTCTTTTTTGGGCCGCACGAAGGGCGGAAGGGGAATCCGGGCCTGTACTGCGTACTTCGTTGAGGCTTTGTTGGTAGCGAACCATTTGGGCTGCATCTGATAGCTTAATGCTGCCGTTTAAAATACCTGAACTTTGTGTACTGCCTAACTGAATTGCCCGGCAATCGATCTGCACAACCAACTGAAAATCGGGCCGACCTTGGCCGTTCCACACCAGCAAACCGTTTTTACCCAATCGCGAAATGATGATTTGCTCGACTGCTGCGGACGACCAACCCGATAAATCACCCGAACCCGAAATCTTTATTTCTACAGTTGCAGGAAGGATTTCAATGGGCATTTCAGCGGATGGCCTCTGGGCCGGTGGCAGAAGACTCATCCACCTCCAGTGGGGGGCGTCTTGTGACAAAGCCTCTATTTTCATCTCCGCCCTCAGCGAAATTAGCCGATTTGTAGTCGTTGGAATAATCCCTGCACGCCAGCGAATGCGACCTTCTTGATCCGTAATGAAATTCCAGCCGTTGTGGTTTTCGATTCCTTTATAGCTTAGCTTGAGTGGAAAGCCCGTAACTGCACCACCGCCCGCGCCCAAATAGCGAACCCGCACCTCTAAGTCTTCAGGTGCATGCGCCATTTTCACCCTCCATTGTTTCTGGCTAAATTCAATTTGGGTTTGCCGTGCTGTTTGCATCATCAGTTCAGCGATATCGGTCAACAATGAACGTGAGACGCCGGCCTCTTCATAAACCAGCCGTTCGCCCGAAAACGGAGCGAGCTGATCGAGCGCCCGCAAACAGAAATCATAGACAGCCACCACGTCGGACCGCTGTATCGACTGACGGGCCGATTGCAGATGGTTGAGTGCTTGGTCGACCGCCAACTGGATTCGCCGCGCACGGGATCTGCGGTAGTCGTCCTGCGACAATCGATAATAGACCCAATACTCTTGATCATTTTGCCAGGTATCTACAAGCTGACAATCTTCCAACTCGGCTTGGGCCATGGTGCGTGTATAGGAACGAAACTCTTCGGAAAAAGACTGTTTGTCTTCGAATTGGGATTGGGTGGAATTCGCATCCACCCGTACTTTAATCTGCATGGCTATGTCGGAAAAAGCCTGTTTGCGCGCAGCTTCCAAGTGGTCGGCTGGACTGTAGGGGTTTTTGCGCGCCACGCCAATTCCAATGTATTGACCCATTTCGATCGGGCGCTGTTGCACCCAAATGGGCTTGGGAACCGGCTGCAGCGTTTGCGGCGTGGTTGGAGGTGGACTGGCTTTACGACCGCAGGCGGAAAACAGCACCACAAAGACGCTCAATAACCTGAGTAGTAGCCTTGCTCTTTGCATTTTAGGGATTCAAGCGGGCTTGTTCGTAGGCTGCAATGCGTGTCGAAATTTGAGCCGCCACTGCATCCTGTACCTCCTGAGCCAACTCGCCACTCGGTCTAAACTGACGCGGAGCGTTTAAAAGCCGATCCATATCTCGCTTTTGAAATGGAGCATCCAGGACACGGTCGCCTGGGTGCACCTCATTGAGGCTTCTCCAGGTGCCTGCAAACAGGTTTTGGCGGTTACCGCCATAGGTTACATAATGAACTTCGTCTTCGGCGGTTTCTTCGGCTACATCAGCAAAAACCACCATACCATTCGCCTGAGCAATCAACTGATAGGAGACACGCACCCGAAGTTCGCTTTTTCCCTGGATCTCGGTGTATACCACTTTTCGGTAGCGGGTTACGTTCTCCATGCGGTTTCGCTCCTTATTAAATTCTTTCACAACGTATGATTCATAACCCCTCCGCTCTTGACTTTGCATTTGGGGGGTGACATACACCAGCTCATCGATACGGCCCTTCAGTTGTAGTCGCGTGCCAACAAAAGCCGTATCAGACTGGTTGGAATTGGCTGGCTCTGTCCAATCGATAAATTCATTTCCCAACACAGCCAGCGCGGACTGTGTGTACCGTGGGATTTCCATCGGGATGCTAAAGGCCATGGCGTTTTCAAATGGCATGAGGGTAATGCGCACCTGAGCACGTGCACGGGCCACACGGCTCAACTCGGCGGTTTCTTTGTAGGATGGATCGAGGGCTTTCACTTTCTCGAAATGTGCAAAGGCTTTGCGGTAATGGCCGGCATCGAATGCCGTGCGCCCATCCTGGTATTCGGGTATGATGCGCGCCAGGCGAGAAAGCTCAGCGACATCCCGATAATCGGCCTTCCAGCTTTTGATTTCTGCAAAAATCTGCTCAGCTTCGCGAAACTGCCGGTTTTCATTGAGACGGGTGGCTTCTTTGTACTGCTGGGCGAGGTATCGGTCTAGATCCTGTTCGTAATCGACCCGCAACATCCCCGGCACTTCCAGGCGTATGCCGAGTGCGGAGGCATCTGATGCGAGGGTTTCCATGCTTCGATAGGTCCGAATCGATTCCCGATAGTTTCCGTCTTGGTGTTGTCTGTAAAACCGGTCGGTCGATAGCTGCATGGTCTGTTGACCGCTCTGCTGCAGGCCGACTCTGGCCTTAATATAAGTTCGATCGCGGCCCAAGGCCAAAAAATACTGTTGTACAGCCTCTTCATGCATGCCTGCTGTGGCTAATTTATCACCTTTGTTGGTGAAAGTATGGCTAGCGGAACAGGAGGCCAACAGCAACAATCCGGCGGCCCAAAAGGAGCGAAAAATTCGGAAGGATTTTCCAATTGAATGGGGGAATTGGAGCGAAGGTGTACGCATTTCCGTTCGTAAAGGGCTACAAAAATAGTTAGAAGGCATGAATTGCCTGCTCACATCGGCTGTTTCTTTTCAATTACCGTGCCATTGGGCTGTCGATTGCTTGTGTACCTTTGTCGTGTGCTGAAGCAGACCAACAAGCGGATTTTTTGGGGCGGGCTCACGGGGGATCTTCTCTCTTTGGGAACAGTGCAGGCCCTTGGTGCCCTACTTCCTTTGGCAACCGTGCCCCATTTGTTGCGGGTGGTGGGTTTGGAATCGTTTGGTTGGTATAACCTCAGCTTAGCCTTGATGAATTTTGGGGTGGCCTGGGTCGATTATGGGTTTACCCTAACCGGTAGTCGCGATAAATCTGCCATCGATGCGCATCAAGCATCGCTAGATACTCATCTAACGACAACGGATACACATCAAACGACAACGGATGCGCATCTAAGGACAACGGATGCGCATCTAACGACAACGGATGCGCATCTAAGGACAACGGATGCGCATCTAAGGACAACGGATGCGCATCAAGCGGGGCTTAGGGAGACGGGCCAGAAGCAATCGAATGCATCACAGCTGTTGTTTTCCCGCTATTTTTTCACCCAACTTTTGCTGCTGGGCATTGGTCTGCCTGTTCTGGTTTTGTTGGTGATGGGTATTCCATCATGGCGCGCAAATGCCTGGTTTTTCTTCTTCTCTGCACTGCTCCTACCGGCTCAAATCTTCATGCCTGCCTGGTGGCTTCAAGGATCGCGACAATTTGCTCTGCTCGCACGTTGGCAAGTCCTCGGACGCTTGCTCTTCGCCCTCGGCGTCTTTGTTTTGATCGACAGCCCGGATGATCAGTTGCTTCTGCCACTTTTGAATGGTGGATGTATGTTGCTGGTTTCCATCGCGGCATTTTTCCAGGTGACTTATACCCATAAAATTTCACTTCAATGGCCCGGACTGGCTTCATGCGGAGCCTTGTTGCGTGTCAACCGACCTGTTTTTGTGGGTGGTCTCAGCAGCGCTTTTTACGCACACAGTACGTTGATTGTCTTGGAGTTGTTTGCCGGTGTTCGGTGGGTAGGCCTCATTTCCACCTTGGAAAAAATCATGTTGGTTTTTAGGATGGCCGCCAATAGCTTTCAGCAGGTGCTGATACCCCGACTCAGCGCTTTTGTTTCGGTAGCGCCCTTGAATGCGGCGAAATACCTGCGTAAGCTGGTTTTGCCTGTGGCCACCTTGGGCTTTTTGGGTAGTTTTTTTTTATGGGTCATGGGTCCTCAATTACTCAGCCTTGTAGCCGGTCAACCGCAACCGGAGGCGGAGGCTCTACTGCGTTGGTTGGCACTACTTCCTCCTATTTTAGCCCTCGGGGTATTGCCCTCCAGCCTACTCCTGGCAACCAAAAATAATTTTTTGTTCGGTCGAAATTTGACGACAGCTGCGGCGGTGGCTGTTGGTGTTCATCTGTTGCTGGTGCCTTATTATGGGGCATGGGCTACTATAACATCATTAATCACAGCAGAACTGCTGCTCCTGTGGCGGAATTTGGCCTCGATGAAACACGCATTAGTGGGTAAGAACAACCAAGTTGCGCATGAAGGCTGAAGAGGTCTTGGTGGTGGTGGTTCTCTACAGCAATCAAGCCGAGCCCTGCTTGGCGCTGAGGTCGTTAATGGCCCATACAGAGGCGCAACGTATGGCATGGGTCATCTGGGACAACCATCCCCTACCCGACACGAAAACAAAGCTGCAACATTGGTTGGCCGATGAGGAAGCGATCTGTATCGAACGATGGCATTATGAGGCCCATGCCGAGAATCCGGGGCTCAGTTGCGCGTATCGGGCTGCCTCCAAGTGGGCCATGGATTGGGGGTGCTCTTGGATGTTGCTGGCCGATCAGGACACCCATTTTCCAGCGGATTGGTGGGATGGTTATTCCCAGGGGGTTGATCACAGCGCCTTTGGGCTCATGATTCCGCAATTGTATAGCTCCGGTATTTGCATATCCCCGGCTGTTCATCGTTTTGGGATCAGTCGCCCCAATCCACGGCCTTGGGTTGGTGAAATTGATCTGTACCAATATATGCCCATCAATTCGGGTATGATGATCCGAATATCCGACTACATCCGCTGCGGAGGGCATTTAGCTGAGGTTCTTCTAGATTTCAGCGACACTGCTTTTGTATACCGCCTGCGCTCAGCCGCTGTTCGTGCGGCGGTCGTTCCCGTGGTTTGTAGCCATGGTTTATCGGGCCTTGAACCGGGGTCCTTTGTGGTGCGCTTACTGCGCTTCAGGCATTTTTGCCGCGACGCTCGCTCTTGGGCCAAAACCGAAGGGCCTGCTGCATACATCACCATTGTCGTTATTGCCCGTGCCTTACGGCTTTCGATGAGATACCGACGATTTGGTTTTATGCACGTACTTTTGCAGCAGTTTTTTCTGGGCAGACCGATATGAACCGCAATAAGGCCGAGGCCAGTACACCACTCCACCCCCTTTTGGTGGGCCTGTTCGGTCTGAGTTTGACTGAACTCATTCTCGGAGGTGGTGGCCGATGGTTCGATTGGGGATTCCTCACGCCGCGCATGTTGTTGTTTGCGGCTTGTCAGCTTACATGGCTCATCTACTGGGCTCGGGGACATTTCCAACCCGGATCACGCATTTTCTTGCTGACCGCGATACCTTTGGCCGGTATGGCCCTGGCGGCGGCCAATGGATTGATGAATGGTGGCCTTACCGCTGCGGTGTTTGCTGACCTTAAACCCCTGCTGTTCATCCTGAATCTTCCCTTTTATAAACTCATTCTGAGCGACCCGATCGCCCGATTGTGGTTGGTCCAGATCTTTCGGTGGGTGGGATTGATTATGGCCTGCGCTTATCTGATTTTTTGGTCGATGTGGCAATCTGATTGGATTGATGGATGGGCGTTTTATCAGTCGACTGAATCGATCGGCGAGTTCTTTTTTCGTGGGAATATGGGCTTTTTTTATAAAGGCTTCATTTTTCTTCCCGTCGCCTTGTTTTTTTGGCAAACGATGAAAAGCAATTGGAAATTTGCTGCTCAAACCTTGTTATATGCAGCTATTTTATTGACTTTTACCCGAGCCATTTGGCTTATTTTGCTTATTTTCCCGCTGCGGGCCCTTTGGTTGGGAGGCGGCCGCAATCGCCTCGCGTGGCTTGGTATTTTTTTGATGCTCATTGGTCCCTGGTTGGTTGAGGTAGGGGTGGTCAACAACCGAAACGAACGCGAATTTTTAGAACTCAAAGGAGGCCCTTACCCCAATCAGGAGTATTTAGAAAATTATCCATACCCCGAATGGCAAAAATCCCTATCGTATGCTTTTGGTCAGGGTATTGCAAACCGCCATTTCAGCATGATGGAACGTTTTGTTCAAATCGATGAGGTGGTGCAGCGTATTGGCCCGATGAGCTTGCTTTTCGGCCACGGTTTTGGCATAGGAACGCCATTGAAACCTGTACACATGGAAATCAGCTATCTGGAAATCTTTCATAAACAAGGTCTTTTGGGATTGGGCATTTGGGGCCTCCTTTTCTTAGCCTTATGGATACAATATCGTCGCTCAACGGGCTTATCACCCACCGACAGGGGCTTGTCGATTGCGCTTTTCCATGCCGCATTGATGTTGTTCGCTATTTCGTTTTTCAACCCCTTTATCAATTCGCCCATGGGGATCGCCGTTCTGGCCATGGGAATTGCGCTCCCGCATTATGTGGAAAAGGCCGTTAAATCGACTCATTTGACCGGAACTCGGTTCCGGAGGCCTGAAGTGAGTGTGTGCATGGCCACTTATAATGGTTCTCGCTGGATTCGTGCGCAAATCGACAGCATTTTACCCCAACTGCTGCCGGGTGATCATTTATGGGTGGCGGATGATGGGTCGACCGATGGAACTTTGGAGATTCTACAGGATTATGTAGATCAGGGGGCGCCCATTCAGGTCTTACCTGCAGATGGGCAGGCCTTGCGCAACCCCTCCTATAACCTGGAGCGCGCCTTACAGGCGGCCACGGGTGAGTATATTTTTTTAGCTGACCAAGACGATGTATGGCTGCCGGGCAAGGTAGATGGTGTTTGTGCCGCTCTCGACAGGCATACCTTGGTGATCCATGATGCTCGAGTAACCGACGAGAAGCTTCAAACCACTTCGCCCAGTTTTTTCGGGATGCACCGCACCAAAACAGGGGCCATCGAGAATTTTGTGCGCAATCATTACCTGGGTTGCTGTATGGCTTTTAGAAAATCCTTGTTGGTGAAGGCGCTGCCCTTCCCGCCGAAATTGGCTATGCACGACATTTGGCTGGGCAATGTTGCTGCCCTTTGGTTTGATACTCATTTTTTATCGAAAGATTATGTTCTTTACAGGCGGCATACAGACACAGCCAGCACAACTGCTTCCGCCAGTGGCTATACACTCAGGCAACAAATTTTGCTCAGGTGGCAGCTCGCCCGGCAGATTGGCCTTCAATTGAACCATAAAACATGATCCAACCCCAACCCTATTTTAGTGTCGTTACGGTATGCTTTCAGGAGGCCCAAACCCTAAGGCATACTCTGTTGAGTGTGGCGATGCAAAAAGGGGTGTCGATTGAACATTGGGTCATCGATGGAGGATCGACCGATGGGACGCTGGAAATTCTCAAAGAATGGGATTTTGAGTTGAAAAACGCTGAAACACGGCGAGCAGAGCCTGGATATCAGTTCAAATGGATTTCAGAATCTGATCGGGGATTGTATGATGCCATGAATAAAGGCATCGCCCGTTCCACCGGTCTCTTTGTTGGCATTTTGAATGCAGATGACTTTTACCCACATCATCGGGTGCTGTCGCGCGTTCGTGGTCAGTTGGAACAATCGGGTGCCGATCTGCTGTATGCCGATTTAAATTATGTGGAAGCCCGTGATTTTCGCCGTGTTGTTCGCGCGTGGAAATCGGGCATCTTCCACCATCGATCGTTTCATTGGGGGTGGATGCCGCCCCATCCCACATTATTCATTAAACAAGAATGCTATAGACAATCGGGTGGTTATAGATTGGATTTCGGCACGGCTGCCGATTATGAGTTTATGCTCAGGATTTTTTTGGTTCATCAGTTAAAAACCACCTATTTAGCCAAAACAACCATTCATATGCGTGTGGGGGGGGTAAGCAACAAGGGCTGGATCGCGCGCTGGAAAGCCAATCGAATGGATCGCAAGGCATGGCAGGTGAATGGCCTAAAACCTTACTTTTTTACCCTCTTTTTAAAGCCATTCCGAAAATTATCACAGTTTAGTTAGGACGGTGTAAGCGGGGTGAATCTGGGAGAGGTGGGGCCTTTTCGAATCAGCCTCTGAAGCCGGTTTCCATGCCGGTCCATGCCCGGGCAAAGACGCCTAAGGGAAGAGCAATACCTGTTTCGGGGGTTGGCAGATAGAGTTCCCCGGTATGGAGTCGGTCTTCGGGGTAGGCATCACTCAAGAAGTTCCTCAGCACGAGTGATGAAAGTCCGAGCGAATAGGCATTCACCAAGAGGAAATGGGCGTTGGGCTCTAGAATTGCGCGAACATCATCCATCAAGGCGTGGATTTGGTCTTCCAATTTCCATCGTTCCCCCGAGGGTCCAAGTCCGTATGCCGGTGGGTCAAGCAAAACACCCGTGTAGCGATTGCCCCTTTTTCGCTCCCGAGCCACAAATTTGCGGGCGTCTTCCAGTACCCAGCGAATGCCGTCGAGTCGACTCAATGTCATATTCTCGTGTGCCCAGTCGACCACCTGCCGTACGGAGTCGAGGTGAACCACATCGGCACCGGCCTGTCGGGCGGCTAGACTGGCGCCACCGGTGTAGGCGAATAAATTCAGAACTTTAGCGGGCTGCTGAAGTGCCTTGATGCTCCGTGCAACAAACTCCCAATTGTCGGCCTGTTCGGGAAAGATTCCTATGTGTTTGAACGAAGTGAGCGCCAGTCGAAACCGCAGATTCAACGCATGGGTTTGATAGTTGAGTGTCCATTCCGACCTACTGTCTTTTCCTTTGAGGGGGATCCACTGTCCGCCATGCGCACCTTGCTGCTCGAAACGCCAGTGGGCGCGCTTCATCCATTCCTCCCGAGGGAGGCGAGGCGACCATAAGGCTTGGGGCTCAGGGCGAATAAGCAGTTGACTGCCCATGCGCTCTAATTTCTCTTTGCCTCCACAATCGATCAGGGCATATTCTGACCACCCGTTCGGACAATGGGCCTCAATGCGCACACCTACCTTGCTGCCCATGGCCTTATTCGGGGCGCCCGTGTTCGGGTCTCATGTGGGGGAAGAGCAATACCTCTTGTATGCTGTTCTGATTGGTCATGATCATCGAAAGCCTGTCAATACCGATCCCGATCCCGGCTGTCGGTGGCATTCCATATTCCAGGGCTCTGAGGAAATCTTCGTCGGGCATCATGGCCTCGGCATCTCCTCTTTTTCCCAACTCAATCTGTGCTTCAAAACGTGCGCGCTGGTCGTCGGGGTCGTTTAACTCACTGAACGCGTTGGCCAGTTCCTTGCGGTTGCAGATCAACTCGAATCGCTCGGTCAGCTCAGGATTATCGGCGTGTCTTTTGGCCAAGGGTGACATTTCAACGGGATAGTCTGTGATGAATGTGGGTTGGATGAGGTGGGGTTCCACACAATGTCCGAAGATTTCATCGAGTAGGGCCGGTCGAGTAGCCGATTCTGGCACATCCACCCCCAGCTTTCGGGCTTCGGCCAATAACTCTGTGTCGGTCAAGTTCCGAAGGTCTAATCCGGTGTATGCCTCGATTGCACCATGCCAGGTATGGCGGGCCCAAGGCCTTGCAAAGTTGATTTTTTGATCACCCACCATTATCTCTGTTGTTCCGTGTAGACCCAGGGCTACATGCTCAATCAATGCCTCGGTCATGTCCATCATCCATCGGTAGTCGCGGTAGGCCGCATAAAGCTCTACTTGGGTAAACTCCGGATTGTGGAAACGGCTCATGCCCTCATTGCGAAAATCGCGGGCGAACTCATACACCCCATCGAATCCCCCGACGATCAGCCTCTTAAGATACAATTCATTGGCGATTCTCAGGTATAGCTTCATGTCGAGGCTGTTGTGGTGGGTGGTGAATGGCCTTGCGGCCGCACCCCCATAAATGGGTTGAAGGATCGGGGTTTCAACCTCTAAAAATCCACGTTCATTGAAAAAATCGCGCATCAATTGAATCATGCGTGCGCGCTTGCGGAACACCTCACGCACTTCTGGATTCACCACCAAGTCCACATAGCGCATGCGGTGTCGTTGTTCGGGATCGTGAAAACCATCAAATTCTTGCCCTTGTTCATCGCGCTTCACTATGGGAAGTGGGCGAAGTGACTTGCTCAGCAACGAAAATTGCTGTACCCTCAAGGAGATCTCTCCAACTTGGGTGCGAAACACGTATCCCTTAACTCCAATAATGTCGCCGATATCGCAATGCTTCTTGAATAGTTCATTATAGGTGAACGATTCACCGTTGGTATCGAGTTCATCGCGGTTGAGGTATAGCTGTATTCGACCGCTTCCATCCTGGAGTTCGGCAAATGATGCTTTACCCATAATGCGGCGGCTCATGATTCGTCCACCCAAAACCACTTCTTTCCAATTTTCGGTCTCCTCGTCCTTGAATCTCGATAAGATATCCGCGATGGTATGAGAAATGGGCAGGTTGATGGAGGGGTATGGGTCTATACCCTGCTGGCGAATGGCTTCGAGTGCTTCGCGGCGAATGCGTTCCTGTTCCGATCGTTCGATCATTGGGTTTGGATTATTAAGGGGGCAAAAATACGAACTAGGGGGCCTCCGAGTTTTCTACAACGAAGGCCAGTTCTTGCAGGGCCAGCCACGACATGAGTCCGGCACCTGTCCTTAAGGCCTCCTCATCTATATCAAAACGGGCGGTATGAACGGGTGCTGTGATACCCTTTTCTTCATTTCGGGTTCCCAATCGATAGAAGCAGGCGTCTGCATGCTGGCCATAATAAGCAAAGTCTTCGGCCGCCATCCACAAATCGAGATCAACCACCTGCTCATTGCCCAAATAACTGCAGGCTGCGTCCCTAAGCCGAGCGGTTAGTTCGGGGTGGTTGTTGAGGCATGGGTATCCTACATTGATGTGCACTTCACATTGAGCACCTAATGCGGCGGCGGTACCCTCAGCCACTTGACGAATCAACGCGTGCGCGCGGTAGCGCCAGTCCTCGTTGAGTGTCCGGAAGGTACCCAATACCTCCACCTCATTGGGGATCACATTGTAGGTACCATCGGCATGAATGCGTCCGAACGACAAAACCGATGGGGTTGCGGGGTGTGCGTGTCGACTGACCACCTGCTGAAGAGCCACAAGGGTCTGCGCGCAGGCCATAACGGGATCGATATTCTGATGCGGCTGCGCAGCGTGTCCGCCCTTACCCTTAAACACAAGCTTCAGCTCATCGGCCGAGGCCATGTACATCCCTGACCTAAAGCCCACCTTTCCAGCCGGAATGAGGGGCATGACGTGCTGACCGACAACAGCGGAGGGCACCGGATTTTGCAAAACCCCATCGCGAATCATGAGCGAGGCTCCACCAGGTAGACGTTCTTCGGCGGGTTGAAAAATCAGGCGTATCGTTCCGTCAAAGGCATCCGTGAGGCGACTGAGAATACCTGCAACCCCGAGCAGACTGGCTGTGTGTGCGTCGTGCCCACAGGCATGCATGATACCCGGTCTATTGGATCGGTAGTCCACCTCATTCTCTTCGTGAATCGGTAAGGCGTCCATATCGGCTCTGAGGGCCACAAGCGCCCGATCCGGATTTCGGCCTTTTATATGGGCCACCAAGCCGTGTCCACCCACCCCCTTAGAGTAGGCAATTCCCATGGCATCCAAATGACCTGCCACATAGGCCGCAGTCTGTTCCTCTTCGTAGGAAAGCTCTGGATTCTGGTGCAAATGTCTACGGTGACTCACCACCTGTGCGAACAAGTCAGTCGACAATTCCTGAATGCGTGACTTCAGATCTGTTATTTTCATAGTGCTGAATGTATACCGTTAATTGCCGGATATAAGAAGCTTAATTATTGCCGTCTATAAGAAAATCATTCATTGCCTGCTATATATCGTTCAATGACTGCTATATGTCAATCGTTCAATGACGCTCAACATTATTTTGATCATTACTCGATAAATACCTCATCTGGTACCACAAAGCTCGTTTTGTATCCGAGCTGACGGAATTCGGGCAAAAGCTGCTCAGCTTCTCTCTGGCTGCGGAAATCGCCTATTCGCACCCTAAAGTTGGGTTGACGATAGACCAGATGTATGCTCATATTGGGGTATGCACCCTCCATTTCCTGTTTCAATCGCATGGCCTCGGTACGGTTTGGGCCATTGTAGATCTGGATCCTGTATCCTGAAGTAGTTTCACGCTTGCCTGTTCCCAGGCTTGGCGCACGATTGATCGGTTTTTCGGGTGAAATGGTATCGCGCGTGGCCGGCGTTGGTTTGGGTGCGGGTGCAGGTTCCTCCACTACATTAGGGGGCACAACGGGCGCAACGGGCTCCTCCTTCAGCTCTTTGTTTCGGTCACGTCCACCCGATTTCCCGAAAATCTTACGAAAAAGCTGTGCTTCGGCCGGTGCCGTACCCAGCAAGAGAAACAAAAAAACCAGCCCCATTATGGCCCGTCTATTCGGTGTTTTTTGGTCCATACTTTGTGTTTTTTGTTTTATATCTTGTGTTTTTGGATCATTGGAATTGAATTTCAATCATATAAAGCGTTATACCAGAAATCTCCACAAGGCTTATTCCATGTCTACTCCTCCCGACCGTGGCACTGTTTAAATTTCTTGCCGCTGCCACAGGGGCATTGATCATTTCTGCCCACTTTCGGGCCCGCGATGATGGGCGATTGCACACGTGGTTCCTCGGGCAGATGGGCTTGTGCACCAGCTTGTCCGGCCCTCGAAGTCGATGAAGTGCTCGCTGATGAAGATGCGGTAGCGGTTGATGTACTGGTGTAGGAGGGATGACTCGCCTGAAGGGCCGGCCGAGCAGGTCGTGAAGCTGGTCGGTGCTCTTGAATTTGCTCCGCATCCTGAACCGGTATACCAGCTTGGAACAACAAACTAACCGCCTCCGAATTGAGTTCACTCAGCATGGTCTCAAACAAATTGAACGATTCCATCTTATAAATGACCAAGGGATCCTTTTGTTCATATACTGCATTTTGCACTGACTGCTTGAGCTCGTCCATATCGCGGAGATGGTTCTTCCAAATCTCATCGATGAGCTGAAGAACGACTGATTTCTCCAGCTCCGTGATGATTTCCTGTCCGTGGTTGCCCATCGCCCGCTTTAAATGAACACCAATTTGAACCCCACGATTGCCCATCTGTATGGGAACACCGATGTACTCGACTCGCTCCCCTTGTTCGCGGTGTACCGACTCCAAAACAGGCATAGCGATCTCCTTGAGCTTGCGGTTTCGTTCGTCATAATGCGTCAGCACACCCTCGGCCATGCGCGCAACCGCCTCATCCTCCTTCATACGGGCAAAATCAGTGCTGCTGAATGGAGGTTCCTGCCCAAAAACACGAATGGTATCGAGGTACAGAGACTCAAAATCGGCCGATTTGCTGTAGCGGCTTGCCAATTCTCCGGCAACATCTTCCATCATATGCCGTACATCCATGCCGATGCGCTCACCGTATAAGGCATGCCGCCTTTTCTTGTAGATCACTTCCCTTTGCGCGTTCATGACATCATCGTATTCGAGCAAGCGTTTGCGAATGCCGAAATTATTTTCCTCAACCTTTTTCTGGGCCCGTTCGATGGAGCGGGTAATCATGGAGTGTTGAATAACCTCTCCTTCCTGATACCCAAATCGGTCCATGATTTTTGAAATCCGGTCGGACCCGAACAAGCGCATCAGGTTATCCTCAAGCGAAACAAAAAACTGCGAACTCCCGGGATCGCCTTGCCGGCCTGCACGCCCCCGCAACTGCCGGTCAACCCGTCTCGATTCATGACGCTCGGTGCCCACGATGGCCAATCCACCCGCCTCCCGAACGCCCGGGCCCAGCTTGATGTCGGTACCCCGTCCTGCCATGTTGGTTGCAATGGTCACATTTCCCGCCAATCCCGCTTCCGCCACGATTTCAGCTTCCCGCTGATGCTGCTTGGCATTGAGTACATTGTGTTTGATTTTGCGCATGCTCAGCATTCGGCTCAGCAATTCAGAAATCTCCACGGAGGTGGTACCCACCAGCACAGGGCGTCCGGCTGCCACCAATTCCTCCACTTGTGTAATGATAGCCTGATACTTTTCCCGAACGGTTTTATAGACCCGATCCTCTTCATCGCGCCGGATGATTGGGCGATTCGTGGGAATCACCACCACATCCAGCTTATAAATCTCCCACAACTCACCCGCCTCCGTTTCCGCCGTACCCGTCATACCCGCCAGCTTATGATACATCCGGAAATAGTTTTGCAGGGTGATGGTCGCAAAAGTTTGAGTGGCCGCTTCCACGCGAACATTTTCCTTAGCTTCAATTGCCTGATGCAAACCATCCGAATAGCGACGACCATCGAGCACACGCCCCGTTTGCTCATCCACGATCTTCACTTTGTTTTGGTCGACTATATACTCCACATCGCGTTCAAACAGACAATAGGCCTTCAGAAGCTGATTGAGTGTATGAATTCGCTCCGATTTTACCTGAAAATCGGACAGTAAGCGTGATTTTTGCTCGGCTTTTTCGCGGGCATCCAACGCAGACTTTTCAATCTCCGCCACTTCACTGCCCACATCAGGCATGATGAAGAATTGAGGATCTTCTCCACTTGCGGTAATCAGTTCGATGCCTTTTTCGGTGAGCTCGATGGTATTGTTCTTCTCATCGATCGTAAAAAACAGGGGCTCATCGGCCTTGTGCATTTCCTTTTGCTGGTCCTGCATATAAAAAGCCTCCGTCTTTTGTAGCTGTGCCCGAATGCCTTGTTCACTCAAAAACTTAATCAACGCCTTATTCTTCGGCAACCCGCGGTAGGCACGGAACAAAGCCAGTCCCCCTTCATCGGTTTGACCCGCCGACAACAACCTGCGGGCATCGCTGAGGGCTGTGTTCACGAAACGCTTTTGGGCGTCGACGAGCCGTTCGATCCGGGGCTTCAGTTCCTGAAACTCATGGATCTCTCCGCGCGGGGTCGGACCAGAAATAATAAGCGGGGTACGGGCATCGTCGATGAGCACAGAATCCACCTCATCCACCATAGCAAAATGGTGCTTACGCTGAACAAGCTCATCGGCAAACCGCACCATATTATCGCGCAGGTAGTCGAAACCAAACTCATTGTTGGTCCCGTAGGTGATATCGGCCCGATACGCCTTTTTTCGTTCAGCCGAATTGGGGGTATGCAAATCGATGCAATCTACAGTGATGCCATGAAACTGAAAGAGCGGTCCATTCCAAGCCGCATCACGCCGTGCCAAGTAATCATTGACCGTTACGATGTGCAAACCCATCCCCGACAGCGCATTTAAATAGGCAGGCAGCGTTGAAACCAGGGTTTTACCTTCACCGGTGGCCATCTCGGAAATTTTTCCTGAATGCAGCACCATGCCCCCAATCAACTGCACATCATAGTGCACCATATTCCACACCACCTCATTACCCGCAGCACTCCAGCGGTTGCGGTAAACCGCCTTATCGCCCTCAATCCGCACAAAATCTTTCGAAACCGCTAAGTCACGATCCATCTCTGTAGCCCGCACGTGGATCTCCTCATGCGTTGTAAAGCGACGGGCCGTTTCCTTCACCACAGCAAATGCCTCAGGCAACAAATCATTCAAGACCTCCTCGAGCTGCTTATCGCGCGACTTCACAAGCGCATCCAATTGCTCATAGGCCTGGGTTTTCTCTGCGGTCTGTTCGGGAGGGAGGGCATCCGCCTCAGCCCGAAGTTGCTCAATTTCCTCCTCCATGTCCTTGAGCGCCTCTTTGATCCTCGAACGAAACTCGATCGTTTTGGCCCTCAGTGCGTCGTGATCGAGTTGCTTATACTCCTCAAACCAACGGTTAATTTCAGCCACCCGCGGCAGCAGGTCCTTAACATCCCGATCCGATTTCTTACCAAACAACGCGGTAATGATTTGCTGCAGAAAACCCGCCATAAGATTCACCTATTTAATAGAGCGCAAAGTTACACATAAGAAGGCTCCACTTCCTTATATTTGCCGCGTCTTAGGGGTGCCCTTCGGGGCTGAGATTATACCCATTGAACCTGATCAGGGTCATGCCTGCGAAGGGAAGATGTTATCCAATGTTGCTTGTCGGCCCCTGCCAAGCATTTGTTCAACCCACAAATGCCCTATGGCCATGCGCATTCTATTCATTCCAATCCCCAAACTACCCCTTTTAGCGATTTATTTATGCAGCTGCTTGACCGTTTTGCACGCTAAAAACCCTGTTACCGGAAAACTCATCGACCAACGGCAAGGAAAACCCATATCCGCGGCAACCGTGGTACTTGAACCCCGTCAGTCGTTTGTTCTCTCCGACAGTTTGGGCCAATTCACCCTATCGAACCCCGGTCTCGGCCTTCGCATGCATCTGCGCATCAGTCACCTCGCCTATCAGCCCATCGACACCATCATCACCCTTGACGAAGTGGCTTCAACCCCGCTTGTATTCTATATGGTTCCCCGCATTCAGGAGCTCATGGAAGTATCGGTGATGCCCTTCCCAGCCCAAGAGCGCACACCCATCGCCTTCACCCGCATCACGGCCAAAGACCTGCAGCCCGGAAATCTGGGGCAAGATCTGCCCATCTTGTTGCAGCAATCGATCGGGGTGGTTTCGCATTCCGACGCAGGTGCAGGTGTCGGTTATACGGGTATGCGCATCAGGGGTTCAGATGGCACCCGGATCAACGTCACCCTCAACGGCGTGCCGGTGAATGATGCAGAATCTCAAGGGGTTTTCTGGGTGAACATGCCCGATTTGGCGGGTTCGGTCAACGAAATTCAGATCCAAAGGGGCGTTGGCACCAGTACAAGCGGTACCGGAGCCTTTGGGGGCAGCGTTCACATCAACACACAACTTTCAAGCGATACGGCAGGGGTGCGGATGAATCTGAGTGGGGGGTCGTTTGGCACGCTCCGGCAGGCGCTCGCCTTGAGCAGCGGGGCCCTCGAAGGGGGCTGGCAGTTCGGCGGACGATTGAGCAGAATCCGGAGCAATGGTTACATTGAACGCTCGGATGCGGAATTGAGCAGTTTGGCCGTAGGTGCGCGGCGCAAGGGGCAGCGCAGCCGGCTTGATTTGAATGCGATTCAAGGACAAGAACGCACCAATCAGGCTTGGTATGGGGTTCCGCAGGATTCGTTGGCGGCACGACGGACCTATAATCCGGCAGGAGCCTATGTTGATGCGCAAGGCAACCCAACCTACCACCCCGATGAGGTCGACAACTACCGTCAAGATCACTATCAAGGTATTTATGAATGGCAGGCACGACCCCACTGGGCCCTCAAAGGCACCGCGTTCTACACCCGGGGAAAGGGCTACTACGAACAATACCGCGTCGATGAAACCTACGAACGCTATGGGTTGATGCCCAGTGTTGTGGGCGGCGATACCCTGTTGAGCACCGATATGATCAGGCGTCGTTGGCTCGATAATCATTTTTATGGGGGAATATTGCAAACGGAGTGGAAAGATGGACCGTGGAACATCCAATCAGGCGGTGGTTGGTATGGGTATAGAGGTGCCCATTTTGGTGAAGTGGTTTGGGCCCAAATGTCTCCCGCGCAACCCCTGCCCAGCCGCTACTATGAAAACGATGGCCTTAAGACAGAATATCATCTATATACCCGTGCAGAATGGGCGTTCCGATCAAATGGGCATCTTTTTGGTGACCTCCAATACAGATCCGTTGATTATCGATTTGAAGGACTAAACAACCAGAACCAGGCGGTTAACCAAACGGCTCCGTTTCGGTTTTTCAACCCCAAGGCGGGCGTCAACTGGCAACCCAGTCCGCGCCTTCGGTGGTTTGCTTCGGTGGCCGTGGGTCAACGAGAGCCCGTTCGCGACGACCTAACGGCTTCAACCCCAGAAAGTCGTCCGGGCGCCGAAAAACTCACCGACTGGGAGATGGGCATCAGCTGGAAGGGGCGAAATACCCGCTGGGACATTCAATCCTATTATATGGTGTATCGCGATCAATTGGTATTGAACGGACAAATCAATGATGTGGGCGCATATGTGCGAGTAAATGTACCCGAAAGCTATCGAATGGGGGTTGAAATGTCGTGGTCGACCCAAATACACACAAAATTGGCATGGACCGCCAATCTTTGCCTTTCACAAAATCGGGTGCGCAACTATACCGAGTATTTTGATCTCTACGATGCCCAATTCAATTATTTGGGCAATGTGCGTGGACAAACGCAAGCAGTCGCGCCCATTTCTTTTTCGCCCGGTATCACTTCGGGTTCTACCCTCAGTTGGACTCCCCTGAAAGACCTGGACATCAACCTGTTGAGCCGACACATTGGCCGTCAGTTCCTCGACAACAGCGGTGATCCTGCGCGAGCGCTTGCAGCCTGGACGGTGCATGACCTCCGAATCGACCACAGGATCAAGACAAGCAACCACCGTCCGGAATGGCGTATCAATCTACAGATCGGAAATATCTTAAGTCGACGCTACAGCGCCAACGGCTACACCTATCCCTATTGGCTGGATGGCAACTTGGTACGCGATAATTATTACTTTCCTCAAGCGACACGCAACTTCCTCCTCGGCTTGCAGGTGGCTTTTTAAAGCCTGAGGCGCATCTCTATTTCTTACCTTTCATAGAAGATGTCAGGAAATACGAATAAGAAAGTCCATACCGATTCTCGGCCGTTATTTGAATCGTGCGCTTCAAAGAACCCGACTCAACCCTCATATTCTTTTGATCCATGACCGTGAACTTCTGTTTAGATTGTTCCGAAAGGGCAGGCAAAAAAGACCGATGCACCGTCCATTCGACCGGAATCGAACCCGAGTAGTCGGCTTCGATTCGTCCGCTTACCCACCAACCTTCCGGACCGACTGGCTTGTTGCCATCATCCATCTGCCGGCCCCAGCGAATTGCACCGCTATCGGCCCCACTCAATACGGGCTTAGCCAACACCACATGTAATTCACGGTCGAACGAAGGAGTATCAATCAAACACATTGCAGAAGGCGGTTGATGATCCGACTCGATCCGTAGTGGTATTTTCATGAATTCAACCGAATCGCTGTTCGCACGGATGATTAACCTAGAGCGGGTCGACGGCCGTTGAAAAAATTGGCTATCGGAAACTGAAACGGCGCTGAAGTTCCAATCCTCTTTCACCAGCAGGGACACTTCATCCTCCCGAGCTGTGGTCGACCAAACGCCGGGTACACTCATCCCCGAGGCGGTCATCCGAAAAAGTGGGGCATTGTTCGCGTCCAAAAAAAGACCGTTGAGGCTTGGGTGACCCACCAATTGAAATTCATCGAAAGAAAATGACGCTTGAAGACGCACATCCAAGGCAAGGCGGGCCTTGGAAGAAGGCTTTAGACGGTATGTATATGCGCAATCCAGACTTTTGGTTTCTACCCATACCTGAATGGGACCAGCATCCCAACCACTGGGCGCCAGCAACTGAACCCGGTAGCGGGAGGGCTCCTTATGTTCAACTGCGTGCTTCCATTCGGAGTTGGCAGACCAATACATGATCTGTCGAACCGGGATGTTTTGAATTTCTTGTCCGGCCGACAAAATCAGCACCTCAGCCTTTTGGTCGATACCGAGTATGATACCGCTGTATCCCACGTTTTCGCTGCCATCGAACGTCTCCACCGATACCTGTCGGCCTATATTCATTGCGATAAGGGACCCGAAATCAGCTGCCGGACGCATACGGCGCACAGAATCACGCAGGGTATGGATGAAAACAGTCGACGCGTGGCCTTGATGTGCAGACAGAGTCGGTTTCAAGGTCTTGGAGGCTTTATGCGTCCAAAAGACCCGCTCCGGGATCAAGCCCATGGGCAATTCTATGACAGCTGCACCTTTTGCGCTCGGTGTGCCCACGTATTCCAAAACAGACAAATTACCGGGTGCCAGATGAAGGGCAACCGGTTGAAAACCCTGGTTAGCTTGGGCATTGGTGGCCAACATCCACCCAAAAAAACAGATACCCATAAGCAGCGCTCTTGTCCTCATAATATAATATCCTTATTCATACTGTTCAATGTTATTTTAATCCTTCTTTCTGCGCTTGAGATCCACAAGCATTTGTCGAATTTCGCTTTGTCGGTTGCGCGGACACACCAATAAACCATTTTCCGAATCAATGACAATGAATCCTTCCAATCCAACCAAAAGCATGGGTTTGTCGCTGCTGCTCATCACCAAACACTGTGCCGAATCGAAGGTAGCGATATTTCGACCCGAAACGGCATTATCTAAATAGTCGTGCTCCCTGACCCTGTATACCTCCTCCCAAAGGGTGATGTCTGACCAAGCGAAGTTACCCACAAGCACTTTCACTCTCGGGTTGTTATAGAGAATACCCTGTCGAAATGAAACAGGCGGACTCTGTTGATAGAGCCTCAAAATACCATCCCGTTCTTTAGGAGTACCCCAGATCCCTTCCATTTCACCAAACAATTGCACCAGCTCAGGCAAATTTTGACGGTATAAATCGAACAATACGGAAGCGCGAACCACCTTAATGCCCGAATACCACAGGAAATCACCGGAGCGGAAAAACGCATTCGCAATCTCCTGTGTTGGATTTTCGGTGAAGGTCTTGACGGCGCAAATAGGGTTGTTGTCTGGGTTAGGAAAGTACTGAATGTATCCGTAGTGAATATCGGGTTGATGCGCGCGGACCCCTGCCACCACCAGCTCATTGTGTTCGGCAGCATACCGAAGCGCTGGCTTAAGATTTTGCACGAATTGCTCTGAATCGACCACGAAATGATCGGAAGGCAGAATCAGCAGCAAAGCATTCGGGTTCGTACGCGCTATTCTTATGGCAGCGTGCAGCGTGGCCAATGCGGTATTCTTGCGAATGGGTTCGGAAATGATCGACGACCAGGGAAGCTCAGGCAATTGTTGACGGGCGAGGTTTGTCCACCCATCGAGCGTAACCAAATGAATTCGATCGACTTCGGTGAGCATGCGGGCATTTTGGTAGGCCGATTGCACCAAACTCATCCCCGTTCCAGCCACATCCAAGAATTGTTTGGGTAGATCAGGCGAACTCAGCGGCCACAGGCGCGAACCGGAACCACCGGCCAAAATCACAGCGTGTAGGTCGTACATAGATGACTTTCCTCCACAAAGATAGAGCAAGCTGATGCAATTCGCCTACAATATACCTTCCCTGAGCAAGTCGTGCAGGTGAACAATCCCACAAAACACGCCATCCGAATTCAAAACAACGATTTGAGTTATATTATTTTTTTTCATTAACTCAAGTGCATCGACTGCATAACTGCCTTTCAGTAAAGTTATGGGATTGGGCGTCATCATATCGGAAGCGGTTTGCACTTCCGGCTGCTCATACCGTTCCAGCATGCGGCGGATGTCGCCATCGGTAATGACCCCAACGAGCCTCCCCGACTCCATAACGGCGGTTAGGCCAAGTCGACTTGAGGTGATGCTGATGAGCACCTCGCGCAGCGATGCGCCAACATCCACCTGGGGTAAAGCGTTGTTGGTGATGAGGTCATCAACGCGCAAATAAAGTTTCTTACCCAGGGCCCCTCCCGGGTGGAAGCGTGCAAAATCGTCTCGTGTGAAACCCCGCTCCTCAATCAAACAAATCGCAAGGGCATCACCCATAGCCAATTGGGCAGTAGTTGAAGTGGTGGGCGCCAAATGAAGTGGACAGGCCTCAGACACCACCGCGGAACTCAAAAAAAGGTCGGCATGCGTGCCGAGAAAACTATTTTTCTGCCCGCATAACCCGATCAGCAGGTGGCCGGCCGACTTCAAAAGGGGTACGAGCAACTTGATTTCGGGTGTGTTTCCGCTCTGAGAAATACACAAAACAACATCACCAGCGCGAATCATGCCGAGGTCACCATGTACCGCATCGGCTGCATGCATAAACAAGGCCGGTGTGCCTGTAGAATTGAAGGTGGCGCTGATTTTCGCGGCGATCAGTGCACTTTTACCCACGCCCGTGAGCACGATCCTGCCCCTACAGTTCAGCATCGCCTGAACGGCCGCCACGAATTCCTCGCTTATTCCATCTCGAAGGGCTAAAATGGCTTCTCCTTCAGCCGTGAGTGCCCGGCGGGCCGACTCTATGATGTGCGTGTGTGGATTCAATTTTATGTCGTATATTCGGCTACAAATCTACTACTTTGCAAGACCAGGTCACCGATTTCGTTGATGCGCGCGCCAAATTGCGCGATTTACTGCAATCATTTTTTGGATTTTCTTCTTTTAAAGGGCGACAGGAGGAAGTCATCGACAATATTTACGCGGGAAAGAATACCTTGGTGATCATGCCCACCGGCGCCGGGAAGTCACTCTGCTACCAACTCCCCGCGATAGCCAGCGAGGGAACCGCCATTGTGGTTTCGCCCCTCATTGCCTTAATGAAAAACCAGGTCGATGCTGTGCGGGCCTTTTCTGGTGTAAGTGGAGTGGCCGAATTCCTCAATTCGTCGCTCAACCGCAATGAAATACGGAAGGTTCACGACAACGTCATGCAGGGTGTCACCAAAATGCTCTATGTGGCCCCCGAATCCTTGGCCAAGTTGGAAAATATCGAGTTTTTGAAGAAAGTCAACATCAGTTTTGTTGCGGTCGATGAGGCACACTGCATTTCCGAATGGGGCCACGACTTTCGTCCGGAATACCGCAAAATCCGTCAAATGGTGGATATGCTCGGCCAGGTTCCCATCATTGCCCTCACAGCGACTGCGACCCCAAAAGTGCAATCGGACATCATCAAAAACCTGCAGATGCCTGAGGCCGATGTTTTCCTGTCGAGTTTTAACCGGCCAAACCTCTACTACGAAATTCGCCCAAAGGTCAACGCGATCAAGAGCATCATTAAATACATACACGAAAACCCCAACAAATCGGGCATTGTTTACACCCTGAGCCGCAAAAAAACGGAAGAATTGGCGGAGCTCCTTGTGGCCAACGGCATTAAGGCTGCCCCCTATCATGCCGGCCTTGAGTCGCCGGTACGGGTAGCCAATCAGGATGCCTTCATTATGGAAGATATTCATGTGATTGTGGCCACCATCGCCTTTGGCATGGGCATTGATAAGCCCGATGTTCGGTTTGTGATCCACTACGACATCCCAAAATCGATCGAAAGCTACTACCAGGAAACAGGCCGTGCAGGTCGTGATGGTTTGGAGGGCGTGTGTATCGCTTTTTATGCCGATCAGGACGTGGTGAAACTTCAGAAATTTATGAAGGACAAGCCGGTTGCTGAGAAAGAAATCGGAAATCTGCTCATCGATGAAGTGGTTTCTTTCGCCCACTCGGCCACTTGCAGACGCAAGCAAATCCTGCATTATTTCGGTGAAGGATTTAATGAGGCCGACTGCCATCAAATGTGTGACTCATGCAAGCATCCGGTGGCACTGGTGGATGGTACGGAGGCCATGCAGACCCTATTGAAATTGGTGGCAGGCTTAGCGCGAAAGTTCGACTCCGATCATTTGCTCAACCTGCTCACCGGCACCATGAGCCCCGATATCGAGGCCTATGGCCATGATCGCCATCCACTTTGGGGGGTTGGAAGTGATGAAGCCCGTGGATTCTGGGGGGCCTTGCTTCGTGAGGCACTCGTGAGTCACTTGCTCATCAAGGAATTTGAGCAATTCGGCACCATCCGGATGGGGGCAGCCGGTGAAGCATTTCTTCAGAAACCCTACCCCATTCGTGTCCGACCCGACCACGATTTCAGCAAAATCATGGCCGAATCCGATGCAGAGGCTCAAGGAACGAGTGTGCTCGACACCCGTTTGTTTGATATGCTGCGCGACTTACGCAAAAAAATCGCCGGTCAGAAAAACCTGCCTCCGTATGTCATTTTTCAAGATCCATCCCTGGAGGAGATGTCGACCCTCTACCCCATCAACCTTCAGGAATTGCAGTTGATTAGTGGTGTTGGGGCCGGGAAGGCCAATAAATTCGGAACACCCTTCGTAGAGTTGATTGCCCGATATGTGGAAGAAAATGAGATTGAACGCCCAAGCGACTACGCCATAAAATCCACAACCAGTAAATCGGCCGTGAAGGTGTTTCTCATTTCCGGAATTGACCGAAAAATCCCGCTCAAGGATTTGGGTAAAAGCAAAAACTTGAGCTTCGAAGAGGTCTTGGTAGAAATACGCAGCATCATCGACTCGGGTACCCGACTGAATATCGACTACCAGCTGCGTGAAACCATGGATGAAGAGTCGATCCAGGAATTATACGATTACTTCTTGGGGATGCACAACGATGATTTGGCCCAAGCCATCCGCGATATGGGGGATGTCTATTCGGAGGATGAAATCAGGCTTGTGCACATCAAATTCTTGAGCGAACAAGGCAATTAATCGCCATCCATTGAGGAGTTTTACGGTCAAGAGTTAACGCTGGCTGCGGCCAGGTTCGTGAGCATCTCATCCACCAAAGCATTGAGGTCGTATCGGTGGTTCCATCCCCAATCATGACGCGCAACCTGATCATCGATGACCGCTGGCCAGGTATCAGCGATGGCCTGGCGAAAGTCGGCGCGGTAATCGATTTGAAAATCGGGAAGACGTGATTGAATGGCCTCTGCTAATTCCAAAGGCGTGAAGCTCATGGCGGTGATGTTGTAGGACGTACGAACACTCAGTCGTTCCCCGTCGGCCCGCATCAACTCGAGGGTTGCCCGCACAGCGTCGTCAATAAACATCATTGGAAGGCGTGTATGCGCCTGCAGGAAGGAAGTATAGGCACCCGTGCGGAGTGCTTCATGAAAAATCTCCACTGCATAATCGGTGGTGCCACCGCCGGGTGGGGTGCGCCAGCTGATGATGCCCGGGTAGCGAAGCGAACGAACATCCAAACCAAAACGCTGAACGTAGTATTGGCACCACAATTCACCCGATAGTTTACTGATCCCATAAACTGTTCGGGGATCCATGACGGGCCATTGAGGCACCAAATCGCGTGGGGTGCCCGGACCAAAGGCCGCGATAGAACTTGGCCAAAAGACGCGCCCAACCCCGTGTTTGACCGACAGATCCAGCACGTTCAGCAGGCCCTCCATATTGAGACGCCACGCCATTTCGGGGTTTTGCTCACCCTTGGCCGACAACATAGCCGCCAGGTGGTAGATTTCCTGAACACCATGGCGCTGGATCATGTCCTCGAGCCTTTGTTTATCGAGCACATCGAGGGTTTCAAAGAGGGCGCCATCAGGGGCCGTTCCTTGGTGGAGGTCGCTACAAATCAGGGTTTGATCGGGTCGTTCCTTCAACAGCGCTGATGCCAGCTCCGACCCCAATTGGCCCGATGAGCCAATAATGAGGGCGACAGAAGGCACCTTTTGGAGATTGTTCATAGATGAAAGGTCGGCCCAAATATCCGTATTTTTGGATCAAAATTTAGAGTATGCGGTATTTCTTGTTTGCAGCATTGGTGCTCCTCCTGCATGCTTGCTATTATGATAATGAACAGGATTTATATCCTGCCGGTGGAGGAAATGGCGGATGTGATACCCTGAACCTCAGTTATCAAACCCATATCCTACCCATCATGAGCAGTAAATGCCAATCGTGCCATGGTTCCGTGTCGCCCAGTGGCAATTTGAGTCTGATGACCCACGCACAGATTAAGGCGGCAGAGATGAGAGTACGCGACCGAATAAACCGACCATCCGGCGACCCCCAATTGATGCCTACATCGGGAAAATTGCCCATTTGTCAGATCCGTCAACTGGAATTATGGTACAATCAAGGCGCCCCCAACAATTGAATCTGATGAACATCATCCGCACTGCCCTCATCGCCAGCTGTCTTTTTCTGGTGAATCTGCCTGTTGTTTCAGCGCAAAAGGAGAACGATCTCGACGCCCTGCTGGCCGATCCTGGTGCCGAGCAAAGCAAGGAGTTTGTGTCGTATACCTTCAAATCGACCCGAATCATCAACGCCCATTCGGTCGAACAAACCCCCGCTGGCGTAATGGACATGCGTATTTTGCATCGATTTGGCAATATTTCGGGCGGGGCGTATCAGTTGTTTGGTCTCGATCAGGCCAGCATGCGCATGAGCCTCGATTATGGGGTTACGCCCTGGATGCAAGTGGGGATTGGGCGGAGCTCCACGGGTAAGGAACTCGATGGTGTTCTAAAATTACGTCTGCTTCGGCAGGTGGCGGAGGGATCGGGCTCGCCTGTAACCTTGACGTACGCGGCGGGATCCACCTTATCCACCTTGGCATGGCCAGAACCTGAACGGGGCAATTTCTTCTCATCGAGGATCGCTTATTACCACCAATTGCTGATGGGCAAGAAGCTGAACGACCGCTTGAGCCTGCAGCTGACCCCAAGCCTGGTGCACCGAAACTTGGTGGCAACCCGCACCGAGTCCAACGATATTTTTGCACTCGGTCTGGGTGGCCGGATCAAAACCAACGCCCGAATGGCCCTGACATTCGACTACTTCATGGTTCCAGGGCAGCAGTTGGTCGAGCACAACAACAGCCTATCGCTTGGTATCGACATTGAAACAGGAGGTCATGTCTTCCAGCTGCACATTTCCAACAGCAGAGGACTGAATGAACGGCAGTTTATCACGGGCACGAATGGTCAGTGGGATCAAGGTGATTTATTTTTCGGCTTTAACCTGTCGCGGGTGTTCACGCTACGCGCCCCGAAGATGCCTGCACCCGTTGGGGGCTGGTGATCAGAAAATGTTCTACTCTTTGTAGGATTCATTCCTTATTTTGCCAGCTATTCGTTTCAAGCTATTCGGCAAAATATTTTGGCACGCTATTTGTAATTCGATTAAGGTTGAACCCACTATTAAGCGAACCCTATCCATTTTTAAGCAACCCTTGACTCATTTTAAGCAACCCTTGACTCATTTTAAGCAACTGCTCTTTTAAACCCATTGCTATTCTTATCTCATCGCTCTTTTAAACCTATCGCTATGCGCACTAAACTACTTGTTGCCAGTTTTTTGACCTTTCTTCTGATTCTGAGCTGGGAAATCCACCACAATGTGGCGGTCACCAATCCAACAGGGGCACCCGCTGGGTTTACGGGCTCTCCGACCGACGGCAATTCATGCGCGGTATCGGGTTGCCATGGGGCATCGGCTCAAGTGGGTTCGAGTGGGTTATTTTCACTCAATGCCACCAACAATCAATATGTTCCAGGTCGCGAATATGTGGTGTCGGTGAGTATTGATGGCTCGGGACGTAAAGGCTTTCAAATTTCCCCCCAAAATGCCACAACTGGTGCATTGATGGGCACCTTAGTGAATACAACAACATCCGGTGCATCAGGCACACAAATCGTTGGTAGTGGCAAATACATCACCCACATTCAGGGCCCGACGGCCACTCCCAGTAATTGGTCCTTCAAGTGGATTGCTCCTGCTGCAGGCAGCGGGCCTGTTACCTTGTATGGCGCTTTCGTAAATGGGCGTAATTCGGGTCTTCGTCTGCAGCAAATCACCCTCACCGAAGGGTCGAGTGCATCCATTCAAGACAACAACCGGATCCGCCAATTCAGGGTCTACCCCAACCCGGTTCTCGGCGATAAATTTCAAATTTCGTTTCAATTGGAACGTCGCGAGTGGGTACAAATCGGGATTTTTGACATCACAGGACGTAAAATTCGTGAGGTTTGTCAGGAGTTAATGGAACCCGGACAACAGCAATTTGTTGTGGAAACGCGGCAGTCGTTTGCCCCAGGACTCTATTTTGTTCAGATTGAGGCCGGTAAATCTAGGAGCACCCAAAAACTCTTGGTTCGCTAAGGATTTCTCTCGTTTATCCCAAAATAATCGACACCTCGCGCTTCACTTGATTGAGTGTGGAGTCCGACAAATGAAGTTCTTCCAAAGCTGAAACTTGTTCACCCAGTTGGCGGCAGGTCACAATATCCCTTTCGATCAGTCGTGATTTTTGATGCTTATTGAGGTGATGCAATAGTGTAATGGGGTATATTTCCAGTCGATCCATTTCGGTTCTGAGTCCACCTCCCTCGGGATATTCCCATCCCAAGAGCTTCAAACCGACACATTTCGCGTATTCTATGCTATCCGAAGAGAACCTCATGTTGGTGACCAACCAACCCGAGGATTCCGACCCCGAAGGATTATGCTTCGCTATCACGTCCAACATACGCGCATGAACGTATAAAGGTGTTTGTATGCTCAGCACCTTGAGGCGGTTCGTACTGTACTTACATTCCATATAGCGAACATCGCCTGCGCGCCGCGCTATTACATCAACTTCATGTTGTATACAACGTCCGTCGACAAATTGTCCGACGGCTGCATCAAAACCCTGAAGGGCGAATACCTCTGCAATCAGACGTTCGAAAGGATATCCTGTATCGCCCAATTGGAGTACGGCCTGCTTAAGCTTGTAGCGGTAGGCCACTTTTGTTCGCTCGCTACGAAGTATAGAAAAAGCGTTTGAATAGATTTGTTTGGTGGTCGTGCCCGCTCCCACCAAAGGCAGCAGACGACCCAAAACACGCTCAGTTAAGGCATCGGATGCACCGCTGTTAATTAAAGAGGCGCGCACCTTGCCCTCGTCGAATTCTTGGGTTTCTCCGTTGGCTTTTCTGATCAGCATTTCTGCTTTTAGTTCTTGAGCAGACGCGACACCTCCCTTGGCGTTAGATAACGCCATTGTCCGCGCGGTAGATCCTTTTTGGTGAGGCCTGCATAGACCACCCGATCGAGACGAATGACGTCGTAGCCGAGCGATTCAAATATTCTGCGGACGATTCTGTTGCGACCAATGTGCAATTCGATGCCCACTTGAGTGAGGTCATCGGGGTTGGGGTAGGCAATGGTGTCGATCTCAGCTAATCCATCTTCGAGGGTAATACCTGCGGCAATTTTCTCAAAATCTGAACGCGTTAAGGGCTTGTCGAGGCCCACATCATATACCTTCGATATCTGAAAGCTGGGGTGCGTGAGTTTTTGTGCCAATTCGCCATCGTTGGTCATCAGCAGCAATCCTGTGGTGTTTCGATCGAGTCGACCAACCGGCAGGATTCGTTCCTGGCTGGCTTCTTCCACAAGCGACATCACTGTCTTTCGGTCTTCTGGGTCTTCGGTTGTTGTGATGTAGTCTTTAGGCTTATTCAACAAAACATACACAAGGTTTTGAAGTCTCAATGTAGTGCCTTGGTAGGTCACTATCGAACCGGGTGAGACACGAGAACCCAGAACATTAACCACCACTCCGTCTACCAAGATCTGTCCGCCTTCGATCAGTTCATCGGCTCGTCGCCTGCTGCATAGACCTGTATTGGCTACAAAGCGATTGAGGCGCATGGGCGCGTCGAAGGCAATGCTTTTAGGGGCTTTGCCTCGAATGGGATGCTCTGATGTTTTTGGGATCCTGATTTTGTCAGTGGCGCGTTTTGGCTTTTGGCTGTATTCCCGACGGGTACCATAGGGGGCATCGTTGTCGCGGCGACCACGGGGTTGGTAGCCTGAATCACCATCGCGGCGACCGCGGGGTTGGTAGTCCGAATCACCGTCGCGGCGACCGCGTGGGGCAAAGCCGGAATCGCCGTCGCGCGGCGGACGTGGTCGGTAATCGGAATCACCGTCGCGGCGACCGCGTGGGGCAAAGCCGGAATCGCCGTCGCGCGGCGGACGTGGTCGGTAATCGGAATCACCGTCGCGGCGACCGCGTGGGGCAAAGCC
>VFQT010000547.1_pt1 | contig 53853 bp, 52 predicted proteins | sample 3512381 | NCBI WGS metagenome assembly VFQT01 (sample SAMN10412376, study PRJNA504923) | tailings metagenome | isolation source: Relicate 2 Philex TSF3 active mining site | place: Philippines: Tuba, Benguet | collected 2017-08-29
CGGCCATAGTAACGATAGCCGTTGGCGCCGATATGGGCCGGCGCGAGCAAACCGATCTCGTCATAATGGTGCAGCGTGCGCACGGTTACGCCCGAAAGCGCCGCGACTTGCTTGACGGTCAGGTCCCTCATCGCGCCCTCATGCACCCTCACGGCGCGTGAGGGTCAACCGGATTTATGTAGCCGGCAGATGGTTAAACTTCGCGCGGTCCGATAGTTGCTTGGAAGGCCCAAACCTTTCCGGGAGACTGCACATGAACGGGACAAACGGGGCGGCGCAGCTGGCGACCAACGTCAACACAGGCAACCCTTTCCCCTGGGCCGGACAGCCCGACGAGATGGCGTGCAACTACGCTTTCGGTAACCTTCTCCGCAACCTGCCGCCGCGCGTTGCGCTCGAAGGCAAGCTGCACGCGCCGACCCTGCTGGCAGCCGCAGGCGCCGTCGCAGGCGTCGCCGCCCAGGTCTCGATGCTCGCGGACGTCGAGATGATGGAGAAGGCGACTGCCGAGAAAAAGCTCATCGAAGTCAAGCTCGAGTCGGACGGGCGCATCTTCCTTTATGGCGATGCGCTGAACCGGATGCTCTACAGCGTCAATGACCCGGTTCTTGCTCGCTCGCGCGTTTGGAACATGATGGTCTCGGCCGCCCTGTCGAAAGGCATGAGCAAGAGTGCGATGCCGAACGTGCCGGCGATGTTCCACCATGTCAGCGACTCGTTCAACACCCCGAAGGAAGGCCGCCCCTCGGTTGAGGACAAACTCCAGCCTGTCGCCTCCGTACGCGATCTCCTGAAACTGGTTGGTCCGGTCGCCTTCGCCGCGCTTGCCGGCGAAATCAGCCCGACCATCACAGCTCAGGCCGGCCTCGCCAACCGCAAGTCATGGGTCGCCATCACCGCCCAGGCCGCCGCCAACATGGTGCTCGCCGGATCGCGCATCATGCCGCCGGAGAAATGCCTCGTTATCGCGATGGAATCAGCGATCTACGCCTCGAAGATGCGCGCCAACGCACCCGCCGAAACGACGACGGCGGTCGGTCACGCATAGGCGGCGACCGACCTTGAGACCCTGCCGTCAGGCCCCAGCACGAAGGTCTCCGTGACCTGCTGCTGGCGATGGTTGGTGTAGAGGATGGTCAGCGCGTCGGAGCCGGCGAACACCTGGTCCACCTCAAAATAGAGGTCGCGCGCCTGCCCAAGCGCCCTAGCCCAGTAATCGCGCAACGCAGCCTTGCCGTGCACGGCGTCCGTGTCACGCCCCGTGACCATTCGGATGCGCGGTGAGTGGAAGACCACGTCGTCAGCATAGTGGGCCAGGATGGCTTCGAGGTCATGGTCGTTCCACGCCTTCACCCACTCGCGCGCGAAGGTCTGCGCTTCGTCCGGCGTCATGCGAAAGACCAAACCATCAGAAAGGATCATCCCTGCAGCTGGCATAGAGCACGAGGTTGAGCGCCCGCGCGCGTCCGGCCTTTGCGATCTCGTTCACCGGGATAGCATGGCTTGCGAGCCATTTCGCATCCTGGTCGGGAAAATCGCCCATCATCCAGTAGACCGTGCGCCGATGCTGCGCACCGTGGCCGCCGATATAGATGATCGCATTGTCCGCCGCCTCGGAGGCCGTCGCAAATTCCGCCATCGCCGCCCGCGCCTCTTCGGCTGTCGCATCGAGCACCAGCATGGTCTGGTATCCTGCCGCGTTGAGCGCCGCGGGCACCCGCTTCGCGTCATGCGCGGCGCCCGGCAGGGAATAGGCGTTGGACTTCGAATAGTCCGCATTGACCAGCACGAGCGCAAGCCGGGTTTCACCCTTGTCCAACCTGAGCTTGGGATCGGGCAGCACGCGCGGATAGTCCATCATCTGCCAGCCGCGCGAATGGATCTGGTTGGCCTCCGCCATGCTCCGGGTGAACCGCTCGAGCGTGAGCGGCTTCTGGGCGATCACCTCGCACAGAGCGCTTGCAAACGGATTCCCGCCCTGGCTGGACCTATCAGCGGTCAACCGCCCCGCCTGCCCCGCATAGTAGATCAGCGGTGCAGCAGGGCCCGCGCCTGTCTGCGCAAGGGCAGGCGCTGAAGATGCAGCAAGCGCTGCGATAAAGGCACGGCGGTTCATGACGCGAAAGGTAGCCAGCCTCCGCTCCATGTCCAGTCGTCAGAATTTCAGCACCTTCACATACCGCACCTGCGGCAGTGTCTTGATCGCTTCCAGCGTCGCTGCCGGCACGTCCTGGTCGACGCCGACGATGGCGATCGCATCGCCGCCGGCGCTTTCGCGGCCAAGGTTGAACGTCGCAATGTTGACCTTTGCCTCTCCTAGAAGCCCCGCCATCGCGCCGATGAAGCCCGGCTTGTCGGAATTGTTGACGAACAGCATGTAGGGCTGGAAGTCCGCCTCGAGCGCCATGCCCTTCACCTCCACGATGCGGGGCTTGCCGCCGACGATAGCGCCGGCGACCGAGCGCCATTTGCCCTCGACCTTCACCTTGATGCGGATCAGCGAGTCGTAGATCGGGCTCGCCTCGTTGATCGATTCCTTCAGTGAGCCGCCGCGCTCCTGCAGGATGGCCGGCGCCGAGACCATGTTCACCTCGGCCAGGAAGGGCCGCAGCATGCCCGCCAGCGCTGCTGACGTCAGCGGCTTGCGGTTGAGCTGGGCGACATGGCCCTCATACTCGATCTCGACCTCCGACAGGCCGCCATCCGCCACCTGGCCCGCGAACTGGCCAAGCTTCTCGGCCAGCGCCACGAACGGCTTCAGCTTCGGCGCCTCTTCGGCCGTAACCGACGGTGTGTTGAGTGCATTCGTCACTGCGCCCGTCAGCAGGTAATCCGCCATCTGCTCGGCGACCTGGAAGGCGACATTGTCCTGCGCCTCGACGGTGGATGCACCAAGGTGCGGGGTCGCCACGAAGTTTGGCGCGCCGAACAGCACGTTGGTCTTCGCCGGCTCCTCGAGGAAGACGTCGAATGCCGCAGCGCCGATATGCCCCGACTCGAGCCCCGCACGCACCGCCGCCTCATCGGCCAGACCGCCACGCGCACAGTTGACCAGGATCACGCCCTTCTTCGTCCTGGCGAGGTTCTCGGCCGACAGGATGTTCTTCGTCTGCTCGGTGAGCGGCGTATGCAGCGTGATCACGTCAGCCCGCGACAGAAGCTCGTCCAGCTCGACCTTCTCGACACCGAGCGCCGTCGCGCGATCGGCGGTCAGGAATGGATCGTACGCCACCACCTTCATCTTCAGGCCCAGCGCGCGGTCCGCAACGATCGAGCCGATATTGCCTGCGCCAATGAGACCTAAGGTCTTCGCATAAAGCTCGATGCCGATGTAATCCTTCTTCGGCCACTCGCCCGCGATCGTACGCTGGCTCGCCGACGGGATCTGCCGCGCCGCCGCGAACATCATCGCAATCGCATGCTCCGCCGTCGTGATCGCATTGCCGAAGGGGGTGTTCATCACGATGACGCCCTTGGCCGTGGCGGCCTTCACGTCCACATTGTCGACGCCGATGCCGGCGCGGCCGATCACCTTCAGCTTCGTTCCGGCCGCGATCACATCCTTGTCCGGCTTGCACGCCGAGCGCACGGCAAGTCCGTCATACTCGCCGATGATCCTGATCAGCTCGTCCTTCTTGAGGCCGACCTTCATGTCCACCTCGATCCCCCGATTTCGGAAGATGTCAGCCGCGCCGGGGGCGAGGTCATCGGCAATAAGAACTTTCACCATGGACTATTCTCCTTGATTCCGGGCGAGCCAGTCAGCGCGCGTGAGCCTGTGAACGAGGCAGTCGTCCTCCTCATGGAAGACCTGCCGATGCGTCGGGACAAAACCGAGACGCTGGTAGAATTTGAGCGCCCGCGTGTTGGACGCGAGCGGATCGATGATGATCGCCGTCACCAGTGGATCTGAAAAGCAGTGCGCGAAGGCGAGGCGCATCATCGTCGCGCCATAGCCCTTGCCGCGCGCTTCCGCCTCGCCAATCCAGATATCGAGTGAGCGCAGGTTGGGCTCGATCTCGCCCCAGTAGTGAGTCGGCTCCAGATGTGGATCGCACATCTGCATGCAGCCAATGGGGCGCCCGTGAAGTTCTGCGATCCAGTACTCCCAGACGCCGGGTTGATAGAGATCGATGTTCTCGGCCCAGTCATTGTCCTCGCCCCAGGCGATGGCGGCGTCTGGATCGTCACTGCCGGCCGCGATGACAGCGGGGTCGCGATCCCAGCGCAGCAAGGTCGGGATATCGGCATGCGCGGCGAGGCGAAGCGTAAGGTCAGACATGACCGCCCGTCCCGTCTCCCGCCGTTTTCCATGTGCGCGCGCGATTGACCCGCATCTTGGCGTCGACCTGTTCGGAAAGCTCCATGCCGAGCAGCGCGACGAGACGATGCAGAAGGATGGCGACATCCGCTGCCTCCCGGCCCGCCTCGGAATGGTCGCCGGCCTGCAGCGCCTGCTCCAGTTCGTCCATCTCACCGCGCGCCCGCGCGACAAGCGCCGTGAGATCGCGCACGGCGCCGAAAGTCGCATCGCCCCAGTCGCGGATCGTGTGAGAGGATTCTACGGGCATCGCGCCCTCCGCAATTGCTGTCCCGGAAGCCCGAAGGGCTATCAGGGACCCATGGCGCCAGCACGACACTGGCTGGTGGGTCCCGGCCCAGTCTTGTTCAGCCAAGAATGGGCTTCGACGCGGCCGGGATGACAGCTAGTTGAGTTCCGCCACTGTCGTTTCAAATGCCCAGTCGAGCCACGGCGTCAGCTTTTCGAGGTCAGCCGCTTCCACGGTCGCGCCACACCAGATGCGCAGGCCCGGAGGCGCTGCCTTGTAGCCGCCGATGTCGTAGGCCGCGTTTTCCTTCTCAAGCAGACCAGTGAACTTCTTCACGAATTCCTGCTGCGCCTTCTCCTCGCGCTTCGCCACACGCGGATCGACAATTGACAACGTCACCGAGGTATTGGACCGGATCGCCTTGTCAGCCGCGAGGAACTCCACCCACGGCGTCCGCGCCACCCACGCCTCAAGCACGGCAAGGTTGGCGTCCGAGCGCTTGAACAGCGCCTCGACCCCGCCAAGACCCTCGACCCACGCCAGCGCGTCGAGATAGTCCTCGGTCGCCAGCATGGAGGGCGTGTTGATCGTCTCGCCCTCGAAAATCCCTTCGGTCACTTCCCCGCCCTTGGCCATGCGGAAGAGCTTCGGCATCGGCCATTTCGGCGTGTAGGTCTTGAGCCGCTCGATCGCACGCGGGCTGAGAATGAGAATGCCGTGCGCGCCCTCCCCGCCCAGCACCTTCTGCCAGGAATAGGTCAGCACATCGATCTTGGCCCACGGGATCGGCATCGCGAAGACGGCCGATGTCGCGTCGCAGAAGGTGAGACCTTCGCGATCATCCGCGATCCAGTCGCCGTTCGGCACTTTCACGCCCGACGTCGTGCCGTTCCACGTGAAGACGATGTCTGCGTCCTTGCGCGCCTTGGACATGTCCGGCAGCTGGCCGTAGCCGGCCTTGTGCGTCGTGGCGTCGACCTTCAGCTGCTTGGTGATGTCCGTCACCCAGTCCTCGCCGAAGCTTTCGAACGCGAACACATCCACCGGCCGCGCGCCGAGCATCGACCAGAAGGCCGCCTCGATGGCGCCCGTGTCCGAGCCCGGCATGATGCCGATGCGATAGTCGGCGGGGATCTTGAGAATGGCGCGGGTCTTGTCGATCGCCAGCTTCAGGCGCGCCTTGCCGAGCTTCGACCTGTGCGACCGGCCCAGAGAGTCCAGCTTGAGATTGTCGGGGCTCCAGCCAGGCCTCTTGGCGCAAGGTCCGGAAGAAAAGTGTGCGCGATCTGGGCGCACCGCGGGCATCGCGGGGGTCGTCATCTGTTTGTCTCCCATCCTTACAGATGGGCTGGTCGCCGTTGGGGGCGACTGGCCCGGCGACGCGTATGCGCCGGAACTCATTGGCCGTCAATTATCGCGTTGCATTAGCCGGCCTGCGGTTCGCTACCGCCACGCCGGCGAGGATCAGCGCCAGCGCCCCGACCATCGACCAGTAGAGCGGCTCGCCCAGGAACAGCACGCCCAGCCCCGTCGCCCACAGCGGCGACAGGTAGGTGGTGAAGGAGACGAACACAGGCCCGGCTCGCTGGATCAGCCAGACATAGACGAACATCGCGAAGGCCGTCGGCAGCAGCCCCAGCACCACCATCGCGACAATCGACCGGGAGCTTGCCGCCTGCGGAAACGGTTCGGCCAGGATGGCGTAGGCAAGCGAGGCGACAGCCGCGATTGCGACGATCCAGAAGCTGGACACGATCGGCGAAACGCGCGGCGCCAGTCGCGTGGCCACATTGCCCACCGCATAGAGCCACGCCCCCACCACCGCCAGCAGAATGCCGATCAGGCTGGCGCTCGCACCTCCCTTGCCGAACTCAGGCAGCACCAGAACGACAAGGCCCAGGAAACCCATCAGCACGCCGGCCATCCGCCGCGCATTCATGCGATCGCCTACGAAAACGTGCGCAAGCAAGACAGTCGCGAATGGCGTGCCGCCATTGCAGATCGCCATGACTGCAGACCCGATACTCTCGGCTGCGTGCGCGTAGAGAACGAAAGGTGCTGCCGTCGCTGCAATCCCGATGAGCGCAAACCAGCCCATGGCCTTCGCCGTCACCTGTTCGGCCGCACCCCCGCGCGGCGCCGGCTTCATGAGGCCTGCGCCCAGGATCCACAGTCCGAGAAACGCCGCCCCGCTCAGAAGCCGTCCCGCCACCAGCCAGGCCGGCGTGATCGTCTCCACACCGATGCGAATTCCGGCAAAGGTCGAACCCCAGATCACGACCAGCAGCAACAGCGCCGCCCAGCTCAGCGCACCGCCGCTGAGGCGAACGGCCGACCGCGGCCTGTCTGTCTTCACCGTATCCATTCCCGCCCCGCCTTGACGGCGCCTGCTAGACCGGAACCGGGGCAAGATCAAAAGGAAACGGCCAGGAGGCAGGCTCCGGATCGTTCGCTTTGGCCGGTGAAACCTGTCAGCCGCAGTGGTCCGCGTCGCGATCCCTGGCCTTATCCTTCATGTCGCCGGCCGCCTTCTGCACCTTGCGGGCGGCTTGCTTCACGCCGCCCCCGGACATGATCCTTGCTCGCACGGGATCTCCCTTGTTGAACCTGCACAGACGGAAGGTTGAGAGGCAGCCCCCGGTTCGGCTCACCCCCGCGCATCCTGCAGCAGCATCTCCGCGCCCTTCTCAGCGATCATCAGCGTCGGCGAGTTGGTGTTGCCTGAGGTGATCCGCGGCATCACTGACGCATCAATCACCCGGAGCCGTCCAACACCACGCACGCGCAGCCGTTCATCGACCACCGCACCAGGATCGCCCTCAGCGCCCATCCGCGCCGTGCCGACCGGATGGAAAATCGTCGTGCCGATCTCGCCCGCCGCTCGCGCCAGCTGCTCATCCGATTGAACCCCGACGCCCGGGGCAAACTCCACCGGCGAAAAACGCTGCAGCGGCGCCTGCCCCACGATCCCTCGCACCAGCTTAAGCGCTTCCACCGCCGTCACGCGATCCGCATCCACGGCCAGATAGTTGGGCTGTATCGCCGGTTTCGCGGCGGGGTCGGGCGAGCCGGCATGGATCGACCCCCGGCTTTCCGGCCGAAGGTTGCAGACGCTGATCGTGATCGCCGGAAAGGCATACATCGGTTCGCCGAATTTCGGCAGCGCCAGGGGCTGGACGTGGAACTGCAGGTTTGGCGTCGCGTGACGTTCGTTCGATTTCGCAAACGCGCCCATCTGGGAGGGCGCCATCGTCATGGGGCCGCGCCGACGCAAGGCGTAGTCCGCAGCCATCACCGGACGTCGCAGCCAGTTGGCATACTGCTCGTTCAGCGTCGGCACGCCGCTCACCCTGTAGATCGGTCGCAGCTGGAGATGGTCCTGCAAGTTCTCGCCGACACCCGGGCTGTGCCTCGCAATGTCGACGCCCAGCGACTTCAACCGCTCTCCATCGCCAACACCCGACAGTTCCAGCAATTTCGGCGTCTGCACCGCGCCAGCCGCCAGGATCACGCAGCCCCCGGCCAGCCCTTCGAACCGCTGTCCCTCGCGCGACCAGACAACGCCTTTCGCTTCGCCTTCGCGGATGAGGATGCGCTCCACCAACGCGCCGGTCTCGAGCTTGAGATTGGCGCGCCCAAGCGCCGGCTTCAGAAACCCGCGTGCGCTAGACCAGCGCCGCCCCGCTTTCTGGTTCACCTGGAAATAGCCAACGCCGGCATTGTCGCCGGTATTGAAGTCGCGAACCTTCGGAATGCCCGCCGCCTGAGCCGCATCGGCGAACGCATCCAGCACCTTCCAGCGCATGCGCGGATGCTCGACCCTCCATTCTCCGCCCTGCCCGTGATGATCGCCGCCATCGACATGATCCTCGTGGCGCAGGAAATAGGGTCGCACATCGTCCCAGCCCCACCCCGCCAGGCCAAGTTGGCGCCAGCCGTCATAATCCGCCGCCTGGCCGCGCATGTAGATCATCGCATTGATGGACGAGGATCCGCCGATCACCTTTCCACGCGGATAGGCGAGCTTTCGCCCGTTGAGTCCCGGCACGGTCTCGGTCTCGAACATCCAGTCCGCCCGCGGATTGCCGATCGCGAAGAGATAGCCGACCGGAATGTGAAACCAGACCCAGTCGTCCTTCCCACCCGCTTCGAGCAGCAGCACGCGCTTTCGCGGGTCAGCCGACAGCCGGTTCGCCAGCAGGCACCCCGCACTGCCCGCCCCCACAATGATGTAGTCGTACCGCTCGCCCATGCGGTTACATCGTCCAGAGCCGGCGCCGGATCAACTGTGGCCGCTGCCCACAGGTCACGCTTGAACGTGCACGCTGCGCCTGCCATCGTCCGGCAGAACACGTGGGAGGGTTTCGATGACATCGCGTTCAACGCTTCTGGCCGGTCTCTGCACGCTCGCCTTGTCCGGCTGCGTGGTCTCCGTCACCGACACCGAGCGCCCGGCCATGCTCGCACCCATCGCTCATGCGCCGATCGCGAACGATGCGCCCCACGGTATCTCCCAGTCGCGCCTGCAGGTCCTCGACGCCACGATGAAGCGTTACGTCGAGGAGCAGAAGCTTGCCGGCGCCGTGGTGATGATCCACCAGGATGGCCGCGAAGTCTTCTCCGAGGCCTATGGCTGGCGCGACCGCGAGGCGGGCGACCGCATGGAGGAAGACGATATCTTCCGCATCGCCTCGCAGACCAAGGCGCTCACCAGCGTCGCGATCATGATGCTGATGGAGGAAGGCAAGCTCCTGCTGGAAGACCCGTTGTCGAAATTCCTGCCCGAATGGTCGAAGACCACCGTCGCAGTCGCGAAGGACAAGGGCGGCTACGAGGTGGTGCCCGCCAAGCGGGCCATCACCCTGCGCGATCTCATGAGCCATTCGGCGGGCATTTCCTATGGCTCGGGCCCCGGCGAACAGGCCTGGCGCGACGCCGGCGTCTTCGGCTGGTACTTCGCCGACAAGACCGTGCCCGTCGCCGACATCGTCGCAAAAATGCCTAAACTCCCCATGGCGGCTCAGCCCGGCGAGGCCTGGGTCTATGGCTACAACACCGACATTCTCGGCGTTGTCGTCGAGAAGGTCTCCGGCCAGTCGCTCGATGTGTTCTTCCGGGAGCGCATCACTGGCCCGCTGGGCATGACCGACACCAGCTTCTGCCTGCCTCCCGACAAGGCGAGCCGCCTTGCCGTCGTCTATTCGGCCAAGGACGGCAAGTCCGAACGCGCGCCCGATCCGGGCAGCTGGCAGGGCTCGGGCCATATCGGCCAGGGTCACTACCTCAACGGCCCGTGCAAGGCCTTCGCGGGCGGCGCCGGCCTGCTCTCGACCGCACGCGACTATTCGCGCTTCCTCGAAATGCTCCGCCAGGGCGGCACGTTCGAAGGCCGGCGCTACCTCTCGCGCAAGAGCGTCGAACAGATGAGCCAGGACGCGCTGGTGACCGCGACCTTCCAGCCCGGCCAGGGTTTCGGCCTCGGCTTCCGCATCACGGAAGACCCCGGCGCCATGGGCAATCTGGGCTCGAAGGGCGATTATGGCTGGGGCGGCGCCTACCATTCGACCTACTGGATCGACCCTGCCGAAGGCCTCACCGTCTCCTTCATGACGCAGCTCATCCCTGCCGGCGGCCTCGACACACAGGCGAAGCTCCGCGCGCTGATCTATGCGGCCGTGGAGTGAGCCCCGGTGCGCCTGATTGCCGACCAGGACCTGAGGGCGGACCTCATTCCAACCATCAGATCACCATGGGAGCAGATCAGTCGCTTCGGCCATTCCTTCGACGGATACGCAGCCTTCGGCGAGGACTGCGCAAGACTCGCGAATGAAGGCGCGCCGGTTTCGCTTCGCGAACTCCGCGCTGTGCTGTTCTTCGAACTCCGGCGATGGCGTCACTTTGGGTATGAGCCCGATGCAGCGGCAATGAAGAAGTTCGAGTGGCTTCTTGAAAGCATCCGCAACAAGGTGAGGGAGCGCGGCTGATTCCTACTGCGTCACGGCCCGCGCGTACGTGAACGTTCCGCACAACGCCGTCTCGGAGAGCGGCGGCCACTGATCGCCCTTGAACGCCGCGATTGTGATGTCCTCAGCATCCGCGCCGACCTTCTTGTAGGTCGCAAGGAAGCTGGTCTTGTCGCAGAAGCCGCCATTGGCCGACCCTGGGGGCACGATCTCATCATCGACGGCGTACATTGCGATCGCGTCCGCCTTGACCGCTTGTCCGTCGGGCAGAAGGAACAGCGAGGAGAAGTCGTAAACCGGCGTTCCCTGCACCGCGCCGCCTGGCATCGACGTCGTATCGAGGATGTAGCCATTGCCGAACTGGAAGACCGCCCCTTCGGGCAGGTTGGGCGACTTCGCCGGCGTTGGCGTGATCCTGAGCACGCCCGGTGTTAAGCTCATTGCCGTCTTCGACATCGCTTCGTAATCCACAGGCGGCCCAACCGGCGCAGGTGCGAACGGCGCGCCGGGCTCATCCTGGCCCATCTCCTCCGCCGTCGGCTCGTCCGGCGCAGCCGACACCGGATCTGCCGCCGGCTGACAGGCGGCAAGCATCGCCGTCACAAGAAGCATCCCGGAAATCCGCATGTCGCCCTCCGCATGTCGCCTCAGCCGCCCGCAGGCGAGGCAGACCTGATCTCGAATGGCTCGCACTCATTCGACATGGCTGCAAGCTCGGCCGTCTCCCGCGTTGCAAGTTTTGCTGCTTCCAGCTGTGCCCTTGCCGCATCGACGCCCGACCGGAGCCAGGCGTCGCGCGCGGCCTCGACCAGAGCATCCCGCTTGCGCTCGGCTTGCGCCAGCCGCAGCGCGGCGCAGGTCACGGCATGCGCCGGCGCGACATCATCCTCGATGGTCACGCGCGGCGCGCCCTGCGCGAATGCAGCGCCCGTCACAGCGAACGCAAGGACAAGGGGAAGGGCGGCGTGCAAAAGAACCTCGAGCTTGCCACCGCCTACCCGCCTTTCCCGGCGGATTGAAGGCGCAACGGCGCCCTATCGCGTCAGCCCCAGCGACCGGGCCATCACGTGAAAGATCTCGTTCTGCTCGATCGTGCCGGAAAAGAGGTTCGCGCCGGGTCCGCCGGCAAAGACTGCGACATCCTCGCCGCCATGCGTCTCCGAGCCGAGCGGGATCAGCGACTCCTGCAGGAAGCCAAGCGCCGTTGTGTCGACATTGGAAAGATCCGGTCGCTCGCACAGCCACTTGCCCTCCGCCGCCGGCTTGCAGATCGAGCCCGGGCCGTTGGCAAAGCCCAGCGTTGTGTACGGCTTGCCGTCACGCGCGAGCGCAAGCTTGTCGCCTTCCTTCACCAGGCCGAGGATCGAATTGCCCCGCTGCGGATAGCCCGCCATGGTCAGCGTGTGCGAATGGTCGGCCGTGACGATGATCAGCGTCTCGTCGGGATCGGTCATCGCCATCGCTGCCGCCACCGCCTCGTCCAGCGCCGCGGCATCGCCCAGCGCGCGCTGCGCATCGCCGGCATGCAGCGCATGATCGACGCGCCCGCCCTCGACCATCAGCACGAACCCGTCCTCATCGCGCCCCAGCCGCGTTATCGCAGCCCGTGTCATCTCCGCGATCGACGGCTCGCCCATGCCGCTTTTGCCGCGGTCGAGATCGTACTGCATGTGGCTTGGCTCGAAGAGGCCGAGTACCTGGCCCTCGCTCCAGCTCACCGCATCAAATCCGGCCTTGTCCGTGATGAAGCTGCGGCCTGGGCCCTGGGCGACCCATTCCTCAGCGAGGTTGCGGCCATCCTGGCGTCGGCCCTTCTGCACGATGTATTCGGGATCCTGCATCGCGGCCGGCAGGAAATTGCCGCGCCCGCCGCCGAGGATCACCTCGAAGCCGTCGCCATTTGCCTTGGTCCAGGCGACCAGCTGCGCCGCAATGTCCGTGCAGCCCGCAGCCTTGCCCGCCGCCGGAATATCGGCATCCGCTTCCCAGTCGCGTTCAACCGTCTCGGCGAACGTCGCTGCCGGCGTTGCATGCGTGATGCGCGCAGTGGAGATGATCCCCGTCGCAAGGCCGGCGGCTTCCGCCATCTCCCACAGCGTCGTCACGCCCGTCGCCTTCGCGCTGGCGCAGTCGCGCAGGTTGGCCGCCTGCGTCACGCCGATGGAGCCGTTGTAGGACTTGATCCCCGCGGTCATCGCGACCGCCGTGGGGGCGGAGTCGGCCACCTGAGCATCATGTGTGTAGGTCTTGGAAAAGGCCGACCACGGCAGCTTCTCCATCGCCAGTCTGTAACTCTCGCCATCAAGGCCCTGGCGTTGCCCCGCATAGATGCGCGCCGCCGTGATCGTGGTGATCCCCATGCCGTCGCCAATGAACAGGATCACATTCTTCGCCGGCTTTGGCGCCCGTTCCGCCGCGCGCGCCTGCACGGCCGCGGCGGCCCTGGCAAAATAGCTGTCGCCAGCCTGCACGGGCGCTGCGATATCGATGGGACGGGCGATCGTCGCGCACGCGGCAAGACCTGTCGCCAGCGCCGAAACTGAAAGCATGCGAATCATTGTCGGGGCTCCCGCCTGTGAACGGGGGCAACCTAATCGACCGATGCGACACTTCCGAGTCTGAAAAACCAGGGCTCAGGCCGCGACCCTGTCGGCCGGCGCAATCCGCTCCGGGGCCTTCTTCAGAAGCGAGAGGAGCGCGCGCACCTCAGACCGACCCGAGAGGTCGCCCATGCTGAGCTTACCCTCGACCGGCGCATCGAACACGGTCCGGCCGTTGAGGCCGAGCGCCCTGTGCACAACCCGGTCGCGCAGGCTGGCGGTTGGCTGGAACCCCGCCTCCTCCGCCAGCTCGGCAAGGCGCCTGTTCACCGTATTGGAGATGCGGCTGCCCAGCGCGGAAACACGGTTCGTCACGACATGCCAGCGCTGCTCGGGCAAACCGGCCCGGCGGCGGTCGAAGCGGACAGTGTCGACCATCTCGCGATAGTTGATACGCGGCGCTGCCGGAGTTCCAGCCTTGGCAAACAGGCCATGGAGATCGGCCGGGCTTTCGTTCAGCGGGGTGAGGATGAGGTCGGCCAGGAGATGCGCCTCATACACATCCGCGGGATTGCCCGAGGAGGTGTCGATGATCATGAGGTCATAGCCGTCCATCGCTGCGAGGCGAACCAGCGGCTCGAGGCGGCCGGCATGTTTCGGACGGGCATTGCTCCGGGCTTCCTCGTCCGTGTCCATCAGCATGACGTGGTCGGGGCATTCGAGGCGCGAGACCCGGCGCAATGTCAGGAAACTGGACAGGTTGCGGGTGTTGCGGTCGAGATCGACGCACGCCGTGCGCAGGCCGTCCTTGGTGGCGGCGACGCCCATGAGGCAGGCCAGGGTCGTCTTCCCCGTTCCGCCCTTGAATCCGCCTATGGTTACCACCTGCATGGAACTCTCCGCAGCATGCCCGCGACTTCCCCTGGCAGGAGTGTTTCAATTCGCGTGCCAGCTGAGCCAGAGGTACGAAAACGACTGACTTCGTTGCGGATTCAGGGTACTTGCCCTAGCGCCCGCTCACCCCGATTATGGCCCAAAGCGGCGCGGCGGGACGCCCCGCGAGGAGACCCTGGTATGGCTACGATCGCCCTCGTCGACGACGACGAGAACATTGTCGAATCCCTCAAGGTTTTCTTCGAGGCTGAAGGTTACCAGGTCCGCGCCTACCATGATGGCGCTGCGGCCTTCGCGGGCCTGTCGGAAAACCCGCCGGACATCGCCATCCTCGACGTGAAGATGCCGAAGATGGACGGCATGGAGCTGCTGAGGAAGCTGCGCCAGACCTCGAACCTGCCCGCCATCTTCCTCACCTCCAAGGATGACGAGATCGACGAGGTCGTGGGCTTCAACATCGGCGCGGACGATTTCATCCGCAAACCCTGCTCGACGCGCCTCCTGGCCGAGCGCGTGAAGGCCATCCTTCGCCGTTCGCGCGGCGCATCCGTCACGCCGGAGGACGGCGACAAGAAGCCGATCGTGCGCGGACGCCTGACGCTCGATCCCAACCGCCATGCCTGCCAGTGGGACGGCAAGGTCGTCCGCCTCACAGTCACCGAGTTCCTGATCCTGCAGGCCCTCGCCCAGCGTCCCGGCTATGTGAAGAGCCGCGACCAGCTGATGGATGCGGCCTACGACGATCAGGTCTATGTCGACGACCGCACCATCGACAGCCACATCAAGCGGCTGCGCAAGAAGTTCCGCGATCTCGACGACAATTTCGACGGCATCGAGACGCTGTACGGCGTGGGGTATCGCTATAAGGAAGCCTGAGAAAGCCGGCAGGACGACACCGCGCAAGCCGCGCTCCCTGCTCTGGTCTCCGATCGCGAGACTGATCCTCGCTTCCAACCTCGCCGGCCTGGTCATTCTGATCACCGGCGCGCTGGTGCTGAACGAGGTCCGCGCCAGCCTTGTCAACGCGCGCAAGGCCAGCCTTGAAGAGATGAGCCAGCTCATCTCCTCTTTCATGACCGACAACGCCACCACGGAGCAGCCGGTCGCACTCGATCTTGATGAGGTGATCCGCCAGCTCACCGCGATGCCGCTCACGAATGCGACGCGCATCATCGTGCACGACCCACAGCAGGAGATCGTCGCCGACACGCGCCTCCTCAAGGACGTGATCGACACAACGGACCTGCCGCCGCTGCGCGAGCCGAGCTGGCTGGAGCAGACCTGGCTCGATACCGTGCGCGCCATCAACCGCACTTTCGATTCGGTAAGTTCGCCCGGCCGCCAGCCCATCGCCGAGGTGCTGACGCTTGAGGAGGAAGTCGCGCGCGCGGTCGAGGGCGAAGGCGTGTTCTCCGAACGCTTCAACGACCAGGCCGAGCGCGTCCTCTCCGTCACGATGCCGATCGAGAAAGTGCTGCGTGTCGTCGGCACACTCACCATCGAGACGAGCGACGTCTCCGAGATCATCGCCGCCGAGCGCGCCGCTCTCATCCCGCTCATCATCGTCGCGATCCTCGTCTCGATCATCACCGCGACGCTGCTCACGCTCGGGATCGCCCGTCCGCTGCGCCGGCTCGCCATCGCGTCCGACCGCGTGACCATGGGCGTCTCGCAGAAGCTCAACCTCGGCCGCCTGCACGACCGCCGGGACGAGATCGGCGACCTCTCCCGCGCCATGGAGGCGATGACGGTCTCGCTCTACGACCGCATTCAGGAGAATGAGCGCTTCGCCGCCGACGTGGCGCACGAACTCAAGAATCCCCTCACCTCGATCCGCTCGGCGGTCGAGACCTCGCAGGCTGTCAGCGATCCCGCGATCAAGGAGAAGATGGCCAATGTCATCGCGCGCGACGTCGTCCGGCTCGACCGGCTGATCTCCGACATCTCCAATCTGTCGCGCCTCGAGGCCGAGATCGTGCGCGAGAAGCTCTCGCGCGTCGACCTGCGCAAGCTGCTCGAGGACATCGTCTCGATCTACAGCGACACCGCGCGAAACGGCGATGCGAAGGTGAAGCTCGTCGCGCCTGCGGGCGCGCCAATCGAGGTGATGGGCCGCGAGGGCCCGCTCGGACAGGTTGTGCGCAATCTCGTCGAGAACGCCCGCTCCTTCTCCCCCCCTGGCGGCGAGGTCACGGTCACGCTCGCAAATGTGAGCGCGGCGCGCGGACCCATGGTCCGTCTCGTCGTCGAGGACCAGGGCCCCGGCATCCCGCCTGACAAGCTGGAAAAGATCTTCCAGCGCTTCTACACGGACCGCCCGGTCGGCGCGAAGTTCGGCAACAACTCAGGTTTGGGCCTTTCAATCGTGCGTCAGATCGCCGAGACGCACCGGGGCTCCGTCTGGGCCGAAAACCGCATGATTGATGGCGCTATCGCCGGCGCCCGCTTCGTGGTGGAACTCCCCCCGGCGCCCCTCGACATCTGAAACGCCATTGACGGACCATCAGGACCGCGGATAGCTCGCGCCATGACGTGCTGAGACACCCCGACACATGACCATCTCGCGCTGCGAGGCCAATGGCGTCGCGGAAGTCATCTGTCTCGTCTCTTCCGGCACACTCACATGATCCTCAGAATTGCGCGCGCCCATCAGGCGCAGCTTCTCACCACTTACGCGCTCACGGCAGCAGCCAACCTGGCTGGCCAGCTCTACCCGCTCGCAACTGCTGTCGCGATCAACGGCGTACTTGAGGGCGATTATCGCCAGATCGGCTGGCTGCTGGCCTGTCACATCGCGATGATGAGTCTGGATGTATCGGCCCGGCTCTACGACACGCGCGTCTTCGTGCGCGTATACACAAGGCTTGCCTGTGAGGTCGTCCAGCACGCACGCGCGCAGGGGATCGACTCATCCGTCATTGCGGGGCGCGCCGCCCTTTCGCGCGAGTTCATCGATTTTCTCGAACAGGACCTCCCAGGCATCGCGAGCGCCGTCATTGGCCTCCTGGTCGCGGTGGCAGTTCTCATTGGAATGGATCCTGTCATCGGGTTTGCCTGCCTGCTCCTGTTTGCCCCGCTCGCCGCGATCAGTCGTCGGCTGTCGATGAGATCCCTCGCCATGACCCGCCGCCTCAACGACAGGATGGAACGGGAGATTGCCGTGTTGCGCGAGGCGCGCCTTGAAGTTGTACGGCGGCACTTTGATGTGCTGGGCAAGTGGCGTGTCCGCCTCTCCGATGCCGAGGCGCGGGCGTTCGGACTTATGGAAGTCTGCGTCATTGTGCCGGTCGCCGCCGCCCTGATGCGCCTGAGCCAAAGCGAAGCCGTGCAGGCTGGCGATGTGTACGCCGTGTTCTCCTACATCTGGTACATCTGGCGTTTCGTTGTCGGTCTCGACCAGGTTCCACCGACCGTGCAGCGGATCGCCAAACTGCGCGACCTGACGCGGAGAATATCGCTGCAGGATACTGAACCGATGCCGGATCTCTCGTGAAGCCGCCGCCAAGGAAAGCAGCCGACCCGGGGTCTATTCAGCCAATCGAAAGGGTTTGCAGGCCTGATTAAGGTCAAGCCTGCAAGCACTTGACTCCCTTCGTTGCAGGACCACCATATTTGCGGGCTTTCGGGCCAATGACGCGGAGTGCTTCCAATGATCGGTTTGGTCGTGGTCACACACGGCCGGTTGGCCGAGGAGTTCATCTCCGCCGCCGAGCACGTCGTGGGGCCCCTCGAGAATGCGCGCGCGATCTGCATTGGCCCCGACGATGACATGGACATGCGTCGCCGCGAGATCATCGCCGCAGCCAAGGCGAGCGACACGGGCGCCGGCGTTGTCATTCTCACCGACATGTTCGGCGGCACGCCCTCCAACCTTGCCATCTCGGTGATGGGAGGGGCGAAGATCGAGGTCATCGCCGGCGTCAACCTGCCGATGCTGATCAAGCTCGCCGAGGTCCGCAACCGCCTGCCACTCGCCGAGGCCGCGCTCGCAGCGCAGGAAGCCGGCCGCAAATACATCTCGGTCGCCTCCGCCCTGCTGCAGCGGGCCGAATGAGCCAGACCCGGTGAGCACGCCCGCATGAGCGATGTCTGGTCGCGCAGCGCAGAGCTGGTGAACCAGCGCGGACTTCATGCCCGCGCCTCTGCGGCCTTTGCGCGTGAAGCAGCGAAGTTCGACGCCAGGGTCACCGTCCGCTATGATGGGATGTCCGCGAGCGCCGCCTCGATCATGGACCTGCTTATGCTCGGCGCCCGCGTTGGACAGGTGATCGAGATCGACGCCGAAGGCCCCCAGGCCCGCGAAGCCCTCGACGCCATCTGCGACCTCGTCGGCCGCCGCTTCGACGAGCGGGAGTAAGCCCTACTGACCCCCGCCTGGCGGCGAACCGCGACCGCGGATTGTGCCCCAGCCCGGCCATGTCCCCTGCTGCGCCTGCTGGTTCATTCGGGAGAGTGGCTGGAGCAGGTCGGCCACAAGAAGCTCGCCGGTCGGCTGGATCTGGGCCGCGATCCGCTTGAGGCCGGCTGCGAACTCCTCCTTCGAGACGGATCGGTCGAGATCGATGTCAAAGGTCATCGCATTGGCGAGAAGATCTGTCTGGCTGCCCATCCGGGACGCCCAATCGGTCTGCTCGAAGCCCGTGATCAGCCCGTCGCCATTGGCATCCGCCGCTGCGAAGGCCAGCACAGCGCCGGCCCCGATCTCGGCGAGGCTCACCCTGCCGTCGAGATTGGCGTCGAAGCGCGCAAACACCAGCGCGCCCGGCGCCACGACCTTCACCCCATCCGGCGCCCGCGGCGGCGCGCCGCCGGGCGCGGCCTGCCCCGTGATCCGGTCGATCGTGTCGACATCCTGCGCCAGCGCGGGCGCTGCAAAAAACGCCATGAGCGCAAGCGCCATTCCGATGCGAACCTGCAAGCCAGCCATCCGAACACCTCACCGGTTCTCGCAGCGCCTTTTTGGCGTCTTGCGGGCGCGGGACTGTGACCCCAACGCAACAGTCCGCGCAACCATCAATCGCATAAACGGGACGCCGAAGCCGGCGAAGTGAGGGCAGAAGGCCGGCCGCGCAAACATATAAAGATATCCTTATATGATTTGCCGACCCCGCGCGGCTCTGCTACAGGCGCGCCGAAGCAAGCTCAGGAGTGCGGCGATGGCGTTCGATGATTTCAAGGTGGCGGACCTCTCCCTCGCCGACTACGGCCGCAAGGAACTGATCATCGCCGAGACCGAAATGCCGGGCCTGATGGCGACCCGGGCCGAGTATGGCGCAAAGAAGCCGCTCAAGGGCGCGCGCATCACCGGCTCGCTCCACATGACGATCCAGACCGGCGTGCTGATCGAGACGCTCACGCACCTCGGCGCCCAGGTGCGCTGGGCCTCCTGCAACATCTTCTCGACACAGGACCACGCCGCCGCCGCCATCGCGAAAGCGGGCGTGCCGGTCTTCGCCGTGAAGGGCGAGAGCCTCGAGGAGTACTGGGACTACACCGACAGGATCTTCCAGTGGCCCGATGGCGGCTTTACCAACATGATCCTCGATGATGGCGGCGATGCGACCATGTACGTCCTCATCGGCGCCCGTGTCGAGGAAGGTGAGACGCACCTGATCGAAAAGCCAGAGTCGGAAGAGGAGATCTACTTCTTCAAGCAGATCAAGAAGCGCCTCGCCCAGTCCCCCGGCTGGTTCATCAAGCAGCGCCACGCCATCAAGGGCGTTACCGAAGAGACCACCACGGGCGTCAACCGCCTCTATCGCCTGATGGAAAAGGGCCACCTGCCCTTCCCCGCCATCAACGTGAATGACAGCGTCACCAAGTCGAAATTCGACAACAAGTATGGCTGCAAGGAATCCCTGGTCGACGGCATTCGCCGCGCAACCGACACTATGATGGCCGGCAAGGTCGCCGTCGTGTGCGGCTATGGCGATGTCGGCAAGGGCTCGGCCGCCTCGCTCCAGGGCGCCGGCGCGCGCGTCAAGGTCACGGAAGTCGATCCGATCTGCGCGCTGCAGGCCTGCATGGATGGCTATGAGGTCGTCACCCTCGAAGACGTTGTGAAGACCGCCGACATCTTCATCACCACGACCGGCAACAAGGACATCATCCGCCTCGAACATATGCGCGAGATGAAGGACATGGCCATCGTCGGCAACATTGGCCACTTCGACAACGAGATCCAGGTCGCGTCCCTGCGCAACTTCAAGTGGGACAACATCAAGCCGCAGGTCGACATGATCTCCTTCCCGGATGGCAAGCGGATGATCCTCCTGTCCGAGGGCCGTCTGCTCAACCTCGGCAACGCCACCGGCCACCCCTCGTTTGTGATGTCCGCCTCCTTTACCAACCAGACTCTCGCCCAGATCGAACTCTGGACCAACGGCAAGGCCTACGAGAACAAGGTCTACACCCTGCCCAAGAAGCTCGACGAGAAGGTTGCGGCGCTCCACCTCAACAAGCTCGGCGCGAAACTTACCTCGCTCACGCCGGACCAGGCCGCCTATATCGGTGTCGCTCCGGAGGGGCCCTACAAGCCGGAGCACTACCGCTACTAGAACCGGGCGACAGGCGCGAGCAGACACAAGGGCCCGGCTACCGCCGGGCCCTTGCATCTTTACCGCGCCATCGCCGACAGGTCGCCGCGCGAAATCGCAACTCCGCTGCTGAACACGGTCACGATGGAATCGTAGGCTGCAATATCCTCCAGCGGATTCTGTCGCAGCAGCAGCATGTGCGCCTTCTTGCCAGCGGCGATCACGTCGCGATCATCGAGATTGAAAAGGTCGGCATTGCCAAGCGTCATGGCATGGAACAGCGCTGGCGGACTGATACCGGAATCGATCCAGTACTGCATCTCAAGGCGACCGTTCAGGCCCGGCGGGTTGCCATAGGTCACGGCGCTCGGCGTATCGCTGCCGAACACGATGGGCACGCCCGCCTGGTTCATCTTCGTTGCGATCGCCACACCCTGGGAAAGAGCGCTTTGGACAAACGGAGGCGGACCCTTGCTCGCATCCCAGTCGCCCGCCATCTCCCGCCGCATCCATCCCGCATCAGGGGTCCTGAACCAGGCCAGCGCAGCCGGCGGCGTGGCGTGAGCCATGCGCGGATCGTTCAGGAGCGCGGGATCGAACATGTCGCCAATCCCATTGATGACCCGGAAAGTCGGCTGATAGGCCATGGCCCTGGCCTTGATGCCGGCAACCAGCTCGTCCAGCGCCTTCACCTTTGCCTCGCCGGTGTAGCCGCTGTCATTCCAAGCCCGGTGCGCGATCACGTCGACGCCGGCCTCCGTGGCAAACTGCTGCGCGCGGATCGAGTTGGCGTCCATGATCACTGGCATGTCGCGCGCACGCGCCGCCGCAACAATCGCCTTCACCTGCTCCAGCGAGGCGTTGGGCAGGTTGCGCGCGGGGCCAAATCCAGGCTCGTTGTAGGTCTTGACGCAGATCGCGCCGTTCTTCGCCGTGCGCTCGACCACCGCTGCGGGCTGGTGCTCGGCCGGGTCGACCGAAGCTGGGAGGCTCGCGGCCTTGGCAGGATCATGGAGAAAGTACGGGAACAGCGTCGTTGCGATCTGAGGCGGCGCCAAGACCATGGGATAGCCCTCGAGCATGGCCGCCGAGCCGCAGACGAATGCGTCAGGGCGGACAGGTCGCGCATTCCATCCAGCGATGAACCCGGGATCCCGAGCGAGGTCGATCACCGTGGTAAAACCGAAATAGAGATAGCTCCGGGGCTCCTGCTCGCGCAGAGCCTCGGCAAGGCCCGGATGCTTCGCGTCGTCCTGCGGACGCAGCACGGGAAGAACATCAAGATGGACATGGCCGTCGATGAGCCCGGGAATGAGAAATCCCCCCTCGCCATCGATCACCTGCTTGCCTGCAAGCGGGCTGAGGCTGACCGCGTCGATCCGGTCGCCGACAATCCGCACATAAGCATTGACGAGCGGCTGGCCGCGATCGGGCGAGACCACGGTGACATTCGAGATCACGAGCCCGGCCGGCGCCGGCGCCATGCAGGCGGCGCCAGCGAGAAAGGCCAGCAGCGGCAAAAGGCGTGTCATGCTCCGTCCTCTCTGTCGCCGCTGCCATGAAAGTTGAGTTTCGCGGGCAAGGCCATCCCAATTGTCCTGCTCACGGCCTGTCTCCGCCAGCCCCTGAACATGGGTTCTCCAGGCGCGCGCACGCCCTACCGGCGCGATCAACCAACTGGGCGGTGAAGCAAGGCCCCCGTCCGGCCTGCCAGGCTGACGGCGAGGCGCCCGCTGCCTCTGCTGCACTGCGAAGTAAATAGCAGCAGGCGAAAATTTTTCCGCTTCCGCCATGGCCCCGACAGGCGTAACAGCCGCCTCCGTTCGGGACCCGGTCCGGCAGGCTCTGCCTGAAGAACCTTGGGCGGTCCGCGGCTGAAGGCGCACAAAATGGGCGATACTTCGTCTTCCGGCGGGGTGGCTCAGACGGGGGACGGCAAACCGGCCGGTGCGCGGTTCTGGGCGCTTGCGCTCGGCTCGGTCGGTGTCGTGTTCGGCGACATCGGCACCAGCCCACTCTACGCCTTCAAGGAATCGATCCACCACATCAATGTGCGCAATCACGAGGCCGCTGGCATCGCGGTCGGCCCCGAGACGGACCTCACCGCGGTTCCCGTGCTGCGCGATGATGTGCTCGGCGTGATCTCGCTGATGCTCTGGTCGCTGATCATCATCGTCACCATCAAGTACGTCCTGCTGCTCACACGTTTCGACAACCGCGGCGAAGGCGGAACGCTCTCGCTGATGGCCATGCTTTCGCGGATCGTGGGGCGGCGCACGCCGCTCCTGTTCCTGATCGCAATCTGCGCCGCGGGCATGTTCTTCGGCGATGCGCTGCTGACGCCTGCAATGTCGGTGCTGTCGGCCGTCGAGGGCCTCACTGTCATCGAGGAGCTGCAGGGCCGCGTCGAACCCTTCATCATTCCTGTCGCGCTCGGCCTGCTGGTCGGCCTGTTTCTGATCCAGAAGCGCGGGACCTCGGTTGTGGGCAAGCTTTTCGGCCCGGTCTGCGTCGTCTGGTTCGTCACGATGGGCGCACTCGGCGTCTACCACATCGCCATAGACGGCCTTCAGATCTTTCTCGCACTGAGCCCGCACTATGGCGTCATGTTCCTCGCCACGCACCAGGTGCTGGGCTTCATCGTGCTGGGCTCGGTCTTCCTTACGGTGACAGGCGCTGAGGCCCTCTATGCCGACCTCGGCCATTTCGGCCGCAAGCCGATCGTGACGGCATGGGCCTGGCTCGTGCTGCCCTGCCTCTCGCTCAACTATCTCGGTCAGGGCGCCATGGTTCTGGCGCACCCGGAAACCATGAGCAACCCGTTCTTCCTGATGGCGCCTGACGTGCTCCAGGCGCCTCTGGTGCTGCTCGCAACGCTGGCGACCATCGTGGCCAGTCAGGCCGTCATCACCGGCGCGTTTTCGCTGGCGCAACAGGCCGTCCAGCTCGGCCTCCTGCCGCGCCTGCAGATCGTCAACACGTCGGCAGAGGAGCACGGCCAGATCTACATGCCTCAGGTCAACTGGATCCTGCTGGCCGGCGTCGTGTTCCTGGTGCTGGGCTTCAGGTCGTCCTCGGCGCTGGCCTCGGCCTACGGCGTGTCGGTGATCGGGACGATGATCATGTCGACCCTGCTGGCCTTCACAGCTGCGCGGCGGATCTGGAAAAAGCCGGCCTGGCTGGCTGCGCTTATCGTCTTCCCCTTCATCACGCTCGAACTGGTCTTCCTGGCATCCAACCTCCTCAAGGTGCCGCAGGGCGGCTACGTCCCGCTGCTGATTGCCGCCGTCATGATGCTCGTGATGTGGACGTGGACGCGCGGAACGAAAATCCTCATGGCGCGCACGCGAAAGGACATCTCCATCAACGACGTGCTGAAGGGGCTGGAGGTCAATCCGCCCCACACGGTGAAGGGTACGGCGGTGTTCCTGACGGCGGACCCCGAAGCCGCCCCCGCAGCGCTGCTCCACAACCTCAAGCACAACAAGGTGCTTCACGAGCACAATGTGCTGCTCAATGTGCGGACCGCACAGGAGCCGTTCGTGCCGGACGAGAAGAAGATCGAAATCACCGACATCTCGCCGACAATGCACCGCCTCACCATGACCTTCGGCTTCATGGAGACGCCCAATGTCAGCCGAGGCCTGACGCTTGTGAAAAAGAAGCGTGGACTGTCATTCGACATCATGTCGACCTCGTTCTTCCTCAGCCGACGAACACTGCTTGCCGACGGCAAGTGGGGCATGCCGCTCTGGCAGGACCACCTCTTCATCTTCCTCAGCCGCAACGCCACCAATGCAACGGAGTTCTTCCGGATCCCCACCTCCCGCGTCGTCGAAATGGGCTCACAGCTGACGATCTGATCCACCCAGCGCGGCCGGGTAAGGTCCAGCGCCTCAAAGCGGGCGAACCTGTGCGTCAATGCGTCCATCACTCCCGCATGGGAGACCATGCCGAGCGCGTTTCAACGGCGCGGGGAGAGTGGACGCAGGCGAGCGTGAAGAGCCCCGGTGAATGGCGCCAAGGACCGGACGTCCCGGATGGGCCACGCCCGTCTGGCCGCGAGTTGGTCTCCGTCCGCGCCACTGCGATTTCGGCAGAAGCGCTGCGGAAACCCGGACTGACATTCTGGGGGGGATGGCTGGAGCATCCTGACACTCACCCCATTCACCCGCCCTTGTGCACCCCTCGCGGCGCCAGCGACTTGGCCCTGTCATTGCGCTAACTTAAGGAGTGGCCTCAGCCGCCTCCCCCGACAGTTTCCGGAACACGAAGATGAAAACCCCGCGCACCGATCTCCAGGCGAACACGTTCGATTTCGAGACGACGCCGCTCGTGAAGGCGACGGGTTTTCGCGAGTACGACGCGCGCTGGTGGTTTGGCGGCCCGCAATATCCCAAAGCGCCGGAACTCAACTTTCTCGGCGTCCAGGCGCTGGGCCTCGGGCTGGGAACGCTAATCCGGGAGATGGGGGTCGCTCCGCGCATCGTCACCGGCCACGACTACCGGTCCTATTCGCTCTCGATCAAGCAGGCGTTGACCCTCGGCCTGATCGAAGCCGGCTGCGAGGTGCACGATATCGGCCTCGCCCTCTCGCCCATCGCCTATTACGCGCAATTCGCGCTCGACATTCCATGCGTCGCCATGGTGACCGCCAGCCACAACGAGAATGGCTGGACCGGCGTGAAGATGGGGGCGAACAAGCCGCTCACCTTCGGCCCCGAAGAAATGGGCCGCCTGAAGGACATCGTGCTTAATGGCCGCTTCAATCCGCAAGCCGGCGGCAAGCTGATCCGTGTCGACGGCATGCGCGAGCGCTATATCGAGAGCGTCTCGCAGAACGCCAAACTCACGCGCAAGCTGAAGGTTGTCTGCGCCTGCGGAAATGGCGCGGCCGGCGCCTTCGCGCCCGAAGCCCTGCGCCGCATGGGCGCCGAGGTGATCGAGATGGACACAAATCTCGACTACACCTTCCCGAAGTACAACCCAAACCCGGAAGACCACGAAATGCTGGTCTCGATGGGCAAGGCCGTGAAGGAGAACGGCGCTGACCTCTGCGTCGGCTTCGATGGCGATGGCGACCGCTGCGGCGTGGTCGATGACAAGGGCGAGGAAATCTTCGCCGACAAGATCGGCCTCCTCCTCGCTCGCGATCTCTCGAGGCTGCACCGGAACGCAACCTTCGTCGTCGATGTGAAATCGACCGGCCTCTACAAGACCGATCCCGTGCTGAAGCAGAACGGCGTCACGGTCGATTACTTCAAGACCGGCCACTCCTACATCAAGCGCCGCACCACCGAACTCGACGCCCTCGCGGGCTTCGAGAAGTCCGGCCACATGTTCTTCCGCAAGCCTTACGGCTATGGTTATGACGACGCCCTCGTCGCAGCCGCTGCTGTTCTGATGATGCTCGACCGCAACCCGGGCCGCTCGCTGTCGGACCTCAAGGCCGAGCTCGGCCATGCCTGGACGTCGCTCACCATGAGCCCGCACTGCGACGACGAAAAGAAGTACGGCATCGTCGACCAGGTCGTCGCCGACTATCAGGCGCTTGGAAAATCCGGCGGCCAAATCCTCGGCCGCAAGATCATCGACGTGAACACGGTCAACGGCGCCCGCGTCACGCTTGAGGACGGCTCCTGGGTTCTCGTCCGCGCTTCATCCAACAAGCCGGAGCTGGTCGTCGTCGTCGAGTCGATGCAGGGCGAGGACGACATGCGCGCCCTCTTCCGGGAAGAAGTCAAACCGCGCCTCGGCCGCTTCGCCGAGGTCGGCCACTACAATCAGGAGATCTGAGACGCCTCGTATTGTTTCGTTTCAGCAACAATACCGCTGTCGGGGTGTGGTCTGCGGCCAGCGGACTAGGCAGAATTTACCCACACCTGTGAATGATTTAACGCGTCGTTAACCGGCCCTCTCTCATTTGGTTAACTGAGGGCGTCCGCCTGTAGGATGCCCCCGCGTTGTGATTCGGCCCTGGCGGGACGTCGACCATGGACATGAACTTCACCCAGCCGCTCGTCCTGCTCGTCGCAGGCGCAGCGGCCTTTGGCATTGCAGCCCTTCTCTGGGCGATCCGCATCTCCGATGGCGCAAGGGGCGCTGCCAGAAAGTACCGCGAACAGGAACAGCAGGCCCGGGAAAAGCTGGCGCGCGCCGAGAGCGTGTTCGGCGCCCATCCCGGCGTCATCATGGTGTGGGAAGACGCCGACGCCGAGGCGCAGGCCAGGCATCCGAACTCCGAATGGGGCGAGCCCAGCCTCTATGGCTCGCCCGTCGCCCTCATGGGCATCCTCCGCTTCGCCGATGATGGTACGTCCGAGGATCCTGGCGTGCGGATCCTCGAGGGTATTGCCGATCTCGAAGCCCGCGACGGCGCCGGCCAGGACGCCACCCTGCGCGAACGCCTGAAACAGCTGCGCAAGGACGGCGCGCCCTTCTCGCTCACCATTATCGGCCCCTCCGGCCGCTTCCTCGAAGCCGACGGCCGCACCGCCGGCGCCCGCGCGGTGCTCTGGATCACCGACACCACCATCAAGGGCCTCGAGGAATCCGGCGCTCGCGCCCGCATCGAGGAAGCCCGCGCCGCAGTCGCTCGCGACCCGATGGCCTTCCTTGAAATGCTGGGCAAGGCGCCCTTCCCGGCCTGGCGCATGAGCGGCGCCGGCAAGCTGCAATGGGTCAACCGCGCCTACCTCAAGGCCGTCGGCGCGCCCAGCGTCGACCACGTCCTCGACCGGCAGATCATGCTCGACCAGCATGTCGCCGCGCAGGCGCAGAAGACCATTGGCGGCAACGCCGAAACCGACGAGATGCGCCATATCGTGGTCGACGGCGAACGCCGCGCCATGCGCGTCAAGATGTTTCCGCTCTCCGGCGGCCTCGGCGGGATGGCGTTCGACATCACCGACCTCGAATCAGCGCGCGAGACGCTGGAGAAGAACTCGAAGGCCCACGACGACACACTCAACCACGTCGCCGACGGCGTCGCCATCTTCGGCCCCGACCGCAAGCTGATCTTCAACAACCGCGCCTTCCAGACCATGTGGGACATCGATCCCGCCTATCTTCTGGAGAAACCCGATCACGGCTCGATCCTCGACCGCCTGCGCGAGCGCCGCAAGCTTCCGGCCAAACCCGATTTCGCCAAATGGCGCCGTGACGAGCTGGCCTACTATCAGGGCGAGAAAGTCGACTTCACCGAGGATCTCTGGAACCTCCCCGACGGCCGCATCCTGCGCGTCACCCGTCAGCGCCATCCGCTCGGCGGCGTGCTGCTCCTGTTCAAGGACATCACCGACGAGGTCTCGCTGAAGGCGGAATTCAACCGCCTCATCAACGTCCAGAAGGCGACGCTCGACAACCTTCGCGAGGCGGTCGTGGTGTTCAGCGCCGATGGTCGCCTCCGCCTGCACAACGACGCCTTCGCAGACCTCTGGGAGCTCAAGGGCAACACGCTAAATGACGGGCCCGACTTTGACGCCGTGGTCGCCCAGTGCGCGCGCATGTTCCACGACAGGAATGTCTGGGCCACGATCCGCAGCCGGGTCACCAACCCCTCGCCCGAGTATCGCCAGCAGGCACAGGGCGTGATGCGCACGTCGAATGACCGCACCATCACCTGGATCACCCAGCCGCTTCCCAATGGCGCGACCCTGGTGGCCTTCATGGACGTGACCGCCGCCCGCAAGGTCGAACAGGCGCTCAAGGACAAGAACGAGGCGCTTCAGGCCGCCGACAAGCTCAAGAACGAGTTCGTGCAGAACGTCAGCTACCAGCTGCGCTCTCCGCTAACGACGATCCTCGGCTATGCCGAACTGCTGGAAAGCGAGCGCCCCGGACCGCTCCTCGACAAGCAACGCGAGCAGGTCGATTCGATCCTGTCCGCGGCCGACCATCTCTCGAAAGTCATAGACAACATTCTGGACCTCGCCATGATCGAAGCCGGCAAGATGGAACTCGAACTCTCTAGCTTCTCTCTGCGCGCCGCCATGGAAAGCGCCGTCGACCTCGTCGTCTCCTCGGCGCAGAACACGAAAGTGCGCGTCGAGATCCTGTGCGACGACCGCATCGGCAACATCCATGCCGACGAGCGCCGCATCAAGCAGGTGCTCTTCAACCTGCTTTCCAACGCCCTGCGCTTCACCGGACCCGGCGGCCACATCAAGATCGAGGCGTCCAAGCCGGTGCCGAGCGAGAACATCATTCGCCTCGCCGTCTCGGACAATGGCAAGGGCATCGCGCCGGACCGCCAGTCGAGTGTGTTCGACTCGTTCATTTCAGACACGCGCGGCGCAGGCCTTGGCCTCGCCCTCGTCCGCTCCTTCGTCGAGCTGCATGGCGGGGACGTGAAGATCAAGTCGGCGCCTGGCGCTGGCACATCTGTGATCTGCCAGCTGCCGGAAATGGCTTCGCCGCGCGCCGGTCGCGTCGAACTCGAACTCGGTCCGGAAGCAGTCGCAGCGCAGTGATCGGCCCGAAGCCGCGGCCTGCCGTAACAACGCCGTGAGGGGCCGACCGTAATTCCGGCTACGCGCATCCGCGTCTTGACGGACGCGAGGTCGCTTATTTTCTAACCTCCGTCGAGACTGGGATCCGCACGGAGGAGGACATCATGACAACACGGACAACCGGCCTGCCGGCCATCGCCGCGGGCGCGCTCGCAATCGCCCTCGCCCAACCCGCTCTGGCGCAGAAGCCGATCACCGATCCACCCGTCACCTCTATCCTGACCTGGACGCAGAAGCAGCAACTCGAACGCTATCCTGCCATCGAGAAGGTCTATGCGGTCGACACCATCAAGAAGGGCGACAAGGTCAGTCCCCTCCCCGCCGCCGCGACCCAGATCGACCCGAAGGTCACCTTCAACCGCCGCGCATCGAGCCTCGATGCCTTCATGAAGGACAACCGCATCACCGGCCTGATGGCGATCAAGGATGGCGAGGTCGTCCTCGAGAAGTATGCGCTCGGCCGCAAGCCGACCGACCGCTGGACCTCCTTCTCCGTCGCCAAGTCGGTGACAGCGATCCTGATGGGCGCTGCGATCAAGGATGGCTGGATCAAGAATGTCCACGAGCCGGTCACCCGCTATCTGCCTGAACTCAAGGGCTCCGCCTATGACGGCGTCTCGATCCGCCAGCTCATCTCGATGCAGACCGGCGTGAAATGGGACGAGAATTACGCGAGCCAGAAATCCGATGTGGCGCGCGCCGGCCAGGCCGCATTCAAGGGTGGTCATCCGTTCGAGAACAACCCGCTGCTGCAGTACATGGCGAAGCTGCCGAAGAAGACCGAACCGGGACAGGAGTTCGTCTACAAGACCGGCGAAACCGATCTGGCCGGCATGGTGCTGGTCCGCGCTCTCTCCGGCAAATCGCTGGCGCAGTACGCCTCGGAGAAACTGTGGCAGCCCTTCGGCATGGAGCAGGACGGCATCTGGATGGTCGACAAGGCGGGCCTTGCGCGGGGCGGCTGCTGCATGAGCATGACGCTGCGCGATTATGCCCGCATCGGCCTCTTCATGCTTGGCGGCGGCAAGATCGACGGAAAAGAGGTCCTGGCTCCCGGCTGGGTCGAGGAATCTACCAAGAACCATGCGCCGCCCAAGTCGCGCGAAGCCGGCGAGAGCTACGGCTATTTCTGGTGGCCGATGGAGGAGGGCTATTACGCCGTCGGCATCTTCGGCCAGGGCATCTATGTCTATCCGGAAGAGAACCTGGTCATCGCCATCAACTCCGCGATGCCGAAGGCAAGCGACCGCACGCAAAGCCAGAAGGTCCGCGCCGTGATCGATGCGATCCGGAGTGCGACAAAGGCTGGCTGACACGCCGCGCGAGGTTGACAGGGGCGGCGGGCGACACGAGGCTGCGGGCATGCTGAACCAGCTGTCCCGCATCTTGCTGGCGCTCGTCACGGCTTTCGTCTTCTCCGGACAGATGGAAGCGGCCGCCGAACACTGCGCCCGCCTCGCCCATGAGGCGGAGACGGCTGCTGAGGCAGCCGGGGAGGCGCCGCCCTGCCACGAAGCGGCTGCAGCGGTTGTGGAGACTCACCATCAAGCGCCGCATCATGCGCCAGCCGACGACCCCACAACGCCAACGCAGGATCATTGCCAGTGCGTCGCTGCCCTGAGCGGGTTCACGCACATTCCCGTCGCGCTCGCGAGCAGCAGGGTCGCGCCCTATGTCTGGCTCTCGCCCGAAGCCGAGCGCTTTGCCTCCAGCCGGCCCGACCCGGATTTCCGCCCGCCCCGCGCCTGACCTGAACCACGCGCACGCCGTTCACCCGAACGGCTATCTAACGATCCCAGTTCAGGACGCACTCCAATGTCACGACTCTTGCTGATCGCTTCGGCGATCCTTATTGCGCCTGCAGCGATGGCGCAGGAACAAGACCACTCATCGCACGCGCCCGCCACGCAGGCCCAGCCGCCTGCGGACGACCACGCTGGTCATGGAGGCCATGGTCAGGCAACCGTCGAGGCGCAGCATACCGACCACGCCGCCGGCCATGCCAGCCACACGGCCATGCCCAGCGCGCTGGGCCCCTACCCGATGACGCGCGACGCCTCCGGAACCGCATGGCAGCCCGACGCAGCCGCCCATCATGGCGCACATGCGACCCATGACGCCGGCTGGAGTTTCATGGGCCATGGCAATATCGACCTCGTCTACACTTCCCAGAGCGGCCCGCGCGGAGATGATCTCGGCTTCGTGGCCGGCATGCTGATGGGCTCGGCGCTCTATCGTTTCCCGGACGACAGCGCGGTCCAGTTGCGCGGCTCACTGAGCCCCGATCCCCTGATGGGCGACCGCGGCTATCCCCTGCTCCTCGCCGCCGGCGAAACGGCTGATGGCGTGGAAACTCTGATCGACCGCCAGCATCCCCATGACCTGTTCATGGAGCTGTCGGCGAGCTATTCGCGTCAGCTCGGCAATGGCCAGAGCGTGTTCGTCTATGCTGGCCTGCCCGGCGAGCCGGCCTTTGGACCACCAGCCTTCATGCATCGCCCCTCGGCCATGCCCAATCCCGAAGCGCCGATCACCCACCACTGGATAGATTCCACGCATATCACCTACGGCGTGCTGACCGCAGGCTATGTCGCTGGCGACGTCAAAATCGAAGCATCGCGCTTCCGCGGCCGCGAGCCCGACCAGGACCGCTATGACATCGAGACAGGAGAGCTGGATTCAACCGCAATGCGCCTGTCGTGGAATCCGACGCCAAACTGGTCGCTCCAGGCGAGCTGGGCCGATGTCACTTCGCCCGAACAACTCGAACCGGATGTGGACGTGGTGAAATGGTCCGCCAGCGCACTCTACACGCAGCATTTCGGGGACAGCACAGTCTCGATTACGGGCGCCTTCGCCCGCAAGGACTCAAGCGAGAATGTGGTGCTGGATGCATGGCTCGGCGAAGCGGCGCTCAGGATCAACACGGACTGGACGGTGTTCGCACGCGCGGAGGCCGTCGAAACAGACGAGCTGGGCAAACCCGCCGCCCATGGTCACCACGGCCCCGTCGAAAATGTCGCGCGCGCCACACTCGGCGTCTCGCGCGATTTCCGCGTGTCGGACACGCTCGTTATCGCTGTTGGCGCGTCGGCCACGCAGAACTGGACCAGCGGCGCCCTCTCGCCGCTCTACGACGGCGACCCCAGCGCCGCACTCGCCTTCGTGCGGTTCAAGATCGAGTAGCGTCTACAGATCCTCGGCGAGACGGCGCAAGGTCGTCTCGCCGACAGCTGCATGCTCCGGGTCATCGACGCGGCCGTTCTCATAAAGCGTGGCGCCGAACAGGATCGCCCAACCGATCGCACGCACGACAAGGTCATCATCGGGCGCATAGCGGCTCAGCGCCTGTGCGCGGGCCGATGCTTGCGACAGCAGGATCCACACGCCACAGAGGTCGACGGCAGGATCGCCAACGCACATGTCGCCCCAGTCGATAACGCCTGCAAGCTTGCCGTTCCTGGACAGGACATTCTGCGCGTGCAGGTCGCCATGCAGCCACACGGGCGATTGGGTGAAGGGCGCCGCCAGCGCATCCTTCCATGCCCGGTCGATGGCTGGCGAAATCAGGTCGCACGACCCGCGCACGCGATCGAGGCAAGGCTCGAACCGCTCGCGCCGCGAATCCAGGCGCACGCCGCGAACAGGATTGGTTGGCGCGCCCTCTGGCGCCGGGTGATGAAGATCGCGCAGGACGTTCGCCAGCGCGACACCCTGGTCTTCATCCAGGGGTGCGTGCGCAACAGGCGTTCCCTCGATCCACGGCACAATGCTCCACGGCCAGGCATATCCGCGTCCTGCCACACCGGTCGCCAGGGGCGCCGGCACAGGAAGGGAGACGTCCCGCGCAGCGACTGCAAGCCAGCGCTGTTCATTGACAATCAACTCCACACTCGCCGCACGACGCGGCAGGCGGACAGCGAGCGCCTCGCCAAGCCGGAATGTGAAATTGTCCCATCCCTCGGCGGCAAAGGTCACGGGCAGGTGCGCATATTGCGGATGCTGGTCGGCGACAAGTACGCTAACGAGCGCCTCGCTCACCGCGACTTCGGCATTCGGAGTTCCCGCCATGGCGCCTCTTAGCGCGTGCAGCGTTCCACGTCAGCTGGGTGGGGTATTGATGAAGCTCTCGACCAGCGAGCCCGACAGCAGGCGCCAGCCGTCCACCAGCACGAAGAAAATCAGCTTGAACGGAAGCGAGATGGTCACCGGCGGCAGCATCATCATGCCCATCGCCATCAGGATCGACGACACGACAAGATCGATGACGAGGAAGGGCAGGAAGATCATGAAGCCGATCTCGAACGCACGCTTGAGCTCAGAGATCATGAAGGCGGGCGCCAGAACATGGAAAGGCGCATCCGCGGGGCTTGCGAGATTCTGGATGTTGGCCATGCCCGCGAACATCGCGACGTCGGCCTCGTTCACATGCGCGCCCATGAATTGCTGGATGGGGCCAAGGGTGCGCGGGATCGCCTCCTCCAGCGTGATCGCCTCGGCCATGTAGGGCTGGATACCGGCCTCGTAGGAGGCCATGAAGGTCGGCGCCATAACGAACGCGGTGAGAAACAAGGCCAGCGAGATGATGACGGAGTTGGGTGGGGCGTTCTGCAGGCCGATCGCCGTCCGCACCAGCGACAACACGATGACGATGCGCACGAACGAAGTCGTCATCACGAGGATGGACGGCGCCAGCGAGAGCACGGTGATCGCTGCAATGAGCTGCACGATGCCGGATGTCAGCCCCTGCCCGGTTCCAAGATCGACAGACACGGTCTGCGGCAACGCCTCGGGCGCCACGACGAGCGCCAGCAACAGGGCGGGGCAGAAGCGGAGAAGCCGCGCCATCATGGCTTGGTCTCGCCTGGTTTGGTCTCATCCGGCGCAATCGGCCTGAACGGCGCAGGCGCCTCGCGCGAGGCGATCAGCACGTCCCCGCTCGGCGCTGTCGACAGGAGATGTTCCCTGTCGCCCCAGCGCACGACGACAAGCTTGCGCCGCATGTCGAGCGAGCGCCATTCAACGACCTTCAGGTCCGGACTGACGACGCCGGTCCTGAGGCCGATGCGGCTGCCATACTTGCGCAGGAGCCACGTGCCGCCGAGCAGCAGGCCCAGCACGAAGGCCAGCGCTGCGAGCGCCTTGAGTGCGTCGAACAGCTCCATGATCGGCGAGCCCGCTGCGGCCGCAAGGCCGGTTTCATGGTTAATGCATGGGAAATGCCGGTAAACGGCGGGTTAACGGCTGCCGGTCCTGCTTAAGAGAGCCTTAAGCAAAGCGGTCAAATCTGCCGGGTGAGGCGCAGAATCCACATTCTCCGCCCACGCGGAAATGAGCATGTCGGACCCGACGCAGATCTCGGTTTTCAACCTGATGAAGGCCCGCATGCAGATGCTGGGCGAACGCCAGAAGGTGGTCGCCCAGAACGTCGCGAACGTGTCGACGCCGGGTTACGTGCCCGGCGACATCAACCAGGACGCCTTCGCCGCCACGCTGCAGCGCATGGCCGGTCGTTCCGCCGGCGCGGGTCGTACTGCAATGGTTGCAACCCAGGCTGGCCACATGGCGCCCGCCCACGGCCCGGGCTCGCCGGCCCTGTCCATCCAGAAATCCCCCGACTCCGAAACCACGCTCGACGGCAATGCCGTGGTGGTGGAAGAGCAGATGATGAAGATCGCCGAAACCCGAATGGATTTCGAGACCATGGTAGGCCTTTACCAGAAGAGTCTGGGCCTGCTGAGGCTGGCGTCGCGCGCACCGGGACGGTGAACGCCTGACGTCTCGAGGAGACGCTTCACATGTCATCCGACCTCATGTCCGCCATGGGCGCGGCCGCAACGGGCCTGCGCGCGCAGACGGTGCGCATCCGCATCGCAGCCGAGAACCTCGCCAACGCAGACGCCACAGCCAACACGCCCGGCGGGGATCCTTATCGCCGAAAGGCGCCCGTGTTCCGTACGCTTTATGATCGCGAAATCGGCGCCGACACGGTGAAGGTCACCGGCGCACGGATGGATATGTCGCCCTTCCAGCAGAAGTTCGATCCCAGCCATCCTGCCGCCGACGCCAATGGCTATGTGAAGACCTCGAACGTCTCCTCCCTCACGGAGATGGCCGACCTGCGCGAGGCGCAGCGCGCCTACGAAGCAAACCTCAATGTCATCGAGTCGAGCCGGGCGATGATGCTCGGCGTCGTCTCGCTGCTGAAAGCGTGAGGTAGCCAGAGATGTCCGATCTCGGTCTTTCGGCAGTCAAGGCTTATGGCGGCGTCGCCCAGACCATTGGCGGGATGGCCGGCGGCAAGGAAGCGGGCGGCATATCCGGCCCGGATTTCGGGGCCATGCTCAATTCAGCCGTCGGCGCCGTCAGCAATGCAGGCAATGCTGCGGAGACCGCGGTTACCAATGCCGCAATGGGCAAGGGCGACCTGGTGGACGTGGTGACAGCGGTGGCCGCCGCCGAAGCAACCCTTGAGACGGTGATCGCCGTGCGCGACGAGGTGATCAAGGCCTACCAGGAAATCATGCGAATGCCGATCTGATGGCGAAAGCCTCAGTGGAAGTCGCGCGACTTCGGCAGGATACGCACGTCGCGCGGATGGCGGAAGAGGCCGTCGGGACCCTTGGGTCCACGCGGATGCTGCGGGTGCTTGATCTCGTCGGCGCGGGTCAGCTGCGTCTCGACCACATGATCCTCCGAGAGGCGCTCGAGTTCGTATGAACGGTCGAACGCCCGCGCGCCCATCAGGTGGGTGACGCCCTCCTTGCTCTTCTGCACCCTGCCCTCGATCAGCAGCAGGCGCGCGCCCATCACTTCGGATCTGAACCGCTCGAAGGTGCGCGCCCAGAGCAGCGCGTTGGTGATGCCGGTCTCATCTTCCAGCGTGATGAAGATCGCCTTGCCGTTGCCGGGCCGCTGCCGCACCAGAACGATACCCGCCGTCCGCGCCCAAAGCCCGTCCCTCAAATCGCTGGTCTGCTTGCAGGAGAGGATACGCTCCGCCTCGAACGCCGGACGCAGGATCTGCATCGGGTGCGCCTTCAGTGACAGCCGCGTCATCTGATAGTCGGCGGCGACATGCTCGCCCAGCGGCATGTCGGGAAGGAAGCTCGCCGGCTCCTCGCCAAGCTCGCGCGCCTGCGCATGCGCGAACAGCGGCAACACATCGTCGTCCGGCAGGCGGCGCACATCCCAGAGCGCGTCGCGCCGGTCCTGCTCAAGCGAACGGAAGGCGTCGGCGTCCGCCAGCCGCCGCAACATCCAAGCAGACACACGCCCGCGCTCGCGCATGTCGGCGATGCTGGCATAGCCTTCGCCCCGCCGCGCCACGAGCGCATTCGCCTCCTCCTCGCGCATGCCGTCGACCTGCCGGAAACCGAGCCTCAGCGCGAGCGCGCCGTCCTCCCGCCGTTCAAGTGTATTGTCGTAATCGCTGAAATTGACGTCCACCGCGCGCACCTCGACGCCGTGCTCCTGCGCATCGCGGACGATCTGCGCCGGAGCGTAGAAGCCCATCGGCTGCGAATTGAGGAGCGCGCAGGCGAAAGCCCCCGGATGATGGCATTTCAGCCACGAGGAGACATAGACCAGCTGGGCAAACGCCGCCGCATGGCTTTCCGGGAAGCCATAGCTGCCAAACCCCTTGATCTGGTCGAAGCAGCGCTGCGCGAAGTCGCGCTGATAACCGCGCGCAACCATGCCGCCCACCATCTTGTCTTCGAACTCGTGGATGGTGCCGACATTGCGGAATGTCGCCATGGCGCGCCGCAGCCTGTTGGCGTCGCCGGGCGAGAACCCTGCTGCCACGATGGCGAGTTTCATGGCCTGTTCCTGGAACAGGGGAACGCCAAAGGTGGCTTTCAGAAGCGAATAGAGCTCGTCCGGCGGCCCATGCTCGGGCGAGGGCGAAGGGAAGTCGACCCTCTCCTCGCCATTGCGTCGTCTCAGATAGGGATGAACCATGTTGCCCTGGATCGGCCCGGGCCTCACGATCGCCACTTCGATCACGAGGTCATAGAAGACACGCGGCTTCAGGCGCGGCAGCATGCTGATCTGCGCGCGGCTCTCGACCTGGAAGACGCCGACCGAATCGCCCCTGCACAGCATATCGTAGACCGCGGGATCTTCAGCGGGGATGCTCTGCAGCGAGTGCTTCTCTCCACCCTGCTGATGCAGCAGGTCAAACGCCTTGCGGATGCAGGTCAGCATGCCAAGTGCGAGGATATCGACCTTCATCAGGCGCAGCGCATCGATATCGTCCTTGTCCCATTCGATGAAGGTGCGGTCATCCATCGCCGCATGACCGATCGGCACAAGCGCATCCAGACGGTCGCGCGCCAGCACGAAGCCGCCAACATGCTGAGAGAGATGCCGCGGAAATCCAAGCAGCCTGTTGGCGAAGCAAAGCGCGCGCTTCAGCACCGGATTGTCCGGATCGAGCCCGGCCTGCCGGAGCTGGACTGCGGCAGGCGTATCGCCCCAGCTGCCCCAGACCAACCCCGACAGCCGCGCTGTCACATCGTCGGTCAAGCCGAAGACCTTGCCCACCTCGCGCATGGCGCTGCGTGGGCGATAGTGGATCACCGTCGCGGCAATGCCGGCACGATGCCGGCCATAGCGGTGATAGATGTACTGGATCACCTCCTCGCGCCGCTCGTGCTCGAAATCGACGTCGATGTCGGGCGGTTCGCGCCGCTCGTCCGACATGAAGCGCGCAAAAAGCAGGTCGAATACATTGGGGTCGACCGAGGTGATGCCGAGCACATAGCAGACCGCCGAATTGGCGGCCGAGCCCCGGCCCTGGCAAAGAATGCCCCTGTCCTTCGCAAAGCGGACCGTGTCGTAGATGGTGAGAAAATAGCGCGCGAGTTCGTGGCGGCGGATAAACTCGAGCTCGAAGGCGATGAGCTTCTCGACCCTTTCCGGCACGCCGTCCGGATAGCGCATGCCCGCATGAATGCCGGCGAGATACTGGAGATACTCGTCGTCATTCCAGCCCGGCGGCACCGGCTCGTCGGGATACTCGTAACGCAGCTGTCCAAGGTCAAAATCGACGCGCGCCAGCAGGTGCTGCGTCTCGGCGATTGCTTCAGGCGCCGCCTGGAAAAGCCGCGCCATTTCCCGCGCCGGCTTGAGATGCCGTTCGGCGTTCGCCTCCAGGAGGCGGCCTGCTGTCTCCAGCTTCACGCCCTCACGGATGCAGGTCATCACGTCCTGCAGGTCACGCTGCCCGGCGCTGTGATAGAGCGCGTCATTGACCGCAATCAGGGGAACGCTTTGCGACGACGCAAGCGTCTGCAACTGCGTAAGCCGGCGCGCATCCCTGCCCCTGCGATGCATCGCAGCGCCAAGCCAGACAGCGCCCGGCCGGACATGCGCCAGCCGCCGAAGTACATCTGCAAGCCCGTCCGCCTTTGCGCCCGGCATGACGATCAGCAGAAGGTCCTCCGCATGCGCGATGAGATCGTCGAGGGCAAGGCGGCATTCACCCTTCACCGCGCGCGCGGCGCCCGGCGGCGGACGGCGGTTGCCGACGGTGAGCAGGCGGCAAAGCATCCCCCAGCCATTGCGGTTTTCCGGATAGGCGATGATCTCCGGCGTTCCATCCATGAAGACGAGACGTGCGCCGGTCACGAGACGAAAGGCCTGTGCACGCGCCTTCAGCTGGTCCTGGAAGGCCGCAAGATGCTTTTCGTCGGGATGCTCGATCCAGCCGACTTCGCCGGGCGCGCCGCCCTCGCGCACCCGCGTCGGCGCAGGCAGACCATCCTCGCGCAGCCGCGCGAGCGCTGCCCATGCCCGCACCACGCCAGCCACCGTGTTGCGGTCAGCTATGCCGATGCCGGCATGGCCGAGCTTCAGAGCCTCGAGCACCATGTCCTGCCCGGTCGATGCGCCGCGCAGGAAGGAGAAGTTCGTGGCCGCCGCAAGCTCGGCATAGACGAGGTCCGCGCCGCTCTTCATGCGAACACGCCATGGAGATACCAGTGCGTGTCGGCGCCCGGCGCATAGGCGCCGGCGCGAAACAGCCAGAACCGACGACCCTCGGCATCCTCAATCCGGTAATAGTCGCGCGCAGCGTCATCCGGCGCGCGCCACCATTCCGGCGCGATGCGCTCAGGCCCCTCCGCCCGCCGGACCGTGAACTCCTTACGCCGCCAGGAAAACCGCCGTGGCGGACCATCCGGAATCTCGGCGAACCGGATCGCGATGCGCTGGGGCGGATTGAAGATCTGCGAGGGCCGCAGCGGCGGTTCGCCAACTTCCGGCGCAGGCCAGACGCTGGACGTCATCGGATTGAAGATCGCCGGCGCCGCACGCGCCGCGCGGTCGGGATCGTGCGTGTCCTCCGGCAGGAAGCGCACCACGCGCTCAGGCCCGAAGCGCGCCGAAAGCCGGTCGGCAAGATCGGCCACCGCATCGTCCTCGATGGCGCGGCCGTCGAGCCCCGGCTGGACAGCCGCCAGCGGATCGGCGTGCAGCACGCAAAGCCGCATCTGGTCGAACCCGAAACCGGGATCGAGGGGATCGGCCAGCGCATCGAGCTTTTCCCGAAACAGCCGCAGCAGGGTCTCGCCCTGCCGCACCGGGCGGCCCGTCTCGATCGCCACGCGCCGCACTGCCCCATCGGCGCGATAGAAGCTCGCCTCGAAGACGCGACCACCCTCGCGGCGGGCGGCAAGCTCATCGCCGATCTCGCGCGCCATGTCGGCCAAGGCGCTATGGATGTCCTCCTCCCGCCCGATCGGCTCGGCGAAGCGCCGCTCGCTCCAGATCGCAGGCACGTTGCGCCGGGGCGTGAGCGGCGCCGGCGCAAGCCCCTGCAAACGCCGCAAGCGTAGTGTCATCTCCTCCCCGAAACGCGAGGCAAACAGCTGGCTCGGCCGGTCGATCAGCGCGCCGATGGTCTTGAGCCCCGCGCGCGAGATGGCCACGCGGTCCTTCTCCTCAAGGCCCAGCGCTGCAATGGGCAGACTGCGAACCGCTGCGGCCTCCTCGCCCGGCGCCACGATGGCGATGCGCCCGTGACGCGCCAGCGCCCGCGCCGTATCCGGCGCCCCGGCGATCACCGTGCGTGCGTTGATGCGCGCCCGCCGCAGCCGCTGCGACACCCCCAGGCGCAGCCCCGCCTCGCCGCCAAACAGGTGATCGCAGCCGGTGATGTCGAGCATGAGCCCGTCCGGGGCATCGACCATCACCACGGGCGAGACGCGGTCGCAGTCTTCCGCAACCGCATCAAGGAGCGCCGCATCAGCGATGCGGTCGATCTCCTCGACCCACAGGTCGGGAATGCGGGCGCGCGCATCGGCCAGCGTGAGGCCCACGACAAGCCCTGCCCGCTTCGCCTCACGGCTCAGCGCGACGATGCGCATGGCGCCCTTCTGCTTTTCCACCGCGACGAGCGGCGGCTTATCCCGCGCGTCTTTCCTCTGCCGGATGATCCGGTCCGCCGGCAGCAGCGGAAACCACACGGCCAGGTAGCGCCGCGCCGTTTCCGGAAATGTCCGAGCCGGAAATGTCCGCGATGGGGATGTCGGTGAAGGCAAGGCGGTCACGGTTCCATTCCACGGTCCAGCCGCGGCCGGCGGCGCCGGCGCGGTCTCTCAACAGGTCAGCCACGAAGCAGGGATGGCCGGGCGCATCCGCCTCCATCTGGCGCGACGGCGCGGACCTGACGCGCCATCGCGAAGCAGCGGCGCTGGATGTGGGCGTTCCCCCGGCGCGCACCATCAGCACGGGTAGATCCGCGCGCGCCGCCGCAAGCGCCAGCCTGCGCGTCGCCACCAGGTCCAGCGTCTTGGGATTGCCCCACGGCTCGACCAGCACAGCACCGAGCGGCGGACAGCGCGCCGCCTCCTCCCCTGCCCGCAGCACAGCCGGCCCGTCGCGCGCGCGAACGAGAATGAGCCGATCCGGCGACAGGCCGAGCTCGACAAGCCCCGGCGCATAGATCTCGCCCATTTCGAGCCCGACGAAATCCTGCCGCACCCAGACAATCGGCTTGGCGTCCGAAGCCCGCAGCGCCAGCATGATCGCGAAGGCGGCCGCGGCCGGCTCATCCGCCATCCCCTCGGCGAACACTTCGTGCAGCGCCCCGCGCACAAGCCCGCCGCCGAGCGCGGCATCGATCGCCCGCGAGCCCGTGGAAAAGCGCTCCCCGCCTGCGGGCGAAGAGCCCCGCTCCAGCCGCGCCACCCTCTCCCGCAATGCCTCCAGCTCCGCTTTCACAGGCCGCTTCCACCGTTTGAGTTCCTGTTTTGTTCTAGTAACGACTCAAGGCAGGCAAAGAGTCAAACTGAATCACAGAGGGGGAGTGTCTCAGTTTGAATTCGGCTGTGGACTCAGGATGATTCGCGGCGCGATTTTTTCGGCCGCATCAATCGCCGCCCTGCCGGCGGCCGAACGCACAGGAGGCGAACCTTCGCCCGCCCCCCTGCTCCGCATTCGCTACTGAACTTCCGAGACCACAATAAACTGCGGCGCGTCGGCAAAGCCCATGAACTGCCCCATCACGCCCTGCACGGTGGCGCCGGGCATGTCTTCGGCGACAAAGCCGTCAAGGTCGGGGATCGAGAATGTCTCGATGTAGGTGACCGACGGCTTGCCATCACCCATCAGCAGTCGCTCGGCGCGCAGCGTCTGGAAATCGGCGACGCGGGCGAGGCCGCGCATCGCCGGCTGATCAGTTGTCTTCACCCAGGTCTCGAAATCGGCGGGCGTCACGCCGGGCTTGAGATTGTACATGATGATGAGGTTCACCGGCTTGCGCGCAGCGACCGGAGCCGGGGCAGGCGCTTCGACCGCGGCGGGCGCAGGTTCAGGCGTTGGCGCGGGAGAAGGCGCGCACGCAAACGTGGAGATCAACAGCGGGAAGGCAAGGAGAAGGCGTTTCATCAACGTGATCCTGTGAAGGCTTGAGCGCACCGGTCTCGGCGCGGCGGGCGACAAGCCCCCAATCCGACGCGCAGGGATGACGTCATGATGCATGCAGTCCGCCTCCCCGTGCGGGTGTTAGCGCACGCCAGCGGCCGCGAGAAGCCTGGTCGCGGCCACACGCGCGCCTGACGCCTGCGGCATTGTCAGCATGAGCCAGACGCGCAGGCGGCTACAACCCGCGCGGCATTGTCAGCATCAGGAGCAGCACGGCGGCTGCGGCTGCGCCCACCACGATGGCGACGCGCGTCCACAGCTGGCCGCGCTCTTCCTTGCTCATCTTGCCGGAGTGCTTGCGGGCCGCTGCGGCGCGCCGCCTGGCCTTGCGGTTGCTCATTGCATTGGCCCATTGCAGTCGCTTGGGGTGTCGTCCTCGCGCGCGAGCATGGCGCAAGCAGAGGCCGCTTGTCACCCCGGCTCGGCTTGCCTTCTCTTTGCGCCTTCCCCAGCCGCCTTCCCTCCCCGGCCATCCCACCCTAGTGTCCCGCGCGTTCGCGAGGGAGCACCACCATCATGGCGGCAGAGACCGGCTATCCGCTGGAAGGGTTGAAAGTCCTCGACTTCTCGCGCGTGCTCGCCGGGCCTTTCGCCGGCCGCATGCTGAGCGATCTCGGCGCCGAGGTGGTGAAGGTCGAACCGCCCGAAGGCGACACCAGCCGCCTCTGGGGAAGGATCCACGCCGGTGTCGCGGGCTATTTCAACATGGTCAACGCCGGCAAGCAGAGCATTGCGATCGACCTGCGCGCGCCAGGCGCACAGGCGCTGGTGCTGGCGCTGGTGAAGCAGGCCGACGTGCTGGTCGAGAACTTCCGGCCCGACGTCATGCCACGCCTCGGCCTCGGCTATGCGACGCTGGCCGCGGCGAACCCGAAGCTGATCATGCTCTCCATCTCAGGCTTCGGACACAATGGACCGGAATCGCAGCGTCCGGCCTATGCGCCCATCGTGCATGCCGAACTCGGACTCATCGACCGCACGGCCCGCCTCAAGGGCGCCAGGGTCGATCTCCCCTTGTCGGTCGCCGACACCAATGCCGGCCTGCACGGCCTTGTCGCGCTCCTGTCGGCTGTGATCATGCGCACCCGCACCGGGCTGGGCCAGCACATCGACATGGCGATGATGGACGCCACGCTGATGTGCGATGACCAGCTGCACTTCGAGCTTGAGGATGCAGAGGCCACGCGCAACCTGCCGCCCGACCTGTGGGAGACCGGCGCCGGACCTATCCTCGTCTCGGCCGATTTTCGCTGGCTCTGGAAACTTCTGACGACGAATTTCGGCGTCAGCGATCCGACAACGCCGGAGATGGAGCTCGACGCCAGGATTGCCGCACGCCGCGCCACAGTGGCGGCATTCATGCAAAGCCTCGCGAGCTGGGATGCAGTCGAGGACGCGATGGACAGGATGAATCTCGCCTGGGGCCGCGTGCGCGCCGGCAAGGACCTTCGCGAACAGCCGACGCTCGCGCACCGAAAGTCCATCGTCGATATCGACGACCGCGCCGGCGGCACGCGGCCTATCCTGCAATCGCCCTACCGCTTCTCGCATGCGACCAGCGGCGTCCGCGCCGGCGCACCCCACAAGGGCGAACACACCGACGCAATCCTGCGTGACTGGCTCGCCCTCACCGACGCCGAGATCGCCGCACTCGACGCGAATGGCGTCCTCGCGCGCAATGGGGCGATCGCCTAACTCCGCGCAATTACCTTCAGGAACGCCGCGCCATAGCGGTCGAGCTTCGCCTTGCCCACGCCTGGCAGTCTCGCCAGCGCCTCGAGCGTCGACGGTCGCGCCTGCGCCATCGCGCGCAGCGTCGAGTCGTGCAAGATGACATAGGCCGGCACGCCCTGCTCCCTGGCGATCTCTGCGCGGGCCTTGCGCAGACGGGCAAAGAGCTCCGCCCCGCCCTCGCCCATTTCGGCCGTTAACGCTGCATTGCGCTCGCCCCGCGCCCGCTTCCTCGTGAAGTCCCTCCGCAGCATAACCTTCCGTTCGCCGCGCAGAACAGGCCGTGCTTCCTCGGTAAGGCTCAGCCCGCCATGCTCGGTCCCAACCGCCACCAGACCCGACGCCGAGATCTGCCGCAGCACGGACTGCCAGGTCTTCGCGTCGATATCCGCGCCCTTGCCGAACACCTGCAGCTGGTCATGCCCCAGCCGCGCGACCTTGTCCGTCGCCTTGCCGGTCAGCACATCCACCACGTGCATCACGCCGAACCGTTCGCCGGTTCGATAGATTGCCGACATCGCCTTGATCACGGCGTCGGTTGCATCCCACCTATCCGCCGGGTTGAGGCAGTTGTCGCAATTCCCGCAACTGCCCGGATGCGCTTCGCCGAACCACGCAAGAATTGCCTGCCGCCGGCACCGCGTCGTCTCGCAGATGTTGAGCAGCGCGTTGAGCTTGGCGCGTTCGATCTGCTTGACCTCGTCAGGCGCCGCACCCGCGTCGATCATGCGGCGACGGAGCACGACATCGCTCATCGCGTAACACATCCACGCTGCAGCCGGATCGCCATCGCGCCCTGCGCGGCCTGTCTCCTGATAATACGCCTCCACCGATCCCGGCATGTCGAGATGCGCCACGAACCGGACGTCCGGCTTGTCGATCCCCATGCCGAAGGCGATGGTCGCCGCCATCACCACGCCGTCCTCCTTCAGGAACACATCCTGGTTGCGCGAGCGCTCGGCCGCCTCAAGGCCGGCATGATAGGGCAGCGCCCGCACGCCCTGGGCGCCCAGCCATGCCGCCGTCTCCTCCACCTTCCGGCGTGACAGGCAGTAGACGATCCCACTCTCGCCTTTTCTGGCGGCGAGAAATTCCAGCAGCTGCTCCCGGCCCTTCTGCCGCTGCACGATGCTGTAGGAGATGTTCGGTCGGTCGAAGCTCGAGGCGAACACTCTGGCGCCCTGAAGACCGAGCCGCTCGATGATGTCCGCCCGCGTCGCCGCGTCCGCCGTCGCGGTAAGCGCCATGCGCGGAACGCCGGGAAAATTCGCGGCAATGCCCGACAGCTCGCGATACTCGGGCCGGAAGTCGTGCCCCCACTGGCTCACGCAATGCGCCTCGTCGATGGCGAACAGGCTTATGTGCGAATCCTGAAGCATCTGCTGGAAGCCAGCCGTCACCAGCCGCTCCGGCGCCACATAAAGCAGCTTCAGACGATCCTCGCGCAGGTCCTCGCGCACCCGCCGCGCCTCCTCGGAGGTGAGCGCGGAGTTCAGCATCGCCGCCGCGACACCGGCCTGGCGCAACGCCTCGACCTGGTCGCGCATCAGCGCGATCAGCGGCGAGACCACGATGGCGACACCCGGCCGGCACAGCGCCGGCACCTGATAGCACAGCGACTTACCCGCCCCTGTCGGGAACAGCACGACCGCATCGCCCCCGCCTGTCACATGATGGACAACCTCGCCCTGCTGCCCGCGAAAGGCGGCATGGCCGAAGACGTCGGCGAGGATCGTTTCAGGGGCGCGGGAGAAGGATTGCAAGATTTCTGGTCCGTCGCTGACCGCTTCTCATACGCACTTGCGTGTTTTCGGCCGTTCGCCTTTTCTTGTCCGGCGGATCAGTTGACGCAACCCGTGTCGCGCCCCTAGCGTTCAACCAGCAAAGCAACTGGCTGAGGGACCCCATCATGAAGATCAAGCTGTTTGCGACCGCCGCCTTCCTTGCGCTTGGACTTGCCGCCTGTGGCGGCGAAGCGCCGGCGCCCGCCGAGCCGACGCCTGCTGCCGAAGCGGCGCCAGCGCCTGCGCCGGAGGTGACGCCCGCCGCGACCGCCGACATTGGCGCCCCGCCCGCCGACATCGCAGCCTTCATGAAGACGCGCCACGACAATTACGAAGACATCGGCAAGAACATGAAGGTGCTTCAGGACAACATGAAGCTTGATGCGCCTGACATGGCGGCCGTCACCGCCGCCGCCACGAAGATCAAGGGCCATGCCGACGAGATGGCGACCTGGTTCCCGGCCGGCACCGGCCCGGAGAGCGGGATCAAGACCGAAGCCAAGGCCGAGATCTGGACCGACCGCGTCACCTTCAACGCCGCCGTCGTCAAGCTGCAGGAAGAATCCGGAAAGCTCGCCGCGGCGACAGACGCGGCCAGCTTCAAGGCGCAATTCCCGGCGACAGGCGGCGCCTGCAAGGCCTGCCACGACAAGTTCCGGCTGGAAGACAAGTAGGTCACCGGCCGCCCATGCAACCGGGCCAGCCGCCGGAAAGCTCCATGCCTGCCGCTGCGAACATCGCGCAGAAGGTGTGGGATGTCCCGACGCGGCTGGTCCACTGGGGGCTTGCCATCGGCATCGCGACGTCCTGGTGGAGCGTCGAGAACAAGGCGATGGACATCCACTACTGGTCGGGCCTCACCATCCTCGGCCTTCTGATCTTTCGCATCTACTGGGGTTTCGCCGGTCCCGAGACAGCGCGCTTCGCAAGCTTCATCAAGGGTCCGATGACGGTCTTCGGCTACATCCCGAAGCTCTTCAGCAAGAACTATCGCGCCGCCTTCGGCCACAACCCGCTCGGCGCGCTCAGCGTGGTCGCTCTTCTTGTTGCCGTGCTGACGCAGGTTAGCCTCGGCCTTTTTGCTTCCGACACGGACGGCCTCTTCGCCGGCCCGCTCAATCGCCATGTCGACTATGCCACTGCCGAGGAGATCACCGACTTTCACGAGGACTTCTTCAACGTCGTCCTCGCCCTCGTCGGGCTGCACCTCGCAGCGATCGCCTTCTATCTCGTGGTGAAGCGCATCAACCTGATCGGTCCGATGCTCACGGGGCAACGTCGCGGTGACAGCCTTACCGGACCGTCCAGCGGCATCGCTCCCATCCCGCCCTGGCGTCTTGCGATCGGCGTTGCCCTGGCGGTTGGCTTGGTTTGGTTCATCGCGCGGTAGCGATCGCAGCCGCGCTAACTCGCCTCATCCACCCGCCGCGACAGCATCTCGATCCGCGCCGCTGCATCTGTGAGCAGCGTTGCTGCACGATTCTCCAGGCTGCGGATACGGTCGTCGAGCGCCTTGACGCCAACGCCCACGGCCTGCGCATCGAGCTCGTCAAGCAGCGACAGTCCCGCCGCAAGGAACAAGCGCTCAGGCCCGAGATCGCCAAGCGCCTCGGTGATCTCCTTCACGCGCTGGTCGAAGCGCCCGCCAAGCTCCTCGAGCCGGGCCTCCTGCCCGGGCGCACAGCTCAGCGAATAACGCCGGCCTGCAATGTCGAGATCAGCCTTTGCCACGTGGAATCAAGCCTCTCCAAACCACACTATAACATCTGGCTAGACTTTGCCGAGAGCCTCACGAACCTCGGAAATCGCGGCCCCAAGCGCCTCGGACGCCTCGTCGGCGAGCCGCTGCAGCTCCTTTTCGCGCGCCTTGGCGAGGTCGAGATCGCTGGCCAGCCGCGCGCGGTCCTTGCGCAGCGCATCCGCTTCCTTCTCATAGGCGCGCGAGCCATCGAGTCGCTCGAACAAGGTGTCGAGCCGGCCTTCCAGCCGGTCGATCGCCTTTTCGAGCCGCATCAGCGCCTCGTCCATTTCCTCAGTCTGTTCAGGCGTCTCGCTCATCCACGGCCCTTCCCGCAGCCTCAATCTGATGCCTGTGAACAATCGGCGCAATGGCGGTATGCGACGGCAATTCCCCTTTGAACAGCGGCGCAAAGCCGTTAACCAGCGCTCGATCCGCCGGAGAGAACACGATGCCGCAATTACCGCTCGCCAATGCGATCCGGGCGCTGAGCATGGATGCGGTGGAGAAAGCGCAGAGCGGCCATTGCGGCCTGCCGCTCGGCTTCGCCGACTGCGCCACCCTCCTGTTTGAGGAGTTCATCCGCTTCGACGCGGCAACGCCGGACTGGCCCGACCGCGACCGGCTCGTCCTTTCAGCCGGCCACGGGTCGATGCTGCTCTATTCCCTGCTCTACCTGACCGGCTATCCGGGGGTGACGCTGGATGAGCTGAAGAACTTCCGCCAGCTCGGCTCAAAAACGCCGGGCCACCCCGAATTCGGCCACACGCCCGGCGTGGAAACGACCACTGGCCCGCTCGGCCAGGGCCTTGCAAACGCCGTCGGCATGGCGATCGCGGAGCGCCATCTCAACGCACGCTTCGGCGACGATCTCGTCAACCACAAGACCTATGTCATCGCGGGCGATGGCTGCCTCATGGAAGGCATCAGCCAGGAGGCCATCACCCTCGCTGGTCACCTGCGCCTGAAGAATCTCATCGTGCTGTTCGACGACAACGCCGTCACCATCGATGGCGCAACCGGCCTCTCCGACGCCACCGACCAGGTGCGGCGTTTCAAGGCGTCGGGCTGGAACGTCGCCCGCGTCGATGGCCACAACATGGATGCCGTGCGCGGCGCTCTCCTGTCGGCGCATGACGCCGACCGTCCCTCCATGATCGCCTGCAAGACTATCATCGGTTATGGCGCGCCGAAGATCGCCGGCACCGGTCCGGCCCATGGCGGCCCCTATGGCGCGGAGGAGATCGCCGGCATCCGCACAGCCATCAACTGGCCGCATGAGCCCTTCGTGATACCGGACGAGATCCTCTCGGCCTGGCGCAGGATCGGCGCGCAGGGCGCGCGCCATCGCGAGGCCTGGGAACGCCGCCTCGCCGCCAGCAGCAAGCGCGACGCGTTCAACGCTGCGCTGTCAGGCGGTGTCCCGGCCGGCCTCTCCGCGGCGCTCAACGCGCACAAGAAGAAGGTTGTCGAGGCCCAGAAGACCGACGCCACCCGCAAATGGTCCGGCGCTGCGCTGGAGATCGCCACCGAACTCATGCCCGAAATGATCGGAGGCTCGGCAGACCTCACCGGATCCAACAACACGCGTACTGCCGCGGCGAAGACACCCTTCGGGGCGGAGAATTATGGCGGCCGCTACATCCACTGGGGCATCCGCGAACATGCAATGGCCGCTGCGATGAACGGCATGGCGCTGCATGGCGGCGTGGTCCCCTACTCCGGCACCTTCCTCGTCTTTTCCGACTATTCGCGCCCCTCCATCCGTCTCGGCGCGCTCATGGGCCAGCGGGTTATCCATGTGATGACCCACGACTCGATCGGTGTGGGTGAAGACGGTCCCACGCACCAACCCGTTGAACATGTCGCCTCGCTGCGCATGATCCCCAACCTCCTTGTCTTCCGCCCCGCCGACGGCGTTGAAACCGCCGAAGCCTGGGAGGTCGCGCTCGAAACGACGACTGGCCCCTCGCTCATCGCCCTGACGCGCCAGAACCTTGCGCCCGCGCGCAAGCTCCACACTGACGACAACCTCGTCGCAAAAGGCGGCTACATCCTCTCCCCCGCAAAGGCGAAAGAGAAGGTCGTACTCATCGCGACCGGCTCGGAGGTCGAGATCGCTCTTGAAGCGCAGAAGCAACTCGAAGCTGAAGGCATCGGCGCCCGCGTCGTCTCGCTCCCCTGCTTCGCGCTCTTCGCCGCCCAGCCTGAAAAATACCGCGCCGAAACCCTCGGCGGGAACCTTCCCAAGGTCGCCGTCGAAGCCGGCGTGCGCGACGGGTGGGACCGCTGGATCGGCCCCGAGGGCGGCTTCATCGGCATGACGGGCTTTGGCGCCAGCGCCCCCTACAAGGCCCTCTACAGGCATTTCGGGATTACGCCGGAAGCGGTGATAAGGGCCGCAAAAGAGCGCGTCTAACGGCCCTTCCGGCCATGCTCACGAAGTGCTGCTGTCGGTTGCGCGATTTTCACCGCGGCTGGCCCTCGCTTCACGCGAAAAATCGGCTATTACGCCGCGCTTGAAGACCGTGGTTCCGGCCTATCCCGTGCATCGCGGCGACAGTTGAGAAAATAAGGGTCTTGCGATGGCTGTTCGTGTTGCGATCAACGGTTTTGGCCGGATCGGCAGGCTGGTCCTGCGTTCCATCCTCGAGCACAAGCGCACCGACATCGAGGTTGTGGCTGTCAACGATCTTGGCCCTGTCGACACCAATGTCCATCTTCTGAAATACGACTCGGTTCACGGCCGCCTCGGCATGGACGTCACGGTCGATGGCGACACCGTCTCGGTCGGCTCGCAGAAGTTCAAGGTCACTGCGATCAGGAACCCGGCCGAACTGCCGCACAAGGACCTCGGCGTCGACATCGCCTTCGAGTGCACCGGCATCTTCACATCGAAGGAAAAGGCCGCGCCGCATCTGGCCGCCGGCGCCAAGCGCGTGCTGGTCTCCGCCCCCGCCGACAATGCCGACATGACCGTTGTCTACGGCGTCAACCACGACAAGCTGACGAAAGACATGATGGTCGTCTCGAACGCCTCGTGCACAACCAACTGCCTCGTTCCCGTTGTGAAGGTGCTGCATGACACGATCGGCATCGACAAGGGCATGATGACCACGATCCATTCCTACACCAACGACCAGCCTTCGCTGGACCAGATGCACAAGGATCTTTACCGCGCTCGCGCAGCAGCCCTCTCGATGATCCCGACCTCGACAGGCGCCGCCAAGGCCGTCGGCCTCGTGATGCCCGAGCTCAAGGGCAGGCTCGACGGCATTTCCGTCCGCGTGCCGACGCCGAACGTCTCCTGCGTCGACCTGAAGTTCATCGCGAAGCGCGCAACGACCGCCGAAGAGATCAACGCCGCCATCAAGGCCGCCGCAGATGCAGGCCCGCTCAAGGGCGTGCTCGGCTACACCTTCGACAAGAACGTCTCGATGGACTTCAACCACGATCCGCGTTCGTCGATCTTCCACATGGATCAGACGAAAGTCATGGACGGCACATTCGTCTCGATCATGACCTGGTACGACAACGAATGGGGCTTCTCCACCCGGATGAGCGACACGGCAGTCGCGTGGGCGAAGCTGATCTAGTGGCCCGCGACAAGCGATCCGACAACGATGTGGACGCCGCCCAGGCAGCTGTCCACGCCACCGCGACGCCGCCTTACACGGTCGCGGACGTCCACATCGAGCCGCAGGATGAGAGCGCCGAAGTCCCCGCGCCGAAGCCGCCCCTAGCGGCCGCTGCGGTCGGCGCCCCGCCCGCTCAACAACCGCACAATCCAGCCCAATGGATGCACGAGCGGCTGGTCCACCAGATCATCGAGTTCGAAAAGCGCCTCGGACCCGATCACGAGGTCGGCGGTCGCTTCGTGGAAGGCCCCGGTTCCGAGCCCCTTCACCTCGCAAACATCGCCAGCTGGGGCCCGGACATGATCCTCTTCATGGGCCAGTTCCCCGACGGCCGGAAGTGGGAGCTGCTGCAGCACTACAGCCAGGTAAGCCTGCTGCTCATCGCGGTTCCCAAGCTCACCGACGAACCGCGCCGCATCGGCTTCGAACTGATGAAGAACTACCAGGACCAGCCCCACGCCTGGGGCGATCCGATCAGCTGACTGCAGGCAGGCTTCAGGGAACCAGGACCGAGACATGACCTTCCGCACGCTCCAAGGCGCTGACCTCAAGGGCAAGACTGCGCTCGTCCGCGTCGACTTCAACGTGCCGATGGAGGACGGGAAAGTCTCCGACGATACGCGCCTCAAGGCCGCCCTGCCCACAATCGGGCTCCTCTGCGAAGCCGGCGCGAAAACGGTCCTGCTTGCGCATTTCGATCGCCCGAAGGGCAAGCGCGTGCCGGAGATGAGCCTGAAGCCCGTGCTCGACGATCTCGCCGCGCTTGTCGGCAAGCCCGTCGCCTGGGCCGATGACTGCATCGGCGAGGCCGCACAGAGCACGATCCGCGCCATGAAGCCGGGCGAGGTCGTCCTGCTCGAAAATGTCCGCTTCCACGCCGGCGAAGAGAAGAACGATCCCGCCTTCGCCGCCGAGATGGCAAAACTCGGCGACATCTATGTCAACGACGCCTTCTCCGCCGCCCACCGCGCCCACGCGTCCACCGAGGGCCTCGCCCGGCTCCTGCCCGCCTATCCGGGCGTCGCGATGGAGCGTGAACTCAACGCGCTCGAACTGGCGCTCGGCAAGCCGGAACGCCCGGTCATGGGCATTGTCGGCGGCTCGAAAGTCTCGACCAAACTCGACCTCCTGAAAAACCTGGTGACGAGGCTCGACAAGCTCGCCATCGGCGGCGGCATGGCCAACACGTTTCTTTACGCACAAGGCCACGACGTGGGGGCCTCGTATTGCGAAAAAGACCTCGCCGAAACCGCGCGCGAGATCATCCGCCTGGCTGGCCACAACAACTGCAAGCTCTTCCTGCCGCTCGACATCGTGGTGGCCGAGCAGATGGCGTCCGGCGTGCCGACGCGCGTGCGCAATCTCGGCAATGTCGACGACCATGAACGCATCCTCGACGCCGGCCCCGAAACCGTCGCGCGGCTGAAGCGCGCGATGGCCAATTCGAAGACGCTGGTGTGGAACGGACCGCTCGGCGTCTTCGAGATCCCACCCTTCCAGCGCGGCACGATGGAGGCCGCCTGGCACGCCGCCCAACTCTGCCGCGAAGGCAAGCTCACCGCCGTCGCGGGCGGCGGCGACACCGTCTCCGCCCTCAACGCCGCCGGCGTCGCCATCGACTTCACCTTCGTCTCGACAGCTGGCGGGGCTTTCCTGGAATGGATGGAAGGCAAGGTCCTGCCGGGCGTCGAAGCGCTGAAGATCTAGCCGGTCCGCCGGGCCTGCCTCTGGCGGCGCGTTGCAAAGCGATGCGGCTGCGCCAGCCTGAGCAGCGACCGAAGGGAGCATCCCTCGAAGGACGAGAGCGGGGCCCTCCGCCAGTCTTCCGACTGCCGATTGCCAGCTGTCGACCGCCCCGCTGGCGCCCGCCAGCAGGATCGCGGCCGCATGTCCTCTTGCCATCCCCCGCCCGCCTTGCCATCCGCATCGCGCACGTCTGACAGGAGCCCGCATGACCATCCGCTTCGATAATCGCGTCGCCATCGTCACCGGCGGCGGCAATGGCCTTGGCCGCCAGCACTGTCTGCAGCTTGCCGCACGTGGCGCAAAAGTTGTGGTCAACGATCTCGGTGGCGCGGTCGACGGTTCGGGCGGATCGATCTCGGCGGCGGAGGCCGTCGCTGAAGAGATCCGCAATTCAGGCGGCGAAGCCATCTCCAACGGCGCCGACATCACCCGGCTCGACCAGGTCGAAGCGATGGTGGCCGAAGCAAAATCGAAATGGGGCCGCATCGACATCCTGGTCAATAATGCCGGCATCCTGCGCGACAAGTCGTTCGCCAAGATGACGATGGATGACTTCAAGAAAGTGGTCGACGTCCACCTGTTCGGCACGGCCAACTGCACCAAGGCGGTCTGGGAGACGATGCGCGAGCAGAACTACGGCCGCATCATGCTGACTTCGTCAGCCTCCGGCATCTACGGCAATTTCGGCCAGTCAAACTATGGGGCGGCCAAGGCCGCCATGATCGGCCTCATGAACGTGCTTCACCACGAGGGCGCGAAGAACAACATCCGCGTCAACACGCTCGCCCCCACTGCAGCAACACGCATGCTCGATGGCCTCTTCCCCGAACAGGTCGCCGCCCTGATGGGACCCGAACTGGTGACGCCGGGCGTGCTCTTTCTTGTCTCGGAAAACGCCCCGTCGAAGACCATCCTCGGCGCCGGCGCCGGCTGCTTCTCCGTGGTCCACATCTACGAGACGCCAGCCGTCTTCCTCGGCGGCGCGGGCGCGTCGGTCGATGACGTCGCCGCCAACTGGAGCCGGATTTCCAACCCGGCCGGTGAAACCGCCCTCGACGCGGCCTTCGGCCAGACCGGCAAGTTTGCGGCCGCCGCCGCCGAGGCGCTGGGCGTCAAGCTGGGCGGATAGCCCCTTGCCTCCCCGCGCGTTGCGTGAGTGAGTTTGGAACGTCCGGACTCGGGAGAAAGCAATGGCCTATGTCGAAGGGCGCATCATCCATGACGCCGACAGCCACCTCATGGAGCTGTCCGACTGTCTCGACCCCTATTTCGAATCACGACTCCTTGCGCGCT
>VFQT010000548.1_pt1 | contig 53779 bp, 49 predicted proteins | sample 3512381 | NCBI WGS metagenome assembly VFQT01 (sample SAMN10412376, study PRJNA504923) | tailings metagenome | isolation source: Relicate 2 Philex TSF3 active mining site | place: Philippines: Tuba, Benguet | collected 2017-08-29
CAGACTGCAAGTGGAGATGGCGCGCTCGCTCTACGAGCGCTCGCGGCTGGTGCGGACGTGGACGCACCTTGAACGCCAACGCGGCGGGTTTGGCTTCCTCGGCGGCCCCGGCGAAAGCCAACTCGAAACCGACAGACGATTGCTGGACAAGCGCATTGCCGGGTTCAAGCGGGAGCTTGAGGATGTGCGTCGCACGCGGCGATTGCAACGCGAGGGCAGGGCCAGGCGTGGCGCGCCGGTTGCGGCGATCGTTGGCTACACCAACGCCGGAAAGTCGACCCTGTTCAACCGGCTTACCTCCTCAGACGTGTTGGCGGCTGACATGCCCTTCGCCACGCTCGATCCTACCGCGCGCGAGATCGTGGCGGCGTCGGGCCGGCGGATGGCGTTGGTCGATACGGTCGGCTTCATCACCGATCTGCCGACGACGCTCGTCGCCGCTTTCCGGGCCACGCTGGAAGAGGCGATGGAAGCCGACATGTTGATCCATGTCCGCGACATCGCGCACCCAGATACGGAGTACCAATCGAACGATGTCTACACGATCCTGGAGCAGCTCTCAGAGGAGACCGGTCTGGAGCGCCCACCGGTGATCGAGGTGTGGAACAAGGCGGATGCGCTGGGCGAGGCTGCCCGCAGCGTGCTGGCCGCCCGGGCCGAGACCCACAACCCGCCGGCGTTCCTCGCGTCCGCGCTGACAGGGCAGGGGGTCGATGAGTTGCTTTTCCGGATCGAAGGCGTGCTTTTCCGCAACCGGCGGCCGCGGCGCGTGACAATCCCGGCGGCGGACGGACGGCTGCACGCCTGGTTGCACAAGAACTGCGAAGTGTCGGCGGAGATGCTGTCGGGCGAGTCGGAGCTGACCCTCGACGTGTTCATGACGGATGAGGATGTGGCGCGGTTGAGGGGAATGTCGCCGGACGCCAGGGTCGAGGGATAGGGTTTGCGACTGGTGCTGCCGGGGAGGATTGAACTCCCGACCTCAGCCTTACCAAGGATGCGCTCTACCACTGAGCTACGGCAGCATTCCGCCGAAGCGGAGGCGTTCGCATAACGGAAACCCCTCCCAATGGGAAGGGGAGGTGCTAGACAGGCCATGATGTCGCGGAATGATCAGGAAAATCCCCGCAAACCGGCCGCCGGGGCCGACAAACGCAAGCAGCGCCTGGCCGACGCACTCCGGGCAAACCTGAAGCGCCGCAAGGCTGCCGCCCATCGAAATGAAGCGGAAGACCCAGGAAAGCCGGACCCCGCCGAGGATTAGGCGGGCTCACGCCTTGTGCCCGCCAATTTCGGCTCCATAACCAGCCCTCATGGACAAGCTCTCGATTCTCGCCAGCGGGCCGCTCGAAGGCCGGATTCCCGTTTCCGGCGCGAAGAACTCCGCGTTGAAGCTCATGGCCGCCTCGCTGTTATGCGAGGAACCGCTGGTGCTGACCTCCATGCCGAACCTCGCGGACACGCGCTTCATGGAAAAGCTGTTGCAGAGCCTCGGTGTGGTGGTGGAGTGGCCGAAGGGCGAGGCGCTCTGCCGAATGCACGCAGAAAACATCTCCTCGACCATCGCGCCCTATGATCTCGTCCGGAAGATGCGCGCGACATTTAACGTGCTCGGGCCGCTGCTCGCGCGTGTGGGGCATGCGACGGTGTCGCTGCCCGGTGGCTGCGCGATCGGGGCGCGGCCGGTGGACCTGCACCTGATGGCGTTCGAGGCGATGGGCGCCGATATCGTCATCGAGGAAGGCTATGTGAAGGCGGCGGCGCTGCGTGGCCTCAGGGGTGCCCACATCAATTTTCCTTTCGTCTCGGTTGGGGCGACGGAGCACGCGATGCTTGCAGCCGTGCTGGCTGATGGCGAGACGATCCTCGAAAACGCCGCCTGCGAGCCCGAGATCGGCGATCTGGCGGTCTGTCTCAATGCTTGTGGCGCCAAAGTCAGTGGTTACGGCACGCCGACGATCCGCATCCAGGGCGTACCGAGACTGACAGGCGCGCGTCACGACGTGATCGCCGACCGGATCGAGGCCGGCACATTCGCGATCGCGGCGGCGGCGACGGGCGGGAATGTCCTCCTTGAGGGCGCACGCGAGGCAGACCTCGGCGCCCTCATCGATTGTCTGCGGCGCGCTGGCGTCACCGTGGAGGTCGAACCTAAGGGTCTTCGCATCAAGCGCGATCCGGCGACGCCCCTGAAGGCGGTGGATGTGGAAACCTCCCCACACCCGGGGTTTCCGACCGACCTGCAGGCGCAGTTCATGGCGCTGATGTGCATCGCCGAGGGAACCAGCACGATCCGCGAGAACATCTTTGAGAACAGGTTCATGCATGCCCCGGAACTGAGCCGGCTCGGCGCGAATATCCATGTACGCGGCAATGAGGCGGTCGTCAGGGGTGTCGTGAAGCTCAAGGGCGCACAGGTGATGGCGACAGACCTGAGGGCGTCGGTGAGCCTTGTGATCGCAGCGTTGGTGGCGGAAGGGGAGACGGTCGTGAACCGCATTTACCATCTCGACCGCGGCTTCGAGCGACTGGAGGAAAAGCTTGGGCGCTGCGGCGCCAGGATCACCCGCCAGGGGGATTCAGCCTGACGCCGGTGCGGCGGCCGTGTCGCTGGAGAAATCCTGTATTCTGGTCTAGGAAGACCGCCGCCGTTCGCGCGCCTCGTGCGTTTGGCCCCCACAGGCTTTGCCCATGGTCGGACAGAAGGAATTCGACGTGAGCGCGCTGAAGCTCCTCGCGGAAGACGCCGAAGGGCTGGCCATCATCGCGGCTGCCGCCCAGGACGGGCTCGTCAAGCCGCAGGATATCAGGTTCGACGCCCGCTCGCGCACGTTTGGGCTTGAGATCAATCGCTTCCAGTGGGAGCGAGCGGGTAAGCGCATGCCGTATTTCCGCTCGCGCGCCGTGCTGGCGTTTGCTGGGGTGCAGGGCGTTCGCACGCGTGGTGTGACGAAGGACGTCGATGCGGTCTATTCGCTGATGGATATCAGCTTCGAGCCAGGCGCCGAGCCCCCTGGGGGCGTGGTGAAGCTGTTCTTCTCCGGTGATGCGCAGGTCGAGCTGACTGCCGAGTGCGTGGATGTGACATTGGCTGACATCGGGCCAGCATGGCCGACGCGGCGCCGACCCGATCATGACAAGAGGCGGCCATGAGCATCCGCCGCTTCAATGCAGCCGAAGCCGACTTCGTGGATGCGTTCGGCAGGTTCCTTTCGCTGCGCAGGGCGCAAGGTACGGAAGATGTGCACGCAGCAACGGCCGCGATCGTCCGCAATGTCAGAGAGCGTGGGGGCGAGGCGGTAGCGGCGCACACGCTCCGTTTCGACAATGTCGAGATCGATCCAGACACACTCCAGGCAAGCGGCGTTGACTTGCTGGAGGCGGCGGAGCAATGCGCCGTTCACGTTCGGGAAGCGCTGAACTTCGCGGCGGGGCGCATCGAGCGCTACCACCAGGAGCAGCGGCCAAGGGATCACAGCTTCACGGATCCGAACGGGCTTGAGCTCGGCTGGCGATGGACGCCGGTTGATGCCGTGGGTCTTTATGTACCGGGCGGCCGGGCGAGCTATCCAAGTTCCGTACTGATGAATGCCATCCCGGCGCGTGCTGCAGGCGTGAAGCGGATCGTGATGGTGTCCCCAGTGCCCGGCGGACAGCTCAACCCGGCCGTGGCTTATGCGGCGGTGCGTGCGGGGGCCACGGAGTTCTATCCAATCGGAGGCGCGCAGGCCGTGGCCGCGCTGGCCTACGGGGCCGGCAATCTCAGGCCGGTCGACAAGATCGTGGGACCCGGTAACGCCTATGTTGCGGCCGCCAAGCGCATCGTTTTCGGAGACGTTGGTATCGACACGATCGCCGGGCCATCCGAGATCACCGTGGTCGCGGACAATCACAACAGGCCGGAGTGGATTGCGGCCGATCTCCTGAGCCAGGCGGAACACGATCCACTGGCCCAGTCGATCCTGATCACGGATGACGCCGCGTGGGCCGCGCGTGTCGAGGCGGCCGTCGAGCAGCAGATCGTGCAGCTCGCCACCGCGAAGACAGCCGTGGATGCATGGCGCGACTATGGCGCGGTTGTCATTGCGCCCATGGCGCGCGCGGCTGAGATCATCAACCAGATCGCGCCTGAGCATGTTGAGATCGCCACGATGGATCCTGACGCGATTGCGAAGGATGTTCGTCACTCCGGCGCCATCTTCCTCGGCCGCTGGGCGCCGGAGGCGCTGGGCGATTACGTGACTGGATCGAACCATGTCCTGCCGACGTCTGGCGCGGCGCGGTTTGCCTCGGGGCTCTCCGTGCTGGACTTCATGAAGCGGACCTCGGTTCAGCGGATCACCGAACAGGGATTCCGCCATCTGGCGTCTGCGGCAGAGATCCTTGCGAAATGCGAGGGGCTGCCCGCGCACGGGCTCTCTGTATCGATCCGCCGGGGCAATGGGTGATGTCCAGCTGCCGCATCGCCGCGATCGAGATCGACGAGAAGAGCCTCGCGCCAGCCGGGCCGGATGCAGATCACGAACGCAAGGTCGCAATCTTCGACTTACTGGAGGCGAACAGCTTTCGCGTCGTGGGCCATGAGGGCGGGCCGTACAATGTTGTGCTTTCGCTGGCAGATAACCGGCTGGTCTTTGACATCTCGGAACAGGATGGATCGCCAGTCCGGAAACTGCTGCTGTCGCTGACGGCGCTGCGGCGGGTGATCAAGGACTATTTCATGATCTGCGACAGCTATTACGACGCGATCCGCAATTCGACGCCGAGCCAGATCGAGGCCATCGATATGGGGCGGCGGGGACTGCACAATGAGGGATCGCAGGTCCTGACCGAGCGGCTGGCGGACAAGGCCGAAGTCGATTTCGACACCGCCCGACGGCTGTTCACCCTCGTCTGCGCCCTGCATGCCCGGGGCTAGAAGGCACGGGTTTTCGGGGGAATCGACGAATCCCGCGGAATACGTGTATAGGGGCCTCGCCCACGACCCAGCCGCCTGCAAGGAGCCTCATGGCGAAGGAAGAACTGATCGAATTCGAAGGCACGATCGTTGAACTGCTGCCCAACGCGACGTTTCGCGTGAAGCTGTCCAACGATCACGAGATCATCGCGCATACGGCCGGGAAGATGCGGAAGAACCGCATTCGCGTGCTGACCGGCGACAAAGTGCTCGTCGAGATGACGCCCTACGACCTGACCAAGGGCCGCATCACCTACCGCTTCAAGTAACGGCATCCGCCGTGAGCCCCTTCAAGTGACGATCACAGACAGGACCAGTCCGGGGCTTGCGCTGGCCAGTGCGAGCCCGCGACGGCTGGACCTGCTGGGCCAGATCGGCCTCGTGCCCGAGCGCATCGCTCCTGCCGACATCGACGAGACGCCCCAACGCGGCGAGCGCCCGGGCCAGCTCGCAAGACGGCTGGCCATCCAGAAGGGCGAGGCGGCGCGTGCGCGCCTGCAAGGAATGTTCGTGATCGCGGCGGATACGGTTGTCGGTGTCGGGCGACGCATCCTGCCCAAGGCCGAGACGGAGAGCGACGCGCGGGCGTGCCTGGAGCTAATGTCCGGCCGCAAGCATGACGTGGTGACCGGCGTCGCCGTTTTCGCACCAGATGGGCGATCTGCTTCGCGGCTTGTGGAGGCGCGCGTGGCCTTCAAGCGGCTGTCCGGCCAGGAGATCGAGGGCTACATCAGCAGCGGGGAGTGGCGCGGCAAGGCGGGCGGCTATGCGATCCAGGGACAGGCGGGCAGCTTCGTAACCGGCATAACCGGATCCTATTCCGCAATCGTCGGCTTGCCCCTCTACGAGACAGCATCGGTTCTCGAGGGGCTCGGCTACCCGGTGGCGCGGCGATGGAGCAGCGCATGAATGTGCGGCTCGTCATCGATGAAGCCGTGGGAGAGACACGCCGCCTCCTGCTCGACGACCAGGAGCGACCTTTCCGTCTGCATATCGAACGCTGGAGCGAGCGCGGGGTCCGCGCGCTGTTGGGGGAAGTGCGATGGGGCAGGGTCCGGGCGCGCCTGCCGGGTGGGCGTGGCTGGTTCGTGGATCTTGGACATGCGCCGGATGGCGTGATCGAACCTACACCGGGGCAACGGGTGATCGAAGGCGCGATGATCGCCTTCCGAATTAAGGCCGAAGCGTGGGCGGGCAAGGGGCCGCTGCTGGCGCTGGCGGATATCTCGCCGAAGATCGCCGCGCCGGACCGGCCAAGCCTGCATGCGCCGCCGCAAACGGACTGCTTCCTCGAAGGGGTCAGCATTGACGTTGAGATAACCGGCGCACAAGCGCGCGCGCTGGTCGATGCGGCGATCGACGAGGCGACGCATGGCGTGGTGCAGCTGCCCGGCGGCGGCGACATCGCAATCGACCCAACGCGCGGCGCGGTGCTGATCGACGTCGATGGCGGCGCGCGGCGCGGCGCGGGCGATCCCGAGCGCTTTGCGCAGGAGGTCAACCTAGCCGCGGTCGAGGCTGCGGCACGACAGATCTCGCTCCGCTCCCTTGGCGGGCTAGTGATGATCGACTGTGTGGGAATGAAGCAGGCGGAAGGCCGTCGCGCTGTGGTGGCACGTTATCGCGAGATTCTGGCCGGCTATCTCGCGCGATCGAGCGACATACTCGAGATGTCGAGGCTCGGCGTCGTCGAGGCGGCGATTGCACGGCGCGGCCGCCCGCTCGTCGATGCGCTCGCGACCGGCACGGTTGAGCGCGCCGCGCTGGAGACGCTCCGTGCGATCGAGACGGCAGGTTGGCAGGACCGTGGCGCGCGTCTCGAGGCGCGGGTCAGCCCGGAGGTCGAAGCCTGGCTCGACCATGACCATATTGGCTGGCGCCAGGCGCTTGGCGACCGCATCGGCCAGCGCTGGACCGTGGTCGCGGCGCCGGGTCATGGCGCCTGGCCCGATGTCAGGAGTGTCTGATGGCCTGCCCGATCTGCGCCAAACCGGCGGCAAAGCCCTTCGCACCGTTCTGCTCCCGCCGCTGCGCCGACGTGGATCTCTCGCGCTGGCTCAAGGGGAGCTATGCCATCCCGGGGAGTGGGGCAGGGGAGGAGGAAGAGGATCGGTTCGACGCCACGAATTCCCCCGAAAGTATGCCTTCTGGACCCGGCGCAAAGGGCATGGACAGAGAATAGGCCTGCCCCTATACATCGCGCCTTCATCGCCGCGAGGCGGTGCGCCCAGGTAGCTCAGTTGGTAGAGCAGCGGATTGAAAATCCGCGTGTCGCTGGTTCAATTCCGGCCCTGGGCACCACTTCCCTACTCCGGCAGAATCCCCACCCGCTGAAGCGCCCAGTACGCGCCAACCAGCGCGATGACGCTGGCAACAGGGATCACGAAGACGGGGCGATAGAGCCCCGGTTTGCGGGCGGTCTTCAGTGCGATCTGGACAAGGAAGGCTGCGAGGCCGGTGGCGATCAGCACCAGGAGATGTCCAAGTTCAACGCCGATGGTGATGCCCACGAGGCCGGCGGACAGGTCTGCGTTTTCGAGATAGACCTTCATCACCGAACCGAAGCCCAGGCCATGTAGCAGTCCAAATGCGAAGATCACCGGCAGACGCCAGGCCGCTGCCTTCGGCGCGAGCATTGCCTCCAGCGCCAACACCACGATGGAAAGCGCGATCAGTGGCTCGATCACCGCTCCGGGGCTCGCGATGAATCCAGCTGCCGCAAGCCCCAGCGTGATCGTGTGGGCCAGCGTGAACGTGGTGACCTGTAGGAAGAGCGAGGGCCAGCTGCGCGCGTTCAGATAGAGGGCGATCACGAACAGGACGTGGTCGAGGCCCTGCGGGATGATGTGCTGGAAGCCGAATTCGACAAACGTCCCGACATTCTCGAACCACATCGGACAACACCCCCGGACACAGACTCATACGCCCCGGACGGGGTCTAGGCTGTTATCACGTTGGGGAGAGGGGATAGGCAAGTGCCACGTCGGGCGCGTGGTTCGTGTCCCCCGCGCAGCGGCACGGAGGACACGAAGCCGAGTCGTCTTACGACAGCGTGTCGAAGGTCGCCTGGAGTTCTTTCAGCTTGGCGTCGTCGAGCGCGCCCTGGGACATGGGGGCGACGTCCTTGAGCGTCATCGCGCCGATCTGGTCGTAGTATTCGGCGATCGGGGGCAGGGCGGCTTCGAGGGCGGCTTTCGCCTTCTCGTTCTTGATGATCTCGGCGATTGGCGTGGTTTCAACCGAGAGCTTGGCCGCGGCGGTGACTTCCTGAGCCGAAGCGGTCATGGCGAAAGCGCCGAGAACGGCGGGCACGATGATGGAGGCAAGGCGGAGTTTCATGGGCGGTTCCTTGGGGAGTTTCGTTGGCCGACCGGGTTCGGTCGGGCGGGAAACTAACGGGTGTTCGCCCGATCGCAAGCGGGCAGGTGCAGGCCATCGCCCGAGGCCAGCCATTTAGTGGCCTTTTGGGCGTGGTATGGCGGAAGGGGTGGGATTCGAACCCACGGTGGGGTTTCCCCCACGCCGGTTTTCAAGACCGGTGCCTTAAACCACTCGGCCACCCTTCCTTGCCGGCCCTTCTAGGCAGGGTTGGCTCCAAAGAAAATGGTTTACGTCGGCCGGTCCCATAAAGGGCGATCTGCGGCCCCGATATGGCTCTTTGACTGGCAAAAAGCGGCCCGCGCCGACCAACGCGTACGAATTTCCAGCAAATGGCTAACCATGGCGTCAGACCCGGACAAATTGGTGAAAATTCGCACAGTCCGGTTTCGCCGACCGCAAGGCTGCCCGAGGTAAGGATACTCCACGCCGCCAGAAGAGCGGCTGTCTGAAAGGGATCGATGATGGCAGGTTGCCTCACCTTCCGTTTGAATGCCGCTGGGCGCGCCGTTTCCTTCGCGCTGATAGCGGCACTCTCAACCGCCCAGGCGCTCGCGCAGGCGCCCATCGTCCACAAGTCGTCCCCCGCCTCGTTGCGCCTGGAGAGCCGCGCCGATCCGCTGGCATTGAACATCGCCCCCCACGCCCCAATTCCGAACTTCACGAACTCTGCGCCCCTCGGCGCGCTTGACCTGCGCCCGGGCGCGAACAAGGCGACCTTCGGCCCCGCTCCGCTTGCTGCGGGCGGAAAGTCTGAGCCGATTGCGCTGAGCTCCGCAGCTCTGTCAGCTGCGCCCTATGCCGGCCCACCCTATCAGGTGGCTGGTCGCTGGTATGTTCCGGCGCACGAACCCAACTACAACGAGGTCGGCATCGCCTCCTGGTACGGCCCGACCTTTCACGGCAAGGCTTCGGCCTCTGGCGAGACCTTCGACGAGAACGACCTAACGGCGGCCCACCCGACCTTGCCGATTCCCTCGCTGGCGCGGGTCACCAATCTCGAAAACGGTCGCGTAGTTGTTGTGCGGTTGAACGATCGCGGGCCTTTCGTCGATGACCGGATCATCGATCTCTCAAAAGCGGCAGGCGCTGCACTCGACATGCACGCCAAGGGCACAGCCAAGGTGCGCGTTGAGTATGTCGGGCCTGTGACAGCGGGCGGCGTTTCAGCTGTCTCACACCCCCAGCCCTCGCGTATGGACATTGCTATTCGACCGCTGCCGCCGATCGTTGCCACCAAACCTGAGACGGTTGCGCCTGCCGGCGGCTTCTACCTGCAGGCCGGATCTTTCTCGGATCTCGGCAACGCCCGCGCGCTGCAGTCCCGCCTCGCCGCGCAGGTCGACGTTTCCATCGAAACGGCCAACGTCAACGGCGCAGCCTTCTATCGCGTAATCCTTGGCCCGTGGATGTCGCGCGGGGATGCGGAAGCGGCCCGCCTCAGCCTTCCGGGGGCCGCGTCCACCGCCCTGGTCGTGGCAAGGCGGGGATAAGCCGACCGGGCAGGGCAGGGACTGCTGTTCTGCGGCTTTCCAGCGGTTGACGGACATGCCCAAAACGCCGTTCTGTGCCCAGATTCCCTAGGGAGTCTGTCGCCATGCGTCTCATTGCTGGAACCTTTGCCGCCGCCTTGCTCGTCGGCGCGTCGGCCATCGCGCAGCCAGGCCCGGCGCCGGGGCCTGCGCCGATTGAGCAGCTGGCCGCTGATCCGCTGAACACCGCCGCGCCCTACGCGTACATTCTCGATGGCGACACCGGCCTGTCTCTGTACTCGAAGAACGGCGACACGCCGATGGTCCCGGCGTCGATGTCGAAGCTGATGCTCTACTACATGGTGTTCGAGCGCATCAAAGCCGGCCGACTGGCCATGACCGATGAATTCACTGTCAGCGAGCATGCCTGGCGCACAGGCGGCGCCGGTACGGACGGCTCGACAATGTTTCTCCCGCTGAACTCCAAGGTCAGCGTGCAAGACCTGCTCAAGGGCGCGGTGATCGTCTCCGGCAATGATGCATGCATCGTTCTGGCCGAGGGCCTGTTCGGTAGCGAAGAAGCCTATGCTCGCCAGGCGACAGCCAAGGGCAAGGAGCTGGGCCTTACCAACTCAACCTTTGCAAACTCCACAGGACTCGATGATCCGCGCCATCGCATGAGCGCCCACGACATCGCCGTGCTGTCCTACAGGCTCATCAAGGACTTCCCGGAATTCTATCCGATGTTCCGCGAGCCGGAATTCACATTCAACAAGACGCGGCAGTACAATCGAAACCCGCTCCTGCGCGAACTTGACGGCGCTGATGGCGTCAAGACGGGCCACCTGTCGGTTTCCGGTTTTGGACTCGTCGGATCTGCTGTGCGCGAAGGCAAGCGCAGGATCATCGTCCTCAACGGCCTGGCCAGCGAAACCGAGCGCAAGAAGGAAGGTCCGCGTGTGATGCGCTCTGCCTTCCTCGACTTCACTTCGGCGACGCTCGTGAAGAAGGGCGCGCAAGTGGCTGTGGCCGATGTGTGGCTCGGAGAACAGGAACAGGTGCCGCTGATCGCCGCAGAAGACTACGCTGTCGGCCTACATCTCGACGCGGTCGACAAAATCAAGGGCGAAGTCGTCTACAAGGGCCCGCTCTATGCGCCTGTAAAGGAAGGCGATGTCGTCGGCGAACTGGTCATCACCGCGCCGGGCACGCCCGTGAAGCGCGTGCCTGTTGCGGCGGGTGCAACGGTCAACCAGCTCGGCTTTATCGGCAAGGCGCTGCTAGGCCTGAGGGGCGATTAGATCATTGGCAAAGCGCGGACGGTTCATAACGCTCGAGGGTGGGGAGGGGGTGGGGAAATCCACGCTGGCCGCCGCTCTGGCGTTGCAGCTCGGCGCGAAGGGTCTCGAGATTGTCCGTACACGCGAGCCCGGCGGATCTCCCGGCGCCGAAGCATTGCGGCGCCTGATTCTCAACCCGCCTGACGAAATCACCAGCTGGAATCCCGTTGCCGAAGCGCTGCTTTTCTATGCAGCGCGCAGCGATCATCTCGATCGCACGATCCGGCCCGCGCTGGCGCGCGGCGCCTGGGTAATCTGCGACCGTTTCTCGGATTCAACGCGCGCGTATCAGGTCGCCGCAGGCGGCGTTGCGCCGGAACACTTCGATGCCCTGGAACGCATGTGCGTCGGAGCGGACGCGCCAGACCTGACATTCGTTCTCGACCTGCCAATGACGATTGCACGTACACGGATGATGGCGCGCGCAGCCGCACAAGATGCGATCGAATCGCGCGGGCTGAGCTATCATGAAGCCGTACATCGCGCCTTCCTCGACATTGCGCGCGCCAACCCGCAACGGTGTGTGATACTCGACGCTTCCGTTTCGCCGGATTCACTTGCCAAGGCCGCCCAAACAGAGATCACGCAGCGCTTTCCGGAGGCGCGTTGATGGAGCTGCAGCTGCACGATATAGGGCCGATCTTCGGCCACGAGACGGCGCGTGCAGATTTCCTGGCAGCGATGGAAGCCGGCCGTCTTCATCATGGCTGGTTGATACGGGGCCCGCGCGGCGTCGGCAAAGCGCGCCTCGCGCTCCGCTTCGCGATGCGATTGCTGGGGGACCGTACGGATCTTTCCTCTTCTCCCGACCCGGCGGTGACGCGCCTCGTCCTCGCCGGCAGTCATCCCGACCTGCGCGTGATCCGTCGCCCCATCGATGACAAGGGCAAGCCGAAAGCTGAGATTCCTGTCGATAGTGTGCGCGAGCTGTCAGAGTTCTTCGCGCTGCGCCCAGCGCTTGGTGGTTGGCGTGTGGCGATCATCGATGCGGTCGACGAGATGAATCGCTTTGGGGCGAATGCTGTGCTCAAGACGCTCGAAGAGCCGCCATCGCGAGCCGTGCTGTTCCTGGTGGCGCATGGCGAGCAGGCAGTATTGCCGACGATCCGCAGCCGTTGCCGCGTCCTGCGCTGTGGCGGGCTCGCTGAACGCGACGAACGCGCCGTTCTGGCGCAGGCCGGTTATGTCGGCGCAAAGGCGGAGGAAACCGCATCGCTGGCCCCTGGCCGGCCGGGCCGCGCGATCTCGCTCCTGCAGGACGAAGCTAATGCGGCGGGTGCATCGATCGCAGCGCTGCTGCGGGCTGACAGCCCGGACGCCTCCGCTCTTCAGGGCGCAATGTCGCAAGCCGCGCGTAGCGACGCTGCGCTCGCGATCTCGCTGGAGCATCTGCGGACCTATCTGCACAAGCGCGCGCTGCGGGAAGCCGAACCGGCTGTTGCAGGAGACTGGGCCGATGCCGCGCTCGCCGTTGCGCGGATCGGCGCGGAGGCGACCGCCCTGAACCAGGACCGAGCGCAGACGCTCGCCGCGGCGTTGCAGGCGGTCGCGTTACGCGTCAGCCTCGGAGCCTGACCCTTGCTTTTCGACACGCACGTCAACCTTCACGCCGAACAGTTCGCCCACGACTTGCCTGATGTCATCGCCCGTGCACGCGCCGCTGGCGTCACGCGCATGGTGACGATCTGTGACCGGCTGGATCGCTATCCGGCTGTGAAAGCCATCGCCGGGGCGCATGATGACATTCACTGCACGGTTGGCGTCCACCCACACTACGCAAAGGACTTCTGGTCGTTGCAGGCAGATACGCTCGTTGAAGAAGCGCGCTACACAAAGGTCGTCGGCATTGGCGAGACCGGCCTCGACCAACATTATGGATACAGCGACATCGTGCTGCAGGAACGCAGCTTCGTCGAGCACATTCAGGCCGCTCGCGAGACCGGCTTACCGCTCGTTGTTCACACGCGCGAGGCTGATGACCTGACCGGCGACATTCTCGAGCGTGAGTACAAGCGCGGCGCGTTCGCGATCCTGATGCACTGCTACACAAGCGGCGAACGGCTTGCCATGCGGGCGCGGGATCTCGGCGCCTGGTTTTCCGTGTCTGGCATCCTCTCCTTCAAGAACGCCGCAGATGTCCGACACGTGATCGACCAGCTGCCGCTCGACAGGCTGATCCTGGAAACGGACTGTCCCTACCTTGCGCCCGTGCCGCATCGTGGACGGCGCAACGAGCCGGCCTATCTTGTCGACGTCTGCCGGGCGTTCGCCGCCCATCGGGGCCTCGATCCGGACCAAGCCGCCCGACTGACCACTGCCAACGCGCTCGCTTTGTTCAGGCGCATCTCATGAGCGTCTTGGGGGGCCAGGGCAGGTTGCAGGTCCGCATCCTCGGCTGCGGCTCATCGGGGGGCGTCCCGCGGATCGGCAATGACTGGGGCGCATGCGATCCGGCCGAACCGCGCAACCGAAGGACCCGTTGCTCAGTCCTCGTACGCTCCTGGTCGCCGGGCGCTTCGGAGCCAACGCTTGTCCTGATCGACACCTCGCCGGACATGCGCGAGCAGTTGCTGGCAGCCCGGGTCCAGCGCCTCGACGCCGTGGTGCTGACCCACGAACACGCTGACCAGTGCCACGGGATCGACGACCTGCGGGCACTGGTCCTGCGCGCGATGAAGCGTCTCCCGGTGCACATGGACGCCAGCACCGGACAGATAATCGGCGACCGGTTTCGATACTGCTTCGAAGGCGCTGGCGCCTATCCCGCCATCCTTGACCGGCGCGACGATGTAGAAGCAGGGCAGGTGCTGACCATCCCGGGCGCTGGCGGCGATCTCAAAATGCTGCCGTTGGCCCAGGATCATGGCGGCGTGAGCTCTCTTGGGTTTCGGATGGGGTCGTTTGCCTACTGCAACGATGTCGTACGGCTTCCGGAAAGCACGCTCGCTGCGCTGGAAGGGCTCGACACGCTGGTTGTGGATGCACTCCGGTATCGAAGCCATCCAACCCATGCGAGCGTTAGCGAGGCGCTGGCCTGGATCGAACGCCTCAAGCCACGCCTTGCGGTGCTGACGAACCTGCATGTCGATCTGGACTATGCGAAACTGCGCTCGGAGTTGCCGAAGGGCGTTGAGCCCGCCTTCGATGGGATGGAACTGGAGATGCCCGTAAATGGCTGAATTCAATACCGGTCTTATTGCCCATAATGTTGATTATGCGACTGATGCTATGAGGGGCAAGGAGCATGGCTGACCAAGCGGGCCGTCCTGGAGCGGCCAGGCCTAGACCGCCCGAAGGGTCCTCCCTCCCCTCATCGGGTGAGCCCTTCCGCGACCTCCTGGAGCTAATGGCGCAACTTCGGAACCCGACTGGCGGTTGCCCCTGGGACCTGAAGCAGACCTTCGCGACCATTGCGCCTTACACGATCGAGGAAGCCTACGAGGTGGCTGACGCGATCGAGCGGAACGACATGGGTGAACTTCAGGGCGAGCTCGGAGATTTGCTGTTCCAGTCGGTTTTTCACGCCCGGATGGCCGAGGAAGCTGGCCACTTCACCATGGATGATGTCGTTCGCGGCCTGATTGCAAAGATGGTCGACCGGCACCCGCATGTGTTCGGCTCCGCCACGATCGCTGACGCCGATGCCCAGACCGGGGCTTGGGAGGCGATGAAGGCGGCAGAGCGGGCGGCCAGGGCTGGGGATGGCCCGGCCAGCGCACTGGATGGCGTGGCGCTGGGACTGCCGGCGCTGATGCGGGCTGAGAAGCTGGCCAAGCGGGCGGCCCGGGTCGGATTCGACTGGCCATCGCCGGAGCCGGTTTTCCAAAAGCTGCAGGAGGAGATCGGCGAGCTTGAGGAGGCGATCGCAAAGCCCAAACGCGATGAGGCGCATGTGGCCGAGGAGCTTGGGGACATTCTGTTCGTGGTAGCGAACCTGTGCCGGAAGCTGAATGTGGACCCTGAAGAAGCCTTGCGCGCCGCGAATTCAAAATTTGGCAAGCGGTTCCGTGCTATGGAAGCCCTCGCGCGGGAACGGGGCCAGGACTTCGCAGCGCTGACGCTGGACGAGCAGGAAGCGCTGTGGAGTGCGGTCAAGACGAACGAGCGCTCGCGCGGACCCGCGTGAAGGCGAGGTCGACGTCGGTTGTTGAAGCCATCGCGCTCGATGGTTGGGCTGCAGGTGGTGCAGGACGCAGCCCGACCGAATACTTCTCACGTACCGCGAGCTGACGGCGGGCGAAGCCCAACTCTTCGCGCGTGTCGACGTCCAGAAGCAGCGGTGCAGGCGCATCGAACCCCACAACCCGGAACCCACCCTGCCCGATGATGCGTTTGGCGCCGTCATCGCCATCCAGATCGCGAAGTTTGTCGAAACAGCCCGCGCCAAAAGCAGTCGGCGGGTGCATTCGGCCGGGCGGACCGGCATGTACGATGTCGGCTTCGCCGAGCCTCGCCACGATCGCCTCAACCAGCCATGGTTCGATGAAAGGCATGTCGCCCATGCACACAACGATCGCATCCGGCTTGAACTGAAGCGCCACCCGGACGCCCACCGCGATCGAGTGGCCGATACCCCGCGCCGGCTTCTTGTTTAGCGCGATGATGAACGGACCTTCGAGCGCATCCCGGACCCTGTGCCGGTCAGGAGGACACACGGCCACTCGAGCCAGCACCGGCAGATTCGCGATCACCCCGGCGGAATGATCGATCAGGTGCTTGTAGCCAAGACGCGACATCAGCTTGTCGCGGCGACCATAGCGGCGCGACAGCCCCGAAGCCAGCAGCACGATGACCGCGCGTTCAAGCGGGACGCTCATCGTCCGCCTCCAGCTTCGGTCCAGATCTTCATGATCTCGGACAATGCCGACACGGCCAACGACTGCGGGTCTTGCGACGGGAATAGTCCGATCGGCCCTTTGAGCCGAGCAATATCGTCCGGACCGGCGCCGAGCTCGCGGAGCGTCTCGACCCGCCGCTGATGCGTTTGGCGCGACCCTAGCGCGCCGACATAAAAGGCTGGGCTACGCAGCGCATCCAGAAGCAGCGCGGCCTCCCATTCGTGTTCGTGGAAAAGGCACGCCACCGCTGTGTAGGCATCCAGTGGCAGTGCGGGCGAAGCCGCTGGGACCGTAAGGCGGATGAGATCGTCGGCATGCGGCCGGCAGAAATCCAGCGTCGCCGGCTCCTGGCTCGCCACGACCACCACCACGTTTGCGGTCCGCGCCATCTGGCTCATCGCGACGATTTCCCAGCCACGGCCAGCCAACACGATCCGCAGGCGCGGTTGATAGTGACGGACGAATTCTCTGGCCTCGCCCTGCTCTTCCCCTTCCACGAGCCGAAGGCTCGACCGCACCGACGTGGGATCAAATGCCAACGCAAACGCTCGGCGCGCACGGCCTAGGGCGATCGCCTTGCGCAAGACGTCGAGCCCGGGCGAGACATCCACATGAAGATCGATACCGCCCCCGCACGGCAGCCGCACATCTATGAAGGGTGAGCCGCGACCGTAGCGCAGGATGCGATTTGTGCCTGCGCGTATCGCCGCCTGCGCCTCCTCGGTCAGGGCCTGTTCGAGACATCCGCCCGATATGGAGCCGGCAAATCTGCGGTCGCCTGCGACCGCTAGCTGAGCACCGAGCGGGCGTGAGAACGGGCCGTCGAGACCTGTGATTGTGATCAGCGCCGCAGGTCGACCTGCGGCCAGCTCGGCTTCCGCGAAACCGAGAACATCAAGATCGCTTGCCAGGCCGGGGGGGAAAGCAGTGTCAGGCATGCGGACTGCCGTTCAGCAGTGGGCTCGTCATCAACACGGCCAGCTGACTGTTGTAAGCGGGCCCGCAGAAGTGCGCCATGGCCTGTCTTCGCAGCGCGTTGCGCGCAGCAACCTTTCCGACCTGCTTGCCGCCGGTGGCGGCGTCATTTCATCCCAGCGCATTGAGAGGACCTTGCCTCGGCTGGCTATTCGGCCCTAGCGCTGGTGAAGTCAGTCGTACCGGCCCCTGAGATGGGGGTCAACGCGAGGATGGTGCAGGACCCCGCATGACGTCAGATGTTCAACAGTTTGCCGGTGGTCGGATTCTCACCGAAGTGGATAGCGTCATTGGCTGGCTCACCTTCAACCAGCCGGAGCGATTGAATGCCGTTCGCCGCGATATGTGGGAGGCCATTCCCGAGGCGGTTGCGAGCCTGGTGGCGAACCCAGGGGTTCGTTGCATCGTCGTACGCGGCGCCGGCGACCGGGCTTTCATTTCGGGCGCCGACATCGCCGAGTTCGACGTTCAGCGGCACGACGCCGCCACCAACCATTCGTTCACTGCCGCGGTGACGGCTGCGACGCATTCGCTTGTGGTCGCCCCGCTGCCGGTGATCGCAATGATCAAGGGCTTCTGCATTGGCGGCGGCATCGTCATTGCCAGCGCCTGTGACATCCGCATCTGCGCGTCGGGATCGCAATTCGGTGTACCCGCAGGCAGGCTTGGTCTCGGCTACGAGCTCGACAATATGCAGCGCCTACAGGCCATCGTCGGCTCCGGCATCGCCCTCGAAATGGTGGCGACCGCGCGCCGTCTGTCGTCCGAAGAGGCGCTGCGGGTCGGCCTCGTCAACCAGATCGTTGCAGAAGCTGCGCTGGAAGGGACGATCCGCGACCTGTCACTCCAGATTGCGACCACGGCTCCGAGGACCTACGCCGCAGCAAAGCTTGCGAGCCGGGCCGGCGCAGATCCGCAGCTTCGCGCCGCCGCTCAGGCGGCCATCGACGCCTGTTTCGACAGCGACGACTTCCGGGAAGGACGCGCCGCGTTCCACGAACGCCGCACACCCGCATTCAAGGGCCGATGAGCATGCAAACAGCCAACGATCTTTTGGCGCAGCCGTTCGCGACGATGCCGGACTTGGTCCGCGCGCATGCACTTGAGCGTCCGGACCATCCAGCCATAATCGACGGCGCGCAGGTCGTGACGTTCAGCGAACTCGATGCGCAGATTGATCGCGCTGCTGCAGCTTTGCAGCGTGACGGCGTCAAATCGCGCGATACAGTCGCGATCTGCGGTCCATCCTCCATTGCGTATGTTACCATCTTTGTAGCTGCCCTGCGCGCTGGGGCAGCTGCATGCCCGCTTGCGCCGTCGTCCACAGCCGAGCAGCTGTCGATGATGGTGCGCGACTGCGGCGCCAGTCTGGCGTTTGTGGATGACGCAGCATCTATTGCGCTGGAATCCGGAACCGACCCTGCGCCGGGTATTCGGATTTCGCTCGAAGGCCAGCTGAACACGCCATTCGCCCACTGGTTGGCGCCAGAGGGTGGGAGGCCCGCCCCCCTTGAGATCGATCCAGACCAGCCATTCAATATCATATACTCGTCGGGGACGACGGGCACGCCAAAGGGCATTGTGCAGCCCCACAAGATGCGTTGGGGACATGTGCGTCGCGCTGAAGCGCTCGGCTACGACACAACCGCGATAACGATTGTCTCCACACCGCTGTATTCGAACACCACGCTTGTAAGCTTGATCCCGGCGCTTATGCGCGGAGGTACAGTTGTGCTGATGCGCAAGTTCGACGCCCGCGGTTTCCTCGAATTGTCCCAGAAGCACCGCGCCACCCATGCCATGCTGGTGCCCGTACAGTATCGCCGGCTCATGGATCTCCCGGACTTCGATACGTTTGACCTGTCGAACTATCGGATGAAGACCTGCACCAGCGCACCGTTTCCTGCAGACCTGAAGGCGGATGTTCTGAAGCGATGGCCGGGCGGTCTTGTCGAGATTTACGGCATGACCGAAGGTGGCGGCTCATGTCTTCTGCGCGCCCATGAATTTCCGCACAAGCTGCACACGGTCGGCCAGCCGGCGCCGGGCCACGATGTCCGCATCATCGGCGAAAGCGGCGAACAGCTGCCGCAAGGCCAAACCGGCGAAATCGTCGGGCGCTCGATGTCGATCATGACCGGCTATCACAACCAGCCCGGCAAGACCGCGGAAGCCGAATGGCGAAGTCCGCAAGGCGAACGGTTCATCCGGACCGGAGACATTGGCCGCTTCGACGAAGATGGGTTCCTTGTTCTTGGCGATCGCAAGAAGGATATGATCATCACCGGCGGCTTCAACGTCTATCCAAGCGATCTGGAGGCCGAACTAGCGAAACATCCGTCCGTGACAGAATCGGCGGTTGTGGGCGTGCCGTCGCGCGAATGGGGCGAGACGCCGGCGGCCTTTCTCGTGCTTCGCGAAGGCGCCGTCGAAACAGCAGATGACATCAAGACCTGGCTAAATGCGCGTGTCGGCAAGACCCAGAGACTGACCTACGCAGTTGTCGTGGACAGCCTGCCACGCTCATCCATCGGCAAGGTTCTCAAGCGGCAATTGCGGGACGAATTTCGGCCGACAACCTGAGCGCCGCCGGATTGTCGCCGATCGCCTGTCCGCCCTATGCTCGTCGAAAGACGCGGCCAACGCGCGGGGTGGAGGAAGCACCTGAAATGAGCACAACGCTGACCGACGAGCAACTTGTCGCCCAGGGCATGACGATTGCGGTGCACGCCCGCAAAACGCCCAACCGGCTGGCAATCATCTCGCCCTCCGGAAACCTGACCTGGGGCGAGCTCAACGCACAGGCCAACCGGCTGGTGCGGCTGTTCCGCAAGCGAGGACTTCAACCGGGCGACGGCGTTGCGCTGCTTGCGCACAACGGGCCGGAGTTCGCTATCGTTTGGGCCGCGACCCAGCGCTCGGGCCTGCGCCTCACTGCCGTAAACTGGCACCAGTCCCCCGAGATCGTCGCCTATGTCGTCGACAATTGCGACGCTCGCGCCCTCGTGGCCAGCGGCCGGTTCGTCGCTGGCGCCACGGCTGCAGCGCAGGCGTCTGACAAACTTGCGGTGAGACTGTCCTTCGCCGGCGTCATCGAAGGCTTCGAGGATTTCGGCGACGCACTGGCCCTCCAAAGCGGCGATGACATCGCCGACGCTGAGCCGGGGTCGACCATGCTCTACACTTCGGGCACTACGGGACGGCCCAAGGGCGTCTACCGCCGCACGCGACCGGTCGTGTCGCAGCTGACCAATGTCTGCAACGAAACGGCGAAATGGGCTCCCGCTACGGACATCTCGCTGCTGACGGGCCCGCTTTATCACGCCGCACCGCTCGGCATCAATTTCGTGATCCCGATCAATGCCGGCGTGACCACGCTGCTGATGGACAAGTGGGACGCCGAGGAGACGCTACGCCTGATACAGGAACACAGGGCCACGCATACGCATGTCGTGCCGACCATGATGCATCGCATGCTGCAACTGCCCGAGGCGACGAGGAAGAAATATGATGTCTCGTCGATGCGCTGGATGATTCATGGTGCAGCGCCCTGCCCTGCGCACGTCAAGCAGGCGATGATCGAATGGTTCGGGCCGGTCCTCTACGAGTACTATTCTTCGACGGAGGGCGGAGGCGTGTTCGTCGACTCCCACCAGTGGCTGAAGAAGCCAGGCACCGTGGGCAAGCCCGTGCCGGGTGTCGAGATAAAGCTGCTGGATATTGACGGCAACCCCGTCCAGCAGGGCCAGGAAGGCCTCATCTATGTGAAGGCGCCCGCGACTGGCCGTTTCGAGTACTACAAGGAACAGGGCAAGACGGATGCGAGCTATCGCGGCGACTGGTTCACGCTTGGCGACATGGGCCGGCTAGACGCGGATGGCGACCTGTTCCTCACTGGACGCACGGCGGAGCTGATCATCTCTGGCGGCGTCAACATTTATCCCGTCGAGATCGACGACGTTCTGATCCGGCATCCGCTGATTGCCGACGCCGCTGTGGTAGGCGTGCCAAACGAGGATTGGGGCGAGGAAATCAAGGCCGTGGTCGAGCTCAAACCAGGCATGGTCCCTTCGGATGAAACGACTGCGTCGATCATGGACTTTACCAAGGAGCGCCTGCCGGGCTTCCAGCGGCCGCGCACAATCGATTATGTCGCGACGCTTCCGCGCAACGCCGCAGGTAAGGTGTTGCGGGCGCAAGTGCGCGCTCCCTACTGGGCCGGCCGCTCAAAGAGCATCTGATGGCGTATGGGGCAGCGTCCATTTCAGACTATCGCACGCTGGCCAAACGCCGCTTGCCGCATTTCCTGTTCGAGTACATCGACGGCGGCGCCTATGACGAAGCAACGCTGCGGCGGAACCGTGAGGATCTGGCAAGCACCACCCTGCGACAACGCGTGATGCGCGACGTTTCTGAGCTGGACCTGTCCACCACACTGTTCGGCCAGCCCTCACGCTTGCCCGTTGCATTCGCGCCCATCGGTCTGGCCGGCATGCTCGCCCGCCGCGGCGAAGTTCAGGCTGCAAGGGCCGCCCGCGACTTTGGCGTGCCATTCACCCTGTCGACGGTGTCTGCTTGCAGCCTGGAGGAAGTCACCCGCGCGGTTCCCGGGCCGATCTGGTTCCAGCTCTACATGATCCGGGACCGGACCTTCATGCGCGACCTGATCGCGAGAGCCAAGGCTGCAAAATGTTCGGCACTCCTCTTCACCGTCGACATGCCTGTTGCCGGAGCGCGTTACCGGGACTATCGCTCGGGCCTTGCGGGCGCGGCCGGCCCAGCAGGCAGCGCCCGCCGCTTCGCTCAGGCTGTGCTGAGGCCCCGGTGGGCCTGGGATGTCGGGGTGATGGGGCGACCGCACAAGCTCGGAAATGTCGCGCCAGTCCTTGGTCGCCGATCGGGACTCAGCGACTTCTTCGGCTGGCTCGCCGCCAACTTCGATCCCAGCGTTACCTGGGCCGACCTCGAATGGGTGCGCTCCGAATGGGAGGGGCCACTGATCGTGAAAGGCGTACTCGATCCAGATGACGCGCGTGCGGCCGTGCAGGCTGGTGCGGACGGCATCGTCGTCTCGAACCATGGCGGCCGACAGCTCGACGGCGTACTCTCGACGGCGCGCGCGTTGCCGGCAATTGTTGATGCCGTTGGCGGCGGCAAGACGCTTCTCGTCGACGGCGGTGTCCGCTCTGGTCTCGACGTGGTGCGCATGCTTGCGCTGGGCGCCAACGCCGTGCTGCTCGGCCGGGCCTGGGCTTACGCATTGGCCGCGCGCGGACAGGCCGGTGTTGCCCACGCACTTCAGCTCATCGAGGCCGAGATGCGGATTGCGATGGCGTTGACCGGCGCGACGCGGATTTCAGCGGTAACCTCCGACATCCTCGGGCGCTGAGCACGCATCGTCCGGCCTCGCCCGCGCTCGCGAAAAAAAGGAAGGGCGCACCGAAGTGCGCCCTTCCCTATTCCAGTCCTGTTTCCAGGCCTCGGATTAGAACTCGTAGCCAAGACGGACGAAGAAGGTCCGGCCACGGAGATCATACTGCGAGGCAAAGCCCGGCGTGTTGCCGAACCGCGTCGCCACGCCCGTCGTGATGGACGGTGGCGTTGCATTGAACACGTTGGCCACGCCGCCCGTCACGACGAAGTTGTCGCCGCGATAACGGACGGAGAGGTCGTGTGACAGCCAGGCATCGGTGGTGTTGATCCGGCGGATCGGGAGCCCGTTGTAGAGGACGACATCCGGCGCGAAGACCTCGTGATCCATCTCGCCGACATAGTCGACGAACCAGGAGTAGGTGAAGTCGCCCGAACGAAGCTGGATCGACGCATCGCCGACCCACTCTGGATCACCAAGCGTGCCGTTGAAGTCGCTGGTGTCGAAGCCCGACGCCAGGCTCGGATCAAACAGGAAGTTCACGTCCTCGCGGGTATTGGTCGCCGAGAGATCGACGATCAGATCACCGAAGTCGAACTCATGCTCGTAGCGAAGCGTGATGTCGATGCCGGACGTGACCTGCTGGTTCACGTTGATGTAGCTGTCATTCACCGAGATGATCTGGTTGGGACGCAGAGGGTCGGTGTTCGGCGCCCGCGTGAAGAGGCCGCAGAAGGCGTTCGGATAGACCGGGGCGCCATAGCAGCCGCCAAGGATGGCGCCTGCACCCAGCTGGGCAACCTGATCGTTGATCGTGATGTCGAAGTACTCAACGGCAAGGCTCAGGTTGATGAAGTCAGGCGTCCAGATCACGCCGAGCGTGCTGGCTTCGGACGTTTCGGCTTCGAGCACGCCAAGTCCGCCACCCGTAATGATGAGAGCTGACGAGCTACCGGCAGCGCTATAGTCCGACGGGATGCCCGCAGCCGCGCAGTTCGCCTGGATGTTCGGGTTGGTGGAGTTGCCCCAGTCAACGCACGGATCGATGCCCAGCTGACCGAGGAAGCCGGTCTGGTTGCCGAGATAGAGCTCGTAAAGCGCCGGAGCGCGATACGACGTACCCTTCGTGCCGCGGAGGCGCACGCTCGGGATCACCTGCCAGTTCAGGCCGGCCTTCCAGACGCTGTCCTCCCCGTAGGAGTCATAGTCGAAGTACCGGGTCGAGCCGTCGAGGGTCAGTTCTTCGACGAACGGCAGACCGCGCAGCAGCGGCACGTTGGCTTCGATGAAGCCTTCGACAACCGTGTCTTCTCCAGCCGTGCGGCCGGCCGAGGTCGTGCCCCAGAACTCCCGGTTCGAAGCGCGCGGATCCGGAACATCGTCAATCTCGAACTGGCGGTATTCCCCACCAATGGCGATCCCGAGCGGGCCGGCCGGCAGTTCGAACAGGTCACCGGACACATAGCCCGTCACAACCGTCTGGTCGTAGGTCGTGTTACCAACCGACTCTGCGGTCAGCAGGTCATACACAGCCTGCGAGTAGTTGCCCGAAAGGAAGGCGGGGTCGAACGGGTTGTAGTTCGGAGCAGCGTAAAGACCATCCGACGGACGAGCCAGAGCGAAGTCGCCAGCGGTTTCGACGCGGATCTGGTTGCCGCGATACTCGCCGTCCGACGTGGAGAACGACGCATTCAAGTTCCAGGTCCAGCCCGGCAGCAGGAAGTCGCCCGTGAAGCCGGTGTTGGCGTAGAGATAGTCGACGTCGACTTCGCTGTTTGACGGCCAGATGGTGACCGGCAACGCGATCGCGGTCGGGAACACGCTGTTACCAGCTGATCCGAACGTGCCAGGAACGTCGTAGGCGGCATTCGGGCCAATGTTCGGGAAGAACTGGCGAACCGACTGGCGCGCGAATTCGCGACGGTTCCAGAGCACTTCCGTCGTCCAGTCAATGCCGCCAAGAATGTCGAGCGTGAAGTCCGACTTTCCATAGAGGCTGTAACGCTCAACGCCCGCGATCGCGTCCGATTCGAGGAAGCGCTGATCGTTCAGCACGTCTTCGTAATAGGCGTTAAAGCCGTTTGCTGCGTACACTGCCGGAAGCGTTCCGCCGCAGTTCGGCGGGCGCTGCGTCCCCGGAATCGTGAGGTTGCAATCATAGGTCCGGTTCGTACGCGGGCGATAACCCGCGATCGGGCCGGTCGTCACGCCATCCGGAGAAGGAATGTACCGTGTCGCGCCCACGATCACCGTGTTGAAGTAGATGTTGTTGCAGTCAGCGAGGCTCGTGTTCTGCAGGATCGAGCGATCCCGACGATCGATGCGCTGACCGGTCGTCGCGTCGTAAGCGAGGTCCTGCGCGCAAGCGAGGTAGGAACGGTCGCCGAATTTCAGCGGATCGCGATCTTCGTATTCTGCGGCCAGCATGATGTTGCCGCCAAGCAGGTCGAAGCCGATGGCGCCGTTCACCGACAGGGTGTTGCCGCCACCCTGCTCGGTTGCGTTGTACTGGATGTTGAATTCAGGCTTGTCGATCGAGGTGCGCGTGATGATGTTCGCAACACCGGCGACGGCGTCTGAACCGTAGATCGACGAGGCGCCGTCTTTCAGGATTTCCACGCGGCTGATGATCGAGTCGGGCACGACCTGAAGGTCGAACGCGGCGACCTGGCCGCGAACGCCGGCCGGGCCGGGACGCTGACCGTTGAGAAGCACCAGCGAGCGCTGAGCGCCGAGGCCGCGCAGCGAAATCGAGTTGATGCCGGGGCCACCCTCGACGACGAAGCCGCCGAACTGGTTGTTGAGCTGCAGCGAACCCTGGGCGATCGACGAACCCTGGAGGATTTCCGACGTATCAACGAGACCTTCAAGGGTCGATTGCTCGGCCGTGATCACCTGGATCGGCGAGGTCGACGTGAAGGCGTCGCGCGTGATGCGCGAACCAGTGATGACGACGCGGTCGCTGTCGTCAGCCGGGCAGTTGGTCTGCACGCCCGGGGTCACCGGATCGCAATCCACCACCGTTTCCGGCTGCTGGGCGTAAGCAACAGACGCGCCCATGGCGAGCGTGAGAGCGCTGAGCGCAGCGCCGCCACGGAAAATCCTGCGCAGTGATGCGCCTGCTTTGTACATGATCAACCCCAGAATGCCGATTAAACGAAAACCCGTCCTGACTCGGGCTACTGCCGTTCTTGCATGGCCGTTTTCCAGACTTCAATCGCAACGATGCCTCACGTCGCGTTCTTGACACAATTGCGCCACGGCTGTGGCCCATCCGCAACAAAACCACTCGCGCAGGAGGCATATTTTTCTGTGCAACTCGCATCTGTGTGATGCCTCTTGCGGGTTAACGCCAAACACCGCACCATTACACCCAACGTCCTTCCCTGCAGTTCCTGAAATTCAGAGGTTTGCCTTGGCAAAGCGGTATCTAGGGGTCGCTCTCGCGGCGGCATTGGTTGGGTCTGGGGCGGCGCACGCCCAGAAGATCGAGGTGGAAGCCCTGTCACGGATGCCGGAGGTGACCGGTGTGTCCATGTCCCGCGAAGGGGATTTCCTCGTCGCCATTGTGGCCGATCCGCGGAACACGGACCGGCGTGCGATCGCCTCTTGGAACATCTCGGGCGTCGACGGCTCGAAGCCGCTGGCGGTCTCGGAAATCACGCCCGGCAACGACAAGATGAGCTTCGTCGGCGCAAATGCGCTCAAGGCCGGAAAGATCATCACCACCGCCAGTCAGCCATGGACTGGGTCCTTGAACGGCTGTGGTGAAGGCAACACAACCGGAGCGACCAAGACCTGGCGCTACAAGACCTACCTAACAAACCCTGCGCTGGAGGATTTTGACGACGTTTTCTCCGGCACACGCGGTGTTGGCGTGAACGAGCTCACGCAGCACTGTCTCGAACTGGCGGGCGACACCAACTACATCGATCTGCCGCTCGATCCCGAGAACGTCATCGTCCAGCGTTTCGATATCACCTCAGGCAAGGCAAACTTCTCAAGGGTCAATCTAAAGACCGGAAAGAGCAGCTTCCTCTTCAGCGACGACGGCGACCTTCAGATCGGGCTGCTCGATCCGCGGGACGGCAAGATTCTCACAAAGGGGAAAGTCCAGTCGCTTGGCAACAACGAGTACAACGGCGAGACCTATATCCTTAACCGGGAGACGGGCCGCTTCGATCTCGAGGCGCCGCTGACGTTTGATTTCCGCAACCGCAATCAGATGGACGTTGCTGGCTATGACGAGGAGACCGGCAAGTACTTCATCGTGACGGACAAGTTCTCGGACCGCGCAGCGATCTACCTCTATGATGCACGCACGGACAAATTCGATGAGCAGCCGCTCTTCGCTCACAAGGACTTCGATGCAGCGAATGTGATCCTCGGCCGGACCCCGTCGAACTTCGGGAAAATCCTGGGCTTCGTCTATCTCAGCGGCGCCCCGGAGACCTATTGGGTCGATCCGGCGATGAAATCGATTCACGACGGCCTCAAGAATTCCTTCAAAGGCCAGCAGGTCCAAATCATCGACTACACAGACGACCTCAACAGGGTGCTCTTTTCGGCAGAAGCGGCAGACAAGCCGCCGCACTTCTACCTCTTGCTCAACAAGACGAAGCTTCTCGGGATCGGCGGCGAGCGTCCGTGGATCAAGCCGGGATCGGTCGGCGAGCAGTCGCTCGTGTATTATGATGCGCGCGACGGCATGAAGATTCCTGGCATCCTCACCATGCCCGCCGGCTGGAAGAAGGGCGATCCGCCACCGCCAGCGATCGTGCATCCGCACGGCGGACCGTGGGCGCGTGACTTCATGGGCTGGGACTTTTCCGGCTGGGTTCAGCTGCTGTCGTCGCGCGGCTATGCCGTGCTGCAACCGCAGTATCGCGGCAGCACGGGCTTCGGTCACAACCTCTGGGTCGCTGGCGATGCTCAGTGGGGCCTGAAGATGCAGGACGATAAGGACGACGGCGCCAACTGGATGGTCGAGCAGGGCTACGCCGCAAAGGACCGCATCGCCATCTTCGGCTACTCCTATGGCGGCTTCGCGGCCTTCGCAGCTTCGGTTCGTCCGGGCGGCCCGTTCAAGTGCGCAATCGCAGGCGCCGGCGTCGCCAACCTGACCCGCATTGGTAACAACTGGAGCGAGAACCGCCAGCAACGCGCCTTCCAGGGCCGTACGGTGAAAGGCATGGATCCCCAACAGAACACCAGCAAACTGGCCATGCCGATCCTGATCTTCCACGGCGATCGCGACGTGCGCGTGCCGCTCTACCACTCGACCGACTTCCACAATGCCGTGAAGAATACAGGGAAGTCGAAACTCGTTGTCCTCAAGGACATGGGCCACCAGGGCGACAAGTGGACGGCTGACAACACGCGCGATGCGCTGAACGAGATCGAGAAGTTCCTCGTCAACGATTGCAAGCTCTGATCTGACCGACGTCTCGACACGAACGCCCCGGACGCTGCTCCGGGGCGTTTTTCTTTGGCCACGGCAGCTCAGTCCGCGTCCTGCTCAACCGGGGATGCCGACGCCAGCGCAGGTTTGCGGCTAAGCGCCAGCCTCAGCTTGTCGCGGTCCAGTGCGCCTTCCCATCGGCTGACAACCACAGTCGCGACGGCGTTGCCGACGAAATTGGTGAGTGCACGGCATTCGGAAAGGAACCGGTCGACACCGAGAATGATCGCCATTCCTTCGATCGGAATGGAGGGAAACACGGCCAGCGTCGCCGCCAGCGTGATGAAGCCGGCACCCGTGACGCCCGCTGCGCCCTTGGAGCTAAGCATGGCCACCAGCAGCAGGATGATCTGCTGGTCCAGCCCGAGCGGCGTGTTGGTCGCCTGCGCGATGAATAGCGCCGCCATCGTCATGTAGATGTTGGTGCCGTCGAGATTGAAGGAATATCCGGTCGGCACGACAAGACCGACAACCGGCCGGGCACACCCTGCCCTCTCCATCTTCTCCATCAGCGCCGGCAGGGCCGACTCTGAAGAGGAGGTGCCGAGCACAAGGAACAGCTCTTCCTTGAGATAGCGGATCAGGCTGAGGATGCTGAATCCCGCCCACGCCGCAACCGCCCCAAGGACCACCAGCACAAACACCAGCGAGGTCGCGTAAACCGACAGGATTAGGATGGCGAGCTTCTGGATCGCTTCGAGCCCCTGACTTGAAACCACGAACGCGAATGCCCCGAAAGCGCCGATCGGCGCGGCGCGCATAAGGATGGCAACAACGCGGAAGATGATGGCGGCGACCGAATTCAGCACGTTCATCGCAGGCTCGGCGCGCTCCCCGACCAGCGCCATTGCGATGCCTACAACGATGGACAGGAACAGGACCTGCAGGATGTTCCCGCTGGTGAACGCTCCGATAAAGGTGTCTGGAATGACGTTCAACAGGAAGCTCACCAGCGTGTAGTCTTCCGAAGCCGCCTGGAAGCCCTGCACGCGCGTGACATCGCCCGCCGCAAGCGTTGCCAGATCCACATTCATCCCCGCACCAGGCTGCACGACGTTTCCGACGACGAGTCCAACGACGAGCGCCAGGGTCGAGAAGAACAGGAAGTAGGCGAAGGCCTTGAATACGACGCGGCCCAGCCGGCCCATGTCCCGCATGCCGGCAATGCCAATGACAATCGTGAGAAAGATCACCGGCGCGATGATCATCTTCACCAGCTTCACAAAGCCGTCGCCGAGCGGCTTCAGGTAGTCCGCGATCCACGGCTCGCCACGATAAAAATGGCCGATGAGCCCGCCGATCAGGATCGCAGCGAGCACCTGGAAATAGAGTTGCGTGTAGAATCGCCCCTTCCGGCGCGGTTCCCCCGCCGGGGTTTCCAGCACCGCCATGTCCTCACCTCCGCCCCTAAATCACCCGTCCGCCGGGCGCAGAACCGACGCCAGACTCATAGGGCGGCAGCCGGCGCTCGCCAATTCACATCGCCGACCAGTGTCGCGACCCCTTCAGGTCGGATTGGCTGCGCCTTCGGCGGGACCACCCTCTTCGCCGCGATATTTGGCACCCGGAATGCGGCCCGGGAGGTGGATCAGCAGCGGCGCGGCGACAAAGATCGACGAATACGTCCCAATAATGATGCCGAACACGATGGAAACCGCAAAGCCGAACAGCACAGGTCCGCCGAGGAAGGCCATCGAGAGCGCTGCCAGCATGGTGGCGAGCGAGGTGATCAGTGTACGTGAAAGTGTTGATGTGATCGAGATGTCGATCACTCGCGTGATAGGCAGCTTGCGGTACTTCTTCAGCATCTCGCGAATGCGGTCATAAACCACCACCGTGTCGTTGATCGAATAGCCCGCCACGGTCAGCACGCCCGCAACGATGGTGAGATCGAACGTCATCTGGGTCACGGAAAAGAGCCCGACCACTGCGTAAACGTCATGCAGCGTTGTAACGAACGCACCGGTCCCGAACTTCACTTCGAAGCGGAACCAGACGTAGGCGCCTATGGCGACCACTGCCAGCAAGCAAGCAAGGATCCCCTTGCCGAACAGCTCCCCACTGACCTTGCCGCTCACATTGTCGGTCTTCAGGATCTTCGCGCCCGCGCCAAGTGCTGTTTCGAGCTTGCCGGCGATCTCCTCAACGGTCGCGCCCTCTTCGAGCGGCACACGGATGACAAGGGTTCCATCGCTGGTCGATGTGATGCTGGCCTCGCTGAACCCTTGCGCCGCGACGGCGGTCCGGACGACTTCGACCTCGAAAGGCGTCTCGCGCGTGGCCTCGATCTGCACTCCGCCTGTGAAGTCGAGACCCATGTTGAGCCCCTGGGTCATCAAGGACCATGTCGTGACCACAGTGATGATGGCCGTGACGATGAATCCCACCCACCGGACCTTCATAAACGGGAAGGGTTCCATCTCCTTCGCGGGCGCCTTGTTGGGGTTTGGTTTGTCCCACCACATGCGTTTCTTGCCTGCCGATTGCCACTGGCCGCGACCCGTTCGTCCAGGCCCCGATTTGCGCCTGCGCTACCAGTTGGGCGTTCAAAGCGCCATAGGAAAGGTCGGCGGGCCCGAGGGCAACCACGACATATTGCGACATTCGGACCGCCGGCAGGTGTAATTCTGCGACAGCCGCCCCCCAGAGTGGCGGGGTCGAGGGATGAATCGACACCCCTTAAGGAGTTTTCTTCGATGAAATTCGCAGTTTCCGTTCTGGCCGTATCGGCCGCCGGCGTCATCGCATTGGCGAGCGCGGCGATCGCCCAGCCTTCTGGCCGTGGGCCAGCGGGTTTCGGGCTCCTGCAACATGACGCCAATGGCGATGGTCGCCTAACCCGCAGTGAGTTCGACACAGCACAAAAATCACGCTTCGATGCGATTGACGCGAACAGAGATGGCGGCGTGACGCTGGCTGAGGTTCAGGCTGAGCGGCAGGCGCAGCGCCAAAGCATACGGACCCAGATGATCGCATCGCGGTTTGAGGCGCTGGACACCGACCGTAACGGCCAACTTAGCCAGACCGAGTTTTCGGTCCGGCCCGCGGAACAAGATCGTGGCGGCCGCCATGGCCGGCGCCACCACGCAGGAGGCCGAGAAGGCGCCGCCAAGGCCATGATGAGCCGGATCGACGCGAATGCAGATGGAACCGTCTCTATGGCCGAATTCTCGGCCCGCGGCGCCAAAGCGTTTGCCAGGGCTGACGGCAACAAGGACGGCGTTGTGACCGTTCGGGAGCTCCAGTCGCTGCGTCCCAATCGACCCTAGGCCTCCGGAAGGTCGCCCCCCTTCCCTCCCCTCCCCTGGCAGGGTCTGGGCGGCATTTCCTTGCGCGCCTGTTGCACCGGATAACCCCGATGCAGCAGGTTGCGGCCATATCGCGTGGTCTGTTGCATGAGTCACAACTTGCTCATCGTGGAAGACGAGGCCTCCATCCGCGAGCCGCTCGTTAAGTACTTCGCCGGGCACCAGTTGCGCGTGAAGGCTGCAGCGAACGCCGCTGAAGCGCGAACACTGCTCGCAGCGCATACCTTCGATCTGGTGATTGCCGACATCATGATGCCGGGCGAGGACGGCCTCGGCCTCTGCCGCCATATCCGCGCCACTAGCAACCTACCGGTGATCCTGCTCACCGCGCGCGCAGAGGAGCTTGACCGTATTCTCGGCCTCGAAGTCGGGGCCGACGACTACGTCACCAAGCCCTTCAGCCCGCGTGAACTCCTCGCCCGGGTGAAGGCTGTCATCCGTCGCTCCAACAGCCTGCCCCCGCGCCAGCCCACCCCGGAGACCACCACCTATGCCTTCGGAAAATGGCTGCTCAAGACCGGCCAGCGCGAACTCGTCGACTTCGATGGCGTGACCGTCCCCCTGTCGTCCGGCGAGTACGCCCTTCTCCTGGCGCTGGTCGAACGCCCGCGGCTCGTGCTCAACCGCGACCAGCTGCTTGATCTCACCCAGGGGCGCGAGGCCACCCTGTTCGACCGTTCCATCGACAACCAGATCAGTCGTCTCCGCCGCAAGATCGAGGAGGACCCCAAGATGCCCCGCTACATCAAAACGGTGTGGGGCGGGGGCTACAGCTTCGCTGCGGAGGTCCGCAAGCTGTGAAGTCGCTCCTACCGAAAAGCCTGCCGGGACAACTCGCCATCGTGATGGCGGGCGCGCTTCTTGTCGCGACGATCGTCAACGTCTTCCTGGTCCTGGGCGAACGTCAGCGCTCCGCCTTCATCGAACAGACCGGCGGACCCATCGCCCGCTTCGCAGACGCTACCGCTATGATCGTCGCGCGCGCCCCAGCGAGCGGTCGGCAGTGGTTCGAGCGTTCGCGCCGCTCCCGTTACATGCTGCAACAGACTACGCCGGTCGCGGACTTCGGGTTGCCCCGCGATGCCGCGGTCGAGCACCGACTTGCCGAAGCGCTTCGCGAAGGCGGCATCGTCGATGCCGTGGTGCGCGCGTCGGTGCGCTTGGTCTCGGCGCCGGATCGCAGGGGCCGCCTCCTCGCAAACCTCATGCGCGAAGATGCATCCGGGGCAAGACCGGACGGCCCTGCCCGCCGTCCCGATGAGCGTGCACTGGAGGTCGTGCTCTCGGCGCAGCTACCTGATGGCCGCTGGTTCAGCAGCCTTACTTACCAGCCCGAGCCGGCGCGCGGCGATGCCTTCCTCATCGGCGCCAGCACGGTCACCACCTTCCTCTTCGTGCTCACCGCCGCGCTCTGGATCGTCGGCCGCCTCTCCCGCCCCCTTCGTGAGCTTGCAACGGCGGCAGGCCAGGTCGGCGACACGGGCGAACCTCAGCAGGTCATCCCGCGCGGGCCGGGGGATGTGCAACAGACCATCCACGCCTTCAACGCCATGAGCCGCCGCGTGAGCCAGCTTCTGCGCGAGAAAGACGTCATGCTTGGCGCGTTGGGTCACGACCTGCGAACACCCCTTTCATCGCTACGCATACGTCTTGAGAGCATGGAGCCTGAAGCCGAACGCGAGAAAGCGATCCGGACGATCGAGGAAACCAGCGTTCTGCTCGACGACATTCTCGACCTGTCGAGCCAAGGCCGCTCGCGTGAGCCGGAGAAGTCGATGGACCTGTCGACGCTAGCGCAAGATGTCGTCGAGGATTACGGCGAAACCGGCGCGCCGGTTACGCGGGGCGAGATGCAGCGGGCGGTTGCTGCATGCCGTCCTGTGTTGTTGCGGCGAGCGATCCGCAACCTTATCGACAACGCCATCGCCTATGGCGGCAATGCCCGCGTCTCCGTCGAATGCGACGCTGATTTCGCAAGTCTGCATGTTGAGGATGATGGGCCCGGCATGTCGGACGCAGAGCTGTCATCAGCCGCCGAACCCTTCTTCCGCGGCGAGTCCTCCCGCAACCGATCCACCGGAGGGGCTGGGCTGGGCATCACGCTGGTGGAGGCCATCGCGCGCTCGCATCGCGGAGAGCTCAAACTGCAAAACCGCACACCGCGCGGCCTGCGTGCGAGTCTCCGCATCCCGCTCATCGGAAAGGGAAGCACGGGGCCGGCGGCCACATGACAGGCCCTACCCCGCCCTGCGTCTCGAGCTGGCTTCGCGGCGCGCCTCACATTTGGGGCACACGCACTTGTCCTTGCCGATGAAGGCGTCGAAATAAGACTTGCCGTAGTCGTAGGTGATCTCCTCCCCGGGCTGGATCGTGCGCAGCGACTTCACAAAGATCCGCCCGCCATAGACATAGATGACACCATTCGGCCTGCAGGAATGGTTGGCATAACGCCCGATGTTCGAGCGCGGCGAGCCATCCAGCGTGTGCGTCTTCGAGAGGTCATAGAGATACCGCGGCTTGCCAGGCATCGCCTCCGCCTCGGCGTTGGTGATGATCCTGCCGGTGTACTCGAAGATCCGCACGCCCTTCGGGATCACCTGCGTGGCGAACAGACCCAGCCCGGTGCGGGCCTTGCCGATGCGAAAAGGGCGGCTGTCGGAGCGAAACTTTGGCATGCGGCCTCCTAGTCGGGGATTCGCGCACGTTCAACAGATCTCGTGGCGCCAGGTGCGGAGAAATCGGGAACGTAGGCATGAGGTCGCCGTTGTGGTCCGGGGGACCCGCGCTGACGTAAAGCGCCTATGCAACCCAAACCCTTGATCCGCACCAGCGCAATCCTCGCCGCTGCGATGTTCGCCGTCGGCACGCCGATTGTCCAATGGCTGACAGGAACGATCGCCGTGGGGCAGACCAACCTGGTCAACGATGGCGAGCAGACGTTGGAGGCCGCTGGCTATGCCTTCTCGATCTGGAGCCTGATCTATCTCGGACTCCTTGGCTACGCCGCCTACCAGGCCCTGCCCTCGACCCGTGAGACGCCGGGCCTGAGGCTGCTCGGCTGGCCCTCTGTCATCGCGATGGCGGGGTGTGGCGCGTGGCTGCTGGCTGCGACTCTCGATGCCAAATGGGCGACCGTTGCCATCATTACCCTGGCCGCAGCTTCGCTCTGCATTCCCCTCGCCAAGCGCTACCCTGTGCAAACCGCTGCAGAGTTCTGGCTGATCGCTGCGCCCCTGTCCTTGCTGGCCGGCTGGCTGACGATCGCGTCCGCAATCAACACGCTCACAGTGCTGACCGGCGTTGGCGTGATCACCGAACCGACGGCCCCGGTCTGGGCAGCGGCCGGGCTCGTGATTGTGCTGCTCCCCGGGGCGGGCCTGTCTTTTTTTGCAAAGAACTGGGTCTATCCCCTGCCAATCGCCTGGGGGTTGGTCGCGGTCATGGTTGCGGAGCAGGCCGATCGCCCGATTATCGCGGGGTTAGCGGCTGCCTCCGCCCTCATCTTGCTCGCCATGGCTGTCTGGGGTGGAACACACCGGACGCCGTTGCTGACACAGCCCCGTCAGCAGTAATCCACCGCTTCGGTTGCCGCCTCCGGCGCGTGGATCAATATCCCGCCCCGACTCGGTTTGGGTTGGGGGGCGACAATCAAACGCGTTCCGCTTATGTTCTCGGCCGGTTAGTCGACTCACCTCTCCTCCGCAGGCAAAGACGGTCGGAACGAATGCCCCTGGGTTCAGCCATGTCATCCGAGCCAAACGCCATCCGCGTGCGCGGCGCGCGCGAGCACAATCTCAAGAATATCGACGTCGATATTCCGCGTAACCAACTCGTGGTGATCACCGGGCTTTCTGGGTCGGGCAAATCTTCGCTCGCCTTCGATACGATCTATGCCGAAGGCCAGCGGCGCTATGTGGAATCACTGTCGGCCTACGCGCGCCAGTTCCTCGAACTGATGCAGAAGCCCGACGTGGAGCGCATCGAAGGCTTGTCACCCGCGATCTCGATCGAGCAGAAAACCACCTCGCGTAATCCCCGCTCAACCGTCGGCACGGTCACCGAAGTCTACGACTACATGCGCCTACTTTGGGCGCGCGTCGGCGTGCCCTACTCACCGGTCACCGGCCTTCCCATCGAAAGCCAGACAGTCTCGCAGATGGTCGACAAAGCGATGGCCTTCGGCGACGGCGCCAAGTTCCATTTGCTCGCCCCTATGATCCGCGGCCGCAAGGGTGAGTATCGTAAGGAATTTGCCGAACTGCTGAAGCGTGGCTTCGCCCGCGTGAAGGTCGATGGCGAGTATTACGAACTCGAAGATCCGCCCAAACTTGACAAGAAGCTGAAGCACGACATCGACGTGGTCGTGGACCGCATCATCATACGCGCGGGCCTTGAACAGCGCCTCGCAGAAAGTTTCGAAGCGGCGCTGGGTTTGGCAGATGGAATTGCCGTCGCCGAATTCGCTGAGAAGGATCCAGAAACAAAGGAGCCGAAGCGCGTCACCTTCTCCGCAAAGTTTGCCTGCCCGGTGTCAGGCTTCACTATCCCCGAAATCGAGCCGCGCCTGTTCTCGTTCAACAACCCGTTCGGCGCATGTCCGGCGTGCGATGGCCTTGGCGAGCAGCTCAAGATCGATCCGGCGCTGGTTGTTCCCGAGACCGACAAGAGCCTTAGCGACGGCGCCATCGCTCCGTGGGGCAAGTCGGCCTCACCGCTCCAGGAGCAGACGCTGAAAGCTTTGGCGAGGAAGTACAAGTTCTCACTCGACGTCGCGTGGTCAAAGCTCCCCGAACGAGCACGCGAAGTTATTCTCAACGGGACCGGCCAGGAAGAAGTCGATTTCGTGTTCGACGACGGCATGCGCCGCTACGAAGTCACCAAGCCGTTCGAAGGGGTCGTCGGCAATCTCGAGCGCCGCTTCCGCGAGACAGACAGCGCCTGGATGCGTGAGGAGATCGGCCGTTACCAGTCGGCGGCCCCCTGCCCCGCCTGCCTCGGCGAGCGCTTGCGGCCCGAAGCGCTAAGCGTGAAGATCAACAACTATACGATCTCGGACTCAGCGGGTTTGTCGATCCGCGCTGCACGCGACTGGTTCGAGGCGCTGCCGAAGAAACTGTCGAAGAAGCAGAACGAGATAGCCGTCCGCATCCTCAAGGAGATCCGCGATCGCTTGCAATTCCTCAACGATGTCGGCCTGGACTACCTCACGCTCTCGCGTGCATCGGGAACCCTGTCAGGCGGCGAGAGCCAACGGATCCGCCTCGCCTCGCAGATCGGGTCGGGACTGTCCGGCGTGCTCTACGTCCTCGACGAGCCGTCGATCGGCCTGCACCAACGCGACAACGAGCGTCTGCTCGAAACCCTGAAGCGGCTGCGCGATCTCGGCAATTCCGTGCTCGTCGTCGAGCACGATGAGGACGCGATCCTCGCGGCGGACCATGTCATCGATATGGGGCCGCGTGCCGGCATCCATGGCGGCGAGGTTATCGGTTTCGGCAGGTCTGGGGACCTGATGGAGAACGCCAACTCCATCACGGGCAAGTACCTGTCTGGCGAAGAAGAGATCGCTATCCCGGAAAAACGCCGCTGGATCGACAGCAAGAAGATGATCCGCGTTATCGGCGCGACGGGTAACAACCTCAAGAACGTCACCGCCGAGATCCCGCTTGGCGTCTTCACCTGTATCACCGGTGTCTCCGGCGGCGGGAAATCAACCCTCGTGATCGAGACGCTCTACAAGGCTCTTGCCCGCCGCCTCAACGGGGCCAGCGACAGCCCGGCCCCCCACCAGAAGATCGAGGGCGTCGAACATCTCGACAAGATCATAGACATCGATCAGTCGCCAATCGGCCGCACGCCCCGCTCCAATCCGGCCACCTACACCGGCGCCTTCGGGCCCATCCGCGACTGGTACACTGGCCTCCCTGAAGCCAAGGCGCGCGGCTATCAGGCCGGCCGTTTTTCCTTCAACGTGAAGGGCGGCCGCTGCGAAGCCTGCCAGGGCGACGGCGTCATCAAGATCGAGATGCACTTCCTGCCGGACGTCTACGTCACCTGTGATGTCTGCAAGGGCAAACGCTATAACCGGGAGACGCTGGAAGTGCTCTACAGGGGCAAGTCGATTGCGGACGTGCTCGACATGACCGTTGAGGAAGCGCGCATCTTCTTCGGCGCCGTTCCCGGCATAAGGTCCAAGATGGAAACGCTCGCCCGCGTCGGTCTCGGATATGTCAAGGTCGGCCAACAGGCGACGACGCTCTCGGGCGGGGAGGCCCAGCGCGTCAAGCTCGCCAAGGAACTATCGCGGCGCGCCACTGGCCGCACAATGTACATTCTCGACGAACCGACCACAGGCCTGCACTTCGACGATGTCCGCACGCTCATGGAAGTGCTCCAGGAACTCGTTGACGCTGGAAACAGCGTGGTCGTGATCGAACATAACCTGGACGTAATCAAGGTTGCCGACTGGATCGTCGACATGGGCCCCGACGGCGGCGACGGCGGGGGCGAAGTCATCGCCACCGGCCCTCCGGAGGACGTCGCCAAGAACAAGAAGAGCTGGACCGGCAAGTATCTCGTGGAGACGTTTCGGCGGCAGGCTGAGCGTCGCGATCGTCAGGCCAAACGCGCAAAAGCGCGGCCCGCGGCAACCAAGGCGTCGCCGAAGGGAAGGAAGGCGACGCAACAAGCGGCCGAGTAGTCTAAACTACTTCGCCACGAAGTCGGCTGGCCGCAGCCCTCTGTAGAAGATGGCCCCCAGCACGATGGACGGGATTCCCACCAGCAGCGCCACGAAGGTCACGACTGCGTTGAAGCCGACCATTACGATGCCGGCGTTGGCCTCGGTGGCGAGGGGACGTATGATCGCGAAGCCGAATTCCAGGACAAGGCTGTCGATGAGGTAAGCCGGCAGCCAGGTCAGCAACACCGCGGCGGCCATGTTCAGGATGTTGCCGCGCGACCAGCTCCAAGTCTGGAACATGACAACCCGCCGCTCGCCCAACGTCGCCGCGTTGACCATGAACAGGCGCGTGAAGAAGTAGATCGCCGCAACAAACAACAGAAGCATTAACAGAGAAAAAGCGATCGAGCCGGCCGGTCCAAGCGCGCTGGCCAAGGCCTCGCTCATGGCTTCCTGGTCCTGCATCAACGCCGCAAGTTCGCCCTCGCTTTCAGCGAGGCGCGAGAAGACCGTTGCCGTGACGATGACGACGACGAGCGTGCCCAGAGGAATGAGCATGCAGGCGAAGGCGGCCACGATCGCAAGCAGGCGAAGTTCATCCGCTCCGAAACCCAGACCCGCTGGCCCGAGAAACACATTCCGAATACATTTGCGGAGGACAGTTGCCGTGAACATCACACTGGCTAACAGAGCAGGCAACATCGCCGCCATGTAGCCAAAAACGTTTGTCAGCCCTGCACCCGGATCCCCGCTGCTCGATGTTCCCATCAGTGCGAAACCGACTTGCGACACCAGAGCTGCGACGATGGCGCCCGGAATGAATATGCGCCAGTGATCGCGCAGGAAAAGCCATGCTTCGCGCACGCATGCGATAATCGGAAGCTTGCCCGACCCTTGGTCCATTAGGCCCTCCAGCAGAGCCCTGCCCCTAGTTCAATTGCCAGCAGGCGGCAACTGTGCGCCGGCGCTTCAGCGGCCGAGCGCAAACTCAAAGGTTACGATGTGAACTTGCGGAACCCGGCAAGCCGGAGGTTGCGCCGATCCATCGATCCGCCATCGCCATGAAGACTGTACGGCTTCTGTCGCGCGGACGAACTCGGAATGTGGGGCCCACGCGAGCAGGCGCGGATTGACCAGCGCGCCGCCGGGAGAGACGTCCACGGCGTAGGTGACCGAACCGGCCAGCTCCTTGAACCGCGAGACGAAGGGAAAGCCCGGTGGCTCAGCGCCTCGCGCAAGCGCAATCCGGCAGCGCGGCAGGGTAGGATCGCCGGGCGCCGGATAGAGTAACTCGCTTAGCGCCGGCCGCCCCGTCCCGATGCTCTGCCTGCGGTCGGCGACATCGCGCTGGCGCGAGCCCAGGCCCCCATAAATGGCATCCGCCCAAGCGGTCGCGGCGTAGTACTCGATCGCAAGTCTAAGGCGACCGGGGCCCTGAGGTGTCGCCACGATCAGGTCATGTACCTCGCCGGCGATGTCGTAGAGCGTGGTGTAGGCGTCCGGCGACTTCGTGCGCATGAAGCTGGCCATAGCCCGACTGCGACGGGCCTCGTATCTGGCTGCAATCCGATCCGCCTGAAGATCATCGAGAAAGCGAATGGCATACATCGCCGCGCTTTCGGCCTGCGACCAGTCGCCCGCAGCCCAGGCCTCCGCGAACAGGGCCTGCGCCGCGCGCGGCGAGACAAGGTCCCGTCCGGGGCCGGTGGCGCGTGAATAAAGCGACTGCATCAGGTTGGCGCGAGCCTCCGGGGAAGCAGACGACTCCATGCTCGCCCAGTCGTGCAGCACCCGTGACACGGCGGGTGAACTGTCCGGATAAGGTAGGCCGCCCCCCTGCTCCACCAGAAAGCGCGAATAGATCAGCGCAGACGCTGGCTCGCCAGCCAGCATGGCGATCCACCCAAACTCACGGGCCACCTGAGCCGCAGAAGGCGAAGCGCGATCCACCGTTGGCCATGTCTGGCCGGCCACCACGGTCGCGCCGCGATAGTCGCCGGCCGCCACAGCTGCATTGAAACTGCGGATATCGGCGTGGGCGGGCGCATGGCCTAGCAACAACGCCAGCGCGACGACGATGAGCGGGGCGCGAACTACGATCATAGCCCTACACTAGCGTGTTTGCCGACATGCCCCAGCCGGGATTCGCAGTTAGCCGCGAGTGGGATCATAGCATCCGGAACGAAATCTCGACAGTACGCGACGTGGCCGCAAGGCTGCAGTTTAGCGCATCGTCCGCCCCCCGGCGATAACGCAGACCATCCATTGCGTTCTCGACCTCTCGGGCAAAATGTTGTGCCGGCACAGCCGCAAGTGTCTCCCATTTTGAGACGCGCCCTTCGGTGTCTGTGTCCACCTTCATGATGACGGTTCCGACCATCCCCCTGTATTCTGCCGCAGCGGGATAATTGATCCTTGGCCAATCCAGAGCCGGATCCTCACACTGGTCGATCGTGCGAACCCCGTCGGGGAAAACAGGGTCTGTCGGTGACGCAAGATCCCGCTCCTTAAGGCTAAACTTTGCGATGGTGCCCGCCTGGTTCATCGACTTCAGATACATGCCAGATGATGTCGCCCATGCCTGCAACCGGAACTTGAGCGGAACTAGGGCCATGCGCTTGCTCGGATCCATTGGTGCATTCATTTGCGCGACAACCGCGTCATGTGCGTCGACAATTGCGTCGTAGTCCGACTTGTCTGGCCGTGCGAGGAATCCGGCCGCAGCATACGTCGCGCGCGCTTCGAGCGCGCGCGACGCAAGCTGATCTCCGGCCCGCTCTAGCAACCGCCATGCGAGTTCTGCAGCTTCAGCCGCCTTGCCCCACGATCTCTTGGACCAGTCGTCCTTGTACAGGGCTTCAGCCGCCAGCACTGAGGTAAAGTCGATGCCCGAGGCGGCCTCGCGTGCTTTCAACGCTTCAAATAGATCCGACCTTGTTGGGTCACTCGCTGCTAGCCTGAAGTCCGCAACGGCAAGCAGGACGCGTGATGTTGCAGGCTGATCGTCGGGGTTGGCGAGTGAAGCCCCATGGTCTTTCAGGAACTTTCCGAACTCCTTGGCAGCGGCATAGTCGCCTGCCACGTAGCTCACGAAGCCGAACTCGCGCGCCATAAGCGCTGTGTCCGCCTTGCTGCGGTCCCAGGTCTTCCAGACCTCTTTGGCTTCAATCGAGGCGGCCTTGTAATCCCCCGCCTTCACGGCAGCATTGAAAGACTTGATGTCTGCGATGGCGGAGCCGGCCAGACACACGCCGAGTGCAAGGGCGGCCAGCGCGGCGGTGGACTTCCTGATCCCCATGAATTCCCCCTTTTCACAATGGCGGAAAGTTAGCCTATATCGGCGCCATGACAATTGAGCCCATCCACATCATCGGCGGCGGAATGGCCGGTTCCGAAGCCGCTTGGCAAGCCGCAAGCCTCGGCGTGCCGGTTGTCATCCATGAGATGCGTCCGCTGCGGACAACTGATGCGCACCAGACAGATGGACTGGCCGAACTCGTGTGTTCCAACTCGTTCCGTTCCGACGACTGGGAATACAACGCGGTCGGGCTTCTTCACGAAGAGATGCGCCGCGCAGGCGGCCTCATCATTTCGGCGGGCGACCGACATCGTGTGCCCGCGGGATCGGCGCTCGCTGTCGACCGCGATGGGTTTTCGGCTGACGTCACGGCCGCGCTTTCCGCCCATCCGCTGATCACAATCGCCCGGGGAGAGATCGACGGCTGGCCGCCGAAGGACTGGTCCAGCGTGATCATCGCCACTGGCCCGCTCACATCCGACAAGCTCGCGCAAGCGATCCTCGCAAAAACCGGCGAGGACTCACTCGCCTTCTTCGATGCGATCGCGCCGATCGTCCACTTCGAATCGATCGACATGAACAGGGCCTGGAAGCAATCGCGCTATGACAAGCCTGGTCCTGAAGGCGATGGTGCCGAAGCGTACATCAACTGTCCGATGACCAAGGAGCATTATGAATCCTTCATCGCGGCCTTGCTTGCTGCACCCAAGACCGAATTCAAGGAATGGGAGGGCACGCCCTACTTCGAAGGCTGCTTGCCCATCGAGGTTATGGCTGAGCGGGGGGGCGAAACGCTGCGATATGGCCCGATGAAGCCGGTTGGTCTGACCAACCCGCACAACTCCGGAACCAAGCCATGGGCGGTCGTTCAGTTGCGCCAGGACAACAAGCTGGGCACGCTGTGGAACATGGTAGGCTTCCAGACCAAGCTCAAGCACGGCGCACAGCAGGACATCTTCCGCATGATCCCGGGACTGGAAGGCGCGCAGTTCGCTCGCCTTGGCGGCATCCACCGCAACACCTTCCTTAACTCGCCCGCCCTCCTTGACGCCCAGCTGCGCCTGAAGGCCGATCCACGGGTGCGTTTCGCCGGCCAGGTGACAGGTGTCGAAGGTTATGTGGAAAGCGCAGCGATGGGGCTGGTGGCCGGCCGCATGGCGGCGGCCGAGCGGCTCGGACGGGAAGTCCCCGCGCCGCCGGCGACAACCGCGCTCGGTGCGCTGGTCAATCACATCACGGGCGGTCACCTGCTGGGTGAAAGCGGCATTGCGAAGCGCGGCTCATTCCAGCCGATGAACGTCAACTATGGCCTTTTCCCAGAGATCGGGCCGATCGATCTCAAGGGCCCTGATGGCAAGCGCCTGAAGGGTGCCGACAAGGGTCGCGCCCGCAAGCGCCTGATGTCGGTCAGGGCGCTGAATGACCTCGAGGTCTGGCTGCAGGGCCAGATGGCGCCGGCCCGCCTGGCAAGCTAGCGTGGTCTGCGGGTAAGGAGACCGGCATGGGACGGCAGCACCTCCCTTCCAAAAAGCATCTCGGACAGCACCTTGACCGGCGCACGCTGGAGGTGAGCCGCCAGCTCGCGCGCACCTTCGGACAGAAGGCCGCCGAAGGCCAACCCGAAGCGGGGGTCGGCGCCTACTGGCCGAACGCGCCACAGGGCGGTGTGCCCGAGGCATCCGTGATTGAGGATCTTGCCGTCTATGACGGCGCCGATGTTCTCTTCGCCGCAGGCCGCGAGGGGCCTATCACCGCGCTGGCAATCATCCTGATCCCTGAAGAGAACCGCCAGAACCGGCGTATCGCCGCGCTCGCCGCCAATTTCGGTTTCGTCGCGCACCTCTCGCGCAAACGGAAGATCGCGGTCGCCGTGCCGGAAGGCTATGTTACCGACTTCGCGTCGATCCCAGGCTTCGTGCAGTGGCTAATCTCGCCGTTCGGACGCCATTCAGAAGCTGCCGTGATTCATGACTGGCTCTATACGCTCGGCACACCCGGCGACGCCAAGGGCCGCAAGATCGCCGACCGGACGTTTCGACGCGCGTTAAAGCTCGTGGGCGTGGGCTGGGTTCGCCGCAGCCTGATGTACCGTGCTGTGCGTCTTGGCGGCAGGAGCGGCTATGGCCTTACCACCGATTACGACTTCCGGGATCTTGTGCAACTGAAGCGACGCGAGCCGCTCCCGGACAAGAGCGTGTTTGCCGCAACCTACAGGGAGGCAGACATTCCGATCACACGGAAGGCAAAGCGGAAAAACGCTAAGGCCGAGCCGGCGTCCGCGACCATGACACAAGACGAGGCCCGGCAGGAAATGCAGGACAGTTCCATCGCCGTCGAGTCGCGTTAGTCGATCTGTTCGCCGCGCAGCGCCTTCGCGAAATTCTCGCGCCTACCCATCTTGTCGATCGCTTTATTGAAGTCGTTGTCGAAGGCGAAAGCACCCTTCGAGTTCGAAACAACGCCATAGATTGCGCGGAAGAAGATGAGCGCCAGGACGCCGATCATCGGTTGGCCAAGTAGGAACAACGCAAACGCCCCGCCAAAAATCGCCAGGTGAAGAACAATGATGCGACGGTAGGGCGCGAACATCTCCACCATCGGGTTCGACGTCTTCCACTCGCCCTTGATCAGGAATTCCCAGATCAGCACCAGCACCTGGAATACGATGATCGCGTATACAAAGTAGTCGACATGCAGCGCGCTCGTGAGCCCGAAATTGAACATGGCCCACACGTCCATCATGACTGGCGGCTGGTCTGAAAGCGTGCCCCCGCTCATGGAGGCGAAGACCATGAGGAATGTTCCGTGGACAGCGCAGAAGAGGCCGTAATGGAAGACGAAGAAGGCGGACATGGCGAGGCCTGCCACGACGCCGGTCCGGCCAAAGCTGGCGCCTGAGATGATGATCCGCGGCAGAGTGAGAACGCCCGCAATGATGTTCTCCATCCAGTACAGCATCACCAGTGGAACGGCATTCCAGCCAAACATCAGCACGCCGACAACCGGGAAAAGGTCGACCGCAAGGCCCACGAGAACCAGCGGCTGACCAAGCGCGCGCAGCCAGCTGGCCGGGTTAAATAGATTGTTCACTTCCGCCCCGCTCCGAATCCGCCCGTTTGAAGCAAACAGCGTTGGCGACGTCTTGGCTAGCGCGACATGGGCACAAGCCGGCAGCCCCTGCGCGATCACAGCCTTCGACGCAGGGCGGCGAGGAAGACGCGCCAGCGCTTTCTGCTGGGGCCTTCGGCGCCGGCGGCGGCCAGATGCAGGACAGCCGGCCATAGCACAGCTGGGGCCTTTCTCAGTCCGGCCATGGCGCTCGCCCACGCTGCTTCCGCGCCGGTCAACCCGGCCGCCAACCTGACCCGCGCCTCGCCAGCATCCGCCAGCGCGCGGAGCGCCGTCTCGCCGGCATCCCGCGCCAGGGCGAGCCCGGCCAACCGCATCAGGGCGGCCTCCACCGCAAGGTGTCTCGTCTGATGCTCTTCGCCGGGCTGATGACCGCCCGCCTGCAGATGATCGTCGAGCACGGCGTCATAGGCATCAATGAGCGTGTTCATCGCCGTCAGCAGATCGGCCCGACCCTTAGTGACGCGGGCGAGCGCCTCGGCAAGGTCGTGACGTCGCAAAGGCGCTCCGCCGCCAAGCTGCTCCAGCGTCTCGCGCCACCACTGGACCCGGATCTTGCCCAGCATCGCCTCCTTGGCGTGGAGGGCGCGCTGAAGCTCCTGGTTCAGCAGGTACAGCGCCACCAGTCGCTCACGGGCGCCTGCAGAGGCATAGCGCGTCGCCAGCCAGCGATCTTCGTCGGTACGCTTCAGGCGGGCGTCAAGATCGTCAGCGCTTGCAAGGTTTGCCGGATTGGCCGTATCGCTCATGTTCAAAATCGCAGATCTGCCCCTATCTCAGGGGCTGCACGGCAACACTGGACACACAGAGAGGGTATTCCATGGCTTTCACGCTTCCCGCCCTGCCCTATGCGCGCGATGCGCTGGCCCCGCACATTTCGGAGAACACCCTCAACTTCCATTATGGCAAGCACCATCAGGCCTATGTGGACAACCTGAACAAGCTGGTCGCCGGCACGCCGCTGGAGAACGCACCCCTTGAGGAGGTCGTCAAGCAGAGCTGGGCCGAGAAGAAGATGCCGGTCTTCAACAATTCGGGCCAGGTCTGGAATCACACCTTCTACTGGCACTCAATGAAGCCCGGCGGAGGCGGTAAGCCCACAGGCCTTGTGGCCGACCGTATCAACAAGGACTTCGGCTCGTTCGACGAGTTCAAGCGCCTTTTTGCCGAAGCCGGCGCGACGCAGTTCGGTTCGGGCTGGGCCTGGCTTGTCCTCAAGGACGGCAAGCTCGCCATCACCAAAACGCCCAATGCCGAGACGCCGCTCACAGACGCTGGCGTTACCCCGCTGCTAACCATGGATGTCTGGGAGCACGCCTACTATCTCGACACCCAGAACGCGCGCCCCAAATACATCAACACCTTCATCGATGAGCTGGTGAACTGGGACTTCGCGAACCAGGGCCTTTCGGACGCGAAATAACCCAATCTGAAGCGATTCGCGTGCTGGTTTCCGGCGCAGTGCAGCAGTTTGCACTGCGCCGGTTAGCTGTTTTGAGACTCTTCCGTGGCGTACTGTCCACGTTGGCGGCCGGCTCACGCCGGGCGTGCTCGGGTCCTGCGGCGCGATGATCTCGAACCTTCACAACCAGGAAGCTAACCCGGCGCGGCGCACTGCGCCCGTGAGCGCAAGCCTGCTCGAGTCCGCAATCGAGCGCGGCGGACTTCATCCCTTCTTCCACGCCAAATTCGCCGCCAGCGATCGCAGGCTTGTGGGCGCCGAAGCGCTCGCGCGCATTGCGACGCAGCAGTCTGGTCTCGTCTCGCCCGCCGCCTATGTCGAACTGGCGGAGCGCAGCGAACGCATCGATGCGCTCACCTACGTGATGGCGCGCGCCGTGGCGGGCCATGTCGCCGGCTTCGACGGTCTCCCCTGCTCCATCAACATTAGTCCGATGTCGCTTGAGCGTCCTGCCTTTGCCGACACGCTGGCGAAAGCTATCACCGACAACGGTCTCGACTGCTGCCAGTTCGTGCTGGAAGTTACCGAATCGCGCGTGCTCGAGTACGGCGCAAATGCCTTCCAGACGATGTCCGTCCTGCGCAGTCACGGCTTCGGCCTCGCCATCGACGATTTTGGCGCAGGTCCTAGCAATATCGACCGCATGCGGAACTACCCGTTCACCGAGGTCAAGATCGATCCCGCCTTCACGCAGCTCGCCATGACCGAGCCCTATGCGATGGCCGCCCTCGTCAGCTGCATCCGCCTCGCCCGCGATCATGGACTTCGGATCGTTGCGGAAGGAATCGAGACGCAGGACATGCTGGACGTGATGACGTCCCTCAAGGTCGACCAGATCCAGGGCTTCCTCCTGTCGCGCCCCATGCAGCCCGCAGACTTCCGCGAGATGCTGAAGCGGGGCTGAGCCCCTCCAGCACGGGGCCCCCTTGCCAGCCTGCCTGCCAGACGCTTTCAATCGGGCCGAAACCCCCGGGGAAACGCCATGGCCTTCGACGCCTACAAGACCATCACCGTCAGCCCGCTCTCGCCGCATCTCGGCGCCGAGATCTCCGGTGTCGATCTGTCCCAACCGCTTTCGAATGCACAATTCGACGACATCCACCAGGCCTTCCTTAAGCACCATGTCATCTTCTTCCGCGACCAGCAGCTGACTCCCGAACAGCACCTCGCCTTCGGCCGCCGATGGGGCACGCTCAACGTGCATCCGTATGTGAAGGGCATGGCCGGATATCCGGAGATCATGGAGATCATCAAGGAGCCCAGCGAGAAGATAAACTTTGGCGGCGGCTGGCATTCCGACATGAGCTTTCTCGAAGTGCCCGCGCTCGGCTCAATCCTCCACGCGATCGAGGTCCCCGAGGTTGGCGGCGACACGCTGTTCGCCAGTCAGTATGGCCCTTGGGAGGCGCTCTCGCCCGGCTTGCGTCAAGCCCTTGAAGGCCTGCGCGCCATCCATTCCGCGGCGGACGAGTACGGCGCCGGCGGCGCCTCGTCGAAGAAGCGGGCCTCGATGGATTCGGAAGTTGTTGGCGAAGACGTCCCCGAATACGAGCATCCCGTCGTCCGGACGCATCCCGAGACCGGTCGCAAGGGCCTTTACATAAATCCCGCCTTCACGCTGCGCTTCGCCGGGTGGACCAGGAAGGAGTCGCGCCCGCTGCTGGAGTACCTGTTCGAGGTCTGCCGCCGCGAGGTTTATACCTGCCGCTTTCGCTGGCGTCCCGGCTCGCTTGCGATGTGGGACAATCGCTGCGTCTGGCACTACGCCCTCAACGACTACCACGGCCACCGCCGCCATATGCGCCGTGTCACCGTGAATGGCGACAAGGTGCAGTAACGATCAGCCAAGCTCCGGCATTGCCCACTTCGCAGTCACGCCATCGGCGTCCAGCACCCTTTGTGCTGAGGCCAAGAAGGCATCCCCTGCATCCATCGCGTGACCGTGAATACCACCGCCAATAAAGAGGGCGTCGAAGCCCTGCCGGTTCGCCCCCAGCACGTCTGTCGACGGCCCATCGCCGATCGCGAGCACCCGCTCGGATCTAATGCCCCGGCCGAGGATCGCTTCGGCTTTCTCCATCGCCAGCCGGTAGATCGGCGCATCCGGCTTGCCCGGCCGTATCACCTTACCGCCTTCCTGCTCGTAGATCGCTGCAAGGGCGCCGGCCGACCAGATCAGACTGTCCCCCTGACGGAACTGCACGTCGGGATTGGCGCATAGCATGGGCAGGCCATAAGCCACGAGCCGCCTAAGTTCCTCGCGATAGGGTTCAGGCGTGCCATTCGGATAGTCGCGCAGGCTGGTGCAGCATATGACCTTAGCGACTTCGGGATCGTCCGAGAACTCCAGTCGCAGCCCGGCATAGACGCCAAAGTCCTGTTCCAACCCGATGTGGTAGACTGGCCCTGGTCCCCATCGCTTGAGCTCGTTGCGCGTGGCATCGCCGGACGACACGACATCGTCGAAACAATCCATTGGCACGCCGAACTGTGGAAACAGCCGCGTCACGCGCTCCTTGGGGACCGGGGCGTTCGTTACCAGAATGACCGGACCATGCTCCGACCGAAACCTCTGCAGCGCTTCGCATGCCGTAACGAAGGCCGAGCGCCCATTGTGAATTACGCCCCAGACATCGCAGAGCACCGCATCGTAATGGGACGCAACGGACGAAAGCCTGGACAGCAGCGCGACGCTCACGCCTTACATCGCCTGGGGCGCGACGCGGCGCATGAAGTCCGGCGGCGGCGCAGTTTCGTCCTGCAACGAGCCCTTGATGGGTCGCGGAGCGCCAAACACATGCCCCTGCCCGTAGGGGATCTCGAACTCCAGAATTTCGATCACCGACTTTTCGTTCTCAACCTTTTCGGCGATGAGGTCGATTCCGTAGCGGACAAAGAGCGCTGGCACATCCTCCGCGGCAATGTCGCGCGAGATAGCCGAAACGGGACGTTCCCCGCCCGGGGTCAATTCCTCCAGCAAGCGCTCGCCCTGTATCTTGAGGAACTTCACGCCAGCCGCCTGAAGCTCCGGCAAATCAAAGTTCAATCCATCGCCCTTGTCGAGCGAGAAACGGAAGCCGAGTTCCCTGAGGCGGGACATGTTTCGAGCCGCGATGTCCGACCGGCTGCGGAATGCCCGAACGCTGATCTCGAAGATCATGGCATGGGCCAGGTCGCGGTTCTCTCGCATGAAGTCGAGGAAACTTGCAAAGAACTGTTCGTCTTCCAGGGACGCCATCGATATGTTGCAGAAAACACCGATCCGCCTGTCACGCTCGGAAAGCCGCCGCACGATCTGCACACAGCGGAACAGCAGCATGTTGTCGATCACGCCAAGAAGATTCGCCCGCTCCGCCGCCGCGAGAAACTCCGTCGGCATGATGACCTTGCCGTCCGACCGGCGCAGGCGCGTAAAGCCCTCGTAGAAACATGTACGTCGCTGGGGCAAATTCACGATCGGCTGCAGATGCAGATCAACCCGGTTTTCCCGCAGAGCATCCTTTACTGCATCCAGAATCGAAGCTCCGTCGGCCGGCGCGTCGTTGGCGTGCGAACGGACAGTATTGAGACGGGTCTCGAACTTCTTCGAGAGAGTTTGGATCATCCCCTCAAGACCGCGCATCTCCTGCACAATCGACTCGCGGCGCGCCGTGACTTCCTGTTCGAACGCTCTCCTGAGGTCGTTGGCCTGCTGCTCAGCCTGCGCGACGCGGCCAGTCAGACGCCGAACTTCCTGCCGCAGCTGGAACAGTTCCTCCTTCGAGCTCTCCCCCATGCGGGAGACCGCCATATGGATCTGGATCATCGCCAGCGCCCCTGTGGCGCCAATGATCGCAGCGGTGACCGGCGGCACGATGCCGTTCACGTGCAGCGCGATGCCGCCGAGGGCCGACGCCGTAACGTAAACAAGCGCCAGCATTATATGCGCGAAAGCAGGCATTGTAACCGGAGCAGCCCCTCAGGTTGCGGACGTGCGCGACCGCGTCATTGTTTGTGTTGGCATCCGGGTCGAATGACAAGCCACGAACGTCGCGACGCAGTCGCGCGCCGTCAGATTGGTGTAATCCCTGGCGTTAACGCCAGTTCGAAATCAGCAATGTTTGCTTGCTCACAACCTCGCTGAACTTGCTGCCGCAACCATTTCGACTTCGCGCCCGCCTCTGTGGACTTTCCGCCACATCAGACAGTTCTCGGCTGTCGCGCTGATGTTCGGACGTGGACATGTGGCCGAGTCTTGCCGCTATATCGCCACAATCGAACGCGCCGGCCCTCGGGGGCTTCCGAGGAAGCAAAGGGTTGGCGACGGGGGCGACCGGGGAGCGCGGGGGTCCTGGCTCGGGCCAGGACCCCCGGCCTGCGTTCAGATTCCCCGACAAATCTCTTTATCTGACAGGGTCCTGCGCGAAACGCGGGGTCTCGCTCACGAGATCAACAGTTGCACCCATGCCCCCAAGCTGAAGGGCGGGAAGGCTCGCTGACAAGACGAGGTCTCTCCAGGCCGCCACGGCGATCACCCCATCCAGGGGCCGGTCTGCTGGAACAACGACCGCCAGCGGAATCTGCATCTGGCGCACGGCCTGAACCAGATCATCCAGGTCGACGCACTGCGTCTCGCCGGCCATCAGTTTCCGCGACCCCGCGAACGAGACCAGCGCCGGACTGGCGGCATCGCGAGCTGCGTTCACGATTTCCGCAGCTTGGGCGAGGCATCCGGCCAGAATCAAAGAGCGGTCGTTGAAATCCACGCGATAAACGCGGCTGGCGCCACGCTCGGCGGCTCCGAAACCCCGGATCGTGACGACTCCTGAATCGAAGAGCAAGCGACCCGCCTGCCCCTGGTCCTCCCCTTCGATGGCGACCGTCAGCCTCGCCCGTTCCGTCCCGGCGACCATCAGGTTGGCTCCGTCCGCCACCGGCACCACCCCTGAAGGCCCGAACACCGTCAGCGGCCCAGCTCGACCCGCATGTGCGCTGGCTCGTGCAATCGCTGGCAAACCTTCGACCGTCTCCAACCTCAGATCTGGCAACAAGAGTGCATCGATTGTCGGATGCATCAGACCTAGCCGCGCGACACCTTCAGCTGCTCCGGAACCGGCGCCAAAGACGAACGTCAGGCCGCCTACCTCGACCGCCACGCACGTGCTGCTGGCGCACACAGTTGCGCGAAAGGCGTCTGCCGGCGGAAGACGCGCCCTTTTTGATTCAGCAAGCTGCCGCTGCTCTTGCTGGAAGGCCTCGATGGCAGCACCAGGCCTGTTGGCCAGCAGCCACCAGCCGACGGTCACTGCGGCCACAGCAACCGCGCCAAACAGCAAGATATCGCGCCTGAGCCTCACGCCTCGCCGCCTTAGTCGATCCTTGTCGTTGCGACTTCCTGTGCAATCACCGCCTCGATCGCCCCGAGTCGCCCTACCTCGACACGCACGCGGTCACCCACCCGCAGGAAATTGGGCGGCGTCGACGCCACGCCAACGCCGGCAGGCGTTCCTGTGAAGATCAGGTCTCCCGGTTCGAGTGCGAAGGCCTTCGTCAGGTGTTCTATCTGCGCAGGCACATCAAAGATCATCTCGGCCGTGTTACCATCCTGCCTTAGTTCGTCGTTCACCCAGCATTTCAGACTCAAGTCGGCGACGTCGCCGGCTTCGTCTGGCGTTGTAACCCAGGGGCCAACAGGCGCATGGGTGTCGAACCCTTTCCCCATTATCATTGTTTGGGTCGCCCTCTGCCAGTCGCGCACGGAGTAGTCACAACCAGTCATGTATCCGGCGATGATCTCGTTGGCCCGTTCCCGAGGCACGTGTCGGCCGCGGCGGCCGATGAGCACGACCAGCTCAACCTCATAATCCAGGGCAGTGGAGACGGCGGGCATCAGGACTGGATCGAAGGGGGGATGCAGCGCGGACGATTGTTTGTTGAACCACATCTGTGTTGTTGGCGGCTCCCGACCGGTCTCGCGAGCGTGATCGCGATAGTTCAGCCCGATACCTAGGATCTTCCCTGGGCGCCGTAACGGCGCCATCAGGCGTACCGACCTAAGTGGAATCCGCGGCGCGGTCCGGGCAAGCTCCTCCAGCCCGCTCATCCGGAATGCCTCATGCGCCAGAATATCCACAGGATAGAGCGGCAACTGAGGGGCAGCCGCATGGATGTCTGCGACTTCGTCGCCAATCACCAAGCCGGGGCGAGGACCGCCCGTGGCTTCAAAAACACACAGTCTCATGAGTCACCCTGTTCTCACCTGTCCGAGAGATTGGACCCAACCGGCTTGTAGGGATAGGTACGTGCAGTTCTGTTCGGGAAGTGTACGTGATGTCGATCGCCGCTGAGGTCCAGCGAATCCGCGACGTATTCGGTCCGGGCACAGATATCAGGGTTCCGCCGTTCCAGCGCGCCTATGCTTGGGAAGATGCTGAGGTGGAAATCCTGATTCAAGACCTCCTCGACGCCTTTCGTACCCGCACGGTTTACTTCCTGGGCGCGATCGTTGTGATCCGCCCGCGCAACCGCGGCCCCTCTGATGTCGTGGATGGCCAGCAGCGCCTGACAACGCTCACCATCATGCTGGCTGTCATGCGCGACCTTGCGAAGACCAAGGAGGAAGAGGGCCTGATCCACACGATGATTGGCCACGAGGCGCTTAACGTTTTCGGGGCCAACCATCGCTGGCGCATCACGCTAAATCCAACTGACACACCCTTCTTCCGGCGGTTCGTCCAGGAGCGCGGGGCAACCGCCGAAGACGAGGCTGTACGCGAGTCAGCATGCGATCCAGGTTCCGAGAGCCAGCAGCGGCTGAGCGCCGCAATCGGCCACATGCGTGATTACCTGTCCGATATGGCGGACGAGGAACGCACACGCTTTGTGATGTGGTTGCTCGATCAGGTCACGGTTGTGCGGGTACGCGTCACTGAGTTCGCCGTGGCTCAGAAGGTGTTCTCCTCTCTCAACCACCGCGGCAAACCGCTGTCGGACCACGACATCCTGAAGAGCGCGCTGTTTGAACGCGCGGAGTACTCATCCGTCGAAGCGGTCGCGCAGGGTCGCAAGTGGGATGCATTCACCGCACGCCTTGGCGACCGGGGTTTTGGAGACCTGTGGAAGCAGATACGCTCGCTCTACGACCGAGAGGGCGTCGGAGAAATGGTGTCCGGCATTCTTGCTGGAATTGCGCCAGGCCCGGCTTCCATAAGGGAGTTCATCGACACGCGTCTTCCGCGCTTCGTCGATGCCTATGATGCCATCATCAACGGGCGAACCGGAAAGCTCGATCTTGGCGAAGAAGCTTTGCGACGTATCGTCTTCCTTCGGTCCATCCATCATGAAAGCTGGCGGGCCCCGGCCATTCGGTTTCTGGCTGAGCACTCGTGTGGCCGCGAAACGGCGGACCGCTTTTTTCGGGCCCTCGACCGACTCGCTTACGCCATGCAGTACTCGGTCAAGGATCGGGACTACCGCCACAAGCGCTATCGTCGCTTGCTTGACGCCATGGACACTCCGGCTTCCCTGTTCGACGAGGGCTCGCCTCTGCAATTGAGCGCTCGCGAGCGTGCGGATTTTCTCGATCGCCTGCGCGGGCGGTTCCCGAACTTCAAGCAGCGCAAGGCTCTGCTCATGCGCATTTCAGCGGCTGTCGATGACGGGGAAGCGCTACCCCCTGATTCTGACTGCACGGTTGAACACATCTTGCCCCGTGCTCCGAGCAAGGGCTCTGAGTGGTACGAGGAATGGTCGCGTGTGCGCGACCGCGACGAACTGACCGAGTGCATCGGCAATTTCACGCTGCTGACGCATGCCGAAAACCAGGAAGCAGACCGCAAGCCGTTCCGCGAAAAGCTGGCGATCTACTTTCGGACTGGAAAGGCTTCCTATGCCCTCAGCAACGATCTCAGGGGCCGCACCCGTTGGACGCCAGACGACGTTCGCACGCGCCGTGACGCCCTCATCCAGAACCTCGCAAAGGACTGGGGCCTCTAGCTCTGGCCTGTAACGCCAGTTTGGGTTCGCCCAGCGTTGACGGGCGACCCACGGCCATGGAACTTCGCGTCAGCAAACATAGGGCTCGTTCGGCCCGGCAGGCTCAGGGGAGAGACAGCGATGATCCGCAATGG
>VFQT010000549.1_pt1 | contig 53753 bp, 53 predicted proteins | sample 3512381 | NCBI WGS metagenome assembly VFQT01 (sample SAMN10412376, study PRJNA504923) | tailings metagenome | isolation source: Relicate 2 Philex TSF3 active mining site | place: Philippines: Tuba, Benguet | collected 2017-08-29
CCCAGCAAAAGCAAGGTTGGTGGAGCTGGGGGGAATCGAACCCCCGTCCATCAGGTGTTGAACGCGCGTGCTACGACCATTCCCAACTTCGAGGCTGACGCAACCTCACCGGCGGGTCGGCTGTCCGGTTGCCCGGACAGCGGATCGTCTTTCCGATCGGTCAGCGCGCTTTCGTGCTGTCAGCGTTCTTTCACGCCGTCATCCACCGCTTCTGTTGCCGGGCTGCGGTGAACTGGCCCCGTGCGGCCTCGCGGCTCACGAGTGCTCTCTGACACCTGATGAATCAGGCGGCGAGAGCGAATTGCTCGTTGGCAATTATGTTTTTGCCCCGTTTTTCGAGTCTGAGCAACTCGGGTCGCACGATCGCCCAGCGGACCTGCTGTCGAAACCTGTCAGCCCCGTTGTGTGAACGTGTCGTCAGTGTAGGGCCGGGGTGGGCGATACCGTCGCCGACGTGACAGGGGAGTCCGATTTCGTTGCATTGTCGAAGCGCGCGCAGGTGTCCCGCATGCGCGCAGTGGCGATCGAGGCGTTGCGTGAATTCCCCGTTGCTGTTGGTCGATTGACCCTTCTCGAACACGGCTTCAACACGACGTTTCGTATCGATACGACCGACGGCACGAAGTTGGCGATGAGAATCAATGTCAATTCACGTCGCTCGCCGGCAAACATCGCAGCGGAGCTTCAGTGGATCGATGCGCTGGCGCGAGATACCGATCTCACGGTGGCTGCTCCACTGCGGACGGTGAGAGGTGACTTGGTCGCGTCGATCTATTCGCCCGACCTCGGGCGCGATCTCAGTGTTGCCGTGTTCAGTTGGCTGAACGGACGTGATCTCGGCGAGGCGCCGACGTTGGAGAAGATGCGCGCAGCGGGTCAAGCCATGGCGAAGTTGCACGACCACGGCGCGACATGGCGTCCGACGAACGGCGCCGAAATGTCGGTGTTCGACGAGCCGTTTTGGACATTTCCTGACCGTCTGACACCCGAGAACCTCGGAATCGGTGACGGTGATCTTGCGGTGATTCGCGCCATGGTCGATCGTTCGACATCGACGATGACCAAGCTGTTTGCTGCCGGGACACCGCAGCCGATCCACACCGACCTGCACAACTGGAACATGAAGTGGTACCGCGGAAAGCTGTCGGTGTTCGACTTTGACGACAGCGGTATCGGCCTTCCGATTCAGGATCTCGCGGTGGCAACGTACTACCGAAGACCGCAGCACGACCATGTCGAAGCAGTGTTCGAGGGCTACGTGTCCGTCAGGCCGCTTCGCGAATACACGTCGGAAGACTTCGAAACTCTAGTGGCCCACCGCAACCTGCTGTTGTTGAACGACCTGTTGGTGACGACCAACGCCGAGCATCGGGCGATCATCCCCAACTTCATTCGCAACACCGTGGTGAAGTTGCGCAACTTCCTCGACACCGGTGTGTACCGCCACGACCTCGACGGCCCGTTGCCCCTCGGCTGACTGACGGAGCTAGTTCAACAGGGCGAGTTCGCTGCGCAGGACGGCGCGCTGGCGGGTGGCCGGCCAGGCTTTCGGGTCGAAGGTGGCGGCGCTGGCGATGCCGGGGATCAGGGCCGAGAGGCGGTCGGCGGCTTCATCGATGTCGACGTTGCGCCGAATCGTGCCGTTCTTTTTCTTCACGGCGAGACAGGTCTTCACGCGTTCGCGTGTGGTGGCAGCGCGTTGGCTCTGCTCGTCGGCGTAGGTGGGGTTGGTGAGTGCCTCGCTCCAGAACGCGAACCAGATCTTCCAGTCGTCGCGACGCTCTTGGTCGAGGGGCAGGACAGCTTCGATCAGGCCCTCGATGTTGCCCGGGTCCGAGGCAAGAGCCCGCTCCACGCGACGTCGCGAGCGGGAAGTGGCGTAGGAATAGGTTTCGTAGAAGAGGTCGGCCATGTCGTCGAAGTAGTGCGAGACGACGGTGGTCGACCAGCCGGTGGCCGCCGCAACGTTCCGCGCGGTCAGGGCTGCACGACCCGCGTCGATGACGATGGTGGCCGCGGCGACGGTGACCTCGCGGCGTCGTTCTTCGTGGTCGACGATTTTGGGCATCTGTCAGCTCCGTCGGAGAGAGGGTCGAACTTGTGCTATGTTATACAACGCTTGTTGCATAAAGGTCTGTTCTTCGGGCCTTGCGACGGCAGGGTGGCGGTGACAAACGAGAGGGACGGGGAGGGAATAGCTCATGACTGGTCTTCCGAGGGAAGAGTACGACGTCGTTGTGTTGGGGACGGGTGCTGCGGGTTTCACCGCGGCGGTCGTGGCCCACGAATTCGGCGCATCGGTGGCGATCTTCGAAAAGGCATCACTGGTGGGCGGCACCACCGCGTGGTCGGGCGGTCAGGTGTGGATTCCGAACAATCCGCACATGCCGGAAGTTGGCGTGCACGACAGCCGCGACAAGGCGAAGACGTACATCATGTCGTTGTCGCGCGACATGCTCGAAGAGCGCCTCGTCGATGCCTATATCGACAACGGTCCCGACATGGTCGACTTCATGGAAGCCAAGACGCCGGTTCAGTTCTACGCCGTGCCCGAGATGCCCGACTATCACCCCGAGTTTCCCGGTGGCAGCCCCGAGGGTGGCCGCACGATCGAGTGTCCGATCTTTCCGTTCGAGGAACTGGGCGAGTGGGAAGACATGGTGACACCGTCGCCGTATTTTGCCGATCCCCACATCACGATGAGCGAGACGCCGCTCGGCAAGGCGGTGCCCAAACCGCCGTCGCCCGAAGAGCATGCGCGTCGCAAGGAACACAATGAGCGTGGCTGTGGGCAGGCACTTGCCGGTCGTCTGTTGAAGGCGTGCCTCGACCGCGGGATTTATCCGCGGGTGTTGTGTGCGGGCCGGGAATTGATCATCGAAAACGGCGAGGTCGTCGGCGTGCACATGGAGACGCCCAAGGGGCCGGTCGAAGTGCGCGCACGCAAGGGTGTGATTCTTGCGTCGGGCGGTTTCGAACACGACAAGGACCTCGTGCGCGCCTTCACGCGTGGGCCGATGACGCATCCGGTGTCGATCGAAACCTCGACGGGCGATGGTCTTCGCATGGCGATGAAGGCCGGCGCGATGTTGTCGAACATGCGCGAGGCGTGGTGGATCCCCACCGGTGTCGTTCCACCCGAGGCAAACCGCATGGGCAAGGTGTTGGTGAACGGCCAACGCACGCTTCCGCACTCGATCATGGTGAACAAGCGTGGACGTCGCTTCACGAACGAGGCCGCGAACTACAACGCGTTCGGTGCAGCGTTCCACGTCGAGAACGTGTCGAAGTTCGAGTACGAGAACCTGCCGTGCTGGTTGATCTTCGACCAGCAGTACGTCGACACCTACGGCTTCCGCATCAGCGCCGGCGGCAATGGTTCGGTGGTACCAGATTGGATTCCACGGGGTGACACACCCCGGGAATTGGCGGCGACACTGGGCGTCGACGGTGAGGAACTTGTGCGCACGATCGCGCGCTGGAACGACAACGTCGCGGCCGGCCACGACCCCGACTACGGCCGCGGCGACAGTGCATTCGACTGCTGGTGGGGAGACCCGTACCGCAAGGGTCGTCGCGATGCGACGCTCGGCACTCTCGAGCGTGGGCCGTACTACGCGTTCGAAATCAAGAGCGGTTGTCTCGGTACGAAGGGTGGTCCGCGTGTCGACCCGAATGCTTGCGTGCTGAACGTCGATGGTGATCCGATTCCGGGTCTCTACGCCGCTGGAAACGTGATGGGCTCGCCGTTCGGCATGACCTACGGCGGCCCGGGCGGAACTCTCGGCCCGGCAATGGTGTTCGGTTTCATCGCCGGACGTCACGCGGCCGGACGCAACACGCTCGGTGCGTGACTAGCGGCGGTTGCGCTGCGAAATCTCGCGCTGAATCTCGCGCTTCACGTCTCGTTCGGCAATTGCCTGACGCTTGTCGCCCTTGGTGCGACCTTGTGCGAGCGCCAGTTCCACCTTCACCTTGCCGTCGCGCAGAATCAGTGACAGCGGCACCAACGTGAGGCGGTCTTTCATGATGCGCTCGCGAAAACGGCGGATCTCGGCCGAGTGCAGCAACAGCTTGCGTGCGCGGTCGGGGTCGTGTGCACCGACGCCGACGGCGAACTGGTACGGAGCGATGTGCACACCTTCGAGCCACACCTCGCCGTCGACGATGCGGGCATAGGCATCGGCCAACTGCACCTGGCCCGTACGCAGGCTCTTCACCTCGCTGCCGAGCAGCACGATGCCCGCCTCGACCACATCGATGATGTTGAAGTCGTGGCGTGCCTTGCGATTGCTCGCGAGAACGGAGGTGCCTGTGGGTTTCATGGGTTGTGCGTGCGGATTTCGCTGTTCAGTGAATACCCAATGCCGCGATATCCACCGCGGCACGCCGACAAATGTCGGCGAGTTCGGCCATTCGTTCGCTCGTCAGTCGGGTTGCGGGGCCCTGGATGCCGAGCGCGAAGTTCGTGCTCGACGAAGCAGGCGACATCACCGGAACGGCCACACCATTGGCGCCGTCGTAGCGCTCGCCTTCGTTCGTTGCATAACCGCGTGCGCGCACCTCTTCGAGTGCGCGGACCAGCGCCTGGCGCGTCGTGATCGTATGCGGAGTGAAGCGGGACAGTTCGCCCAGTGATGCCGCAGCGTCGGCGACGCCCGAGGGGCTGAACGCGAGCAGAACCTTGCCCATCGCCGACGCGTGCAGAAACAGTTCCTTGCCTGCGAGGTGATCGACGCGCAACGGTTGCGGCGAGTGTTCCTGCAGCACGACGAGCGCCGTTGTGCCGTGCAGCGTCGCGAGGCTCACCGATTCGTCGGTCTGTCGGCACAACGAACGCAGGATGGGCACCGCGCGTTCGAGGCCCGCCGAGGAGAGATATCCCTGGCCGAGGACACCGGCGAACGGTCCGAGGCGGTATCGCTCGGAAGCCGCGTCCTGTTCGACCAGGTGCTCAGCGATGAGCGCGCGCAACAGACGATGGGTCGTGCTGGGGGACAGGCCGGTCGTCTTCGCGATGACTGCAAGTGGCAGGCCGTCGGCAGGCTGGGAACCGTCGGGGTGTGGCTCGGCGAGGGATCGCAGGATCGATGCGGCCCGAGCCACCGACTGAACGCCCCCGGGCTCTGCTGCCATCCGCCCATGTTGGCAAACGGGACACGTTTTCGGTGCGAGGCGACAAAACTTGACTTGGATAGTCGTCTTTTGATGGAATACAATTCCGAAATACGGAATAACCACCCCTCGTCGTCAATCCGGAGTCCCCGTGATCTCTCTGTCGAACATCTCCCTGTCATTTGGGAATCGCGCCGAACCCGTGCTCGACAACTTGTCGATTGACGTCCCCCAGGGTGAGTTCGTGTCGATCGTCGGTGCATCGGGCTGCGGAAAGTCGACCTTGCTCAACGTCATCGCCGAACTTGAATCGCCTCAGGCGGGCTCGGTGGACGTCGAGGGGGAGTGCGCATTGATGTTCCAGGACCCCGCGCTGTTTCCGTGGCTCACCGCTCGCGACAACGTTGCTCTTGCGCTGCACGACAAACGAATGCGCCGCGCCGACCAACACAGCGAGGCGGATCGCTTGCTGCGGCTTGTCGGGCTGGCGGGCGAAGAGGCCAAACGGCCACACGAACTGTCGGGTGGCATGCGTCAGCGCGTCGCGATCGCACGCGCTTTGGCGCGAGGCTCGCATGTGTTGTTGATGGACGAGCCGTTCTCGGCCCTCGATGCGATCACGCGCGACGTGTTGCACGATGAACTCGTCACCCTGTGGAAAGAGCGCGGCCTCACCATCATTTTCGTCACGCACAATGTGCGCGAGGCGGTCACTCTCGGGCAGCGCGTTGTGTTGATGGCGGCCCGGCCGGGTCGAATCGTGCGCGAATGGACAATTGACGAGTCGTATCCGCGCGACACGACGACGGACGTCGTTCGGGATTTTGAACGCGACATCACGGCTGCGCTGAAAGACAACGTCGACGGTGTCCGTGTCTAGAGTCGCGTCCGTGCTCAAGCCGGCATTGTGCGGCTCGGCAGTTGTTCTCCTGTTCTGGCAGATCATCGTGTGGCTTCAATTGAAACCAACATCGGAGGTTCCATCACCCGCGATGGTCGCCGAAGCGTTGGGCGGCCTGTGGTCTGACGGGGTCCTGCTGTCGTCGATGTGGAACAGCCTTCATCGCGGAGTTCTCGGCTTTCTCATGTCGATCACCATCGCGACACCGCTCGGGCTGCTCGTGGCGATGGTGCCGTCCGTGCGCGCGTTCGTGCGACCTGTTCTCAGCGCTCTCCAGCAGTTGCCGTCTGTGTCGTGGGTGCCGATTTCAATCGTCTTGTTCGGCACCACGTCGACCACGGTGTACGCAATCATCCTTCTCGGTGCCGTGCCGTCGATTGCCAACTCTCTCGTGAGTGGTGTCGACTTGATTCCGCCGACACAGTTTCGTGCGGCGCAAATGTTGGGCTTGCGTGGGCCACGTGTCGTGCGTCGGGTGGTGCTTCCTGCTGCAATGCCGGGTTACCTCACGGGCCTCGAACAAGGCTGGGCTTTCGCATGGCGTTCGCTGATGGCTGCCGAGTTGATTGCGACAACGGGCGATCTCGGCTCGGGGCTCGGAAACATCCTCACCGAGGGTCGCAATTCGCAGAACATGTCACTCATGCTCGCTGGGGTTGCGCTCGTCCTCGCGTGCGGTCTCCTCGTCGAGAAAGCCGGCTTTTCCCCGCTGCGTCGCCGCATTCTCGTCTCCCGCGGTCTCGCCGTTGCCTGACGCGCGTCGGTAGATTCCTCGTCGTGGCGACATCATCGAAGTTGACGGTTCCCGAAACCGAACTGCGTGCGATGCACGACCACGCTCTGGCGGGGTATCCGTACGAAGCGTGTGGCTTGATGGTCGGTCGTCCCGACACCGCAGAGGTGGTGCGCTTCGTGCCGTGCACGAACGTGGCCAACAGTGCGCGGGTGTACACGATCGATCCGAAGGAACACCTGCGGACGGAGTTGGCGGCCGAGGCCGACGGGTTCGAGATCATCGGCGTCATGCACAGTCACACCCACAGCGAGGCATACCCCAGCCCGACCGACGTGGCGCAGGCACCCGACCCGGGGTGGCACTACCTCATCGTCACCCTGGCGCGGGAAGCGCCCGAGTCGCGCAGCTTCCGCATCGACCAGGGGGCTGCCGAAGGGGCCCAGATCGCCGAAGAAGAGATCTCGACGGCTTATTGGCTCGCCTGAGCAAGCGCCACCGCAATTCAGTACAATTCCGACAGATTTAGTCGCGTTTCCGATCATTCGACCGGAAGCCCCAAGCGTCGGAAGGAGGCTGAGCATGACCGCCACCCGGTTGAACATGGTGAACGAAAGCGTGCTCGACCTCATCGGCAACACTCCGATGGTCGATGTCAGCGTGCTGTCGCCCAAGCCCTCGGTGCGCCTCGTCGCCAAGCTCGAGAACCAGAACCCGTTCGGGTCGGTCAAGGATCGCATCGCCAAGGCGATGATCGAAGCCGCCGAAAAGGACGGGCGTCTGCAGCCGGGTCAGCGCATTCTCGAACCTTCATCGGGCAACACGGGCATCGCCCTCGCGGCGATCGCCCAGATCAAGGGATACCCGATCACCATCCTCATGCCGACCAGCGTGTCGGTCGAGCGCCGCCAGATGCTGCAGATCTTCGGCGCCGACATCGTCCTTACGCCGGGTGAAGAGGGCTCGAACGGTGCGGTGCGCCGCGCCCAGGAGATGGCCGAAAAGCATCCCGAGTGGTGCTTCCTTTATCAATACGGCAACGATGCCAACCCGCGCGCCCACTACGAAACCACGGGCCCCGAGGTTCTTCGTGACTGCCCCGAGATCACGCACTTCGTCGCGGGACTCGGCACATCGGGAACGCTGATGGGCACGGGTCGCTACCTGCGCGAGCACAAGCCCGAGGTCAAGATCATCGCCATCGAGCCGCCGCTCGGCGAGCGTGTCGAAGGTCTGCGCAATCTCGAAGACGGCTACATCCCGCCGGTGTTCGAAAACTGGAACGGCTTCGAACTGCTCGACCGCAAGCGCGTCGTGCGTCCGCGCGAGAGCATTGAATGGACTCGTCGTCTCGTCGCCCAGACGGGCATCTTCGCCGGTCTGTCGTCGGGCGCATCGCTGGCCGGCGCCATCAAGGTTGCAAACGAAATCGACGAGGGCACAATCGTGTTCATCGTGTGCGACGGTGGTTGGAAGTACCTGTCGACGGGCGCATACACCGACGATCTCGACGCGGCCGAGGCTGCGGCCGAAAAGATCATCTACTTCTGATCTATCTCCCTAACCGGCGACCAGAATCGCAAGACCCGCGACGGTGATGCACGCGGCGACGATGCGTCGTCGGGCGTCGGATTCCTTCAGTGTCACAACGCCCACCAGTGCCGCAATGACGACGCTCGATTCACGCAGCGCGGTGACGTAGCCCACCGATGCGCGTTGCACCGCGACGAGAACCATCCAGTAGGTGAGCACCGATGCCGCTCCGGCGAGCGCGAAGCGAAGCCAGCGTGCGTGCAGTGCCGTGAGCATCGATTCGCGCCGGCCCGTTGCAACCCCGTGGGCCGTGGTGAAGACGGCGCACGCGACGAAGGTCGTGAGTGGGTACAGATTGCCACCGGTTTCGCGCGAGCCATGGCTGTCGATCACCGAGTAGACGCCGATCGTTGCGGCGACGGCAAGTGCAGCACGCACGTGTGCGTTGTCGGCCGGCCCCGCGATCAGCCACAGGCCGACTGCGGCGATTGCGATGCCGGTGATGGCGAGGGCCGACAACGAATCATCGAGTATCACCACGCCACCGACAGCCGCGAGGACTGCACCCGTGCCGCGTGCGATGGGGTAGGTGACCGAGAAGTCGCCCAGGTCGTAGGCACGTGCGAGGAAAAATACGTAACCAACGTGTGTCATTCCGCTCGCGGCTGCCCACATCCACGCGCTGGCGGGAACTCCGCCGAGTGCGAAGACGAGGACTGTGCAACCGACTCCCGCGACGAAGAACTGCCCCCACAGGGCGTGCCAGCGATCGCCGCTTTGTTTGATTGCCAGGTTCCAGCCGGCGTGCAAAAAAGCCGCGCCGATCGCGAGAAGAGTGGCCCCGAGCACGTGCTCAACGTACTCGCGGCGACGAACCCATAGTCTGAAGAGCGATGGTGCAGCCGATCGGAATGTTCGACTCCGGCTTCGGGGGCCTCACCGTGGCGCGTGCGGTCATCGACCTGCTGCCCGCCGAGGACTTGGTCTACATCGGCGACACCGGGCGCTATCCGTACGGCAACAAGCCGGCCACCGAAGTGCAGCGCTACGCGCACGAAATCGCGACGAGTCTGGTCAACGATTTCGACGTGAAGATGATCGTGGTCGCATGCAACACCGCTGCTTCGGTGGCGCTCGACCAATTGAAGGCGACATTGCCCGTACCGGTCGTCAGTGTCATCGAACCCGGTGCACGGGCGCTGGTGCAGGCCACCCGAATCGGTCGCGCAGGAGTCATCGGCACGGTGGGCACGATCGACTCGGGCGCCTATGACAAGGCGGTTGCAGAAGTCGATTCATCGGTCGACCTGGTCTCGGCTGCGTGTCCCGGCCTTGTCGAATTCGTGGAACGTGGCCAAACATCGGGCTCCGAGGTGCGGGTGCTGACCGAACGTCTTCTCGCACCCGTCTCGTCGGCAGGTGTCGACACGCTGCTGTTGGGGTGTACCCATTACCCGTATTTGGCGCGTGTGATCGGCGACGTGATGGGCCCCGACGTGGTGTTGGTGTCGTCGGCCGACGAAACCGCGTTTGCCGTGCGGTCAATGCTCGCCTCGTCGGGCCTCGCCGAAACGGCCGACCGAAAGGGCGAACACCGCTTTTATTCGTCGGGTGATCCCGAGTGGTTCGCTCAGCTCGGCAGCCGTCTGTTCGGTCCCGAGCTCTCCGATGCACAATCATGGTCGGCATGACACGACCCGACGGCAGACATCCCAACGAATTGCGCCCTCTCAAGTTCGAGCGCGACTACACCGAGATGGCGGCGGGCTCGGTGCTCGTGTCGTTCGGCCGCACGCGTGTGCTGTGCACAGCGTCCATCGACGAGGACGTGCCGCGCTGGATGAAGGGCAGCGGCAAGGGCTGGGTCACTGCTGAGTACAGCATGCTTCCGGGGTCGTCACCCGAGCGCGTCGACCGCGAGGCGGCCAAGGGCAAGCAGAGCGGCCGCACCGTCGAGATCCAGCGTCTCATCGGCCGCTCGTTGCGCGCGGCGTGCGACATGACCCTGCTCGGCGAGCGTCAGGTCGTCGTCGACTGTGACGTGTTGCAGGCCGACGGCGGCACGCGTACCGCCAGCATCTGCGGCGGATTCATGGCGCTGCACGACGCACTCACCCGCCTGGTGCAGAACGGTTCGATCAAGAAGCATCCGCTGCACTCGCAGTGCGCGGCGATCAGCGTCGGCATCCACAACGGCACGCCGATCCTCGACCTTCCCTACGTCGAGGACAGCTCGGCCGAGGTCGACATGAACGTCGTGATGCTGCAGCCCGTCGCCGGTGGCGAGGCGCGGTTCGTCGAGGTGCAGGGAACCGCCGAGGGTCAGGCGTTCGCGCGTTCCGAGCTCGACACGTTGCTGGAACTCGCCTCGCACGGTCTCGGGCAGATCTTCGACGCCCAGCGCTCGGTGCTGTCGGTGCAGCCGCCGCAGCGGTCGCTCGGTCGCTGAGTCACGGTCCCGTGTCGCTGCGCGAACTCGTCTGTGCAACGGCAAACCCCGGCAAGGTTGCCGAGATCGCCGGCTTGTTGCCCGATGGTTGGATGTTGTTGCCACGGCCGGACTCGGTCGGTGATGTGGTTGAAGACGCGGGCACGCTCGTCGGCAACGCGCGCCTGAAGGCACACGCGATTCTCGCGGCGACGGGCACGGCTGCGGTCGCCGACGACACCGGTCTGGAAGTCGCCGCACTGAACGGGGCACCCGGCGTCGACACCGCCATGTACGCGGGTGAGGGTTGCAGCGACGCCGACAACCGACACAAGTTGCTCGGTGCGCTGTCGGGTGTGACCGACCGTGCGGCCCGATTCGTCACCGTGGTGCTGGTCGCCCGGCCCGACGGTTCGGAAACGATCGTCGAGGGCGTATGCAACGGGCGCATCGCCGAGGTTGAACGCGGCGACCGAGGCTTTGGTTTCGATCCGTTGTTCATTCCCGACGACGGCGACGGTCGGACGTTCGCCGAGATGACGGCCGAGGAAAAAAATGCGGTGTCGCACCGCGGCCGTGCGTTCCGCGCACTGGCTGTGGAACTGGCGAAGTCACCACCCGCGTAGGTCGATGGCCCACTCGTCGACGACGAGGCCGTCGCGATGCACCCAAGCGCGTTCGTGCTGCGACATCGTGGGGTCGATGTGTGCGGGCGTCACGAGCACCCGTTCACCAACTTTGGGCAGGAACGTGGGAGCGCCGTGTGCGTTCGGGTCGCGCTTCACGGCGAAGGTGACGTGTTCATCGGAGCAGAACCACACGTCGTAACCATCGACCTCGGGGTTGCCGTGGTCCATGCCGAGCGCCTTCAGGCCGACATCGGCAACGGCCCAGCCGGCCGAGCGCGAGACGATCGTGCCGACAACGTGTACCGCCTGGCGGAACGGAAAGCCGAGTGTTGCGTACTGGGTGTCCATCAACGCGTAACTGCCGGCCTGCAGTTCGGTGATGCCGGTGTCGAGGTGTTCGCGCCACGTGCCGGTGCCGCCGGCGGAGACGATGTCGCCGCCAACTTTGTCGGCACAGTTGCGCAAGGTCTGCATCGCGGCCGTCACCTGGTCGCGCTTTGCGACCGGGTCGGTGATCATCATCAGGTGGCCCTCGTAACCCATCACACCCCGTACATTCAGACGAAGTGAACGTGCGAGGTCGGCGAGGCGTGCCGCATCGTCGGGTTCGACACCGCAACGGGGGAGACCCACGAAGACGTCGATGAGAACGTGCTTGATTCCCGCGCGCGCAGCCGCGTGCACCGTTTCGTCGGAATCAACTGCGACGGTCGCACCGGTTCCGGCGATCGCGCCAAGTCGCGCCGGGTCGACCGATTCGTTGGCGAGCAGAAAGTCTGCTTCGATGCCCGCCTTGGCGAGGCCCGAAATCTCGCGTGGTGTGGCACAGGTGAAACCCGTGTGACCGAAGCGCTGTTGCACCTTGGCCAGCGCACTGCACTTGTGGGCTTTCACGTGCGGGCGTAGTCGACTGCCGGGCCAGGCCTGCGCCATGGTCGCAAGGTTGGCCTCGAGGGCGCCGGCATCGATGATGAGGGCGGGGGTCGGCAGGTCATCGATGAACATGTGCCGGCGGAGAGACTCGAACTCTCACTGGCGGCGTCCTAAGCGCCGTGCCTCTGCCATTGGGCTACGCCGGCGGCGTGACGAAGGCTAACTCTCGATGCGTCGGGAACGGGAGCGTTCTTTGACAGAATGTAAAGGTGACGACAAATATGGCCTCGCCTGTCAGCCCCGTGTCGGGCCTTTCGAAAGAAGCGCTCACCGACCAACTCGGCCTCGCCGATTCGGTGGTTGACGCAGCGTCGCTCGCCAACAGCGTCAAGCGCTTCGCCGAGCAGAAAATCGTCCTGCCGACGTTTGCCCAACTTGCCGATCCGTCGACGATCCCCGCCGAAGTGACGGCAGGTTTGTCTGGTCTCGACAAGGACGCGCCTGATGCGCGGAACCTCTTCCGCGTGCATTGGTACAACAACATGGCCGGCGAACGCGTGTCGGTTCCCGACCACGTGGTGTTGCCCTCGTCCCTGACCGGTGTCGAAAGCCCGATCATCGTCGTGTTCGGCGACCGGTTCCCGATGATCACGGCACACAAGGTGCTCGCCGCGTACTCGTGCTTTGCGCCGCGCGTCATCTCCGGCCAATTCGACCCGACGAAGCACCGCGCGGTGTGGCCGTCGACCGGCAACTATGCGCGCGGTGGCGTTGCGATCAGTCGCATCATGGGAAGCCGTGGCGTTGCCGTGTTGCCCGCGGGCATGTCGCAGGAACGTTTCGACTGGCTCGACCGTTGGGTGGCCGACCCGGCCGACGTCATTCGTACGCCCGGGACCGAGAGCAACGTGAAAGAGATCTACGACGCCTGCAACGAAATGGCGAAAGATCCCGGCAACTTCATCCTCAACCAGTTCTGCGAATTCGGCAATCATGTCGGCCACTACTACGTCACGGGTTCGGCCCTCGCGCATGCGTTCGAAACGGTTGCCAAGGCAAGCGGCAATCCGCGCCTTCGTTGTGCCGCGTTCACATCGGCAACGGGCAGCGCAGGAACCATCGCCGCGGGCGACCGCCTGAAAGACCTCTACGGCACGAAGATCGTCGCCGTCGAGGCGCTCGAGTGCCCGACGATGCTCGAGAACGGATTCGGAGAACACAACATCCAGGGCATTGGCGACAAGCACATCCCGCTCATCCACAACGTGATGAACACCGACGTCGTGGTGGCCGTGTCCGACCGCGCCACCGACGAACTCGATGTGCTCTTCAATACATCCGAGGGCAAGGCGTATCTGTCCGACCGCCTGGGGCTGTCGACCGAACTGCTCGAACACCTCGAGCACTTCGGCTTCTCGGCAATCTGCAACGTTCTTGCCGCCATCAAGACAGCGAAGTTGTTGGGTCTCGGTGCCGACGACGCGCTGATCACCATCGCCACCGACGGTTCGGCCCTGTATCCAAGCGAGCGCGTGAAGACGCTCGCTCATCGTTTCGGCAACGACTTCACCCGTGCCGATGCTGCCGAGGTGTACGGCGAGCATCTCGCCAACGTGAACACCGACGCGACAATCGACTGCACCGAGCGCGATCGCAACCGCATCTTCAACCTCGGTTACTACACCTGGGTCGAACAGCAGGGCACGCCGCTCGACGTGTTCGAGGCTCGCCGATCGCAAGACTTCTGGCGCGGCATCCGCGCCTACATGCCGGTGTGGGACGAGATGATCGCCGATTTCAACGCGCGCGTGGCCGCGCACAAGTAGCCGATGCTCACGGTCGTCGCCGGCCGCCTGCGATGCGCGTCGTGCGGCACGGTGGTTCCCATCTCCACGGCACTCTCGTTTCGGTGCCCCAATGCGCGTGGCGGTGATCGTCACCACGTGCTGATGGTCGAGAGTGACGTGTCGGGGGCAGAGTTCGCACCCGACGATTCCGACAACCCGTTCGTCGCGTTCCGGCGGATGTTGGCTTGGGATGCGTTTGCGGCATCCACGGGAATGACCGATGACGAACGCCGATCATTCATCGAGCGCACCGACGGGCTGGTCGCATCCGTTGCGGGAACGGGCTTCCGGTTCACGCCCGTTGCGCGCGAGTCGCGGCTCTCCGATGAATTGGGTTTCTCCGACGCCGGTGGCGTGTGGGTGAAGGACGAAACGAACAACGTTGCGGGTTCGCACAAGGCGCGCCATCTCTTCACCGAATTGCTGCACCTCTTGCTGGCCGAGTCGCGCGGCCTTGCCCCTTGGGATGCATCGGCTCGTCCCGAACTTGCGATCGCTTCGTGCGGCAATGCGGCAATCGCGGCGTCGACCCTTGCGGCTGCGGTGCGCTGGCCGATTCGTGTGTTCGTACCCCAGTCGGCCGACGGTGTCGTTGTCGACACGTTGAACGGTTTGGGAGCCACGATCGAGCGCTGCCCGCGACGAGATGACGACCCACCGGGCGACCCGTGCGTGCTGCGCTTCCGTGAACGAGTTGCCGCCGGCGCGGTTCCGTTCGGCGTGCAGGGCACGGAAAACGCGTGGTGCCTCGACGGAGGTCGTGTGATCGGGTGGGAGATCCTCCATCAACTCGGTCCCGACGCGCTGACGAAGATGCTCGTGCAGGTCGGGGGTGGCGCATTCGCTGCGGGCATCGGTGAGGCATTGGTGTTGTCGGGGTCGCGCACTGCACTCGTTGCGGTGCAAACGCAAGGGTGTGCGCCCCTCGAACGTGCATGGAGAATGGCGGCGGAAACGGGCGGCACGTCGAATGCGGGGCCACGTTGGGCGCAGTGCATGTGGCCGTGGGAATCGGAGCCCGTTTCGCTGGCCGACGGCATCCTCGATGACGAGACCTACGACTGGGTAGGCGTGTGTGACGCGATGACAAGGACCGGTGGTTTCCCGGTCGTCTCGCCCGAGATCGACGTTGTCGCTGCGTACGCGATGGCGCATCGTGCGACGTCGATCGACGTGTCGCCCACGGGCAGCGCGGGCCTTGCGGGTCTCATCACCCTGCGCGCCACCGGACTTGTCTCACCGACCGAACGCGTCGGTGTCGTGTTCAGCGGTGTCAGACGTGGCGTGGATCTGCCGTGACTTCGTCGAGTCGACCATTGCCGACGTCGTACACGAATCCACGAATGTGACCCTTGTACTTGATGAAGGGTGAGTGCAGTAGTCGACCAATGCTTTGGCGGACGTCCTCGTAGGGGTCGTCAAAAGCTTCGAGTGACCACCACGGCTTCAAGCCGCTTTCAAAGGCAAGTTCGGCATAGAACTTCGACTCTTCGACTTTTTGCAGTCCGCAGTCGGTGTGGTGGATGAGGACGATTTCTTTCGTGTTCAACAGCCGCTGGGAGAGGACGAGCGACCGCACCACGTCATCGGTCACGACGCCGCCGGCATTGCGAATGATGTGCGCATCGCCGTGGGCCAGACCCAGCATCTGGAAGATGTCCATGCGGCTGTCCATGCATGCGACCACGGCGAGATGGCGACGCGGAGCGAGGGCAAGTCCGTGATCGGCGAACTGCGTGACGAAGTTCTCGTTGTGTCCGAGAAGCTCGTCGGTGCTCGGGAAGAACTGTTCGTCATCGTCATTCGTCACCTGCTCATTCTGCCCGAAGTGGGCGACCGGCGGGGTTGCCGCACTAACCTCACGCCCATGACGTCGTCGAATCCATTTCCCGCCGGTTCCGTTCCCGCCTCACTGGACGCCGGAATGGGCGACCCCCGGTTCGACGTCTTTGGACGCTTGATGAAGAACCGCGTCGTGATGCTGGGTACCGACGTGAACGACGACATGGCCAATCAGATTTGCGCCCAGCTGCTGTATCTCGAGGGCGAAGACCCGAACGCCGACATTTGGCTCTACATCAACAGCCCCGGCGGTTCGATCACCGCGGGCATGGCCATCTACGACACGATGCAGTTCGTGTCGTGCGACGTTGCGACCGTGTGCATGGGTCTCGCCGCATCGATGGGGCAGTTCCTCCTGACCGCCGGTACCAAGGGCAAGCGTTACACGCTGCCGAACGCACGCATCATGATGCACCAGCCACTCGCAGGTCTCCGCGGCCAGGCGACCGACATCGCGATCCAGGCCGAGCAGCTGGCGCACATCAAGCGCAAGATGGCGGAGTTGACGTCGCTGCACTCTGGCAAGGCGATCGAGCAGATTCAGGCCGACAGTGAACGTGACCGCTGGTTCACTGCCGAAGAGGCGCAGCAATACGGCCTCGTCGACAAGGTCATTGTGAAGCGGGGGGAAATCCGCTGAGGTCCACGCCGCAGGTTTCCTTCACCCATTGAAGGGCCCGCGTGGCGGCCTTGTTCAACTGCAGGGCCTCTTTCGTGAAAGCTTCGACGTCTTCGACGTTGGCCGTATTGAGATTCCCGGCGTCCTCGAGCATGGACGTGAGCATCTTCCAGTCGTTCGCCACGGCTGACGGCGCCACCTCGCCGAGTCGGCGATAGCGCGACACCAGTACGTCGGCATCGGACTGCGTCGAAGGCATCTCCGCAATGCCCGGCATCTCCTTTGCGAGTTGGCGACAGAAGTTCGTCGCCGTGCGGTCGGTGCCGCCACAGGAAGTCGTGAATGCGACGACGACGCAGATTGCCGAAATTGTGCTGCGCCGACACACATGGGGGAGAAGTCGCGTGTTCGTCACCGACTTCATCTTTTCACAGTGTGTCGAACCCCGGCGGGCAGGAGCGGAACGTGTTTGCGAGCATCAATTCATCGACGTTGTTCGGCATCGAAGGCGCCCCCGTCAGCGTCGAGGTGCACATTGGCGCGGGGCTTCCCGGTTTCAGCGTCGTTGGACTTCCCGATGAGGCATGTCGCGAGGCGCGCGATCGCGTTCGTGCCGCGTTGTTGTCGAGCGGATTCGAGTGGCCCAACCGCCGCATCACGGTGAACCTCGCACCGAGCGACAGGCGCAAGGGTGGTTCGGGCCTCGATCTCGCACTCGCGATCGGCATTCTCGTTGCACAGGGGAAAATCGAACAGGCAGCGACCAGCGGCATCGGCTTCGTCGCTGAACTTGGACTCGATGGCTCGCTGAAGCACGTTCCCGGCACTGCGCCGCTCGTTGCCGCGATGCGTGAACTGCACGTCGTCGTTGCGTCGGCAGCCGGCGGTGATGCACTCGTTGCCGTGCCACGGCGTGTCGCCGTTGCCGACACGCTGGGCGACGTTGTGCTTGGTCTGCAAGGCATTGTTCAATGGCGGGAACCGGACATCAATTTTGCCTACGAAGAGGTTGCTGCGACAGTCGACATGGGTGATGTGCGCGGCCAGCCCGTCGCGCGCCGCGCGGCCGAGGTCGCGGCCGCGGGTGGCCACAACCTGTTGTTGGTCGGTGGGCCCGGTGGTGGCAAGACCATGCTTGCCGAACGCATTGCAGGTTTGTTGCCGCCCCTCGAAGGTCACGACGCGCTGACCGCGACGATGATCCGGTCGGCGGCGGGCCAACGTCTGGGTGGGCTCGTGCGAGTTCCTCCTTTTCGGGCCCCGCACCACAGTGCGTCGATGATCGCGATGGTGGGCGGCGGCTCGGGTGTGGTGCGTCCCGGTGAGGTCTCGTTGGCGCACGGTGGCGTGTTGTTCCTCGACGAAGTGGGGGAGTTCGCACCCAGCGTTCTCGACGCGTTGCGCCAACCGCTCGAGAGCGGAGAGATCCGTCTCGCGCGTTCCGGAGCCTCGATCACTTTGCCGGCACGTTTTCTCCTCGTTGGCGCGACGAATCCGTGCCCTTGCGGCGGCGGCGCGCCGGGGTCGTGTGTGTGCAACGATGCGGCCCGTCAGCGTTACTTGCGTCGGCTGTCGGGTCCGTTGCTCGATCGTTTCGACCTGCGTGTGGCGGTCGCGGCAACGTCGCCTGCCGATCTCGTCGACACGGGGCCCGCGGAGTCGACTTCCGAAATGCGAAGCCGTGTCGATGCGGCGCGGTGGGTCGCAAATGAACGACAGGGGAAATCGAACGCACGTCTGTCGATCGCCGAACTCGACGATCATGCACCGTTGTCGGGCGAGGCCCGCGCGTTGCTGTTGGCCGAACTCGAAGCAGGTCGACTGACCGGGCGCGGCTACCACCGCGTGCGACGTGTCGCACGGACGCTCGCTGATCTTGCCGCTGACCGTTCGGACATCGTGTGCGTCGGTCACGTGCACGAGGCAATTGCGCTTCGCGCCCGCGTTGGTGCCGCGCGATGACCGAGCATCCCGATTGGGCGTACGCGGCGGCGATCACGCAGGTGCCGGGTTGCGGAACCACGACGGCGTTTCGGCTGTTGGTTCTCCACGAGCCGCACGAGGCATACGAGCGAGCCGTGGCGGCGGTGGCTTCGCAGGGTGCGCGCGTAAACCGCGAGGCGGTCGGCGTGATGCGCGAGCGCTGCGAAGCACTCGACATCGGAGTCGCGTGGGTTCGTGGGCCGGGATTTCCCTTGGCCATCGCCGCTAGTCCCGGACCGTGTGGCGTGTTCTTCTTTCGAGGCGACATTGAACGCCTCGCGGGACGACGCGTCGGCATCGTGGGAACGCGCACACCCACGCCGTCCGGTGTCTACACCGCTCGCGAAATAGGTGAAGGGTTGTCGCGGGCCGGCGTGCACGTCGTGTCGGGTCTTGCAAAGGGAATCGACGGCGCGGCCCACGATGGTGTGCGCACCGCGCTGGAGACGTCGACGGCACCCGGGCGGGCGATTGCCGTGGTCGGCAGTGGGCTCGACGTCGTTTATCCGCGGACGAATGCCTCGCTGTGGGAGTGGGTTGCACAACATGGACTGCTCATTTCGGAGCATCCACCGGGTGCCGCGGCGGAACCGCACCACTTCCCGCGTCGCAACCGCTTGATCGCGGCATTGTCGGAAGTGGTCGTTGTCGTTGAATCGCGTGAGTCGGGTGGATCGATGTCGACCGTGCGTCAGGCGATCGAGCGACAGCGTGACGTTCTCGCGGTGCCCGGCTCGCCGCGGGTCGTCAGCGCTGCGGGAACGAACTTGCTCATCCAACAGGGCTGTGGTGCGGTGACGTGTGCCGCCGACATTCTCTCGGTGCTCTCGCTCGACCATCGACACATCGATGCGGTTTCACGCGACGAGCGCGCCGTCCCCGAACCACGCGACGTCATCGTGCTCGAGGCGTGCAGCCACGGCCCCGTCACTCTCGACCAGCTGATCATCGCAACGGGGCGCAGCCTTGCCGACCTTGCCCTTGCTCTCGGGCGTCTCGAAGCAATGGGGTGGGTGGTGGAGGAGGCCGGATGGTGGGAGGCTCTACTGTTGAGACGTGGGCGGCACGCGGGCGAATGCATTTCGTGACTGGCGGGTCGACGACTTCATCGGGTCGCTGACCTCGGCGTCCGAGAACACCCGCCTCGCCTACGAATCCGACCTCACACAGTTCGCCGAGTGGGTGGCCGACAACGGAACGAAGAAACCCGAAGGCGTTACCCGTGCCCAAGTGAAGCAGTACCTCGCGCACCTCACACGCAACGACCACGCCAAGCGCACCGTCACACGCAAACTGTCCGCGCTGCGCCGCTATTACGGCTGGCTCGTGCGTGAGTCGGTTGGTGGCCGCCGTCGCGTGGTGAACCCCACGATCGGTGTGCGCTCACCCCAGGGCGAGGGGCGTCTGCCGCGAATTCTCGGGCCCGACCAACTCGATGCCCTCTTGTCGGGCAGCCAACTCGAAGTCGACGACCCACCGTGGAGGTTGGCGCGCGACACGGCGGTGGTCGAGTTGTTGTATGGCAGCGGGTTGCGTGTCAGCGAGTTGTGTTCGCTGACGCTGGCGAGCATCGACCTGCGCGCGGGGGCCGCGACGGTGTGGGGCAAGGGATCAAAAGAACGTCGCGTTCCGCTCAGTCCGCCCTGCGTCGTTGCGTTGGAGCATTGGTCAACCGTTCGCGGCGAGGTGGCGGCCGAAGCCGGTTTGCGTGCACCGTTGTTCGTGAACGGCCGTGGCAACAAGTTGACTCCACGCGACGTGCGGCGCATCCTCGACCGTCGGGCCATTGACCCCACGCACCCGCACGCCCTGCGGCACACGTTCGCCACCCACCTTCTCGACAACGGTGCCGATCTCCGCGCGGTGCAGGAACTGCTTGGCCACGCGAGTGTCGCAACGACGCAGCGATACACGCACGTCAGTCGCGAGCGTCTGCAGTCGGCTTATCTAGCTTCACATCCGCGGGCCTGAACCGAGCCGTTCGTGTGCGCCCCACCCCTCGACAACCCGACGATGACGGGTCGTCCGCGTCGTTACACGTTGAATTCGGCGTGGTCGCACTGGTCGGGCGAGCGTGAGCCCCGCGCGCGCGAGTGGCTCGTCGTCAACTATTCGGGTCTCGTGAAGTTCGTCGCCGGCCGTCTCGGCGCGGGTCTGCCGAAGTCGGTCGACACCGCCGACCTCGTGAGCGCCGGAGTGTTCGGACTGATGGACGCGATTGACAAGTTTGACCCCGACCACGGCGTGAAATTCGAGACCTACGCCGTGCCCCGCATTCGTGGTGCAATTCTCGACAGTCTGCGTGCCCTTGACTGGGTGCCCCGTTCGGTTCGGGCGCGTGCACGCTCCGTGCAAGACGCAATCTCCGACCTCGAGCACACACTCGGTCGTGCACCAACCGAAGACGAAATCGCAACGCAGCTCGGTGTGGCCGTCGAGGAACTGCAGAAATGGCTCTCCGACATCGCGGCGGGAAACGTCGGCCCTCTTGATCACATCGTGGTCGACTCCGCACCTCGCGCCGATGGGGCCGATGCCGCATTGGAGGAACGCACGTTGCGCGACCACATGCGTTCCGAGATCAAGAATCTGCCCGAACGCGAACGTACCGTGCTCGTTCTTTACTACGAAGAGAACCTCACGCTCTCCGAGATCGGCGAGGTGCTCGGCGTCACCGAGAGCCGCGTCTCGCAAATCCACTCGAAAGCGGTGTTGCAGCTTCGGTCACGATTGGCGGCCGCCGACTTTTGACGGGGGTTCGGGATGATCGCGGCGCTCACCGCGGTGTGCCTGGCGGTGCCCGCGGTCTTTCCCGTCGACGGTCATGTGACCGACTGGTTCCGGCTTCCGGCTTGCGCGAGATGCGAAGGCAACCGTGGCCTCGAGGTCGCGACAGCGCGCGGGTCGACGGTCGTGGCTCCGGTTGCAGGCAGGATCGAATTCGTCGGACCCGTGGGTGGTCTCACCTACGTCGTCGTCGCCACCGCGGCTGAGCCGTCGCTGAAGGCCGTCATCGGGGGAGTGGCGGGTGTCGCCGTCGCCCGCGGCGACCGCGTCGAGGCGGGTCGTGCGGTCGGCGTCGCGCTGGATGCCCTGTACGTGGGATTTCGGGTCGGCCGACGCCGCGACAACCGCTACGTCGACCCGGCCCCGCTGTTCGGTGTGCAACGAAAACGGGCGCGATTGGTGGCTCGGGAGCCCGCCCCCGTTAGTCTTTCCCGTCGGCCGGGTCACCCGATCCGTTCGAACAACTCACAACGTCATTGCTCGGTTCTCCCACCTGTGGTCGCTTCGGCGCGGGGGCCGGGCCCCTAACCACAGGAGAGGAGAACACCATGGCCGTCGTCACCATGCGACAAATGCTCGAGGCTGGATGCCACTTTGGACACCAGACCCGCCGTTGGAACCCCAAGATGCGTCGATTCATCTTCGGAGAGCGCAACGGCATCTACATCATCGATCTCGAACAGACGATGGATCGCATCGAAAACGCTTATGTGTTCGTGCGCGACCTCGTCGCAAACGGTGGATCTGTTCTGTTCGTCGGCACGAAGAAGCAGGCACAAGACCCGATCCGTGACCACGCGAACCGCTGCGGCATGCCGTACGTGAACGAGCGTTGGCTCGGCGGCATGCTCACCAACTTCGAAACCATTTCGAAGCGCGTCGGCAAGATGCAGGAATACGAGCGCATGATCGCCTCGGGTGAATTCGAAGCGATGCCGAAGAAGGAAGCGCTCCTTCTCGGTCGCGAACTCGCCAAGTTGCAGAAGAACCTCTCGGGCATCAGCGCGATGACGCGCCGCCCCGACGCGGTGTTCGTGCTCGACACGATGAAAGAGCACATCGCGGTCACCGAAGCCAACAAGCTCGGTATCCCCGTCGTCGCCGTTGTCGACACCAACGTCGACCCCGACGTCATCCAGTTCCCAATCCCGGGCAACGACGACGCGATCCGCGCCAACGACCTGATGAGTCACGTCATCGCCGAGGCCGTGCTGGAGGGACGTCTCATGGCGTCGAAGAAGGCCGCGGCCACCGTGCCAACCGAAGCACCCAAGCCCATCCCCGCACCCCCCGCTGCGGCAGCAACAGGAGCCTGAACAGAAAAATGTCGTTCACCGCACAAGACGTGAAGACCCTGCGCGAATCAACCGGCGCGGGAATGATGGACTGCAAGAAGGCTCTCGAGGCCAACAACGGCAGCATCGAAGATGCCAAGCAGTGGTTGCGCGAAAAGGGCCTCGCCGCCAGCGCCAAGCGTGACGATCGCGAGAACACCCAAGGTGTCGTTGCGTTGGTCATAAAGGGCAACGTCGGCGCCATCGCCAAGCTGAAGTGTGAAACCGACTTCGTCGCAGGTTCCGATGCGTTCAAGGCCGAGGCCGAGACGCTTGCCAACCTCGTGGCCGACAAAGGTGTCGATGCCGTCGCCGAACGTGCCGCGCAGCTCGACGACCTGAAGATCACGCTGAAGGAAAAGATCGAACTCGGCGAGGTCGTGCGCATCGAGGCCGGGGCCGGCAACATCATCGACTCGTACCTGCACGTGCAGGGTGGTCGCGGAGTGAACGGCGTTCTCGTCGAAATGTCGGGTGCATCGGTCGAACTGGCCCACGATGTTGCGGTCCACATCGGTTTCGCCCGTCCGCGATATCTCGCCCGTGAAGACGTGCCGGCCGACGTGCTCGAAAAAGAGCGCGCCACATTGGAAGTCATCACCCGCAACGAGGGCAAGCCCGATGCGGCGATCCCGAAGATCGTCGAGGGTCGTATCGGCGGTTTTTACAAGGACGTGTGCCTGCTCGAACAGCCCTACGCCAAGGACGACAAGCAGTCGGTCACCCAGTTCATCGGTTCTGCCAAGATTGTGTCGTACGCACAAGTGGAGATTGGCTGACGAACGCATGACGAACGACGCAACCCCGGCAAAGGGCGTACCACGTACACAACCTCGCTGGAACCGTATCGTTCTCAAGTTGTCAGGTGAGGCATTGGCCGAGCCGAACGGTTTTGGTCTCGACTCGAACGTATTGCATCAAATCGCAACCGAGTTGCACGAGGCCGTCGACGAGTTCGGTGTCGACATTGCCATCGTGGTTGGAGGCGGCAACTTCTGGCGCGGCCTGAAGGGTGCCGGCCAAGGAATGGACCAGGCGCAGGCCGACTACATGGGCATGATCGCAACGGTGATGAACGGACTTGCACTGCAGGATGCACTCGAGCGTGTCGGGCAGCATTCGCGCGTGATGACAGCGGTCGAAATGCCCAAGGTCGCCGAGCCCTACATCCGTCGTCGGGCCGAGCGCCACCTCGAAAAGGGTCGTGTCGTGATCCTCGCGGGCGGCACGGGCAACCCGTTCTTCACCACCGACACCGCTGCCGCATTGCGCGCAGCCGAGATCTCCGCGCAGGCGATCCTGAAGGGCACGCATTCGGGTGTCGACGGCGTCTACACCGCCGACCCGAAGAAAGACCCGACGGCAACCCGTTACGAACGCATCAGCCATCTCGATGTCATTACGAAGGGCCTGAAAGTAATGGACTCGACGGCCATCACGTTCTGCATGGACAACAAGTTGCCGATCGTCGTTTTCGAGTTGCTGAAGCAGGGAAACGTGAAGTCCATCCTCCGGGGTGAGGCAGTCGGTACGCTGGTCGGGTGACCGAAGAAACCATCCTCGACGCCATCGAGAAGATGGAAAAAGCCGTCGAACACGTCCAAGGGCAATTCCTCGGTGTGCGCACCGGACGCGCGACTCCTGCGATCGTCGAAAAAATCATGGTCGAGTACTACGGGTCGTCGGTGCCGTTGCAGCAGCTCGCGGGTTTTCAGGTTCCCGAGGCCCGCATGCTGGTGGTCAAACCGCACGACAAGGGGGCGATGGGCGCGATCGAAAAGGCCATCCAGGCCTCCGACCTCGGCCTCAACCCGTCGAACGACGGCATCGTTATTCGCCTCGCATTCCCCGCACTCACGGAAGAGCGTCGCAAGGAATACGTGAAGGTTGTGAAAGGTATGGCCGAAGACGGTCGCATCGCCGTGCGCAACATCCGTCGCGATGCACGCAAGACGCTCGAAACCGCCGAGAAAGACGGCGATCTCTCGAAAGACGAACTCGAGCGCGCCGAAAAGGAACTCGAGAAGGTGACCCACGAACACGTGGAGATGATCGACAAGGCATTTGCTCGCAAAGAGCAGGAGCTTCTCGAAGTCTGACCAACATCATCGACTGACGAACAAAATCGAAAGGTTGGAACATGAGCGACGACAAACGACGCGATGACACCGGCGGGTACGGCACCGATTTCGGTGACGACTTCGGCACGGTCGAATTCGCCGACGACGAAAAGGCGCCGACCATTTCGTTCGGCGACGACACCGGTCCGCTGCCGCATTGGACCGAGCCACCGACGGCGGAGTTGCCGCGTACGCCTCAGCCAAGCGCGACAGAAGACGATGTGTGGTCGACTTTCTCGAAGCCCGCGGTTCAGCCGACGGCTCCGCCGGTAGCAGCCGAGCCACGACTCGGCCTGTTCGATGAACCTGCAGACGTGGCTGCTGATTCCTACCGTGACGAACCGACCCGCGAGGTGCGCTTCTTCGAGGACGAACCCTCAGCACCAACGCCGGCCCCGCGCCGCGAAGCGCGCCTTGTCATCGGTAGCGACCCAACCGACGAGCGACTCCGTCGACCCGACCCGCGTCCGGGTCAGGGGGGTCAAACCCGGTCCGGGGCGGCTACCGGACCTACCGGCCGTCCACCCGTCACACGCGGCGCCCGTCCGGCTCCGTCGCGCGAGCGTCGCGGTCCGAACTACGGCCGGGATCTACCCCAAGCAGTGACGGCGGGGCTGATTCTCGCGGCCGCATTCATCGCTGCGCTCATGTGGCGACCCGCTGCGGTCATGTTGTTCGTCGTCGCAGTGGTCGGGCTTGCCTCTGTCGAGTTCTTCAACAAGGTGACGGAAAAGGGCTACCGCCCCGCAACGTTTGCCGGCATCGCGGCGTGCATCGCCGGCCCGCTCGCTGCTTATTGGATCGGTGATGGCTCGCTGCCCTTGGTTTTCACCTTTGCTTTCGCTGCCGCAGCCGTTGGGTTCATCGGGGCACCCGGTGTGCAAAGCGGTCCCTTGCCCAACGTCGCCATCACGATGTTGGCATCGGTTTGGATCGGCTTGCTCGGCTCGTACGCCGCGCTCATCGTGCGGTATTCGACCGAGTCGTACGGAGTGCCGGGATTCAACGTCGGCACCGACACGCTGTTCATCGTTGCCGTGGGAGTCGTTGCAAACGACGTGTTCGCCCTTTTCGTCGGCGCGACGGCGGGGCGGACGCCACTGCGCGAATGGATCAGCCCCTCGAAGTCTGTCGAGGGTTTGATCGGCGGCACCGTCGGTACGTTCCTTGCGGTCGCGATCATCGGCACCCAGAGCGGTACGTGGGACCGTACGAGCGAGTGGATCCTCCTCGCGCTCGTCATCTCGGTGCTGGCCCCGATCGGCGACCTCGTCGAGAGCATGTTCAAGCGCAACCTCGACGTGAAGGATTTCGGTACGTTCATCCCGGGTCACGGCGGCGTCCTCGATCGCTTCGACGGGTTCCTCTTCGTTCTGCCCGGGGCGTACTACCTGATGCTCGTCATCCAGCCTTGGGTGCAATAGTCCCCACCCGCGTCGCGATCGCCGGCTCGTCCGGCTCCATCGGCACGCAAACACTCGACGTCGTGCGCGCCGAGCGTGGCGCCTACGAGGTTGTCGCGCTTGCCGTCGGATCATCGATCGACACGGTCATTCGTCAGGCCCAGGAATTCCGACCTTCCCTCGTCGTTGTCGGTAGTGAGGCCGACCGCGCCCGCGTGCGCGAGGCCCTTCCCTTCGCCGAGGTGTCGTGCAACCTCACCGACGTCGTGGGTCCCGCCGACGTTGTGGTGAACGCAGTCGTTGGCTTTGCCGGATTGCCCGTCACTCTTGAAACCCTGCGGGCCGGAAAGCGCCTCGCGCTCGCCAACAAGGAAAGCCTGATTGCGGCGGGGCCGATCGTTTCGCCACTGCGATTGACCCCCGGCGCGGCGATCGTGCCCGTGGACAGTGAGCACTGTGCGATCCACCAGTGCCTGCGTTCGTCGGTCGACGCCGGAAGGGAAGTACGTCGACTCGTATTGACGGCAAGTGGCGGACCGTTTCGCGGCCGCACGCGTGCCGACCTGGCATCGGTCACCGTGGCCGACGCACTCGCTCATCCAACGTGGGCGATGGGGCCGAAAATCACGGTCGACTCGTCGACGCTCATGAACAAGGGTCTCGAAGTGATTGAAGCGCACGAACTCTTCGGCATCGACTACGACTCGATCGACGTCGTGGTCCATCCTCAATCGGTCGTTCACTCGATGGTCGAGTACACCGACGGTTCGACGATCGCACAGTTGTCGATGCCCGACATGCGTCTTCCCATCGGCTACGCGCTCGGCTATCCGTCGCGTATCACAACGCCTTTTGGGGCCATCGATTGGGCCGCCACGGGTCGCCTCGATTTCATGCCACCCGACACCGCGACCTTCCGTTGCCTTGCACTTGCCTACGCGGCCGGCCGCTCCGGTGGGACCGCGCCGGCATTCATGTCCGCGTGCAACGAAATCGTCGTCGAGGCATTTCTCGCCGGCGATGTGCCGTGGCTGCAGATTGCTGACACAATCGAGGCAGTCATGGATTCGTACTCGCCGACAACCCCCCGTGACGTCGACGACATTCTCGAAGCCGACCGTCAGGGTCGTGTTGCGGCGCGTCGACGCCTCCGGTACTCCGAAGCGGGGTAGCGAAGTGGCCGGTATCTATCAGCGTCTGCGACAGGAACTGATTGTCGGTGGAGGCGAACCGTCGGAGTCGCCCGACCCATCGACGAAGTCGACCGCCATCGGCTCGGGACTCGTCATTCTCGGCTTGCTCGTGTGGCTCGGGTTCGAGAACGCATGGACGCTCCTGTTCGTCGTGGGGCTTCTCGTGTCGGTGTTCCTGCACGAGATCGGCCACTTTGCAACGGCCCGGTGGACCGGGATGAAGGTGACGCAGTTCTACATGGGCTTCGGCCCGCGTCTGTGGAGCCGCTCACGCGGTGAACTCGAATACGGGGTGCGGGCACTTCCGCTCGGTGCGTTCGTGCGCATCGTCGGCATGAACGTGCTCGATGAAGTCGAACCCGGCGACGAAAATCGCGCGTACCGGAACAAGAGCTACCCGCGTCAGTTCCTCGTCATCACCGCCGGGTCGTTGATGCACTTCATTCTCGCGCTGGCGATCTTCACAGGTGTTTATTCGTCGGCCGGACGTTGGGCCGAGACAGGTCGGGTCGAAGTCGCATTCACGGCGGCGCCGGGTTCACCCGCCGAAAACCTCGGCTTGCAGGTTGGCGATGTCGTGACGGCGATCGGCGATACGGCGGTGTCGTCGCGCGACGAGCTTGTCGAAGCAATCACTTCGCGCATGCCGGGCGACAGTATCGACGTCGCCTTTGAACGCGACGGAGTGCCCACAACCAAGACCGTCGAACTCGCAGAAAATCCCCGCGACCCGGATGTTGCTTATCTGGGTATCGCTTCCTGGTCGAAGGACTACGTGCGTGAGTCGCTGCTCTCGTCGCTTTCTTGGGCGGTGCGTGACTCGGTGTCGAGCGTCGGCAATTCGGTGAAAGGTGTCGTCACCGCACTCAACCCGATGAACTCGATCCGTGCGTTGCAGAACCCGAACGAGAACCCGGAGACACGACCCACCACGGTGGTCGGGGCGAGCCAGATCGGCGGGCAGTTGGGTGAAAGCGAGGGTCTGAAAGGTGTGCTCCTGCTCTTGGCGAGCGTCAACGTCTTCGTCGGCGTGTTCAACCTCTTTCCATTGCTGCCCTTCGATGGTGGGCATGCGGCGATCGCCACTTACGAACGTCTACGTTCGCGCAACGGAACGCGGTACCGCGCCGATGTGAACAAGATGATCCCGGTCACAACGGTCGTGCTCGGCCTGCTTGCTTTCCTCCTCTTTGCGGGTCTGTATCTCGACATCACCAACCCCCTCTGAGTCGGGCCATACTGGGCCCATGTTCGAACGCCGTCGCACGCGTCAGATTCACGTCGGCAAAGTTGCCGTGGGCGGTGACGCGCCCGTGTCCGTGCAGTCGATGACGACCACGAAAACGGCCGACGTCGAGGGAACCCTGCAACAGATCTATGCGCTGGCCGCGGCCGGCTGCGACATCGTGCGGTGTACCTGCAACGAAATCGAGGCAGCCGAGGGTCTCGCCCAGATCGTGCCGCGCTCGCCGATTCCGGTGATTGCCGACATTCACCACCAGTACAAGATGGCCCTTGCTGCACTTGAAGCAGGAGTGCACGGCCTGCGCCTCAACCCCGGCAACATCCGCAAGCCCGAACACATCAAGGCGGTGGCGGCAGCGGCGAAAGAACGCAACGTGCCGATTCGGATCGGGGTGAATGGCGGTTCGCTCGACCCTGCGCTCTACGAAAAGCACGGCGGTCTCACCGCCGACGCGATGGTCGAATCGGCGATGCAGGAACTCGCGTACTTCGACGAAGTCGGTTTCGACCTCGTGAAGATCTCGGTCAAGGCGTCGAACGTCCCAATCATGGTCGAGGCGTACCGCAAACTGAGTGAGGCAACCGACCATCCATTGCACATCGGCCTGACCGAGGCGGGCCCGCTGCCGGGCGGTTTGGTGAAGGCGACGGCCGGCATTGCGACGCTGCTACTCGAGGGCGTCGGCGACACCATCCGCTACAGCCTGACCGCCGATCCTGTCGAGGAAGCCAAGGCAGGCCGCCAGCTTCTCGAGTCATTGGGACTGCGCGAACGCAAGAACGTCGACCTGATTGCATGCCCCAGTTGCGGTCGCGCTGAGATCGACGTCATCGACGTGGCCAACCGCGCACAGGACGCTTTCGCTGACAAGGAGATCCCGCTACAGATTGCCGTGATGGGGTGTGTCGTGAACGGCCCCGGTGAGGCGCGCGAGGCAGATCTCGGTATCGCAGCCGGCAACAAACGCGGACACCTGTTTGTGAAGGGGCGCAACGTCGCCGTCGTGCCCGAGGACGAAATGGTCGAGGCTTTGGTCGAATGGGCCGCATTCATCAACGAACACGGCACCGAAGCCGCGATCGCGCGAGCCGACACCGCTCGTGCGGAACGCGAGGCGAACAAGGACCGCTCCGCTCTTCTCGACGAGAAGGGTGTCGATGCAAACAACGCGACGGAAAAGATCGTCGAGATCCGTCGTACCGCGGGCTGACTTCCGTGACGTACAGGCAGGGCGATGCCCTTCCTCATCCGCTCTTCGAGTTCGATGCATCGCCGCATGCGGTCATCAACCCGTCGATTCATCGCGCGATACCCGGGTTTCCCGAACGTGCCGTCAACACGTGGTTCGGCGACGTCTTCCGTGCCAAGTTCGCCGGGTCAGCGCCCGTGTACTCGATTCCCTTCGAGCACGGAGCGCACGACGTGCATGTCGTTGAACATCGCGGTGTCGAGGTGGCGGTGTTCAACACTCCCGTCGGCGCACCCGCGGCGGTGGCGATTCTGGAAAGCGTCATTGCGCTCGGTGCGCGAAAGTTCATTGGCTGCGGGGGAGCAGGAATCGTGCGTGAAGGTTTCGACGTCGGTCACGTGATCGTGCCCGTCGGAGCGGTGCGCGACGAGGGGACGAGCCATCACTACGCACCGGTTGAACACGAGGTCGTGCCGCATCCCGACGCATTGGCCGCAATCGATGCAGAACTCACCGATGCCGGGGTGCCTCACGACCGCGGCATCACATGGACGACCGATGCATTTTTTCGCGAGACACCGGCAAAGGTCGCGCGGCGACGCGATCAGGGTTGCATTTGCGTCGAGATGGAGGCTTCCGCGATGTTCGCCGCCGCTGCATTCCGTGGCGTGACGTACGGACAATTGTTGTATGCGGGAGACGACGTGAGTGCCAACGAATGGGATCACCGCCACTGGGACAGTCAAACTTCGGCTCGCGAACGCCTGCTCGACCTCGCGATCAGTGCAGCGTGCCGGCTGTAGCGGCGTAGGCCGTGCCGGCGGTGACGGTCAGCGAGTCGCCCGCCTGCAACACGTGTGACGCACCCGCGGTGGTGACGACGATCATCGTTTCGTCCGCTCGAATCGTGGAGCCTTCGGGGTGCGCAACGACGAGGTACGAGCCCGTCGACGGATACACGCCCGATTCGGGTCGCCGCACCGGGTTAGGCGATGCCTCGAACGACGTAATGCGCAGTAGTTCGTCACGGTCGCGGTGTTTCGTCGTGAAGCCCGCGCGCACGACGTTGTCGCTGCCGTTCATCACCTCGACTGCGCATCCCGACAGATATGCGTGCAGCACCCCCGCGTCGAGCGCAAGGCATTCGCCGGGTGCCAGTTCCACCCAGTGCATGAGCAGAGCAACGAGAACCGCGGGGTCACCGGGATGTTCGTCGCGCAGCGACGCCGCCCATGGCGGAAGGTTGTCGGGAACGGTGAGCGATGCTCCGGCCAGTGCTTCACCCACGAAGCCTTCGATTCCGAGCCGGTCGAGCGCGTCGGCGAGTGCGTTCCATCCGCACGCGCGGAACCAGCCTGCGGTTGCTGTTGGATCGTGGAACCCGCAAAGTGCGCTGAAGGGTGTCAATGCAATCAACAACTCGGGCTTGTCGGAGTCGTCGCGATAGTTGCGACGGGGGTCGTCGACCGACAAACCGGCGGCGTTCTCGCGAGCCCAGCCGGCGCGGGCCTGTTCCAGCGACGGGTGCACCTGCAGCGACAATGGCTTGGCGGCGGCGATGAACTTCACCATGAATGGCAGATGTCCCGTGATGGCGGACAACGGCGTGCCTTCGTCGGTGGTGGCTTCTCCCGAGGGATGAGTACCGAACCATGCTTCGGCGACGGGCTCACCCGTGCGTGCCAGTCCGAGCAGTGTAGGTATGTACGTCGTGTCGCCCCAGTCGTAGTTCTTCAACGCGGGACGAATGTGTGTCACCGGTTCGTACCCAGACAGACGCCAACTATGTGACCGACCGCCGCATCGACGGCAACGTCGGTGCGTTCACCCGACTTGCGATCGCGCACCTCCACCTTGCCTTCGGCAAGACCCTTGCCCACGATGACAATCGTCGGCATGCCGAGCAACTCGGCGTCTTTGAACTTCACGCCGGGCGACACGCCGACACGGTCATCGAAGAGAACTTTGAGGCCCTGCGCCTCGAGGGAACTCGCAAGGCTCTCGCTGAACGTTGTGATGTCGTCGTTGCCCTTGCCCGTCGACACAAGGTGCACGTCGGCCGGCGCGATTTCGCGTGGCCAGCACAGACCGAGTTCGTCGTGGGATGTTTCTGCAACCACTGCAACCGCGCGCGAAACGCCGATGCCGTAGGAACCCATGGTGACGACCTGCTGTTTGCCGTTCTGGTCGAGAACCTTCAAGTCGAGTGCCTCGGCGTACTTGCGACCGAGCTGGAACACGTGACCAATTTCGATGCCACGGTCGATGCGCATCGCGGATCCACACTCGGGGCACGCATCGCCGGCGCGGACCTCGGCGGCTTCGATCGTGCCGTCGGCCGAGAAGTCGCGCCCACACACGAGGTTCACGACGTGTTTGCCCGCGGCGTTGGCGCCGGTCACCCAGGCGGATCCTTCGTTCACGCGGGTGTCGAGGAGGTAACGCACGCCGGCCGACTTCCCGGTGCCGAGTACGTCGGGGCCGATGTAGCCCTTCACGAGCGCGGGGTATGCCGCGAAATCAGCCTCGCCGAATGGTTCGACTTCGCCGGGGGAGAGCTGTGCCTCGAGGCGCTTCATGTCGACTTCGCGGTCGCCCGGCACGCCGACGGCGAGCGGCGTGCGCGTGCCGTCCGGGTTCTTCACCATGACGACCACGTTCTTCAGTGTGTCGGCCCCCGACCATTCGCCGCCGTGCGGAGTGGCAACGCCGAGTGTCTTCAGGCAGTCGACGAGGGTGTCGATGGTCGGTGTGTTCGGTGTGTCGACAATCTGCGGCGCGGGAACGTCCGCAAGGGTCGAAGCGGAAACACGCACGCGCACCGCCTCGGTGTTCGCCGCGTAACTGCAGGCACCGCACCGAACGAAGGTGTCCTCGCCAACCTCGCACTCGGCGAGAAACTCTTCAGACTTCGATCCGCCCATTGCGCCGGACATCGCCGACACCACGACGTAGGGAATGCCGAGGCGATCGAAGATGCGGATGTATGCGTCGCGGTGCGCGCCGTAACTCGTGGCGAGCCCGGCATCGTCGAGGTCGAAGCTGTACGAGTCCTTCATCGTGAACTCGCGTCCGCGCAGGAGACCCGCGCGCGGGCGGGCCTCGTCGCGGTATTTCGTCTGAATCTGATACAGCGAAACGGGCAAATCCTTGTAGCTGCTGTAAAGGTCGCGGACCAACAGCGTGAACATCTCTTCGTGGGTGGGTCCCAGGAGAAAGTCGGCACCGCGACGGTCCTTGAGACGGAACAACGTGTCGCCGTAGTCGTCCCATCGGTTCGTCGCCTCGTACGGCTCGCGGGGGAGAAGCGCGGGAAAGTGAACTTCCTGGGCGCCGATGGCATTCATCTCGTCACGCACAACGCGCTCGATGTTGCGATGGACCTCCCATCCGAGGGGAAGCCAGGTGTAGCCACCGGGGGCCGCACGGCGGATGTAACCCGCACGGACGAGAAGTTTGTGGCTCGGAACTTCGGCGTCGGCCGGGTCGTCGCGGAGGGTTCGCAGGAACAACTGGGACAGACGCAACATAGGTGGAAAGGGTATAGGTCGCGTGCGAAGCGCCCCGAGCAAACCCGCTCGGGAAGGGGTACAATCCAACCCGACCTTTCGATCTCACAGCGAGCGGGCCAATGGCCCGGCTGAACGACAAGGCGTGGGCTAACCCCCACGCCTTTTTTGTTCGGGCGACTCGTTTTGGGGCCGAAAGGCCGTGAATTGACAACCGAACCGGCGGACGAGAACCGACCGGGCAGATGAAAGGCAGGTGGAGCAGGTGAACGCACGAGATGATTTCGGCTCCACTTCACCTGATTTCGGCTCCGCCGTTGCAAACAAAGTTGCCGGTCTTGTTGCCCCGATGGCCGAAGCCCTCGGCCTTTCGATCTACGACATCGACTACAGCGGGGGCACCCTGCGGGTGGTCCTCGACACACCCCCCGGCCAGCCAACAGGCGTCAGCCTCGATGACTTGTCCCTGGTGACGCGCCAACTGGGCCGCGAACTCGATCATTCCGACCCGGTACCCGGTCGCTACACCCTCGAGGTCACGAGCCCGGGCCTCGAGCGCACCCTGCGCCGACCCGAGCACTACGCCCGTGAAATTGGCAAGACAGTGAATGTTCGGCTTCACGCACCCGTCAACGGCTCGCGTCGTTTGCAGGGACAGCTGGTCGCGGCCACGTCGTCGATCGTCACGGTGCGCGACGCCGACACCCTCGTCGACACCGACGTTGCCATTGCCGACATCGAACGCGCCCGGACGGTCTTCGAATGGGGTGGCGCCGAAAAACCCGGCAAATCATCGAAGAAGTCGGCAACAAAGAAGAAGTCTGCAAGCAAGAAATCAGAAACGAAAGAACCCTCACACACGGAGGCAAGTGCATCATGAGCAATCTCGACATGGCCGAAGCCGTTCGCATGCTGGCGAACGAAAAAGGAATCTCCGTCGACACGCTTCTCCAGGTCCTCGTCGAGGCCCTGGCAACTGCGTACAAGAAGCGTCCGGGTGCGGCCGACGAAGTCATCGTCGAGATCAACCCCGACAATCTCGATATGCGCTTCACTGCGTACGACCTCGATGACGACGGCAACTGGGTCAACGAACGCGACGACACGCCGAAGAAAGACGAGTTGGGTCGTATCGCCGCCGTGACGTTCCGGCAGGTGATGAGCCAGCGCATCCGTGAAGCCGAGCGTGATCGCAAGTTCGAGGAGTACGCCAACCGCGAGGGCGACATCGTCACCGGCATCATCCAGCAGATCGACAAGCGCTACACGTTGCTCGACCTCGGAAAGGTCGAGGCGCTGCTGCCGCAGGCCGAGCAGGTTCCCTACGAGAAGCCCGAACCGGGCGGTCGCGTGAAGGCCTACATCGTCGAAGTGCGCAAGACTGCAAAGGGTCCGCAAATTGTCGTCAGTCGCACGCACCCAGGCCTCATCAAGCGCCTGTTCGAACTCGAAGTTCCCGAAATCGCCGACGGTGTGGTGGAAATCAAGGCCTGCTCGCGCGAGCCCGGTCACCGCACGAAGATCGCCGTCTGGTCGAACGACCACAATGTCGACCCCGTCGGTGCGTGTGTCGGTGCACGCGGTGGTCGCGTGCGCATGGTCGTCAACGAACTGCGCGGCGAGAAGATTGACATCGTTCCCTACAGCGAAGACCTTGCCGACTTCGTGGCAAAGGCGTTGTCGCCGGCCAAGGTCACCGAGGTGCGTATCAGCGCCGACGGCACCCAGGCTGATGTCATCGTTCCCGACTTCCAGCTGTCGCTCGCCATCGGCAAAGAAGGCCAGAATGCCCGTCTTGCGGCGCGTCTGACCGGCCTGCGCATCGACATCAAGAGCGAGACCCAGGCTGCCGCCGAGGCATCCGGAGCGGTTCCGGTCTCGGCCGGAGACTCGGGATACGCCGAGGGTCAGTGGATTCCGAACGATGCAACGGGCGAGATGGAATGGCACGCTGCCGACGGCACCGTCATGAGCGAAAAGGAATGGGCCGGCGGCGGTGCAGCGACACCGGAGGTTGCCGAGTAGTGGTCAATCGCGGTCATCGTCCGACACGCACGTGCGTGGGCTGTAGGCGTCGCTTCGACGCCCGCGGTCTCGTGCGCTACGTGCTCGTCGATGGTCGTCTGGCGGTCGGTGACTCGTCGAATGGCCGCGGTGCATGGATGTGCCGCGAATCCGCCTGCATCGACACCGCGCTCGACCGCGGAAATCTTCGTCGCGCTCTGCGCACATCCGTCCCCTTGTCCCGCACCGACCTCCACGATCCGGTTTTGAAAGGCTGAAGTCAAGTTGCCAAAGAACATGCGCGTCCACGAGCTCGCCAAAGAGCTCGGCCTCACCAACAAAGAGGCAGTCGACCTCTGCCTCGTCATGGGCATCGACGTGAAGAGCCATTCGTCATCGATCATCGAAGCACAAGCCGACCGTGTGCGACGTCGCGCGGAACGCGACGGTCTCGTGCGCGACGAACAACCCGAAGAGCCCAAGCCCGAAAAGAAGGCCGCCGCAAAGAAGGCGGCCGCAAAGAAGGCGGCTGACGGAGCAGAAGGTGCCGACAAGCCGGTGAAGAAGGCTGCGGCGAAGAAAGCGGTTGCAAAGAAGGCCGTGGCCAAGAAGGCAACTCCGGCGGTCGAGGCCGTGCCCGCGTCGGAAGTGGTCGATACGCCCGTCGTCGAGGTGGCTCCCGTCGCCACCTCCGAACCCATCGTCGTGCCGGAACCCGTCGTCGAAGTTGCGCCGGTTGTCGAGCCCGCGCCGGCTGCCGCGGAAACGCCGGCGCCAAGTCCGACACCCGCCCCTTCCGAACCAGCAGGCGATCAGGCCCGCAGCGGTTTCATCTCGAGTGGTCGTCCTACGCCGACCCCCGCGCCGCGGCCCGCAACTCCTGCCGGTATGCCGCCGGCCGGTGCGCCTCGTCCGCCGGCTCCTCCGGCACGCCCGCTGGCCCCGGGCGCCACGCCCGGGTCCGCAACCCCTCCGCCACGACCCCCCGGTCCCGTCTCGGCCTCGGGTCGTCCCATTCCGCCGCCGCCTTCCGCGCGACCGCTGTCGGCCTCGGGTCGTCCGATTCCGCCGCCGCCAGGCGGCATGCGCCCGGGTGCTCCCGGTGCGCGTCCGGGTGGGCCAGGAGCCCGGCCGGGTGGCCCTCGCACGGGTGGTCCGGGTCGTCCCGGCGGCCCTGGTGGCCCACGTCCGGGTGGACCCGGTCGTCCCGGCGGCCCCGGTGGCCCACGTCCGGGTGGACCCGGTCGTCCCCCCATGGGTGGTCCGCGTCCGGGTGGCTTTGGCGGCCCGCGTCCCGGTGGCCCTGGTGGGCCCGGTGCCGGTGGTCCGGGTCGTCCCGGCGGTCCGGGTGGCAACCGACCGAACGGCCAGCGTCGTGCACCGCGCAAGAAGTCGCGTGCGCGTCGTCGTCGCGACATGGACGAGTTGCAACCGCAGCTCATGACCTCGTACACCGCGAGTGATGCTCCGGTACCCGAGGGCACCATCATCATCGAACGCGGAGTATCGGCACAGGAGTTCGCGCCGAAGTTGAATCGCACCGCGGCCGACGTGGTGCGTTTCCTTCTGCAGCAGGGCGAAATGGTGACTGCCACCATGACGCTTTCCGACGACCAGATGGAGGTCTTCGCACTCGAAGTCGGTGCCGAGATTCTGCTCGTCGATCCGGGCCAGCAGCAGGAAATGGAACTGCAGGCGCTGTTCGACGACTCCGATGACGACGACCCCGATGCCCAAGAGTTGCGCCCGCCGGTCATCACCGTCATGGGCCACGTTGACCACGGCAAAACGACGCTGCTCGACAAGATTCGTTCGGCCAACGTTGTCGCCGGTGAAGCGGGTGGCATCACGCAGCACATCGGTGCATACCAGGTCACCAAGGACGACAAGAAGATCACGTTCATCGACACCCCGGGTCACGCCGCATTCACCAAGATGCGTGCGCGTGGTGCCCAAGTCACCGACGTGGTTGTTCTCGTTGTCGCGGCCGACGACGGCGTCATGCCGCAGACAATCGAAGCGATCAACCACGCCCGTGCGGCCGACGTACCGATCGTCGTCGCTGTGAACAAAATCGACAAGGAAAACGCCGACCCGCAGCGCGTGCTCACCCAGCTGGCCGAGCACGAACTCGTGCCCGAAGCGTGGGGAGGCGACACGATCGTCGTCGAGATGTCCGCGCAGCAGAACCTCGGTGTCGACGACCTGCTCGAGCAGCTGAACGTCGTCGCCGAACTTGAAGACCTCACGGCAAACCCGCAGGGGCGCGCCAAGGGTGTCGTTCTCGAAGCCAATCTCGATGTCGGCCGAGGCCCGGTTGCGACCGTGCTCGTCGACAAGGGCACGTTGAAGGTCGGCGACCCGATCGTCGCCGGTGCGGCATGGGGTCGTGTGCGTGCGCTCATCAACGATCGCGGCGAACAGGTGAAGGAAGCCGGACCCTCGACACCGGTGCAGGTGCTCGGTCTGTCGACGGTGCCCGCGGCGGGCGACGAGTTCCGCGGCGCACCCGATGAAAAGACGGCGCGTACCGTGGGCGAGGCCCGCGAGCAGCGTTACCGCGCACTCAACCAGCGCGGCGACGCCCGAGTCCAACGCGGTGTGCGACTCGAAGACATCTTCAGCCAAATTCAGGCCGGAGAAGTCGCGACGCTCAACCTCATCATCAAGGCCGACGTGCACGGTTCGCTCGAAGCGGTCACCGAGAGTCTGCGCAAGCTCGAGCGCCCCGAGGTCAAGCCGGCGTTCGTGCACCGCGGCGTCGGTGCAATCACCGAAAACGACATCACGCTCGCGGCGGCAACCAACGCAACCCTCATTGGTTTCAACGTCCGTCCCGACCGCAAGGCACGCGATCTCGCCGAGGCCGAGAAGGTCGAAATTCGTACCTACGAAATCATCTACAAGTTGCTCGAGGACATCGAGCGCGCGATGGTCGGCATGCTCGCCCCCGAATTCGAGGAAGTGGTCACCGGCGAAGCCGAGGTTCGCGAAATCTTCCGTGTGCCGAAGATCGGCGCCATCGCAGGTTGTTATGTGCGCAGTGGTGTCGTCACCCGTGGCACCAAGGTGCGCTTCCTGCGCGACGGCGTCATCATCTGGAAGGGCTCGATCAGTTCGCTGCGTCGATTCAAGGACGATGCCCGCGAAGTCCGCGAGGGCTTCGAGTGCGGTATCGGTCTGTCCGACTTCCAAGACCTGAAGCCCGGCGACCTCATCGAAACCTTCGAGGAAAAGGAAATCGCACGTGACTGATCTCGAGTTCTTCTTCGACCCGGTGTGTCCATGGGCGTGGATCACTTCGCGTTGGGTCGACGAGGTCGCACGGCAACGCGACTACGAAGTCACCTGGCGTTTCATTTCGCTGCGGTTCATCAACGAAGAGGTCGGCTACGGCCCCGACAGCGAACCCTGGCGCGAAGCACACGCGGCGGGCAGCCGTGTGTTGCGCGCCGCGGCCTACGCACGCGAGAAAGCGGGCAACGAGGCGGTTGCCGGTCTGTACACCGCCGTCGGCACCGCGCTCCACAAGAACGGCCAGCGCGAGGGCTTCGTTGAGAACACGACGTACTACCTCGTCGACGTGTTGTCGCGTGCGGGGCTCGATCCCGATTGGGCGAACGGCGCCGACAACGAAGACTTCGATGCGATCCTTCGCGAGGAAACGAACCTCGCGTTCTCGCGCACGGGCAAGGGCGTCGGCACGCCGATTCTCACCTTCAAGCCCGGCCAGTCGAACGAGGGCAGTTTCTTCGGCCCCGTCATCTCGCAGGCGCCGCGGGGGGCCGAGGCCGTGAAGTTGTGGGATGCGGTGGAAACCCTCGCCACAACGTCGGGTCTCGCCGAGCTCAAGCGCTCGCTGCGTTCCGCACCGAAGTTCGACTGAAAAACACCGTCGCGCGATCGGCGTAGTGTCGTGGCGGAGGGGCCATGACAGCGCGAGTCGACCACGAGTTCACCAGCCTTCTTCCCGAGGGCGATGTGCATCCGTACCGCACGGGTGCGTGGCGTCCACAGACCAAGGAATGGACCGCGACGGCAATGGCGGTCGAAGGGAAAATCCCCGACGACTTTGCCGGCACGTACTTGCGCAACACCGAGAACCCCCTCGTGCCTGGTGTGGGGCGGTACCACCCGTTTGACGGCGACGGAATGATCCATTCGATCACGTTCGGCAACGGCGAGGCGACGTATCGCAATCGGTTCGTGCGTACGAAGGGCCTCGCGGCCGAACTGGGCCACGGAGGCCCGTTGTGGGCGGGTCTTGCCGAATCTCCGAAGAAGGCATTGCGCACCGACGGTTGGGGGGCGCGCACGCGAATGAAGGACGCATCGTCGACCGATGTCGTCGTCCACCGTGGAATCGCGCTCTCCAGTTTTTACCAGTGCGGTGATCTGTACCGTCTCGACCCGCGCACTCTCGACGACATGGGCACCGAATCATGGAACGGCGCCTTTCCCGCCGAGGGAGTGTCGGCCCATACGAAGGTCGACGAAGCCACGGGGGAGTTGTTGTTCTTCAACTACTCGACGGCTGCGCCCTACATGCACTACGGAGTGGTGTCGGCGCAGGGCGAGCTTGTCCACTACGTCGACGTTGCGTTGCCCGGCCCGCGTCTTCCGCACGACATGTGCTTCACCGAGAACTTCGCGATTCTGAACGATTGCCCGCTTTTCTGGGACGAAGACCTGCTGAAAAAGGATGTGTACGCGAACAGGTTTCACCGGGACATGCCGATGCGTCTCGGTGTGATTCCACGCCGCGGTTCGTCGACCGACATCAAGTGGTTCGACTGCGATGCAACGTACGTGCTGCATTGGATCAACGCCTACGAAGACGGTGACGAAGTGGTGGTCGACGGCTACTTCCAGTACGACCCGTCACCCACGCTTCCACCCGATGCGACGATCGACGAGCGGCTCTTTCGGTACCTCGACCTCTATGCGATGCAGTCGCGGCCCTATCGCTGGCGGCTGAACATGCGCACGGGCGCGGTGAAAGAGGGCCCGCTCAGCGACACCATCACCGAGTTCGGCGTCATCAACGGTGCCGTCGCCGGCCGCCGACATGACACGACTTACTGCGTCATCCCGACGGAGGGATGGTTCATGTTCGAAGGTTTGATCCGCCACGACGCTTCCACCGGCCGCGAGACGCGCTTCCATCTCCCCGAGGGTGAACACTGCAGCGAGGCTGTTTTTGCCCCGCGCATCGGTGCCACCGGCGAAGACGACGGCTACGTCATCACGTTCACCATCGACGTGTTGAACGACCGCAGCGACTGCGCGATTTTCGATGCCCGCGACATCGCCGCCGGCCCGGTTGCGCGGGTGCGCCTCCCGGAACGGATTTGTAGCGGCACGCACGCCTGCTGGACGAACGCCGCCTGACTCAGTTCTGCAGATCGGAAATCACCCGGCGCCAGCGCTCGGGGTCGCTCTTGTACGGCGCGTAGAAGCTGATGCGCTGGATGACGTCGTCGTAACGACGCTTGAGCTCCGGCGCGACCTGTTCCGGTGAACCAACGACCGCGAACGTGTTGAGGATTTCGTCATTGATGAGGTTGCCCATCTCGACCCATTGACCCTGCTTGGAGAGTGAGTTGAGTTCTTCTTGCAATCCACCCCAGCCATGGATGTCGAGAACGCCCTTGTACGCGGGAGTCGAACCGTAGAACGCGATCTGCTGGCGCGTACCTGCCGCGGCCTGGTTCATTTCGTTCTCGTTGTTGCCGGTGACGATGAACGAAGGTCCGACGACCTCGAATCCTTCCATCGTCTTGCCGGCCTTGGCGCGGCCGCGTTCGAGTGCGGGGAGAGTGACCTCGCGCAGGTACTTCTCGGTGGTGAACCCGTGGCAGATGAAGCCGTCGCACACCTCGCCGGCGACCTCGGTCATCAATTCACCGACACCCGCAAGAAAGATCTTTGGTGTGCCGAAACCGGCCAGGTCTGCGCGGTCGGGCGTGAAGAACGGCGTCATCAACGTGTGGGTGTAGAAGTCTCCGCGGAAGTTGAGCGGAGTGCCGTTCTCCCAGGTGTCCCAGATCGCGCGGATGGCCATGATCATCTCGCGCATGCGTGCGGCGGGGTGGCTCCATTCCATGCTGAATCGCTTGGTGATGTGCGGCTTGATCTGACTGCCGAGGCCGAGAATGAAGCGGCCCTTCGAGTACGACTGGAGGTCCCAGCCGATATTGGCGAGCGTCATCGGGTTGCGCGCGAACGCGACGGCAATCGACGTTCCGAGTTCCATGCGCTGCGTGTGTTCGGCGGCGAGAAGCAGGGGAAAGAACGGGTCATGGTTCGTCTCTGCCGTCCACGCGCCGCTGTAACCCGCAGCTTCGGCTTCTTTTGCCGACTCCGCCGACTTTGCAAGATCGAGTGCTACGCCACCGTCAACCTTCATGACCCATCCTTGTCTCTGGTACTTCTTGTCTCTGGTACTTCTTCGCAGACTTTAGAACGGGTGCGTTCTAGATGAGTAACCAACCACCGTCGACGGGCAGGGTCACGCCGGTGACGTACGACGAGGCTTCACTGGCGAGGAAGAGCGCCGCATTGCCGATGTCGTCGGGTGTGCCGCGCCGGCCGAGGGGGATGTTCGCCGAGCGAATCTTCGTGATCGGGTTCATGAGGCCCGTGGGCTCGGTCTCCGACGGCCAAAGCGGCGGCAGTTCCCCCGTGTGCATCTTGCGAAGTGTCTCCACCATCACCGCGCCGGGTGCGATGTTGTTGACGCGGATGTAGTGCGGCGCGAGGTCGACTGCGAGCGAGCGTGTGAACTGGATGACCGCTGCCTTTGCCGTGTCGTATCCGGTGCCCATGCAGGGGAGCAGCCCGTCGACCGACGAGATGTTGATGATCGAGCCGCCCTTGCCGGCATCGACCATGCGACGTGCGGCAGCCCGACTGGCGTTGTAACAAGTCGTGATGTTGTTGTCCATCGCCCGACGCCAACTGTCGGGTGACTGCTTGAGGATCGGCCCGACATCGAAGTAGCTGCCGGCGTTGTTCACGAGAACGTCGACGGACGGGCCTGAGGAGATGAGCGAGTCGGTCTGCGATTCATCGGTGAGGTCGGCCACCACCGCGGTTCCACCGATGTCTTTGGCGATGTCTGTCAGACCGTTGTCGCGGATGTCGGAAACGACGACGGTTGCGCCTGCTGCTGCGAGGGTGCGTGCGATGCCCTCGCCGATGCTGCCGGTGCTGACGCCCGTCACGACGGCGTGCTTGCCGTCGAGGCTCCAGAGCCGTTCGATGTGTGCGCGATCCGTCATTGGTCCCTCCCGTTTCGGGACCAAACTACTTGTTGTCGCGACCCATCTCTTCGCGCAGGAACCGCTCGATCTCGGCTGCGATTGCATCGCCGCTCGCCGGTGTCTGGCCCCGCGAATCGATCTGCCCCGATTTCACCGCTTCATCAAACATGCGCTCGAGCTGGCGGACCATCTCGAGGTGTTCAGGGTTGGCCGACACCAGCTGATCGATGCGTTCACGTTGCTGCTGCGCGTCGGCCACGAGTTCGCTCACGTCGACGACGAGGCCCGCCACCATCTGGACGGCGGACACAAGGGCGGCGGCGGCAGCCGGATACGACAGCGCCGCGACGTAGTGCGGCACCTGTGCCCACAGGCTGAGTGCGTCGATTCCGTGTTCGGTCAATCCGTGTTCGAGAACTGCCGACATGCCGGCCGGGACATCGGCGGAGTTCTTCAGGAAAGGCACCGCGGCCAGTACGTGGGGCGAAGGTGAATGGCACGACAACTGCGGTGGTCGGGTGTGTGGTGTCGCAAAGGGGTAAGCACCGATGGCGAAGGCGCGCTCGACCCCGTGACCCGTGCAGTAGTTGCACACCGTTTCGACGAAGAGTTCCCACGCGGTGTCGGGCTCGGGGCCGGAGAGGATGAGGATGTCGCGGCCGTTTGTGTCGGCCCCGTGGTGAATTTCAGGCACTGACCATCGCAGGCGCGTGTTCAGGCCCTCGCGCAGTTCCATGATCGGCCGTCGCGCGCGGTAGTCGATGAAGGTGTCGGTGTCGAAGGTTGCCAGCAGTTGCGCATTCGTCGCCTTCTTCAGGGTCTCGATTGCAGCGTTGGCCGCCCCCGATGCGTCGATCCACCCCGACAGCATCGTGACGAGTACCGGCTTGTCGAGGAGCGGGCGCTCGCCGACGTGGTGAAGGGCCGGCATCAGGCGAGTCTTTCGAGTGTTGCCTCGGCCTTTGCGGCCGCAGCAACGACCTGCTGATTGAACGGTTCCAGTTCTTCTGCGCTGCGCTCGCCCAGTGCGCCACCCAGGTAGCGGGCGTACACACCTTCGAGAATGCAGGCGAGTTTCCAGAAGGCGAACGCAACGTAGAAGTCGATGTTCGAAATGTCGCGTCCGGAGACCTGTGCGTAGCGCGTCGCAAGGTCGCGGCGGTCGTAGAAACCTTCGAGTGCGGTTTGGGCTCCGGCCCATGCGCTTTCCTCGTCACCCGGACCCGTCCAATAGACCATCAGCAGACCGAGGTCGGCCAGCGGGTCACCGAGCGTGCAGATTTCCCAGTCGAGAACCGCAACGACATTTCCCGCATCGTCGACCATGCAGTTGTCGAGTCGGTAGTCGCCATGCACGATCGTGGCCGGGCCTTGGTCGGGAATGCGCTTCATCAGCTCGTCGTGGACACGGTCGACTCCGGGCAGCTCACGGGTCTTTTGGGCATTCCACTGTCCGTACCAGCGCTTCAACTGGCGGGCGATGTAACCCTCGTGCTTGCCGAGCGTGTCGAGGCCGACCGCGGAAAGATCGACGGCGTGGATTGCCGCCATCGTGTCGACGATCGATTCACTTGCCCGCCGCCGCGCAGGAACGCTGAGGAGGCGCTGTGCAGTTTCGGTGTCGCGAATCACGTGGCCGTCGACAAACGCCATCACGTAGAAAGGTGAGTCGTTTACCGCAGGGTCGTCGCAAAAACCGAGGGCAGGGGCCACGGGCACGTTCGACTTGCTGAGCGCCGAGATGATGCGGTGTTCGCGGCCCATGTCGTGGGCGCTGGCGAGAACGTGGCCCAGCGGCGGACGCCGCAACACGTATTTGCGTCCATTCGCATCGACGACGCCGTAGGTGAGATTCGAGTGTCCGCCGGCGATGACGGTGAATGAAAACGGGGCCTCGGCTCCGGCGATGTTCGCCTCGAGCCAGGCCAGTACTGCGGGGGAGAGTCCGGTGGGGAGTTCGTGGGACATGCGAGAAGAAAACTAGCCACGATTCCCTCCCGATAGCGTTTCCTGCATGTTCATCGATGTCACCGATGCCACCTTCCAGGCCGAAGTCATCGAGCGGTCCCGAACCACCCCCGTTGTCGTCGACCTGTGGGCCGAATGGTGCGGGCCCTGCAAGACCCTTGGTCCGATACTGGAAAAGGTCGTCGACGCCACGCATGGCCAAGTGGTGTTGGCAAAGGTCGACGTCGATGCAAACCAGCAGGTGGCCGCCGCATTCCGGGTGCAGTCGATTCCCGCCGTGTACGCAATCGCGAACGGTCAGGTCGTCGATGCGTTCATGGGTGCCGAGCCCGAACACGTCGTTGCTGAGTTCGTCGCGCGCCTGCTTCCGTCCGAGGAAAGCCAAACGGTGCGCAAGCTCATCGAGGCGGGCGACGAGGAAAGCCTGCGGGTTGCCTTGTCGATGGAGCCCGGCAACCACGATGCCGTCGTCGCAATGGCGCAGCTTCTGGTGAAGACCGAGCGCGCACCCGAGGCTCTGCAGTTGCTCGCGCGCGTTCCCGAAACCGACGAGGTGCGCCGTGTCGCTGCCGCCGCACGTCTGGCCGCCGACCCGGTCGACGACTTCGATGCACAGCTCACCAAACTTCTCGACAGCGTGAAAGCCGACGAGGCGGCGCGACAGAAGTTCCTCGACATTCTCGCCACGATGGGTCCCGACGACCCGCGGACGCCCAAGTACCGTAAGCAACTGACAGCGCGCCTCTTCTAGCCATTGCCGTGACGCGCGTGGTCGCGCACACAAGAAGGGCATGAGCCCGCAACCTTTTCTTGAACGTCTGCGCCAACGCGCGACTGCCGCCCTCGACTGGTACGGCCCTGCACGAGCACTCGCCACTGCCGGGTCGGTGGTCGTCGTGTGCGTCGGTGCTTGGTGGCTACTGCGAGCTCCGTCGCCCCCGCTCGAGGCATCGTTGCCCTTCGCCTCTCAGCCCGGTTCGGCAACCACGATCCAGGCCGAGATCGCCGCCGCAACACTCGCGTTACCGGAGATGTCTTCGAGCGCGGTCGACATCACGGTGCACGTCATTGGCGCAGTGATTGCGCCGGGGGTTTACACGATCGCGGCGTCGAGTCGTGTGGTCGACGCCGTCACCGCGGCGGGTGGCCCGACGCCACAGGCCGATCTTTCGTCGCTCAACATGGCGTTGCCGCTCGCCGATGCCGACCAGGTGTACGTTCCGCCGCGTTCGGCCGGGGTTTCGCGCAGACAGTCGCCGTCGACTCAGCCGCGCAAGACGAACCCAACCGTGGTGACGGTGCCCCAGCAGATCGCCGCGGCAACGAGTTCATCACCGCCGGCTGCCGCTTCATCATCCGCGACGTCACCGCCGGCAGCAACGGGCGTGGTGAACATCAACACGGCTGATATGACGTTGCTCGAGTCGTTGCCGGGGGTCGGGCCGTCGACGGCAAAGGCGATCATCGCCCATCGTCAGGCGAACGGTCCGTTTGCAAAGCCCGAGGGTCTCCTCGACGTGAAGGGAATCGGCGACGGCAAGTTTGCTGCGATGAAGCAGTTCGTCACGGTGTCGTGAACCGACGTTGTGCGCGATGTTCGGTGCGGTCAGATTGCGCCGAGCGAGCGCGCGGCGAACACGAGGCCGAGCACGACGCCGGCCCACACGCCACCTGCGTAGACCGCGAACTCGGTGGCCCACTCGCGCCAGCCCGCGATGACTCGCTTGCGTACGCGGGCCGCCGACAACTGGCCAATCGTCCACCACAACGCGGCCGAACCGACGACTGCGACACCCCAACGCGCCGAGCCCGTCACGGCGGGAACGCCCACGAGGGCGAGCAACGGAATGCCGAAAGAAACGAAGACGTAGCCGATCGCTCCCAGAAAGGCGCCGTCCGAGGCGAACAGCACGAGCGTTCCGAAAACTGCGAGGCCTGCGCCGACGCCAACACCCGCGAAGCCGCCCTGCCGGCCGAGGCGCCGCTTCAGGTCGACGATGCCCCCCGGCACGATGCGTCGGCGACGCGGCTTCGTTTCGGGCGTCGATGACATGACGCGATCGTACGTCACGCCGGTTGCCGGCGCGTGTGTTGCATTGTTCCTTTGTGTCTTCGCCTTTCGGGCACATACCGAATGGAACCGCATCGAAAGCGTGCCCGTCGGCAACTATTCCGGTCTGGCCACGCTTGTTGGCGACCCCGAAACGCGAGGCTCGGGTGTAGGGGTCGTGTTCCGCATCGAGGGTTGGCGATACGAGGCAACGTTCTACGGGGCGGATGCATGGCGGGTGCGCAACCGCATGCAGGGCGAGTCGGTGTTGGTGTCGGCCGTGCGCGAGCGATGGGGCGAGAGTGTGCCGCGCTACAAACTCGTGCGTCATGTTGCAGGCCGGCTCGTCGACGTCGAGCTCGGTGGTGATTGGACACAGGGGTCTGCATTGACGCGTGCGACCAACAGGCTTCGTCGACTCATCGCGCACGGTGCGACTGCGCTGCCGCCGGCGGAAGGGTCACTCTTGGTGGGTCTCGTGATCGGCGACGACCGCGCGCAGCCGCGCGAGATGCGCACATCGTTTCGCGACGCCGGGCTGTCGCATCTCACGGCGGTGTCGGGCCAGAACATCGTGTTCGTACTGGCCGTGTTCGCGCCTGCGATCACCCGTATGAAGCCCCGCGCCCGTCTGGTCGCGACACTTGGCGTACTTGCCGCGTTCACATTGATGACAAGAGCCGAGCCATCGGTTCTGCGTGCAGCAGGAATGGCCGGTTTCTCTGCCGTCGTTTTCGCGGCCGGCGGCAAAGTCGGCGCAGGAACGGCGTTGCTCGCTTCGTCTTCCGTGCTCGTGCTGGCCGACCCTTTTCTTGCGTGGTCCGTGGGTTTCTGGTTGTCGTTCGCGGCGACCGCCGGCCTTGTTGTCATCGGACCGCGTTGTGAATCGGGGCTGCGGCGGCTGCGGTGTCCGGGAATCGTCGCTGTGCCGCTTGCGGCCTCGTTCGCCGCGCAGGTGGCGACATTGCCGATTCTCATCGTCGTTTTCGGCAGGCTCGCGCCGTGGGGACTCGTTGCGAATCTGCTCGCCGTTCCGGTGGCCGGGGCAGTGATGTTGGCGGGCCTGCCGTTGTGTCTCGTGGCGGGTCTCGTTGGCGGACCCATCGCGACGGTGCTCACCACGCCCTTGCTTCTCGGCGTGCGTTGGGTGTGGTGGGTGGCCGAGATCGTTGCACGACTTCCGGCATGACCGGCACCCGTGTGCGACACTGGGGAGTGTCGGTCATGCTCCTCACCGGCGACGACGAGTCGCTTCTTGTCGAGGAACTCGGCACTCGTATCCACGAGGCGCTCGGCGGCGCGGATCGCTCGCTGGTGCTCGACGACTTCGATGCCGACAGGCCGACCATCGACGAACGGGAATCGGCCATCCGTTCGGCCGTCGATGCGGCCGCAACGCAGTCGCTGTTTTCCGACTTCCGGGTCGTTGTTCTGCGGCGTATCGATGCGGCAGTCGTCGATTCGTTGAAGCCTCTCGTCGACTACCTCACGAATCCACTCGACACGACGCGGCTGATTCTCACCTCGAAGGGCAAACCGCCAAAGAGCATCGCCGATGCCATCAAGAGGGCGGGTGGCACGTCGGTGTCGACCTCGATCGGCGACTCCAACGAGCGGGTGGTCTGGTACCGCACGCAGCTCGAAGCAGCGGGACTGCGTCTCGACCCGGCTGCGATCTCCGCCCTTACCGAGCGACTCGGCGAAGACGTTGGTCGTTTCCCCGGCATTCTCGACACGTTGATCTCCACCTTTGGCACGTCGAAAAAGTTGACGCGCGACGACGTGCTGCCTTTCGTGGGAGAGGCGGGGACTGTCCCCGTCTATGAACTCGCCAACGCAATCGATGCCGGAGATATTCCGGGGGCCCTCGCGGTTCTCCACCGCATGTTGGGAGCGGGGGAGATGCATCCGCTGCAGGTCGTCAAGCTTCTGCACAACCACTTCGTGCGGCTGTTGCGTTTGGAAGGTTCCGATGTGTCGACCCCGCGTGAGGCGCTCGATCTGTTGGGCATGAAGCCGAAGAGCGATTTTCCCGGAAAGAAGATGCTCGAGCAGATCGCTCGTCTCGGCGCCGACGGCGTGCACAATGCCATTCAGTTGGTGGCCGACGCCGACCTGCAATTGCGTGGCACGCGCGACTGGCCGGCCGAATTGGTGGTCGAAGTTTTGGTTGCGCGACTCGCGCGGCTCTCGTCGCGACGCCCAGCGCGTCGCTAATGCTTACGCCTTGTTCGTGGCGGCGTTGATTTTTTTCATCAGGCGGCTCTTGCGGCGAGCGGCTTGGTTCGGGTGAATGATGCCCTTGGTGGCTGCCTTGTCGAGGCGCTTCATTGCCAAACGCACGTCTTCGGCGTTGGTATCGGTGCCGACGCTCGACGTCGCGCTCTTCACGCGGGTGCGGAGTTCGCTCTTGACCGCCTTGTTGCGCTCTTGGCGCTTGGCGTTGGTGAGGATGCGCTTCTTTTGGCTCTTGATGTTTGCCACGATGTTCGAGGCTAACAGCGGCTCTTCACGGCCCCAACCCCTCCGCACCCCTAGAATTCAGCCACCCCCATGGACCTTTCCCGCATCAGGAATTTTTCGATCATCGCCCATATCGACCATGGGAAGTCCACGCTGTCCGACCGCATCCTGGAGCTGACCAAGGCGGTCGATGCCCGCGAGATGCGGGCCCAGTACCTCGATTCGATGGACCTCGAGCGCGAGCGCGGCATCACCATCAAGGCCCAGAACGTGCGCGTCGACTGGAAGGGGTCGGTGCTGCATCTCATCGACACGCCCGGTCACGTCGACTTCGGATATGAGGTCAGCCGGTCGCTTGCAGCCTGCGAGGGAGTCGTCCTTGTCGTCGACGCGGCGCAGGGCATCGAAGCACAGACATTGGCCAACTGTTACCTCGCCCTTGAAAACGACCTCGAGATCGTTGCTGCGCTGAACAAGATCGACCTGCCCGCCGCGAACCCCGACTATTACGCCGATGAGATCGAGCGCGTTCTCGGTATTCCCGCCGACCAGATCCTGCGGATCTCGGCCAAAACGGGCGAGGGCGTGCCCGACCTTCTCGATGCAATCGTCGAGCGAATTCCTGCACCGAAGGGCGACCCCGACCAGCCGTTGCAGGCGCTCATCTTCGACAGTCAGTTCGACCAGTACCGCGGCGTCGTCAGTTCGGTGCGCGTGATGAACGGGGTGCTCGACTCGCGCAGCAAGTTGCTCTTCATGCAGGCCGGCGCCGCGCACGAGGCGATCGAAATCGGCGTGCGTCGCCCCGTGAACACCCCGGTTGATTCACTCGGGCCCGGCGAAGTGGGTTATCTCATCGCGGGCATCAAGGATGTTGCCGAGGCGCGCAGCGGTGAAACCGTGACCAAGGCCGACCGCCAGGCAGCCGAGCCGCTGCCCGGTTATCGCGATCCGAAGCCGATGGTGTTCTGCGGCTTGTATCCGATCGATGGCGACGACTTCGAGAACCTTCGCGACAGTTTGCAGAAGCTGAAGCTGAACGATGCGTCGATCACCTACGAGCCGGAAAGCTCGGGCGCGCTGGGGTTCGGTTTCCGCTGCGGCTTCCTCGGCCTGTTGCACATGGAGATCGTGAAAGAACGGCTCGAACGCGAGTTCAATCTCGCGCTCATTGCCACGGCTCCGTCGGTCGAGTATCGCGTGCACAAAACCAATGGCGAAGTGCAGTTCGTCGACACGCCGATGTCCCTGCCCGCCGTGCAGCAGATCAACTTCATCGAAGAGCCGTACTTCAAGGTCGGCATCGTCACGCCCAAGGACTACACGGGCACGCTCATGGAACTGTGTCAGTCACGTCGCGGTGAACTGCAGAAGATCGAGTACCTGTCGCCCGAACGCGTCGAGTTGATCTATTCGATTCCGCTCGCCGAGGTCGTCGTCGACTTCTTCGACCAGATGAAAAGCCGTTCACAGGGCTACGCCAGCCTCGACTACGAACTAGAGGGCTATCGCGAGTCGAACCTCGTGCGTGTCGACCTGCTGCTGAACGGCCAGGCCGCCGACGCATTCAGCACGATCGTCCACCGCGACCGTGCATTCGATTACGGCCGCAGGATGTGCGAGAAGCTGAAGGAACTGATTCCGCGCCAGATGTTCGACATCCCGATCCAGGCCGCCATCGGCGGCAAGGTGCTGGCGCGCGAAACTGTGAAAGCAAAGCGCAAGGACGTTCTCGCCAAGTGCTACGGCGGTGACATCACCCGAAAGCGCAAACTCCTCGAGAAACAAAAAGAGGGCAAGAAGAAAATGAAGTCGATCGGTCGCGTCGAGGTTCCGGGCGACGTCTTCATTTCGGCCCTGAAACTCGACGACTGACCGGCCATGCCCTCCGCATTCCGGTCGCTGCGGAACCGCAACGCCAAGTACTTCTTCGCCGGTGTGCTCGTCAGCAATGTGGGCACTTGGATGCAGTTCACTGCTTCTGCGTTCTTGCTGTACCGACTCACGGGCAAGGCCACCGACCTCGGTCTCAACGTCATGTTCCAGTTCCTTCCGATGCTGTTGCTTGGTGCGTGGGCCGGTGCAATTGCCGACCGTCACAACAGGCGCCGCATGACGTTGATCACACAAACCGGCCTTGCGTTGCAATCGATCCTCCTCGGAGTGCTCGACATCACGGGCAACATCAACATCGGCGTCGTCTACGTGCTCAGCCTTGCGCTCGGTGTGATCAATGCCTTCGACAATCCTGCGCGACGTGGTCTCGTCACCGAACTCGTCGACGTTGAAGACATTCCGAATGCGGTGTCTCTGAACACCGCCGTGATGACCGGGTCACGCATCTTCGGGCCGGCGCTCGCGGCCGCACTCGTGGGCCCGCTCGGAACGGGATGGTTGTTCGTGATCAACGGGTTGTCATTCGCGGCGATTCTTCTCGGCATCGTCGTGATGGACGTGTCGCTGTTGCGCGTTGCGCCGCCGGCCCCGCGGGGTGGCAAGCCCGTGCGCGAGGCGATCGGGTTCATTCGTAACGACCACGTGCTGCGGCCACTGTTCGTCGTTCTGGTGATCGTGAGCACGTTCGCGTTCAACTACAGCGTCGTACTTCCGAAACTCGCCGATGCGCGGTGGGGTAGCGAGAAGTCGTTCGGTTGGCTGTTGGCGGTCGTCAGCGTGGGCAGTCTGATGGGAAGCCTGATGACGGCGGGGCGCGAAACGGTGTCGCTGCGTTGGTTCAACTGCAGCGTCTTCGTGCTCGCGATCAGCAACATTGCGCTCGCATGGGCGCCGAACCTTGCGCTGGCATTCGTGTTCGCCGTGCCGCTCGGGGCGGGTGGTGCCGGCTTCATCGCGAGCGTGAACTCGATTTCCCAGGTCATGTCACCGCCGAACATGCGCGGACGTTTGCTTGCGCTCGGAGCGGTCGCATTTCTCGGTTCGACCCCCGTCGGTGGTCCGGTGACCGGTTGGATCGCCGACAACGTCAGCCCCGAGTGGTCGCTCGGATACGGCGGCGTCATCGCGCTTCTTTGTTGCGCTTGGATGGCGATGGTGATGAAACGTCAGCCACAATCAGTCGCATGACGAGTGTCATGTGGTTCCGGCGCGATCTTCGTGGCCATGACAACGAAGCGTTAGCGGCTGCCTGTGCCGATGGGCCCTGCGTGCCGTTGTTCGTTCTCGATCCCGTGTTTCTCGAACGAGCGGGCGAGGCGCGACTCTGGTTCTTGTTCGGTGCCCTGGAATCGTTGAATGAAACGCTCGGCGGAACACTCGTCGTGCGCACGGGTGACCCGGTCGAAGTCGTGCCCGCGGTGGCGCGCGAGGCGGCGGCCGAGACGGTGTATGTCGCCAAGGACTTTGCCCCGTACGGCCGGCGTCGCGACACCGGCGTTGCCGCCGCGTTGAAGAAGGCGGGTGCACGCTTGCGTGGTGTCGGCAGTCCGTATGCCGTCGAGCCGGGTTCGGTGACAAAGGACGACGGTTCGCCCTACGCGGTCTTCACGCCTTTCTACAAGCGATGGTCCCCGCTTCTCACGCCTCTCGACGAAAGCGACCCGGTGCACAGCCTGCTCGTGCCATCCGGAACGCTTGCGACCGATTCTCTGCCGCAGCGGCCGAGTCTCGACGTCGACCTGCCGGTACCCACCGAGGCAGCGGCGCACGACCGCTGGGAGTGGTTCTTCGACAACGCACTCACGGGCTATTACGACAACCGCAATGCGCCCGCCGTCGACGGCACTTCGAAGCTGTCCACTTATCTGCGGTTCGGCCTGCTGCACCCCAAGCAGCTGATCTCCGATCTCATCATCGACGGCACCGAAGCCACAAAAGGCCATGAACACTTCCGATCGGAACTGTGTTGGCGCGAGTTCTACGCCGACGTGCTGTTCCGCAAGCCGAACACCGCGTGGGAAAACCTGCAACAGAAAATGTCGGTGATGCGTCTCGACACCGACAAGCGGGCCAAGGCCCGTTTCGAAAAATGGTGCGCGGGTGAAACCGGCTATCCGATCGTTGATGCCGGCATGCGCCAACTGCTGCGCACCGGCTGGATGCACAACCGTGTGCGCATGATCACCGCGAGTTTTCTCGTGAAGGACCTGCACCTACCTTGGCAGTGGGGCGCGCGACACTTCATTCGTCACCTCGTCGACGGCGACATTGCATCGAACAACCACGGATGGCAGTGGAGTGCGGGCACCGGTACCGATGCGGCCCCGTACTTCCGCATCTTCAACCCCCAGAGCCAGTCGGAGAAGTTCGATCCCGAGGGTGACTACATTCGCGAGTTCGTGCCCGAACTGGCCGCCTGTCCCACCAAGCAGATCCACCTTGCCGGTGCAGGCGGTTTTGCGGGTTATGCAACACCGATCGTCGATCATGCCGTCGAGCGTGAAGAGAGCCTCGCCCGCTACAAGGCGGTGTCCGGGAAGTAACCTGAAGCACGAAATGTTGGACGAGCGCAAGACCGCAATTCTCCGCGCAGTCGTGCAGGAGTACATCGCAACGGGTCAGCCCGTCGGTTCCGCCCACGTTGCCGCCATTGCCGGGGTCAAGGTGTCGCCTGCGACCGTTCGCAACGACATGGCGATGCTGGAACAAGAGGGCTACCTCGTCCAGCCACACACGTCGGCAGGCCGCATACCCACCGACAAGGGTTACCGATTCTTCGTCGACGCCCTGGAGCCCGCCGGCAAGCCCAACAAGGTGACGGCC
>VFQT010000550.1_pt1 | contig 53567 bp, 45 predicted proteins | sample 3512381 | NCBI WGS metagenome assembly VFQT01 (sample SAMN10412376, study PRJNA504923) | tailings metagenome | isolation source: Relicate 2 Philex TSF3 active mining site | place: Philippines: Tuba, Benguet | collected 2017-08-29
TCCGACAAGTAGGATTATTAGTCCTTTTAAGGATGTGATCGCTTCTATTCCATACAAGGTTTCCGGAACTACGGTCTTCCCTACTTCTTTGAATCCTTCGGCTTCCAGAGCGGCAATCGTTTTGGGATTCAAGGCAACTTGTGTATCTGTAGATAGGAATTGAGAGGCCACAAAACCTCCGATGATCGCTCCAAGAACTACCAGCAAGTTCCATTTCTGACTTTTCCAGTCGAAATTGAAGAAGCTAGCGTATTTCCCGGCACCGGCAATGGTACAAACGGTTCGTAAATTGGATGACATTCCGAAGTTCTTACCAAACTTCAACAAGATAAACATGACCAATGCGATCAATGGGCCGGAGACATACCACGGCCAAGGTTGTAAAATGACATTCATAGTTTGCAGGTATTAAAGAATTAAAAGCGGTAATTGTAAATGATTCAATAGATAATCGTTTGTTTCTTTATTCGTTAATTTTTGCCAGAATCCAGGCTGTTTACGGAATACAACCAATAGATCAATGTTATGTTCATTGGTACATTTATAAAAATCATGATCATGGATAGAACCCGGCACTTGTACTTCAGTCATCGAAATTCCGTCCAAGATGTCGAATTTCACTGCTTTGTCCTTTGGATGATCTGATGTATGGATCCATTTGATCTGGGCGTTGTGGGCACGCGCGATTCTTTCGATACAGGTTACATCTTTACCGGACATGGCCTTTTCGTCGATCACTACTCCTATTGTTTTCAAAATGTCATGCGAACGATCGCATTTCACAGAAAGCAAAGGTAAATTCAACTTATGCACCATTTGTGCCGCAAACGAAGTCTGCAAGGACTCTGTCCAGTCAGTAACATGCGCACCGGAAAGGATCAGGTCGATCTCATGTAACTTGGTGTAATATTCAATGAATTGCAATGGGTTCCCTGCAACCACCACTCCTTTGGTATAAGGAAATGCAGACATAACTCCTTGCAAAATGTTTTTTCGATCTTCTACTGTTTTGTAATGTTTGCTCAGATCGAATTCTGTACAATTATCGATGATCGAACCATCCATTTTCAAGGGTACTTCTCCTGACACGGCATCCACATGAATGAAATGGATATTGGCCTCTAAAGGCATGATTGTTCTACGGAGGTAATCTAAAATGTACTGATCCTTCTCATCGAATTTCAATAAGACTGCTACGTTCATGAAAGGTATTTTTAGGCAAATATCACCTCTTAGCATTTCAAGAACTGTGACAATTGTTACACAGCGCGAACTTGTCACTAAAATATAACCGGTATCTTCACGAATCGTAATATGAAAACTAACTGAAGCACAAGGAGGTTCTGAAAGACTTACTTGAAAGTGTAACCTTTGTCACTTTAAAAAACAGATGTACACTTCAACTTTGCATCAACGAAACAGAGCAAATTAACTTTTAAGAACCTCACAAAGTGTTAGACGTATGATTGCAATTGGTTATGTACTTGCTGTATTGGTTGGAGTTTCACTGGGACTAATTGGTTCCGGAGGATCTATCCTAACCGTTCCTATTTTGGTGTACATCATGGGTGTAGATCCCGTGATTGCAACCGCTTATTCACTCTTTATTGTTGGAGCAACTTCCTTAGTAGGAGGAGTTCAAAATGCCTTATTGAAAAAGGTCGATTTTAAAACCGTATTGATCTTTGGTGTTCCATCGATTGGTGCCGTTTATTTGACACGCGCTTTCATCATGCCGCACATTCCGGATGAATTGTTCACCGTTGGAGGATTCACGTTCACGAAACCCATCGCATTGATGCTGTTGTTCGCCATCGTGATGATCATGGCCTCCATCTCGATGATCAAACCTTCGAAGAACAAGGAAGAAGTTGAAGCGGATAAACCAATGTCCTACAATTATCCTATGATTCTGTTAGAAGGAACTGTAGTAGGTGTTTTGACCGGACTTGTGGGTGCAGGCGGTGGATTCCTGATCATCCCTGCCCTTGTGTTACTTGCAAAAATGCCGATGAAATTAGCTGTGGGGACTTCCCTGTTTATCATCGCAGCTAAATCACTGATTGGGTTTACAGGCGACTTGAAGAATGCCGAAACCATCGATTGGACTTTATTGAGTTTGTTCACTGCCTTATCTGTGGTAGGAATCTTCATCGGAATTTTACTTTCCAAAAAGATCCCGGGATCTAAACTGAAATCTGCATTTGGAGTTTTCGTACTCATCATGGGTGTGTACATCATCGCCAAAGAACTTTTCTTTTAACATCGCAACCTGCTTCGTTTCTAGTTTCTATTAACTTTAAGCTACTGAACCATGGAAAATAAAGAAAAAGAACGACTATTGGCATCCATTCAACGCTTGAATCGCGTGATCATTTTGATGGTAATTGCCATGGTGTTTTTAGTGGTATACATCGAATTTAAACCCAAATTCAATTTTTTCAAGCACGAAAAGATCGAAACAGTTCCCTATGTAGAGCAAGTATTAACCCCGGAAGATTCCGCTTGGCAAGAATCAATGGTTGACATGTGGTACGCTCCGGAAATAGCTACGGTGAAAAGCGAAAACCTACGTAAACAGTTAGAATACGGGAAAGATCTGATCGCTCATACCTCAAAATATTTCGGACCAAACGGTAGCATTCGCAAAATCACCAATGGTTTGAATTGTCAAAATTGTCACCTGGAAGCCGGCACGAAACCATGGGGAAATAATTACGCCGCTGTTAAGCATGGATACCCGCGTTACCGACCAAGATCCGGTGCCGTTGAAACCATTGAAAAGCGCATCAACGACTGTTTTGAGCGTTCTTTGAATGGATTGGCCTTGGATGTTATGAGTCCGGAAATGAAAGCCATGAAAGCCTACATCCAATTTTTAGGTTCGAATACGAAAAAAGGCGACAAACCAAAAGGTGCCGGAATCTATGATCTGCCTTTATTGAAGCGCGCGGCCAGTCCGCAGAATGGCAAGAACATCTACGACCAGAAATGTGCGAGCTGTCATGGTGCTGATGGACAAGGGCAAATGAATCCAGATAAAATCGAATATCTGTATCCACCGTTATGGGGACCGAATGCTTACAACGAAGGAGCTGGACTGTTTCGTTTATCGCGATTAGCTGGATACGTGCGATTCAATATGCCATTTGGGGTGACCATTGATGCGCCGCAACTTTCAAACGAAGAAGCATGGGATGTGGCAGCGTTTGTTAACAGTCAACCTCATCCGAAAAAAGATCTGTCCAAAGATTGGCCTAAGATCGAAGAAAAACCTATGGATCATCCTTTTGGTCCGTTCGCGGATGGTTTTTCTGAAACACAGCATAAATACGGACCGTTCCAGCCAATTAAAGCGGCAAAAAAGAAGAAAAAATGAGCGTAAAACAACGTAGGCAATTTTTAAAGAATTTCGGTGCACTTGGAATCGGTCTACTTGCAGGTAAAGTAGCAATGGCTGAAGGAGATGAACTGGATTTCCCGATGACAAGCCAAGATCAAAATACAGCTGATGGCAAGTCAAATGCATTTACGGTTTCGATCTTGCAGACAACAGATGTGCACTGTCAAACACAGCTACACGACGAGCTATTTTGGGAAAACAACAAAACTGTTTTTAGAAAAACTGGAGGTTATGCCCGTATTGCTACTTTTTTTAAGCAATTCCGTAAAAAACAGGCGCATACCTTCATCATTGATACGGGTGATATGTTCCAGGGAAGTGAATTAAGCGTTGAAACCACCGGTGAGGCGTTCATTCCGATCTTGAACAGCCTAAATTACGACCTGTACCTTCCGGGAAACTGGGAAGTGATCTATGGAAAAAAGCGCATGCAACAACTTTTAGGTAAACTATCCGCTCCAAAGGTTTGTGCCAACATGTATCACGACTTAGGTGATGGAAAACGCGGTGAATTGATCTTTCCTCCTTATTACATTTGGGTAGTGAATGGTGTGAAAATCGGCTTTTTAGGATATACTGACCATTTGGTTCCATTAAGACAATCGCCTGTCTACTCAAGAGGCATTCTATACACTGAACCGCATGAGAACTTAGCACATTACGTAGAGGTGTTGAAGGACCAGGAAGCATGTGCGGCAGTGGTTATCATCGGTCACTTGGGGCTTTCACAGCAAATCGCATTGGCAAATCATCCGGCTTGTAAGGGAGTCGACTACATTTTGGGTGGAGACACACATGAGCGCGTGCGAAAACCAATTCAGGGAACTTATGCAAAAATCGTAGAGCCCGGAGCATTTGGTTCATTTGTAGGGCAATTGGATTTCACTTTTGAAAATGGAAAATTGGTAAAAGATCACTATCAATTGCATGAAATAAAAGAAAGTATAAAGCCGGACAAAGCGATGCATCAGTTGATCACAGATCGTGAAGCCGCTTATGCTACTAAAATGCATGAAGTGATCGGTCATTCTACCATTCCGTTGTACCGCTACTTCGTGGTTGAAAATCCGATCGACACGATGATCCTGAATGCATTGCATTGGAAATTCCCAGAAATTGACATTGTTCTTTCCAACGGTTTCCGTTTTTGTCCACCGCGCACTACTCCAGATCAAACCGGTAATATTCCAATTACGCACAGTTATATCTACGATATGCTGCCAGTTGATAGCACCGTAAGAACCGGGAAAGTTACCGGAGAACAATTGCGTAATTGGCTGGAAAAAGAACTGAACAACGTATTTGCTCAGGATGCCGGCAAACGCTTTGGTGGTTGGGTGGTAAAATTCAAAGGCATGCAAGTAAAATTCTACGCTTTCAAACCGGAGGGACAACGCGTGGAAAGTATCATGGTCAAAGGTCAACCAATAGATCCGAGTTCAACATATACCATTTTGGCTTGCGAGCGCGAAGGGGATCCGGAAGACATGCTATGTCGAATGAAAAAGGTAAAAGAAGCAAAGAACACCAATTCTACCTTGCATCAGGTACTGAGCGGATACTTAAAGGAATTTTCACCTATAACACCAAGTCCGGAAGGCAACGCGATCGTTTTAGATGCTTCACAGCAGTTGTTAACACAAGTTTACGGAGTAGATTATCAATTCCATTAGAAATATGAAATCATCGATCACAATTCTTTTCTTTCTTTTCTTAACTGTTCAAGTTTTTGGGCAGGAAGGTCGTAAGGTAGTAATGCAACTCACAAGTTCAGACACGCTCGTTTACAATTCACTTTTCAAGCAATTGCATCATTTGCGCGAAGCCGATCCGGAAATTGAGATAGAGGTGGTTTGCCACGGCCCCGGTTTGTCGCTCTTGAAAAAAGAGAATCAGGTTAAACTCGATAAAGCTCAGTCGAAAGCGAATAGTCACTTACATTTTGTAGCTTGTGAGAATACAATGATTGAAAAAAAGATCAGTAAAGAACAACTGGCAACGAATATCGAGTTTGTTCGCGCGGGAATCATTGAAATCATTGACAAACAGCAGGCTAACTGGAGCTATATCAAGGTCGGTTTTTAAATCTTATATACATGAAACGAATTATTCTTATACCCATATTAGCATGGGCAGGGATTCTATTTGCACAACATCAAGAATTAAACGAGGAACCAACCATTTATAATGGAAACAATGTGCGCGTGGCAGATTCCTCTTCCTTTCTGAAAGCATTCAAGAAAGGTTCGTTCCAAGGACATTTTCGCTATTTCTTCATGAATACGATCAATGAAGGGGCACTTACCGATTACTTTGCGAATGCTATCGGTGGTGGTTTGAAATATGAATCTGCGATCTACCGCAATTTTCAATTTGGCGTAAGCGGATTTTACGTGTTCAATATTGGGTCTTCCAATTTGTCTGAGGTCGATTCAATTACGGGTGTTGCTAATCGCTATGAAATAGGTTTATTCGATATTGAAAACCCCAATAATCACAAAGACATCGATCGTCTAGAAGAACTCTACCTGAATTATCACTGGAAAAAAGGTCACATTTCCTTCGGACGACAATTGGTGAACTCTCCTTTCATCAACCTACAAGATGGTCGTATGCGACCCACAGGAGTTGAAGGCGTCACTTTCGATCATTACTTTTCAAAAAATTACCGCTTGCAAGCCGCCTACCTCTATGCATTTTCACCAAGAAGCACAACCAAATGGTACGACGCAGGCGAATCTATCGGATTGTATCCACAAGGAGTAAACATAGACGGTTCAAAAGGAAATTATGGCGGTCATTTGGAAAGTAATTTTGCTGCTTATATAGATTATCAGATAAAACTGGGAAAATCCTGGTCATTACAAGCCCATAACTTATGGATAGATCAGATTTTGAATAGTGCCTTTTTGCAAGTGAACTGGAAACATGTGTTTTCTGATTCGCGAATTTTTGAGTTAGCCGGTCAAACAGTCCGTCAAGATGCCATAGGTCATGGCGGCAATGAAGACCAACAAAAGACCTATGCCGCAGCAAACAGTCATGCGATGACTTTTGGTGCAAAAGGAGAATGTAAAGAAAAAAAATCAACATTCACAGTAGCTTACAATCACATTACAAAGGCTGGAAGGTATTTGATGCCGCGCGAATGGGGACGCGACCCATTCTTTACTTTCTTGCCGCGAGAACGAAGCGAGGGACTTGGAAATGTGCACAGTATTGCAGTTAAATATCAACGCGTTTTCCCGAAAGCACGCTTGAAAATGTCGATCGCTTTAGCTCATCATTCGCTGCCGGATGTAAAGAACTACGCACTGAACAAGTATGGCATGCCATCTTATTATCAAAGCAACTTGGATCTTCGTTATCGCTTTGCAAAAAAACTGGAAGGATTAGAGCTGCAAACACTACTCGCCGTTAAAATTAATAACGGCGGAACCTACGACAACAAGCGTTACATCATTCACAAAACCAATATGTTACTATTAAACGTTGTATTGAATTATCACTTTTAGTAACTTTGGTTACTTCTTTTAACTTCGATGCTTTCGAAATTTGCATCAACAAACTGTAAAAAACACACACATGAAAATCGAACAAATTTACACTGGATGTTTGGCTCAAGGAGCGTACTATATTACATCCAATGGAGAAGCAGCAATCATTGACCCATTGCGCGAGATCACTCCTTACTTGGAGCGTGCAGAACAAGACGGGGTGAAAATCAAGTACATTTTTGAAACACACTTTCACGCAGATTTCGTTTCCGGTCACGTGGACTTGGCGAAAGCTACAGGAGCTACGATCGTTTATGGACCAAATGCAAAAACAAGCTTTAATGCGCACATTGCAACCGATGGCGAAGTTTTCAAATTAGGAAATGTAAGCATTGAATTGTTACACACGCCCGGACACACCATGGAAAGTAGCTGTTTCTTGTTGAAGGATGAAAACGGAAAAGATCAAGCATTGTTCTCTGGAGACACTTTATTCATTGGAGACGTTGGTCGTCCGGATTTGGCTCAAAAAGCTGCGGATATGACGCAAGAGCAATTGGCTGCTACCCTATTCCACTCATTGCGCAACAAGATCATGCCTTTGAACGACGATGTGATTGTTTATCCGGCTCACGGTGCGGGATCTGCTTGTGGAAAAAACATGAGCAAGGAAACTACGGATACTTTGGGCAACCAGAAAGCAACAAACTATGCATTGCGTGCAAACATGACAGAAGCCGAATTCGTGCAAGAGGTTACCGATGGTTTATTGCCTCCTCCGGGATACTTTGGAATGAACGTAGCCATGAACAAACATGGATACGACAACATTTCAGAAGTCATGACGCGCAGTATGCGTCCACTCTCTCCTCGTGAATTCGAAGTTGCGGCAAGCGAAACAGGAGCTGTGATGTTAGATACACGAAATCCGGAAGTATATGCTGAAGGATTTGTCCCAAATTCGATTAATATCGGTTTGAATGGACAATTTGCTCCATGGGTTGGTGCCTTGATCCCAGACGTGAAACAACAATTGTTATTGATCACAGAACCGGGTATGGAAGAAGAATCAATCAAGCGTTTAGCGCGTGTTGGTTACGATTTCGTGATCGGTTTCTTGGATGGTGGAATCAATGCCTGGAAAGAAGCAGGTTTTGAAACAGATACCGTTGGTCGTATCACAGCAGAAGAATTGGAAGATCAATTCAACGCAGAGACTGTCTTGATCGACGTACGTAAACCGGGAGAGTTTGCTGCAGAACACGTGGATGGTGCGAAGAGCATTCCTTTGGATTTCATGAACAACTACTTATCAGAGTTCCCGAAAGACAAGCACATCATTTTGCACTGTGCGGGTGGATACCGAAGTATGATCGCGGCTTCAATCTTGAAAGCGCGCGGTTGGGACAACTTGGTAGATGTTATTGGCGGATTCGGAGCAATTGCAAAAACATCTATTCCAAAAACAGATTACGTTTGTCCATCGACAATTAAAAAATAATCGAAAGCCCTGGAAACAGGGCTTTTTTATGCTTTGTATGAGATACGTTTACCTACTTTTTGCATTAATCGTACTGGTATTGTTTTTTACGAAACAAATTCACGGACCTGAAGCCGGTATTTTGCTAACAGCTGCAGGTTTAGCAATCCTTCATGCCTGGAGAGGAAGCTGTGCATTCAATGGAGCTTGTCGTATCCCAGACCAAAACATGGTAAAAGAGACTGAAAAAACAGATTTATGATGAAAACGATTAATGCCCTATTTGGCGGATTCATTTTGGCCGCAGCTTTGTTTTCTTGTACCAATACGCAAGAACCTACGAAAAAAGCACCAGATTTCAAAGGAAATGGAAAAACGATCATCGTCGATGTACGCACACCAGAAGAATGGAATGCTGACGGACATGCAGACTGTGCGGTAAATTATCCATTGGATCAATTGGAATCGCATCAAGCTGAATTGAGTCAGTACGACACTGTGATCTTCGTGTGCAGATCAGGGAATCGCGCCGGTAATGCACAAGGCTGGTTATCCGGATTGCAGGTTGGAAATGTTGCCATTAACGGAGGTGCTTGGAGCGAGGTGCCGTGTAAGTAAACTAATTTGAACTTACTTGACACGCTGATTTACTGAAATGTGAATCAGCGTTTTTTTTATTGAAGCAACATACTTATTTTAAGTATATTAGCCTAAAATACTTGAAATGAAATCACTTACCACTATTCTCTTTTTTAGCTTATTTACAATAAGCGCAAATTGTCAACCATTTACGTGTGGAGATTCTTTAATTGATCCCAGAGATGGTCAAAAATACGCCACCGTTTTAATAGGATCCGACTGTTGGTTTAAACAAAATTTGAATTACGGAAACTATGTAGAAAGTACAACTTTATCATCAATTCACTCACAACAGACCAACAATGGCATTGCTGAAAAATATGCTCAATTGAACACTCCTGCAAATTTTGGAATATATGGTGGATTATATGAGCAAGCCGAATTAATGAATTACAATACTTCTGGCCAAGGCTTATGTCCTTTAGGTTGGCATGTATCAACAGATCAAGAATGGAATAATCTCATCACAATAGCAGGAGGAAATATGCAGACTTCTACTGGTGGAATTGGAGGTAACAGACTAAAAAAAATTGGAGAAGGATTTGGGAATGGAGCAGGAACAGATAATGTTGGTATTTCTTTAATTCATGGTGGTGATAGAGACGGATTTGGCGCATTCTATGGCATGGGAAATAGAGCAATTTATTGGACTTCTACTTCAGCAGGTATTAATCAAGCTTATCATTATACATTGTGGGCTTCGAACGACACGATTGAAAGGCTTCCTTTAGGAGTTACTACGACAGCATTTTCATGTCGCTGCATCAAAGACTTAACGGCCGATTTAAATGAAACATCCCCTGAAAAGAGTTTGTTTATACATCCAAATCCATTTACTGAATCAACATTGATCAACTCAACATGGGAAATTACAAACGGGAAAATGATTATCCAGAATTCCATCGGAGAAACTGTGCTTACTTTTCAAAATTTAAATGGTAAAGTGTTTGAATTACATCGGAATGATCTAAAAAATGGAATTTACTTCATAATAATTACTGATGATCATAAAACGGTATTAATTTCTAAAATGGTGATTACAAATTAGTTGGCAAATTGTTACTTTTTCGGTTAAACCATGATGTAAAAAAACAATATAGAATTATAACTTTTTGCAGCGAAAAGAGATATTTATAGAAAGTAGAGCCGGCTTTAGAAAGTCGGCTTTTTTTTGAATCAATATTGCAATATTGCAATATTGCCAAATTACTCGACAATCTTGTGGTTCGGCGGAAAATTTGTAGAGACCTTCACCGCCCTATCATGCAGTACTATACTCCCTGTTACCGCCACGTTCAAACTCGAATTTCCGGGCAATTTCAACACATGGTTGCAGCGCTTTAAGACCTTCTCCGGCAATCCTTGATCTTCCGATCCTAAAAGATAAATGGCACGCTTGTGATGCTGGTGCTCGTGCAACCATTCTGCATCATCTGTCAATTCAATTCCGATCAAACGGCAGTCATACGGGATATTCTCCAGAAAATCTTCTACCGTATCGTAATGAAAATAAGGGATTCGCGCCCAAGTGCGCACCACATCAGAACTTTGCTTCTTATAGCGTTTCCCAATCGTAAAAATATAAGCTGCTCCCAAAATATATGCGCTGCGCCAAAGTGTACCGATATTGTGTTCTGTCTTGGCATTCAACACACCAATGGCACAGTAACCATCAATGTTCTTCGTGTGCATGAGTTGTTTGTTCGTTGTAGATATCAATCGATGTTCCGATATGGAAGATCGCATCTCCTTTGTTCACCAAAGGTGCCTCATTCACACAAATGATGTACCCCTCCATGTGGGCGCGTACTTTCTTTTCAATGCCACCGTATGGATCGCAAACAATTCCTAAAACAGATCCTTCGTGTACCAAATCCCCATTTTTTGACTGGGATAAGAAAACACCAGAGATGGGCGCACGTAACCATTTAGATGATTCAATTACAATTGGCTTTCGCGCAGGCACCTCAGTTTTAAAGGCCCGCATGTGCAAGTGATTTAAAACCCGTTGAATCCCGGCAAGTCCTTCTTCCACGATATATTCATCAATCGAATTGGCTTTTCCTCCTTCAAAGAGCAAGATCTTCTTGTTGATCTTATTCAATGCCTCGCGAACAGATTTACTGATATACGTGGAGTGCACAATAAATGGCGGACTAAAAACATGTGCCAGCTCCATACTTACCGGATCCGAGATCAAACAGCGGATTTGTGGGATATTCGATCGTTGGGCTGCACCGGTATGAAAATCGATCACCAAATCCACATGTGGTGCGATCTCTTTCATGAATTGAAAAGCAAATTGACTGGCCAATGATCCATTCTTCGCTCCAGGAAAACAACGGTTCAAATCACGCCCATCCGGTAATTCGCGGGTCACGTTGAGGTAACCGAAAATATTGAAGACTGGCAGACAAATAATCGTTCCGGCATTGGGTCTGTTCCATTTTTTGCGGATCACACGACGAACGATCTCCATACCATTTATCTCATCGCCGTGCATGCCAGCCATTAACAACAATACAGGACCATCTTTTTCGGCTCGATCAACAAATACAGGAACCTGAACCGGGGTATGCGTGTGCAATTTGGCAACATTCATACTCAATTCCACACTTTGTCCGGGCAATATTTCTTTTCCGAGGATCGAAAACCGCTTTGCCATATTAACCTACGTTTTTCTCAATGTAACTGATGATCTTACCGGCAATATCTACTCCGGTTGCACGCTCAATTCCTTCCAAACCAGGCGAGGAATTTACTTCCAAAACCAATGGTCCGCGAGCGGATTGCAACATGTCCACACCGGCAACTCCAAGTCCAACGGCCGCTGCTGCACGAATTGCCGTATCTTTTTCTTCCTCCGTCAATTCGATCTGCATAGCAGTACCTCCACGGTGCAAGTTAGAACGGAACTCTCCTTCTTTACCTTGGCGTTTCATGGCTCCAACAACTTCCCCGTCAACGACAAAAGCACGAATATCTGCACCTTTTGCTTCGCGGATGAACTCCTGAACGATCACGCGAGCACGCAAACCATTGAAAGCCTCCAATACCGATTGAGCCGCATTCTTATTCTCTGCTAAAACAACCCCTAAACCTTGTGTTCCTTCTAGCAATTTAAGAACCACAGGAGCTCCGCCTGCAGAATCCACCACGTGCTCAACGTCTCGGGAGTAATTCGTAAAGACCGTTTTAGGCAAACCCACTCCTTCTTTGGAAAGCACTTGCAAACAACGCAATTTATCTCTGGAATGAACAATTCCACGCGATCCAACCACAGAAAATACACCCATCATTTCGAATTGACGAACCACAGCAGTTCCAAAAAAAGTTACTGAAGCTCCAATACGCGGTATTACTGCCTGAAAGTTTTCGAGATATTGGTCACCATAGTAAAGCGACGGACCGCGTTGTTCGATTTCAATATTACAGCGCAAATGATCAATCACATGAGCATCATGACCGCGTTGTTGTGCTGCTTCCACCAAACGACGCGTGGAATACAGACTTGAATTTCTAGAAAGAATGGCAATTTTCATATGGCTAACGCCTATTGATTTTCAAATTTATACGATAGGTTCACTTTGGAAGTATCGATCAAAAAACGCTTATTCAGCAAGCGGCGACCTAATAAAATGGGATTTCGTAGTCCCGTACGCTCGGTAAGCGAAAAGACCGTTTCATAGGTTTTTCCAAACAATTGTACTGTGCCTTTAATGAAGAAGCGTTCTTGCGCATAACCATTGGAACTTTTAACTATTTTGCGCTGAAAGGCATCGAAATACTTAACCTCTCCGGTGTAACCTGAAATCTCAGGATCCAAGAATACGACTTCCAATACATCCTTCCCATCGCGTTGAATAAGATGGATACGTTCGCAGTGCATGGTACAAGAATAAGCTCCCGAATCAATTTTTACAGGCACATGGTCCAATCCGAATGACGGAAAGGCAATCTTGTCTTTTCTACCAAGTATTTCCATGGGCTTAATGAGCAAATTGGATGAAACTATCCGACGCAAAAGTAGACCAAATTTTGTCCAATTGTGCTTTGAACGTTGGATTACTTTCTGTTTTCTTATCTACCATCGGAGCCTCTAATGGCATTCCTTCTACTTGAGTTATTCCTTTATACAAATAGCGTTCATTCGATTCGTAAAGTAATGCATAACGGTCAGCAGGCGACACATCTGAACGACAACTCTTGGTGTATTGAAAGCTTACTTCAGCGACTCCATCACCATCCAGATCTGTGATTGAAAGCGATTTTTTGGTGAAACCGGCATACAGATCAAAACCATCACAATCCTGGGCATCGCTCATACGCCACAATTGGCGGTACGGAGTAGTTTCGTCGGTACGCACAAAACAATAGGCAAAGATCTCAGCGCGATCATGTTGCTTTTCATATTGCCCACTTTCATTTTTCTTACTCACCGGAAACATACCTGTTTGGGTCAAAATAACCAGGTTGTGTCCATTGGCATCATCAAATTCCAAGACCTCCACCAAGATTCCTTTATACGACAGATCTCTAGGGATATCGTTGTATCCAACAGCATTGATATTGTGAGAAGCCACATTTTTTACATTGTCCCAGATCCCGAGCCACAAGGAAGGACGCAAGGTACTTTCAGCCTGTTGAGCCGAAAGTGAGAACGGAAGGATAAGCGCAAGCAGGAAGCGTTTCATCTATTGATTTTTTTTATCGAAAATAGGATTTTTTAGGCTGGAAACGACATTTTTTCTTGTTCCGGTAAAAAAAGTTCTAACTTTGCCCGTCGATTTTGAAAATAAATCACTAATATTGCACCCCCAATTAAGGGATACCATAAGAAAATTAGAGTCATGGATTTTATTAGAGAGCTTCAAAAAGAATTGGTAGAGGTAAAAAATTTCCCGGCTTTCGGAGCAGGAGATACTATTACCGTTTCTTACAAAATTAAAGAGGGTAACAAAGAGCGTATCCAGCAGTTCCAAGGTGTTGTTTTGCAACGTCGTGGTTCAGGTTCAACTGAAACGTTTACAGTTCGTAAAATGTCAGGAAACGTTGGTGTAGAGCGTATCTTCCCAATTTCTTCTCCTTTCATTGAAGAAATTACAGTAAACAAGCGTGGTGCGGTTCGTCGTGCTCGTATTTTCTACTTCCGTGGTCTTACAGGTAAGGCAGCACGCATCAAGGAAAAAAGAAGCTTCTCTCACTAAGTCGATACTTATTCGATATACGAAAGTCGTTCCATTTGGAGCGACTTTTTTTTGTTTTACCCAAACCAACCCACCAATCTGGCTTCATTTTTGCTAAAAATGCGCCATGAAAAATCGAATCTTAAAACACCTCCTCTTTTTCTGCCTGGGTACTTGTACCCTATCCGCTTGTTCCGCTCAGGAAACACCCACACAATCATCAGTTGAATCAAAACCTAGCCAAATAGCAAGAAATCCAGTTGATTCACTGATGAAATTGTACTCCGGCACATCCGCAAAATCGCAATCACTTGGAACTGTTTCCAATGGCTCTCTGAAAAACGGTGCCTTATTTCCGTTTAGCGGACCTAATTTCCGTTACTTCGACACTTCCAGTTATTTGGCAAAAAGAGCCTTTCTAAACGCTTCTATCCTAAAAACTGTACTGGAATGCTACAAATCGCTCGAAACGACCTTAAACGGCCGAATATTTGGGGTAATGGAATGTTCCCACGAACATGGAGGCAAACTTACACCGCACCGGACCCATCAAAACGGTTTGAGTATTGACTTTATGACGCCTCTCCTGTTCAATGGTCAAACGAATCATGATCTAGATACACTCGGCCCAGCGCACTATCTCATGCAATTCAATGATCGCGGCTACTACACCGAAGACCCCAGATACCGAATCGACTTCGAAACCATGGCCCAACATATCTACACACTTCATCTAATTGCAAAAGCAAATGGTCATCCAATTGAAAAAGTGATCTGGAAACTCGAACTTCAAGATGAACTACTAGCTACCAAATACGGCAAGCTTTTAATGAAGGAAAATGTGTATTTTACCAAACACTTAACATCTTTAATTAATAATTTACATGATGATCATTATCATATTGATTTTCAAAACACTAAATAAGCATATATTTATTGGATTTATCGCACTTCTTTCTCCATTTTCATACGGGCAATCAGACACTGTCCTTTTGCGAAAACACGTTGTAGAACTCACTGAAAACCCTCGGGCGCGGAATTATTTGCATCCGGATCGTTTGAACGAAGTTTCCAACTATATTTTTAGTGAGTTAAGCAAAGTAACCGACACGTGCTACTTTCAAAACTATCAGGTAAAGGGAATCACCTACCGCAATGTTGTTGCCCAAATCAATGGGAAATCCTCTAAAAGAATCGTTATCGGAGCGCATTATGATGTCTGTGGTGACCAACCTGGCGCAGATGATAACGCCTCTGGAATAGCTGGATTATTGGAATTAGGTCGCATTCTGCCTCATGACTCGCTCGAAAACACGATTGAATTAGTAGCATACACATTGGAAGAACCCCCATTCTTCAGAACTGATTGGATGGGAAGTTACGTGCACGCCAAAAGTCTCAATGAGGCGCAAGTTGAAGTTAGCGGAATGATCTCTCTGGAAATGATCGGGTATTACGATACGAAGAAAGGCTCTCAACACTATCCTTTGGGCTTTCTGAAACTCTTTTACGGCTCAAAAGGTGATTTCATTACGGTTGTCAACAAATTCGGTCCTGGCAAGTTCGCGCGTAAATTCACCAAAAGATTCAAGCATCAAGCAGCCTTAGAAGCCAAGCAGTTCAAAGGACCAAAACGACTGACAGGGATCGATTTTTCAGATCACCTCAATTATTGGAAATTTGGATACAGCGCATTGATGCTAACAGACACCGCCTTTTATCGTAACTTTCATTACCATCAGCAAAGTGACACGATTTATTTATTGAACTTTGCCCGCATGAAAGAAGTAATAGATGCTGTTCAACAATCATTAAAATAAATACCTATGAAAATCTTAGTTCTATCCGCTAGTCTGATCGCGCTGAGCACAGCAAAATGCGACAAAACCGAATGCGTTGAAAAACCAAAAGCAGACTGCATGTGCACCATGGAGTACGATCCTGTTTGCGGTTGCAACAAAAAAACTTACAGCAATGCCTGCGCTGCCGAATGTGCCGGTATTACGAAATACAGTCCGGGCGAATGCCCTGAATAAAGTTAAAGCTTATATTCAATCAATACAATACAAAATATTGATTTACAATATTATAGAAATACACATAATGTAATTCTCTTCATGTCAGCAAGAAAGATTCAACTAAATAATTAGGAGTAATCTTTGGACATAATGTGCTCAAAAAAGCCGTTATCCAAACCATCCGTTATTCACCGCTGAATTCGTTGCGCAAGAAATCAATATAAGGTTCCAGACCAGGTAAATTTGGCGTATTTAACACCTCAAAGTACGGATAGATAGTACGCGCAGCTTTCTCCATAGAATCGAAATCTCCTTGTTGTGCCGCAGTATTGAACGCTTGTTGCAAGAACATACCTAATTTGTTGCGTGCCATGTCCACATTGAATTTCGCAATTCCGGTCAGGAAATATTGTGCAGCGGATGACTGATAATCATGCATTTGGTAATAAAAAGCCAACCACTCCCCTTCAACGTCTAAATTGGGATCGGGATAACTGGCAATGAATTGTTTGGTATAAAAATCAGTGCTATCCGATTCCAATTGGTGTAGGGTAACGATGTATTTCCCAAGATCGGCTCGCGTCTTTTTCGAATCAAAATAAGCTTTTCGTGCAATAGTTAATGGATTTCTTTCAGGATGTAATACCGTTTCAGCGCGATTCAACAACTGTTGTGCACTTTGTCCACCTACGATCTTAGTAGCTAAACTTCCGTCCGGATTGAAGTACAATAAGGTTGGATAAGCAGTTATTCCAAATTGTTGCATTACCACTGGACCATCGTTCTTTTCACCATCCAATTTCAAGGAAATAAACGAAGCGTTATATACACGACCCACCGTTGTATCCATAAAAGCAGTTCTCGCCATCACTTTACATGGTCCGCACCATTCTGCATACACATCTACGAATAGCGGTTTGTTTTGTTTTTTAGCAGCGTCGAGCGCTTCTTGCAAGGTTCCATGCATGAAAGAGATCTGTGCATTCAATCCGCTGAAAGCAGACAAACCAACAAAGCTAAAAAGGGCAATCAGTTTTTTCATAGGGGCAATTTACGACAAAATTCGCTGTCGTTTTGCAACTTTTGTGCCGCAAGCTTGCACGAATTATAAAATCCCTTGCTTTCTCTCGAATTCTTGCACTTTTGGCAATAGTACCTCATCCTCGATCATGGCGTGCTTCCACAGATCAGCCTCAAATTGTTCCAGTTGATGGATAAATACGCGGAAAGGTAGAGGAATTTCTTTGTCTTTCAAGCTGGTAGCGATCACATTGCGTACACGATTCAATTCTACCTCTACATCCGTATGTGAATCGAGGAACACTTGCGTATTAAAACCTGAGAAAGCTTCAGGATTGGCTGACAGCTCTCCTTGAACCAATGCCTCAATGTACGGGAACAACTGACGTTCTTCCAGTCGTATATGCTCTTTCAGTACGCGTGAATAGTCAACAAAAAAAGCACACAAAAAACGCATCAGCGGATCTGCTTGGGCATCTTCGCGGAATAAGTTGTATATCGACTGTTCGATGGACGGCAATTTGCGGTTCAGGTAGTAATCATGAGAAAGACGCAGAAAGGCCACCAATTCCGGAATTGAGAAATCTCGCAGGGCTTCAAGCGGAAATTCGGCGTGATCATCAGAAGCCTCTACCAGAATTTCAATCAAATGACTGTTCAATTCGTGATTTACACGTGAGCGACGTACAAAAGTGAGTTTGTCTTGCAGAAGTTCAGCTGTGGATATGGTTGTAAGCGCATTCATCGTGCGAAAATATTAGTTGTTGTAAGTTGCGCTCGTTCAGAACAAAAGTGCGTCAAAAACACAGATCAGTCAATACCGCAAAAAGGTGATTTTACACCATCCTTTATGCAGATTCCGCAATTGGCTAGTTGATCATGATGGAGGATGCTAATTGAAAAGTGAAAATTGAAAAGGAAGTCCAAATTCAAATCTCTGCTTACTTCCAAGCTCTGTGATCCCTGCGTTAAAATGAAAAAAAGTAATTTAAGCTTTTGCTCGCTTGCTCGCTATTGTTTTAAACACAGAGTAAAGGAGTAAAGAAGAAAAGGAGGATGAATAATTGAAATATGATAATTAAGAATTGAAAAGAATGTCGAATTTTTCCTCTGCGCTCTTCCTTTCTCTGCGCTCTTTGCGTTAAATTAAGTTCAAAAGGAAGTTCAATAAGATCAAGAGTTCAATTTCATTCTACAGAGTCTAAGGTTCTCAGCTTACATCGTGCATAAAAGAGTAAAGAAGAAAAAGAGGATCGAACAGCACCGCTTTCTTTAAAAAAAATCGCTTATATTCAGCCTCTTAACTCAAAACTAGCAACTATGCGTGTAAACGTAGAACAACCCTACACTCTGGCTGAATTGAAGCCAAAATTGGAAGCGGCATTTCCGCAATACAAGATCTCCATGCGTGGACCAAAGGTGATCGTAATTGGTGAAGGAAAAGTAGCCGGAGCTCAAATCGTTGGTGAGAAAAAGAATCACGTGCGCATCTTTGAAGGATTCCCAACCATGGGCGGACAAATGCTTTTTGCCCTGTCCATTGTGGCATTGGGTGTATTGATCCCCTTCTTGATTTACCTCACATCCATGAAACCGAAACAAGTGAAAGTGAGAGATGCCGTAGCCGACTTCATCCGCAAGGAATACGGAACCGGAGTTACAAGTAGCAACACCGACCTACTGGACGATAAAGTTTAAAAATAAAAAGCCGGCGAAAGAGTCGGCTTTTTATATACAAAAACAGGGACTTCTTAGAGTCCCTGTTTTTAATTCGGGTAATGTATATTTATTCTTTTACAAATCGAGAGCTAACAACCTTACCGGAAGCCGTGGTGATACGGATCAAATAAACGCCATTGCTCCACTCTTTGCTATTCAATTCTTTAACAGCTCCACCTTTCATTTCACCACTTTCGTTGTAAACCAGGGTTCCTGTAGCATTGATCACTTCAATCGTGTAATTCTCCAAATTCTTAGAACTGAATTCTACAAAACAATTCGCAGAAGTTGGGTTGGGATAAACCGCGTAGATCGATAGATCCGCTTCGATATCCGTTTCCACTGTAATTACTCCGGAGTACTTATAATTACCATCCAAATCAACTTGACGCAAACGGTAATAAGATACCGGGAAGTATGGGTTTTCGTCAGTCAATTGGTAAGCCAACTCCGTTGTAGAATTACCCGCAGCAGGAACAGATCCTAACTCGTAGAATTGCTCACCATTCGAAGAGCGCTCTACTACAAAGTGACTAGAATTGGACTCAGATTGTGTTTTCCAATGCAATTCATTCTGACGTCCTGTAGAGAATCCATAGAAGCCCATTAACTCTACCGGCATTGGTGTAGTAGCTTGCGCAGCCGCAAAAATACTGAACCCGTTCATCCCATTACGCTTAACAACCGTAGCTGTAGACGTAGGATCACATGTACCGCTCAACACCCAAGTAGTTCCTCCGTTATCTGATTTCTCAACCGTCCAAGCTGAAACTCCGGCTGTATTCGTAGCACCTAAACAATATAATGTCGTATTGTACGTCCCGCTCGTAGGGTTTGCTGACGCGTTAATTGTCCAGAAGCCCATGTTCTCATCAGCTACGTTGTAGGTTGTACCACATTCTGACGAACCATTTGTATGCAAAGCAGGTGTACCCCATGGATCAAAACGTGCTTGAAGTCGTGGAATGGTTGTAGCAGTTGTGAAATTGATATTGGCTCTTTCATACAAAGTTGACGTTCCAACAGGGAAATCATAAGCCCCGGCAGCACCACTTAATGTACGGTAAAGATTACCATTCACATAACTACTTACGTTTCCTGGTTGCACTGCACCAACCGCCGAATTGTTCACATCCACACGGAATGCACCCGTGTTGATCTTCCCTTGAGTCAAAATCAAAAGACCAGTAGTAGATTTAATAAACATATTCGTTAATAGATCAACACCCGGACCTGTATGGCTCATAGCAACATAATTTAAGTCTAATTGACTTGCACCCTGGTCGTAAGTTTGAGCTGCTGAACCAATGAATTCCAATCTTCCAACAGTACCTGTATTCGTATATGTTGTATTCCCATTATTATTCGTGAAGTTGCCCCCAACTTTAATGGTTCTTGAATTCGAATTAAAAATACTTGTTGCGTTCGCTGTTAAGAAGTTCCCGTTCATGTCTATATTGTTCGCAGCAACAACGGATCCTGTAGCTTTGTTTACTGTAAAATGATGGAAAGCATCCGCTCCGGTGAAAGCTCCTGTAATTGTTTGAACTCCTGTTCCAACGAATACTACAGTAGATCCCGGCTGACAAACCAAATTTCCATTATTTGTGAAATTACCACATACATTTAAGGTTGCACCAGTCTGAATTGTCAATGTTGCACCCGCATTGATGGTAATATCGCGAACATTGTAGGTACCCGGGGTTAAAACCGGTTGAAAGGATGATGCCGTAGTCACAATGGCATTCAACCCACAAGTTGGCGTTCCACATCCTCCCCAATTGCTAGGATTCGTCACTGCCGTAGAATTCGCTCCACCGGTCCAAATAACTGTTGTTGTAGGAGCGTAAACGATTGGTGTTGCAGCAGGGAATTGCAAAGAGAACCCGGAAGTAGAATTCGAGAAGTTTTGAATTACCAACATATATTGTTCACCAGCTGCTACTGCAGGACCAACTTCGTAAGCCCCGTCAAAACCTGTTCCATAAGCACCGGGTGCGTTTCCTGATGCAGAACATCCAGTAACACCTAAAAAGCTAAAGTTACAAGCTGCTGCTGAATTACCTCCGGAACTCATAATTGTAGCACAATCAGTAGCGCCGGAACCGGAAACTTTCCAAAGTACCCAGTCGTAATCCGTTTCATCACCAGAAGTGGTGTAGGAAGCATTTACTTGTCCGGTAATTGGATTTGGATTTCCATAATCATTTGGCACAATATCAAAAGTCAACGTTCCCGCTGCTCCAATTTGAATGTTATACCAAACGGAGTTAGCTTCCCCACTTGTACAGTTATTAGCTCCGGAATGATCACATTGTCCTCCAATAGATTGATAACCCGGATTACCGATTGTCATTGTTTGATTACATACCGGGAATGACACACTGCAATCTTGGCCCAATACTAAAGGAAAAGTTGAAGAACCATCGATCGCTAAAACCTCAAAATCTCCTGTTTGATTCATCACACCATCCACTGCTATGTAATAGGTAGCACCAGCAGTCAAGCCTGTTAAACTTAGTTCTGAATTCAGAGGTGTATACGACCCACAAACAGGCGCATCATTATTACACGCTACAAAGGTCATTCCTGCACCACAAGCACCCGAGTAAACAGCAATTTGCGTGTTCTGTAAGATCGTTCCGGATGACAATAATACCGTTCTGATTTTCAATGTTCCTGAAGCAGGTGCAATAACCCGGTACCAAACGGTATTGATCGTTCCATTCGACCAACATGCCGGTGCTGCAGGCTCAGATGCCCCGTCAGCACAACTGTTTGTTCCGGAAGCAGACACACCCAAAGTTAAAGGCGTTGCATTACAAGGTAAATTATTGGTAGGAACAGATCCCGTAAATGCTACCAAAGTACTGGCACCATTTGCACTTAAGCCACTATTGGTACACAATGTAACCAAACGGTAGTAGGTATTGGCAGCATTCGTTGCCACATAAGTTGTACTGGTTGCCCCCGCAATGTTTGTCCAGGTAACATTATCCGGTGAAGATTGCCACTGATAAGCAATTCCACAACCGTTAGACATGCCGGCACCTGTCAATGTAGTTGTTAATGAGGAACAGTTAGTGGATGCCGGACTAGCTGAACTGGTGCCACCTGTTGGCGTTCCTGTGCAGAAAGCAGTAGCATTGTCCCAACGATAAACCTGATTATTAGCAGGTTTTGTATTTAAAGTAGTTGTTTCCGTAACAGAAGAAGCATTGGGTGTAGCACTTGTTGCGTCCAAAGAGTAGAACTGACCCGTTGTAGAACCGGTAATTCCAATTGATGCATCAGGAGCATCCAAATTTGCAGTGGCATTCCCGTTACGGGTGTAAACAAACTCTATACGGTTGGAAGTTTCGTACAATTTCACCTGAAAGGACAAGGCCCAAGTAGTAGCCGTATAGCGCCATTCCATTTCCTTCCATTCCACAGTCAAAACGCGGTTTGGAGCTGTTCCGGTGAGTTTATAATTCACGTTACCTCCAGACCCGGTAGCTAAGTCATCCCACAAAGGAGCACATCTTGGTCCGGGAGATGAAAGATCCAGATCATTGAATGCATCTGAAAAGAAGCTTCCGCCGCCTAAGCCCATCCATCCGTTAGACGATGCCACAAAGGTGGTATAGGTGGTACATCCCATCACAAAATTGAACCCGATTGGAGTTGACGCCGACAATTGATCATCCACTCCACTATTCAAAAGTACCGTTGGAGTAGCATTCGCTGTGTAGGTACCGCCTAATGCAGTAAAGGTGTAATTAAACTGCCCTTGAAGCGTATATGCACACAACAAAAGCGTAAAGGAGAGTAGTAATTTTTTCATGATCAACGTCTAAATGATTCAGTACCAGTTTTCGTGTAACGAACTGCTGTGCCCGCAAGATTTTGATAATACGCATGAATGGCAACACGTTCTAAGATTCCCAAGATGAAATTGGGGTCTAAAGTATTGTTGTATTTGACGTATAATTTGCTGTTGATCAGATCCACGTGAAAGGAACTAATTTCCGGGTATTTGGCAAACTCCGTATTAATAAGGGTTAGGATAGTTTCGTTTAGGTCTCCTTCCAAGTGAAGTTTCAATAGATTAGATTCTTCTCCACTTTCCGTTGTATGAATAATTCCGGAATGAACAGACTGAGAAAAACTGTAATTCATTGAACACGAGATGCCCAAACAAAAAAACAGGGTAAGTTGTTTCATGTAGCATAGATTTCAGACACCTAATTTACGTAAATTGTAACGAAAGGTTGTGTTCGCGTGAAATAAAAAAACATAAAAGTGTATTTCACAACCCAAACCAATCAAAGTGTTTATTAGATAACATTTTGTGTAATAAACAACAAACGTGCTTTAAGAACTCATTCACAAGGAATTACCATTAAACGAAGTCGATAAAGCCGAAGCAGACAGTTTTTTTCTGGATCCTTTCAGCAAACTACCTTTTTTTTGACTCCGATACAAACGAAAAAGCTCCTTCAATTGCTTGAAGGAGCTTTCATCAGAGTGATCCCGCTGGGATTGAATATCCCGAGGGGTAGACGTGCAGTGGATGAAAGCTCACAACCATTTTTGGGAAAATGGTTGACATTTTCGTTTGAACGGATTCACAAAAACCACCTTTTTGACACCCGTTACAAACGAAAAAGCTCCTTCAATTGCTTGAAGGAGCTTTCATCAGAGTGATCCCGCTGGGATTCGAACCCAGGACCCATACATTAAAAGTGTATTGCTCTACCAGCTGAGCTACGGAATCGTTTTCTTTTTTTTTAGCATCACTCGATCGTGATTGCGGGTGCAAAGATAGCTAAACTTTAAGTTTATGCAAGTGAAAAACACTTTTTTCTTTAAAAAAAATCAGCCGGTAAACTTAACTTTCTGATTACAAACCCGCTATATCACTCAGATTCTTACAAGAATTTGGCGCTTCCTCCTGCATTTTTTACCTTTGTCTCCGCATGAAATTCTCCCGGAAATACGCCATACACGGAACCATAGGTCTTTTGCTCTTCAGTTGGTTCATTGCCCTGGTCCTCTTTTTCATGTATCCAGTTCAAGGAACACGCATTCTCGAACAGGTATTTCCCCAACAAGCGATTCTCCTGAAAGCCAAACCGGTTCCAGAACCCTGCGAGCAGTCTGAAACGCATGCCTGGCAAATGAATGACGACGTGCATACATACTGGGAACATTCCTGGAATACGGGGCTACAACGTGAATTACGCATCATTCCGGATATTCGTCGCGCTTACCATGCCGGAGAATTGGTTTTACTGGAAAATACGGATCATTATTTCATCGACACGATGCGTTATTCCTACGCCTTTGCAAAACCACACGTGCGCGATTTTCTGGACACGCTCTACGACCGTTTTCAAGGCAAACTGAAACAAACCGACCTGGAAGGAACCCGCTTTGTAGTCACTTCCCTACTCCGCACACGTAAATCGGTCGATCGACTGGTCAAACACAACCGCAATGCCATCAAGCGGTCGTCGCACTTGCACGGAACTACTTTTGATGTGTCTTATGCTACTTTCTTAGGTCAACGTCCTTTTAACGAAGGTGAATTACGCCACCTCAAAGAGGCGCTGGCCCACGCACTATTCGAACTGCGGCAAGAAGGAAAATGCTGGGTGAAGTATGAATTGTACCAGACGTGTTTTCACGTGGTTTGCAAGAAATCATAGGTAAAAGCCGCGATGCAAGTGATCTTTTAAGGCCGGCTGCAATAACTGCTTGATCGAAGAAAAAGGAATATTAAAACTTTGCAGTTCTCCATTGGTCACCAAATACAAGATCAAACCACTTGAATGCAGGTAACATTGTTTTTCATAAACGGACAATAATCGTTCGATATCTACGCAATTGACTCCTTTAAACTGGTTTTCATTCAATTTCTGATAAACGATCTCTTTGAAAGCATCCTTCGACACGGCATCTTGCTTTACGATATTTTTCAAGGTCAAGGTATCTATTTTTCCATTGCGCAGCCAATAAGTTCCCGTGCTTATCTCTTGCAGACGCATGTCCGGCTTGTTGTAGTAAGCAGTAAATACTTTGTCCTCAAAGTAAGTTGTGGTAACCTGCGAATACAAATTATCGAAATGCAAGGTGTACTTGCGTTTGTAATGGATGACTGTTGAGTTCTGTGTAAAGTACATTTTAGGACGTTCACCCGGAAATGCTACCGGAAAAAACGGTACTAGATTCAATTCCAGATAAGCACGATCCGTATTTCTATAGTATTCGCGATTCACTAAGAACTCTGCATTTATAGCCGCAAAGTAATTTGTGTTCCGCTCCAGGATCAAGGCATCCCAAACTGTGAAATTGAGCTTGGGTTCATCGGAAAGCGGATCTACTTTCGTATATCTGCATAGTTTCGTCACATCCTTTCTCGCCTTCATTTGCGCCTTCGTCATAAATGGAATTGAAAATCGCATAGAATCATCTAAGAAACCTATGGAATCGTTTCGAAACACAAAGCGACCGGTATTGTATTTATTCAAGCCTAGCGCATCGAACTCCTCTGAAAATCGCTTTTTGGCAAAATCATACACACGCCATTTTCCCTTGGCGTAAAGTAAAATACCTGATCCCAAATGAATGAAATCAAACTCAGCAGGCAACAAAATCTTGAATTGACCATCCAGTAAGCCAAACTTTCCGCCTGCTTTAAATACTTCGAATTGGGTATTCCCTTCCAGTATCGGAAAATCAAATGCAAAGTTGTGAACCAAGTTGCGCTGCGTACTGTCGTATAAATACCATGTGCTTGTTCCGTTAGGTTCGTATTTCCCTTTCCAATAATAAACACGGTCGTTGTGTTCTACGCGCATGAACTCGGATCGCTGAATCTGCATTTCTTTAGGTGCCGGAAGACTTTTCTTTGGAGGTTGAGTATAATATCCAAGCACTTTTCCGTTGCGGTTGATGATGTAATGATTCAAAATGACCAAAGAATCGGATGGAAACAGAAAATAAGTATCGTCCAGGCGCTGCTTCTTCCCTTCCGCAAAACAATACAAGATACTATCATACACAAAATATACTGCCGGAATGGTAACTCCAGGTTGATTCGGCTGTCGAACGTTCAATTTGTATTTATTTTGGTAATCCAACATGACTGAACTTCGAACATCCCGGCAATCATTCTGAATGAGTTTCAGATTTTTGTCATACAATTCGCCCAGTTCCGAACCATATGCCAGCAAAACGCTATCCGGATAAAGCACATAGTTGGTAAAGGCTATTGGCAAAAGCCGATCACCCTTTGTTGAAAGCAAGATTTTCTTCACGCGTCCGTAGGCATCCTCAGTTTTATCCAAGCACGCTAATAAATAGGTATCGTAGGTCCCGTGGCGGTAGTAACTGTTAGACTCTGCATGCAAAGGTTCCAAACAGTCATAAATTAACGGAATGGCCACACTCCCATCGGGACGAACACCCCCCATTTTGTCGTTGGTAGCATTAACAAGGATCGCTTCTGGCCTGGAACAATTTGCCGTTCGATAAATGCATCGTTGGTATTCGGGAAAGCACGAAATCTTTTTCACGGTTTCCAAGCGATCATTGAGTATGGTTAACTGTGCTGAACCGTTTTGATCCGAACCAAACTGATAACACCAAAAGTAGATTTCATCATCTTTCAAGAAAAATTCAACCAGGTCGTATTTCTTGGTAGAAACTGCTCCGGATTCCAGCATCATCACCTGCATTTCAGGTAGTTTATTTTTACGTGGGCTTATTAAATAAATAAAACCGTATTTGATTGCCAAAAAACTACACATTTGAGCACTGTCTCTTTCTGCAGAAACATGCGCATAGAAGGGAATAAACGATTCATTTTCTGCTAAATAACCCTCTTGGTCATCCAACTCCATGTACCAATCTTCTGCGGAAACTACGGTATTTGGCATTTTAAAATAAGCCTTGCCGGAACGGTAAACTTCCTGAAAACTCCGATTCAGTAGCACATGTTCGCGCTTATCCGACACGACATAATAATGTCCGTAAGGCGTCACTTGTTGATACCATGCGCTTTGTTGTCCGGTTTTCAAGTCGATTGCGGCATATAAACCAGTCTTCGCATCGAGCAAAACAACTTTTGGAATGCGATCTTCGTCACTGAAATAATTTTGGGCAAAGTGAATGCGGAATTCATGGAAGCGATCGACAGGCTTTGCAAATACTTTCGGATCACAGGTTCTAATTTCAAAAGTAGAATCTTGAGCACAGGTAAACACCGGTTCAAAAGGAAGATCCGATCTTGGAAAATGTCCTTCGATGTATAAATATTCCGGAGCAATTACTTCACCGCGATCGATGTAAAAAACTCCGGACAGTTTCTCTTGAACCACACGAAAATACGTCGTAGAAAGGTTAGTCCTTCCTTCATAGCTATATTGTTCGGTTGGGAAAGCTTCAATTTCCGTATAGATTGCCTCACTCGCTTTTTCGAATTGGCTATTCAAGAGTCCCCATTTATCGCCAACCCGGAATTTGAACCGGTTGGTGTAAGGTATTCCGAAAAGTTGCTGAAATTCGAAGGCACAAAGTTCTTTTCCGCTGATTGAAACGAGACCATATTTACCTTTTTTAATCGCAACGAATATGGTGTCTGAACCGACCAATAAGGAGTCGTATAAACAGGGGATCAATTCTTTACCAAAAGCATCTAACATCCCGCTTTTTCCGTCTTTGCGGACGATCCAATTTGTTTGTGTTTGATGATTTGAAAAAGGCCAATGGCGCTGATAAGCCAATTCAAAAACCGCAGGCCAAACAACTTCTTTTCCACGTTTAAATCCTACGGTGCAATTGCGGTAATCATGAAATGGAAGCACCTTTTCTTGCGCGCTGATCATCTGAATACAGCATAAAAGCAAACATGTTAGAAAAAGTTCCCTCATAAATAGCATGAGTTCACATAACCGTAAAAGGCCTGTTCGTTACAGAGTGATACGGTCATTGATCCGTTGCAATACTAAGTTTTTGCCTTCTTTCCTTTTACCGTAGGCAATGGCTTATTGAAATCAAAGCGACTCCGTTCGTAGGGAAATAAATTGGCCAGCTCCCCACTGTAATAGAATTCATAGGCCACGGCACCGAAGGTATATTCTACATCGCGGATCTTGTAAACAGAACCTCCTACTGCAGGATTTGGTTTCGGCTTGGATTTGTGGTAACCTAAATTGAACAGAGAAGCCAAAATTTCAGGACGATCATCAATCGGATAACCGGCGCGTTCCCATTGCATTTTGATCTGTTTCAAGTACAATGCTGCGTATAAATACGAATAGTAGTGATTATCCCATTGTACCAAGCGCTGTAAACGAACCGACATCGTGTCATTCAATTTATTCGAGTAATTGGCTGTCGAATCAAAATCAAGCAAATTGGCATACTCTTTACCTAAATAGAATTTGCTCGTTGAATCTTTCAACAACTCCTCTATACGTATAGCAGTAAATTCTTTGATCCCGGTCACGCCATACGACATATTTGTTTCTAAGGCCAATGACTTCAAGGGAGAAACCAAGTCTTTAAATCGTTCACGTCTAGAATTGAACAGACGAACTTGCTCACCAACCAAGCAGGCAACGATCAAACGTCCCTCCACCCCGGTAACCTTTGCCACGGAATCAATGATCTTCTGATCTTTCGCCAATGCCTCTTTGAAATGTTTCCATTCCTCGATATTCATCCATTCAAACACACTCAATCCGGTAGTTTTTTTATTGGAGGAAGTGAAGGTTTTCATCTTTTGCTGCGCCTGACGATATGCCTGATTAGATCGCAAACGCAGATCTACAGCATCCAGCATTTGTAAAGTCAATTTCTCATCACGCTTTTCGGCGTAAACCTGCAAGATCTGTTGAGCATTCTTCGGGTAGAAGTTATTCAACACCAGAATGCGCTCCATTACCTCATAGCGGTGCTTGGCCATGGAAACGCTGTCCACTTTGAAATTCTGGTTGTACTTATCGTGCATTTCCTGGAAATAACGGTTGTTTTGATCAATATTTCCACCATCTTTCGTCCAACCGAACTTCATGGCGAAGTATGTGAACGTGAGAAAGAAACCGTAAACGGCAAATCCGTAAAGCACAATGGTATATGGGATACGCACCCATTTACTTGCGAAAAATCGTTTCATGTAAGAAAATTCGTTCCTTAAAATTTACGCCTGCGTATACTGAAAGTCAGACAAATGGTTTCAAGAAACTTGATCTAAAGCGAAAGAGCACCAGAACGGGCGTCCTGATGCTCTCTCTAATCAACCTAACCTAACCACCTAAATCAAAACAAAGGTATAACGTTTTTGTGAGCAAACCAATTCTTTTTTTTAACAATTGTCACAAAATAAAAAAAGAGGCAAGTGCCTCTTTTCCTTAACAATAACAACTTATCAAATTTGAGATTTCAAACGCATCCAGCTTCCGCCGTTTTCAACATTTGTAAATCCCATACTCTTCAATTGCGACTTTGCACTTGCACTGCGCATACCCGATGCACAACACGTAATGATTGGTTTATCTTTTGGTAATGATTTTACTCCTGCTCCTAACTGTTGTAACGGAACATTCTTTGAGCCTTTGATGTGTCCGCCCGAAAATTCTCCCGGTGAACGCACATCTAGAATAATTGCTCCGTTGGCCATCATGGTCTTGAAATCCGGTCCTGGCCCGAAAAGTTTCTTTAAAAATGACATATTAATGCGCTAATTGATAGTTAACATCTAACCAAGAACCTCCGTTCTCGCATTCAATACCTTGTGCTTTCAAGAACATGGTTGCTTGTCCGCTGCGATTCCCGCTTGCACAACACAATAAAATAGGTTGTTTCAATGCTTTGATCTCATTCATACGATTTGGAATCTCGTTCAAAGGTATATTGATCGAATCTGCGACATGTCCGCCCATGTATTCCGCATGTGTGCGCACATCAACTACTGTATAATTCATCGTTAATTTAATTTTATGAGACAAAGGTAAGTTTGGGATAAAAGAAAAATTGTAACTCAAGTTACTAATATGGTAAAAACAACCACACGATTGATAAATTGACTACAAACACACCTTATTCTATGATAATTTTAACAAAAATGTTAATTGAGTGAGGATACTACTTTGTTTGTTTTATTCTGTGGTTTTATTTCAAACGGTTGTTTTCGGGCAAAACTGTGAGGTTTTTGCAGGAAACGACGTGGCTATTTGCGTCGGTTCGACATATACACTGAACCCTGTTGCTAACAATGCGCAGGCTCCTGTCGTTTATAACTGGAATTCTAGTCCTAATTTAAGTTGTACAAATTGCAGTAATCCCATTTTTAGCGGAACAACCACAGAAACCCTCATCGTTACGATTAACTCTGCTGACGGTTGTATAAGTTCTGATACTATCCAAATTGTAGTTCAAAACTACCCGATTGCAAGTTTTACAGTTTTAAATCCTTCCATCTGTTCCAATGTACCCGTCTTGTTTCAAAACAATTCAACAGGCAGCAATCTAAGTCATGTTTGGAATTTTGGAGAGCCTTCATCCGGTAACTTGAACCAATCTGTACTTACCAACCCAAATCATGAATACAATGCTGTAGGAAATGGAACGTCAACGTACAACGTAACACTCATCTCCTCTACCTCAGCCGGTTGTTCAGACACTGCACTGGGAACCGTTCAGATCAATCAATCACCCAATCCCGTTCTCATTGAACCAATCAGTAATTTCATCAATTGCGGGGGTGGTAACTACAGCATGACCGTCTTTGACGGTACAACGACCACTGGTAATACAAACTATTCGATTATTTGGGGAGATGGCACTCCGAATTACTCATCGAACACGTTTCCTACAAATGGTGGTGTTTCGCACTCGTACACCAGTTCGGCCGTATTTACGTTAAATTACATTGTTACCGGTTCGAATGGGTGTATTGATACGACAACCTATTCCGTGGCCAATGTGACGAATCCGTCAATCGGTACAGCAATTCCCGGGTCTACCATTGGTTGTGGACCTCTGACACTTTGTTTTCCATTATCTAATTTTCAATTAAATCACCCATCCACCATTTATATTGTAGACTACGGTGACAATTCTCCACAAGAGACCTATCCTCACCCACCGCCAAACACCATATGCCACACGTATACAACTTTTTCCTGCGGATTACCTGGTAATGGCTTCACCATGAAAATTAAGGCCGTCAATGCATGTGATTCAACAACGGCATCAATCTCTCCTATTCGTGTTTATTCGGGACCTGTAGCAGATTTCACACCGGTAAATCCTAAATATTGCGTTGGCGCAACTGTAACTTTCACGAATCTAACAACACCAGGATTCAATTCGTCATGCCAGCAGTCTACTTTGTACCAATGGAATTTTGGAAACGGTCAGACACTCACAACAACGAGTCCGAATAATCCCACTACTACTTATTCTTTACCAGGAGTTTACAATGTCACGCTAACTACTTCAAACAGTTGTGGATCAACCGTTCAGGTGAAGACAGTATGTATTGAGAGTTTGCCAATTCCAAATTTCAATTCCGACGTCACTTCGGGTTGTATTCCTTTGACCGTAAATTTTAGTGACGCTTCGGACATTACGAATTCTTGCACAGTAACAAGATCTTGGGCCGTTTTTTACAATGGCAGTCCATGTAGTCCGGCAGTAGGCGGTTATTCCTTTGTGGGCGGAACTAATTCAAGTTCTGTGAATCCTCAAATATTGTTTACACAGGCCGGTAACTACACCGTTAGGTTAACCATAACAAATAGTTGCGGCCAAGTATTCATCAACAAGCCAATTACCATTCAAAAAGCACCGCAAATTAATTTGCCTGCAATTACCGCGGTCTGTCAAGGTCAAGCAGCTAATCCAACAGCCAGTGCCCTCGACTGCCTAGAATCAATAGACACTTATTCCTGGACATTTTCCGGTGGTAGTCCGTCAAGTGCCTCCACGTTGATTCCCGGTTCTGTAACTTATTCAAATGTCGGAACATACCCTGTAACTTTCTCAGCAACGAATGCCTGTGGAACTACAACTCAAACTCAGAACATAACAGTTAAACCTTTACCTCCTGCCCTCAATCCGCAAGTCACAAGTCCGGTTTGTGTTGGGCAAACGGCCAATTTTACCAGCTTGAGTAACCCGTCCACAGCCTACACTTGGGCCGGTCCCAATGGATTTCAATCCAACAATCAGAATTTCAGCTTGCCCATTAGTTTATTAAACCAAGCAGGGACTTACACTGTTTTTGGTACATTGAACGGGTGTGTTGGTCCTGTGAGCTCTGTCACTTTATCCGTCTTACCTGTACCAGTCATAGGGGTTTCACCAACCACTGCAACGATCTGTTCAGGGGGTAGTGTTAACCTAACTGCATCGGGAGCCACATCGTATACCTGGTCTCCTGCAACGGGATTATCGGCAACCGATACATCGAGTGTAATCGCCAGTCCTACAAGTACTCAAACATATACTGTAGCAGGTTCAAATGGTACATGTAGTGGCACCGCATCTGCGCTTGTAACAGTGAATCCTTTGCCGGTTGTTAATGCAGGGGCCGACGCTATTTTATGTAATCAACCCATTGCGACCACTTTTGTCGGTTTACCGGCCGGAGGGACTTGGAGTGGACCAAATGTGACATCCGCCGGCGTCTTCACACCGAATGGTACGGGTACATTTACACTCACATACACCTTTACGAATGCGAATGGATGTACCAATTCTGACCAAAAGATAGTTACCGTCAACAATCCGATACAACCAAATGCCGGTATCGATTTTTCGGTTTGTGCAGATGCTCCAAACGTCACCTTGACTCCTTCACCATTGGGAGGAACATGGACAGGTTCGAATGTTTCTCCATCAGGAATTTTTGATCCGACCGTGGCTGGATCGTTCCCACTAGTATATTCTTATGGGCAAGGGACCTGTCTTATTCGAGATACCCTTATAGTGACCGTCAATGCCCTACCAATTGTTGATGTGGGCAGTGACATAGCCATGTGTATTGATGCCGGACAAGTTATCCTAAGTGGTTTTCCGATTGGAGGAACCTGGAGCGGAACAGCCACAACCACAAACGGGATCTTTACCCCATCAAGCTCTGGTGCAGGTGTTTTTACGCTAAGCTATACCTATACGAATAACAATGGATGTTCAGCCGTTGATAATCTCATAACAACAGTTAATCCGCTGCCAATAGTCAATGCCGGTGCGGATGTTATTCTCTGTGATCAACCTATTGCAACTACGTTCATTGGTTCACCAGCAGGAGGCGCCTGGAGTGGTCCAAATGTTACATCAGCGGGAGTATTTATTCCAAACGGAACGGGAACATTTGCACTTACTTACACCTTTACAAATTCGAATGGCTGCACCAATTCCGACCAGAAGATCGTTACTGTTAACAATCCCACACAACCCAATGCAGGTGCAGATTTTTCAGTGTGTGCGAATGCTGCCAACGTGACTTTAAGCCCCATGCCAATTGGTGGAACTTGGACTGGACCTAACGTAACCTCTTCAGGTGTTTTTGACCCAATGGTTCCGGGCAACTTTTCGCTCATTTATTCGTTCGGTCAAGGCACTTGTCTTATTAATGACACCCTAATTGTAACCGTGAATACAATTCCTGTAGTTGATGCAGGTCCTAATTTTTCTGCTTGTGTAGATAATGGTACGCTCGCTTTGGTTGGAAGTCCGCCTAGCGGGGTTTGGGGAGGAAGCGGAATAGCAACAAACGGAGTATTCAATCCCGCTGCTTCCGGAGCAGGGACGTTTACCTTGAGTTATACTTTCACCGATAACAATGGATGTTCAGTGGTTGACAATCTAATTGCAACTGTTAATCCGTTACCTGTTGTAGATGCAGGTGCTGATGTTGTTTTGTGTAACCAACCCATACCAACGACTTTCACTGGAATTCCTGCCGGTGGTTCTTGGAGTGGTGCAAATGTCACATCTACCGGCATATTTACACCAAATGGTACGGGTTCGTTTACGCTCACTTACACCTTCACGAACGCGAATGGATGTACCAATTCTGACCAAAAGATTGTAACTGTAAACAATCCCGTACAACCAAACGCTGGTGCTGACTTTTCCGTCTGTATCGATGCTCCAAATGTTACCTTAGCTCCTTCGCCAACCGGTGGTACCTGGACTGGCTCGAATGTAACATCTTCCGGAATCTTTGATCCAACAAATCAGGGGAACTTCCCGCTCGTGTATTCATTCGGACAAGGAACTTGCCTCATTCGAGACACGTTAATTGTAACTGTTAACCCGCTTCCCATTGTAGATGCAGGCTCAAACATCACTTTGTGTGTAAATAATGTAAATACAGGATTAACAGCTACCCCTGCGGGTGGAACTTGGGCAGGACCGGGCATAGTGCTGCCAACTGATTTTTCTCCAAGCATTGCAGGCGCAGGCACACACAATTTGATCTATACCTTCACTGATGCGAATGGGTGTACGTCCTCAGACAACTTAACGGCTATCGTAAACCCACTTCCTATTGTGAATGCTGGAATAGATACCACAATTTGTAATCAACCAGTTCCTGTTTTATTGTCGGGTACACCGGTTGGTGGAACTTGGTCGGGCTCTGGAGTTTTAGCAAACGGAACTTTCACTCCGAACATCACAGGAACATTTACACTCACCTACACGGTGACGAATGGTAATGGTTGTACATCATTTGATACGCGAAATATTACAGTGGTCAATCCTGTTCAAGCCAACGCCGGTCCCGATCTGAGTGCATGTATTGATGCGCCAAATGTACAACTAACCGGTACACCGGCTACAGGAACTTGGTCAGGAGTAAACACAAGTCCTTCAGGCTTATTTGACCCAACTTCGAGTGGTACCTTCCCCCTTGTATTATCGAATGGTTCAGGAAACTGCTTAACTCGTGACACCATGTTATTTACGGTGCACCCCCTTCCGGTTGTAGCTGCTGGAACAGATATCGGTTTTTGTCCGGATGATTCCCCTGTTAACTTGAGTGGTTCTCCCGCAAACGGGATCTGGTCAGGGACAGGAGTAACGAATCCAAACCTTGGAACATTTAATCCGGGGATTGCAGGAGTTGGTGTTCACATACTTGTTTACACCTTCACCAACCCGATTACAGGTTGTGTGAACCGAGATACACTTCTTGCAACAGTTCATCCTTTCCCAAATGCACAGTTCACATTTAACCCAATCGCATGTGTTGGTGTTTCAGTTAGTTTCACGAATACAACTACCCTCGGGAACACCTATACTTGGGATTTTGGAGATGGGAATACCTCATCGAGTACCTCACCGAACCATACCTATGCCAATTCTGGGTTCTTTGATATTGAGTTATTGGCCGTTTCAGCATTTGGTTGTCGTGATTCCATTACGCAACAAGTAGAAGTACGTGTACCTCCTATTGCAGATTTCACGATCATACCTGATTCTGCTTGTGGTCCACTTACTGCTAATTTTATGGATCTCTCCAGTGGCCCTTCACTCACTTATAGCTGGAATTATGGTAATGGCCAGATCAGTTCAAGCCCGGCTCCGATCACGCAAGTTTATAACGCTGGTGTTATTGCAGATACGAACTATACGGTTACATTAACACTTTCAAATACTTGTGGAACGGATTCACACGTAGAAACTGTTCAGGTCATGCCGAGTCCAACGGCAATTTTCGGAATAAACACAAATATTGGTTGCTCACCTTTGAACCTTAATTTTGCCAATAATTCCATTGGTCTGCCAGACAGTTATGTTTGGGATTTTGGTGATGGAACAACTGGGAGTCAATCCAATGCTTTTTTTCAACATGTTTACACCACGGGCAACGAGGATACCACATACCTGATTCAACTTATTGTGACTAATGAGTGTGGCACGGATACGCTCACACGCACCGTTACAGTTCTCCCAAATCAGGTGAATGCATTCTTTAACGTTGACGCTCCTTCCGGATGCGTTCCGCACACTGTCAATTTCACGCAATTCTCCCAAGGAGCTACCTTTAGCGCATGGGATTTCGGAAACGGAAATGGTTCCACATCTTACAACGCCACCCATACTTTTACTCAGCCGGGAACATACACCGTTTCTCTTTTTGCAAATGATGGTTGTGGTTTTGATACTGCAACAGCAGTAATCACTGTATTACCTTCTCCACAGGTGGATTTCAGTTTTGCACCTGATTCGGTTTGTATCAATGAAGTATTCACATTCACGAATCTAAGCACAAATGTGGCGAGCGTTACTTGGGATTTTGGAGATGGTAATTTTTCTCCATTATTTGCCCCACAACATCTTTACACAACAAGTGGAACTTATCAAGTAACCCTTTCCGCAGTAAGTCAGACAAATGGTTGCCCTGGTAGTATTACGAAACCAGTCATTGTTAGCACAAATCCAGTTGCTGCCTTTACTCCAAATCCATCATTAGGATGTGAAGATTTACTTGTACTGTTTAACAATCAAAGTACCAGTACCAACTTTGTATCATGGGATTTCGGGGATGGCAATTTTTCCACCTCCGTTTCTCCATCGCATACCTATGTAAATCCGGGGATATATACTGTAAAACTTTATGTAGAAAACACAAACGGTTGTTCAGATAGTATTGAACAAGTGATCACTGTTTATCCTAAACCAACAGCCAGTTTCACCTTTGATGTCAATGATCCATGTATTCAACCAAGTTTAGTAACATTCACGAATTCCAGTACGGGAGCGATGAATTATGACTGGGATTTTGGAAATGGCACCAATTCCTCTTTGACCAATCCTAGTATCTCCTTCACAACTCCGGGAACTTATGCTGTATCCCTAATAGCATCTAGTGTACATGGCTGTAAGGACACGTTGATAGAAACTATCACGATCTATCAGCAGGCAATTGCCAATTTTGTATTACCTGATGACTCATTATGCACCGGTGAATCTGTGTCGTTTATTTCAAGTTCTCAATTCGCAAACTCGGTTTTGTGGGATTTCGGAAATGGATTTACCAGTACTTCATCTACTGCCACCTATGAGTTTCCTAGTTCAGGGACCTATAATGTTTCCTTGATCGCCTATGGAGACGGAGGGTGTAACGATACCTTAACAGTTACAACACCTATTGTCATTGTTCCAAGTCCGATAGCCGACTTCAGTTATGTAAATGAACAAGCTCCTGATCCACTAAGTGGAACGGTGAATTTCACCAATGAAAGTAGCGGACAAATCTGGAATTTCTGGGAATTTGGGAATGGTGATACATCTTCGTTACAAGATCCCTTATATCGTTACAACAGCTACGGAGATTTCTTAACCACATTGATCGTTGGTAACGAGTATGGCTGTACGGATACGGCTCAGCAACTGGTTTCAGTGGATTTCTTCTATGGCCTGTACATACCAAATGCGATCTCTCCGGGTCATGGTGACTTTGAGGTAGCCAATTTAATCCCGAAAGGTGTTGGCTTGAAAACCTTTGAATTATTGATATACGACGATTGGGGGAACTTAATTTGGTCAACCACGGCGCTAGATGCTGACGGAAGACCGACAGAACATTGGGACGGCACCTATCAGGGAGAACCAGTTCAACAGGACGCTTACGTTTGGAAGTGTACTGCCACATTCATGAATGAAGTGGTTTGGGAAGGCAAAGAATATAAACGTGGTGTGTTAAAACGCTCGGGAACAATAACCGTAATTCGATAAGATCATGAAACGAAATCAATTATTGAGTATCATCTTTTGTGGGTTATCGGTTGTAACCTTCTCACAAGATCCGAACTATTCTCAGTTCTACAACAATCCGATCTATTATAACCCATCAATGACAGGGCTAAATAACGGTATGAGCTTTCGTTTGAATGCTCGAAATCTTTGGGGACCTATTCCCGGAAGATTCAATACCATTTCTGCTGCTTGGGATGCACAAACTGTCTATAAAATGGGATTAGGTGCGTTTGTTTACTCCGACGTTGGAGGCGAAGCACTTTTGCGCACAAATGGCGGCTATTTAACCTATTCTTATCGTCCGATTGATACAAAAAACTTTGTCTTACAAGCAGGAGTGGCCGCAGGCTTTATCAATAAATCGATCGATTGGAGCAATTTAACATTTTCTGACCAATTGGATGAAACTATGGGAGAAGTGCGACCTTCAGCTTTCGCTCAGCCCAACTACAATACGGTTCAATATGCCGATTTTAGTAGTGGATTCGTCATGCGCTTTAACGGATCTCCCAGAATAAGCAGGAGTTCATTTAAACGATTCATGGTCACACTCGGAGGATCGGTGCATCACCTTTCGCAACCGAATGATGCATTTTTAGCTGATGCAGAACAGCTGCCGTTCAAATTTGTAGGTCATTTGCACACCTCATTTTTGTTCAATGAGTTGATCCTGCAGCCCGGAGCCATTTTCGAGCAACAAAATGAATTCAAAACCTTCTCTGTGGGTATAAACTTGATCAATCGTCCGTTTACATTTGGAATTTGGTTACGCAACCGCACTGCAGCCTTCAGCGCGAAACAATATGATTCTTTCATCGCTACCATGGGATTGAACTTACCTGACAAACGGCTTTTTTCATGGCGCGTAATGTATAGTTTCGACTTTACGGTTTCACGTTTGAAAACAAGTTCTTACGGATCACATGAAATAGCATTGATCTTTGATCTGGAGGATAAGATCTTGTTTAAGGGAAGACAAAGTAGCAAGAATGCGCGCAGACGATTCCAATGTCCGAAGGATTTTAGTGGATATCAATAATTTCCGAGGACTAGGATCAATTTCGATTTGATGCAATTTTTCGGAATCCCAACATCAAAACAGCACCCAAAATGGCGCCCACAAGTATGTGGAACCAGGTATTTTCCCACCAGTTTTTTTCAATCGTAAATGATTGGGCATTCATTGCTGTCTGCATGCCGCTGTAAGGATCAAACAAGCGCACTTCAACAACGTAGGTCCCGGCATCTAAGTGCGGGAAACTGATCTTTTCAGTTTGAGTAGAAATCGTATTCCAATAACCACTCTCCCCTTTTTTATACAAGCGATATTGCAGCACAAAACGGTGTACATTATTCAAGTCTACAACCTCTACTGGCACAACAATCAAACGCTCTCCTGCTTCAAAAACAACCTCTCCGGTACTGGATTCTTTTGGTTTAGTACCAATCAGTTTCCCCATTACCAAATGTACATCACTTACCACAGGTTTACCCCATACATATTTCAATAGTCCGATTGGTGTTACTAAAAAAATCTGATTTTGATGAACAGTAAAATCGAGAATTGGCAGACCGTCAAAGCCCATTACAGATGCTAGTGAATGGATCGGTTCATTGATTCCTTTCGTGCGGTAAACTCCTTTATCGGTAAGGTAATACAACCAATCTCCAACGGCCAATAATTTCTTACAAATAACGGCATTGCCTTTGCCTCCCAAATGACGTGAACGCAGCACCCTACCATTTTTGATCTCATGCAACATGTTATCACTTGTCAGAACAAACCAACTACTCTCCAGAAAAGTAATTTGAATGGCATTCAACTTTTTCTTGTAGTGGGTTATTTCCAATTTTTTCAACGAATCATTGAACCAATACAATCCGGCATCGGTAGCCACTAGAAATTCGTCACGCTTCTTGTTTGTTGCAGCTTGTAAAATAGAAACATTTGAAAGCAGGGTGCGTACTTTCTCTCGCTTCTTCGGTTTCATCCAACGTTCAAGTGACATCGACGGCCACCATTGTATTCCAGCTCCGGTAGCCTGAATCCAAGAACCATTTTTTAATTGAAATACGTGCTTTAAGTTTTCAGTTACATATATATGGTCGTCATCAAAAGTATGTACACCATGTTCTGTAAAGTAATAACCTCCCTGAGCATCTACATGCAGCCAATTTCCTTCGTTACTGGCTAATTGTCCTTTAGACTGAACTGCACCATGCTGGATCGAATAGATCTTACCATACAGATCAGTAAAATAAATTGCTTCTCCACCACTGATCGATGCAACAGGCTGGTTGAACAACAACTGGTGCTTACCGGCTGGAATTAAAAGCAACCCTTTTGAAGAAGTTGCTAACCAAGTGTTGCCAACCTCATCCAAATAAACGTCATTGACCTTGGTACTGAAATTCCAAAATTCAGCTTTCGGTGCCTTTGGATAACGATACACATATACCCCACTTGAGCTGGTAACATACAACTTACCATCCAATAACTCTCCCTTTCCAATGTAACCTGATTCCTTGGAACTTAAAGAACCAAGAATACGAAAATCACTACCGTTGAATCGATAAACCGTCTCGTATTTCATCTGTTCAGGAAGGATGAACAATTCCTTGTCAAAACCGATCAATTGTCTGCCCTTGTTGTTTGGCAGCGACCATGCTGATTCGTTCTGTATATCTACGATCTCTCCTGTATTCAAAAGTGCATATGCAACGCCCTTGTAAGTTGTAACGGCATTGGCTTTTACTTGCTTATCCGTGAAAGGAATTTCGCGATTCACTTGGATCTTGTTGTTTTCCAGATCAATTTCAAAGATCTCTGTTTTGGAATTTGCCAACATATGGTCATCATACAATTCGATGTGCTGCAAGGACGCTTTTAATCCGGCGATTTGAAGCAATTGCCAACTTTCCCCAGTGTAGGTCAATAATTTCCCCGTTTTCGTTAATCCGATCAAACGCTCGTGATAGAGCACAAACTCGATGATTGGATCTCCTTTTACACCTGCAACAGGAATTTCTGAACTCTTATACCCATTGAAACGGAAAACTCCTTGGCTGGTACTAATGATCATCCTACCATTTGCATCCTGCGATATTGCAAAGATCTCCTGGTCATTCGGAAAAGCATCAACCGACAAGTAAAATGGCGTCTGACCCATTGACCATGAAGTAATGAGCAACAGGCAAAAAAACAGACATGAGCGAATTATATGTGACTTTCGAACCATTTCCACAAGCTTTCATTCGGAACAGGAGCTTCCACAGAAACCAATTCTTTCGTTGTTGGGTGTTCAAATTCCAATTTTCTCGCATGCAAAGAGATCGATCCATCCTGGTTTGGTCTTTTGGCACCATATTTCAAATCTCCTTTGATAATGCAGCCCATATGTGCCAATTGCGCTCGAATCTGATGATGTCTTCCTGTTTCCAATTGTACTTCCAACAAGGTATATCGGTCTGAACGCTTGATCTCTTTGTATGACAAGCGTGCCTCCTTCGTGTCTTTCTTTGGAACGTCAGAAACGTAGGTTTTATTTTGTTTTTCGTTACGAGTAAGATAATGAACCAGATTTCCACTTTCCTCTTTCGGTGCTTGCTCTACAATGGCCCAATAGATCTTCTTTGGATGTTTTTCAGCAAATTGTTTGTTCATGCGCTCCAATGCCTTACTAGTTCTGGCAAAAGAGATCACTCCACTTACCGGTCGGTCCAATCGATGGATCAACCCACAAAAAACATTTCCTGGCTTATTGAATTTTACACGAATGTATTCACGCACCTGTTCTACCAACGGAACATCTCCTGATTTATCTCCCTGCACATTGATACCGGCAGGCTTGTTGATCAAAACAAGATGATTGTCCTCGTACAGGATCCAGTCTGGTGAAAAAGCGGTCATCGGATTAGTATTGTTCTTGCTCGTTCGGGAAATCGCCGCTCTTTACATCTTTGATGTACTGCCCAAATGCACCCATCATTTGCTCGTACAAATTGGCATATTTACGCAAGAAACGTGGACTGAACTCATTGTTGATCCCTAACATGTCATGGACTACCAAAACTTGTCCATCAACGCCATTTCCTGCTCCTATTCCAATGATCGGAATGGATACATTCTTGGCAACTTCAGCAGCTAATTTTGCCGGAATCTTCTCTAAAACGATCGCAAAACATCCAGCTTCTTCCAACAACTTAGCATCTTCGATCAAACGCTGAGCCTCCGTATCTTCTTTTGCGCGAACCACATAGGTTCCAAATTTGTAGATACTTTGCGGTGTCAATCCCAAGTGCCCCATTACCGGAATTCCAGCTGTAAGAATACGTTTGATGGATTCAATGATCTCCTGACCTCCCTCCAATTTCACGGCGTGTCCTCCTGATTCTTTCATGATACGGATCGCATTCGATAAGGCTTCTTTGGAATTCCCTTGATACGAACCAAACGGCATATCGACAACTACCAAAGCTCTTTCAACAGCACGAACTACCGATGAAGCATGGTAGATCATTTGGTCAAGTGTGATCGGCAAAGTCGTCTCGTGTCCAGCCATTACGTTGGATGCAGAATCACCCACTAGGATCACATCAATCCCTGCAGAATCAATGATGCGCGCCATGGAAAAGTCATAGCCTGTAAGCATGGAGATCTTTTCTCCACGATTTTTCATTTCCTGCAATACGTGTGTGGTAACACGCTTCACGTTCTTATGAACTGACATACCTTCAATCTTGCGGTCTCAGCGACCAGTTTCGTGCAAAAGTAGTGCTTTCTGTTTGATTAGTTGATATTGCTCGCATGCGGTTCTAGGAGAACCACACATCATCAATGATCGATTTACCGGCAGTTTGATTCACCCGTTCAATGATCACCTGTTTTCCATGTTGCAATTCATCGCGCATCACAGAAGAATTCAGAGAAATATAAAGTACGCGATTATTGATCTTTAAAGAAGTGGTACGAAACGCAACGGCTTTTCCCATCATTTCTTCCCATTTGCTCAAGACTTCCATTTCCAGCAATTTTCCATCTAGCTGATAGGCCCGCATGAGTTTATCCACCAGATCTTTCATCGGTGCTGCTTCGCCTTGGCGTTTATGTTCGTTCCAATCGTTACTCATGGGTCTGCTCGTCAAATAACACCAAATTCGGTTCTACTCCAATGGCTTGAAAAATACCGCTCACTCGAATCTCATCTGTGTCAGTTACCAAAACCTGCCCAAAGGTGTTCTGAGAAACTAGAGACATCAATTGCGCCACACGGTAATTGTCTAATTTATCAAAAATATCGTCTAAAAGCAAGATCGGAGTCACTCCCAAACGTTCTTTCAACCAATCGAATTGCGCCAATCGCAATGCGATCAAAAAGCTTTTTTGCTGACCTTGAGAACCAAATTTCTTGATCGGTTGTCCATTGATCAGAAACAGGACATCATCCTTGTGGGGTCCAACTGTGGTATATTGAACACGTGAATCTCTAGGAAACGCCTGTTGTAGCAAATCCAAGAGGTCTGCATCGTGTAAAGCAGATTCGTAGGACAATTCCACTTGCTCTCGCTGCTCCGAGATCCATTGATAATAGTGCTGAAACAATGGAACAAAGGCCGCGATAAAGCTCACCCGTTTTTCATGGATCGCTTTTCCGTAACGAGTCAACTGTTCATCCCAGATCTCAAGCGGTTCTCGCTGAAAGATCCCGATTTCATATTGATGTTTCAACAAGGCATTGCGCTGTTCCAAAATTTTGTTGTAGCGCTGAAGATCATCTAAAAACGCTCGGTCGAATTGGGCTATGATCCCATCCATCCATTTGCGGCGAACTTCCGAACCATCAGAGATCAGATCAGCGTCGTACGGCGAGATCATCACCACTGGAAATTGACCGATATGATCTGCCAAGCGTTCGTATTCTTTTTTGTTCTTTTTAAAGACCTTCTTCGAACCGATTTTTACTCCGCAATAAATGTTGTATGGAAGTTCATCCTTCACAAAGTCTCCTTGGATCACAAAGAATTGCTCATTGAATCGCACATTTTGACGATCGATCGGGTTCAAATAAGAACGGCACATGCTCAAATAATGAACTGCATCCAATACATTCGTCTTCCCGGCTCCATTGCGACCAACAATGCAATTCACCCCATCTTTAAAATGGAATTCAGCGTCCGCATGATTGCGAAAATTGACCAAATTCAAGGATTGAATGAACATAAAACAAAGGTACACTTCCGCACGCAATAAGCATCACAGAAATTTAAGAATCATCCATCTTTGGCCGAATAATTGTAAATTCGTTCTCTAAAATTGCAAGCCATGAAACCAATTCTTTTCATCTGTTTTTTGATCGCTACCGTTTTCACTTCCTGCCGTGTGCAAGAAGAGGTCATTCAAAAAGAAGAAATCCTGTTGATCAAACATGGATATACCTTTGGTCGTTGTGTGGGATATTGCAATAAAGAAACTACTTACAGTCAGTCTCAAGTGCGTCACGTACAATACAACCGGGATACCTTGAACAATCCACCCAAAATTTCTGAAAAGAAGTTTTTAGCAGAGGACTTTAAGGCACTTTGTACGTCTGTTGACCTGAATGCTTTCTTGCAGTTGGAAGAACGCATCGGCTGTCCGGATTGTGCAGACCAGGGAGCAGAATATGTGGAGATCGTCACATCCAAACAAACCAAGCGCGTTACTTTCGAACCAGGGAAGCCTGTTCCGGTTTTGGACTCATTATTGGTGAAGTTGCGTGCAGGAACCATGCAGATGGAACGCAGTAAAATGACGGTTGACAGATAATCTCATCAGTTCATTGAACCTTTTTCAAAAAGGTTTGTACGGGGTTGGAAATTTGCCCTATGAAAGTTCTTATTTCCTTTTTTAGTGTCCTTTTCGCTGTAGCGAGTTTCGGACAAATGACTCCGGCCAAAAGTTCTAAAAAGATCCAGATCGCCATTTTATTTGATACGTCGAATAGTATGGATGGATTGATCGAACAAGCCAAAGCAACGATCTGGCAAATTGTAAATGCCGCGTCAAAACTAACAATCGACAACGAGGTTCCCACTTTGGAAATTGCGCTTTACGATTATGGGAATTCTGGAATTACAGACCGACCGAACTACATCCGCAAACAATGTGACTTGATTTCCGATTTGGATTCTATTTCAGGTTTACTTTTCGGGCTTCGTACAAACGGCGGAAGCGAATACTGCGCTGCCGTGATCGAATCAGCTGTAGCGGAGTTAAAATGGAGTACGGATCCACAAGACATGCGCTTGATCTATATCTCCGGAAATGAAATGTTCAACCAAGGACCCGTAAATTACCTTACCACTTTGCCAACTGCGGCGAACAAAGGATTCTTCATTAACACGATCTATTGTGGGCCTTACGACCATGGTGTAACAGAACTTTGGTTCGATGCAGCTCAAAAAGCTCAAGGGAACTACTTCAATATCGATGCCTCAAAAGCTGTAGCACACATCAACACCCCTTACGACAAAGAAATTCAACAGTACAATGACTCTTTGAATTCAACTTACATGGGTTATGGTTCCAGCGGTTACTACCGTGCAGAAAAACAAAAAGCCGAAGATAAAAATGCCTATGGTAAAGGTGAAGCTGTGGCAAGTGAGCGCGCAATGGCCAAATCAAAGGCTGCTTACAAGAATTCTGATTGGGATGTCGTTGATGCCGTGGAAGAGAAAAAATTAAATCTGGACTCCTTAAAAAAGGACGAATTACCACTTGAATTGCGCGACAAATCCAAGGAGGAACAAGAAAAGATCATTCAGGAAAAAGCAGAAAAGCGCAAGAGTTATCAGGAAAAGATAAATACTTTGGCAAAGGATCGCGAAACCTACATTACGGAGGAACGCAAAAAGCAAGCAGATGCCAATAAAGAACAAAATTTGGGTTCTACCATTATTCAATCGATGAATAAAAGTGCTGAGACCAAAGGATACAAAGTAGCAGAATAATTGATCCGAAACTACGAATGAGCGCACTGTTGTATAAACGGTGCGCTTTTTGCTGCAAAAAAAATCCGACTTGGTGATTTTGCCATGTGGCCATGTGGCAAAAAGGCAAAATCACTTCGAAAATACGAGACTTATGAAACATCGCTTAACCTTACTCTTACTCGTCCTCTGTAGTCAAACTTTAACAGTTCTTGCGCAAGATTCAACAACCATCAAAGTATTATTCCTATACGGATCTAAACCCAAAAAGGAGTTTAAAGACGTGGAGTACGAATGGTTCGGAGGAATACTTGGTGGACACGTAGGGATACAACTCGATTCCAATACGGTGATAGATTTCGTGCCATCCGGACCCTTTCATAAGATCGCGCATAAAACGGATTTTAGCAGCGATTTTGTGACCCATGATCCGGATAATTTCTTTGCGCTCTTCGGTTCACCAACCGATAGTGTCAAACAGTTGATCGTAACCATCCCAATATCAGGTCAACAGAAAGCCAAATTGGATAGTTTAGCTGCAAATTACCTGGAAAATACGCCTTATGATTATGCCTTCCTGGGAATGCGTTGTGGAGCCGCTGCATACGACATTTTAAGCCAAATCGGAATTGTGAAAGATTACGGCTATCACCGCACCTATCTCAAGATCTTTTATCCCAAGAAATTGCGTAAACGACTCATCAAAAAAGCCGCAAAGCACCAGTGGCACCTGTACAGTCAGGAAGGTGGCAAACGTCGGAAATGGGAACGAGATTGAGATTCATTGGCAATCATTCGTTACATTTAGAAAACAATTTATGCCCAATAGAATGATTGCTGTAACCTTCAACGCCTCGATAGAAAAACTCGATTACCTGAACTATTGGTTTGTTAGGTTAACAGAAGATGTGCTGGCCCAATTGCCGGGTAGAACGGAAAAAGTTGATTTCAACCAGCGTCTGATCATTCGCTTGGACGACACCATTGAATGGCAGGCTGGCGTTTTGGCCCTAGGCGGAGGCGAAGGATTGATCACTGTTCAGCAAAAAAGATTGAAGTCCTTAGATAAAACCCTTGGCGATACTGTTGCGGTTTCATTGCGCAAAGACGATTCTGAGTTCGGAACATCGATACCTGAAGAGATCCTGGAATATTGGGCGCAAGTTCCGGAATCTAAAATTCGCTTTGATCAACAAACTCCTGCCATGCAACGGTACATCCTCAATTACGTGCAGGCCGTTAAATCTCCTATCAAAAAAGCAGAACGCACCCATCTCCTTCTCCACAATTTATGTCGTTCTAAAGAACAACACCCCCACTTTCGCTTCCTGTTAGGAAAGGAAGATTGAACCATTTTCTGGATCAAAATCGCACTTTGATTTGGGGATAATTTCGCTACTTTTGTCGCAAAACATTGAACTATGCGCGTCTATTTGGATAATGCTGCAACGACTCCTTTAGCACCTGAAGTGGCAGAAGTAATGATTCCACTTTTACAACATGAATTTGGAAATCCTTCTTCTACCCATTTTTTTGGTCGCCAAACGAAAGCATTGATCGAAACTTCCCGACGTAGCATCGCGAAATGGTTGAATTGTTCTCCTTCTGAGATCATTTTCACTTCAGGAGGAACAGAAGCAGACAACATAGCCTTGACCACTGCAGTTGAAAATCTAGGTGTAAAGCGCATCATTTCAACAACGATTGAACATCACGCAGTTGGACACACGGTAGAATTCTTAGAAGCCACTCAGGGAATTGAAGCCGTTTGGTTGCCTGTAGATGCTCAGGGCCACATCAACTTGCAGGAATTGGAGAATTACTTGAAAGATGGTAAATCAACGATTGTTTCATTGATGCACGCCAACAATGAGATCGGTACTTTGCTACCCTTAAAACAAGTTAGTCAACTTTGCCGCAAATACAACGCCTATTTCCATTCCGATACGGTTCAAACCATGGGGCATTACCGTTTTGATCTACAAGATCTGGATATCGACTTCATTACTTGTGCTGCGCACAAATTTCACGGACCGAAAGGGATTGGATTCTTATATGCAAATAAACGCATCAAAGTAGCTTCATTGATCCATGGAGGTTCTCAGGAGCGTGGATTGCGTGGAGGAACAGAAAACGTTTACGGTATCGTTGGTTTGGCTAAAGCATTAGATTTGGCGAATGATCACGTAGAAGAACATCAAACACACGTTCAAGGATTGAAATCTTACATGATCGAACGATTGATGACGCTTTTCCCGGATGTTACATTCCATGGCGACACAAGACCTGAAAGCAGTTTGTACACCGTTTTGAACGTTTGTTTACCTGCAACTGAAAAAGCGGGCATGTTGTTGTTCACCTTGGATCTGAAAGGAGTGGCTTGCTCCGGAGGTTCAGCATGCACATCAGGAGCAACAAAAGGATCACACGTATTGGAAGGAATCCACGCTGATATGTCTAGACCGAATGTGCGCTTCTCGTTTTCGCGCTACACAACGAAAGCTGAGATCGATTTCGCGTTGGAGCAATTGGAAACGATCTACGAAAAGGCGCTTGTTTGATCAAACCTTTTTAATTCTTCGGTATCTTAGAGGTGTAATTTTCCAAAAATGAAACACCTTATCCTCATTTTGTGTCTGACTTTTGGCGTTCAGCAAGCGATGAGTCAAACCTATTTCCCTCCCTTAGTTGGCACTCAGTGGGACACCATGTCACCACAATCTTTAGGCTGGTGTGAAGATTCCATCACGCAATTATACGACTGGTTAGAAACATCAAATTCAAAGGCATTCATTGTACTCAAAAACGGGAAGATCGTGCTGGAAAAATATTTCGGCACCTTCACTGTAGATAGTTTCCACGTTTGGAATTCTGCTGGTAAAACACTCACCGCCTACGCAGTTGGAATCGCTCAACACGAGGGTTTTTTGGATATCAACGAGCCAACGAGCAACTATTTGGGAACCGCTTGGACTTCATGTACTCCAACACAAGAACTTGCAATCACCATTCGCAATCAATTGACAATGACATCTGGACTGGATGATGTCACCGATTTTTATTGCACGGATCCGGCTTGTTTAACGTATATCGCCGATGCCGGAACGCGTTGGGCTTACCACAATGGACCTTACACCCTACTCGATTCTGTAATCGAATCAGCGACAGGAACCAATTTAAATACCTGGGTGTATCAAAAAATCGGATCTAAAATTGGAATGACCGGGTTATTCGTGCAAAGTGGTTACAACAATGTGTTTGTTTCAAAACCGAGAGCCATGGCGCGCTTTGGATTACTATTGTCTCAGAATGGCTTTTGGAATGGAACTGAAGTATTGAACGACCCTACCTACTTAAATGAAATGCGGACTCCATCTCAGAATCTGAACAATGCTTATGGATATCTAACCTGGTTGAATGGACAATCATCTTTTATGTTGCCGCAATCTCAATTCGTTTTTAATGGTTCAATCTGCCCAAATGCCCCGGTTGACATGTATGCAGCCTTGGGAAAAAACGGACAAATCATCAATGTCGTTCCATCTTCAGACATCGTTTTGATCCGCATGGGAGAAGACATGGGAAATAGCTTAGTTGGTTCTCAGTACAATGATACTTTATGGCAATACATAAACCGATTGTCTTGTAATTTGAGTTTAAATGAGAATTTGGAGGAGCTGGGGATCTATCCCAATCCAGCTGCATCATACATTCAATTCGCAGGTTTGAAAGCGGAGGATCATGTTCTAATTACAGATCTAAACGGCAAAGAACTGACCTTCAACACTTCTGGAAATCGCATTGATTGTTCTTACTGGGCACCCGGTATTTATTTAGTACATATTAACAGAAATGGAACTTCAGTTACCAAGAGGATCGCGATAAATTGAGTAAATTCGCTGTGCTAGCATAAGAAAATGTCCGCGGTGCACAGACACATATTGATCATGAGTTCCTGGTTTCCAAACAGATTGGATCCACACGTAGGAAATTTTATTCAGCGATATGCTGCTTTGCTGGCTCGTAATTACGAAGTTTCTGTCATTCACACCATAGGAGACCGTTCCTGTAAACGCATTGAAGTAGATGAACAAATGATCGATGGCGTGCGCACAGTTGTCGCCTATCATCCTGTTCATAAGACGAATCGTTTGTGGCATTGGTGGTCACAACGTCAAGCTTTACGCGCAGCAATGAAACGTGTAGAGGACGTCGACCTGTTGTTTGCGCATGTATTGTTGCCGCGTGGTTTGCAATTCATTAAAGCCAAGCACTACTACAACTGTCCGCTTCTGGTTTTGGAGCATGCTTCGTATTACCGACCGGAAATGCGCAAGAAGATCTCGCAAGTTCAGCGAACCATCATGAAGCGAACCAGTTTGTATATCAAACAGCTTCTGGCAGTTTCGGATGTATTGCGCAAGGACATGAAACCCTTGTTTCCTACAACACAGATCGAACTGCTACCAAATTTCGTTCAGTTAGACCTTTTTCCTTTGAATCCGGTAACGAAAGAGAAACGACGCAATTTTGTTTGCATTTCTACCTTGGACCCATTGACCAAGAATCCGGAAATGTTGTTCAAAGGATTTCAATATGCTGTTCAGAATGAACTCAAGTCTTCCGAAACTTGTGATCTGAGTTTAACGATCATCAGCGACCAGAACACCGACAAATGGCAAACCTGGGTTCGGGATCAGGATTTAGAAGCTTACATTCGTTTCGAAGGGCCTTACGATTGGAAAGAGATCGGAGCACGCATGCAGGATTTTGACGCCTTAATCCTCACTTCTGATTACGAAACATTTAATATTGGTTTAGCCGAAGCTTGGTTAACAGGAATGCCGGTAATTGCCACTTCTGTGGGGATAGCACATGAACTTCCGGCATTTTTGGGCAGACAAGTTTCTAAGAAAAACGATAAAGAATTGGGCCAGATCATCCTAGAATTTGCACAAGGAAATTGTATTTTTGATCCGGAACAGATCCGACAACATGCTTTGCAGTATGGAGACGAGCACGTATTGCAACAGCTAATTTCATTATTTGAACGCTATTTTGATTATCATGACTAAAAATGATGTTTATAAGCAGGTGATGCTTCACCTGGAAGAAAAATTGACTCGTCTGGATGCGGATATCACCTCTCTGGAAAATGACATTGCTGTTGACGAAAAAAGTACAGCTGGTGACAAGTTTGAAACGGCTCGTGAAATGGCCCAACAAGAGATTGACCTGCTTCAAACACAAGTACAAGAAGTGCGCAGATTGCACGCGATTGCCAATCAGTTCTCTGAAATGAAAGTTTCTTCTGTGGTAGAATCTGGGTCTGTGGTAACGGTAGCAGACATGCACTTGTTGGTTGGTCTTCCGGTAGGTCCGGTAACCCTTAACGGAGTTCATTACACAGGTATTGGAGCAAACACACCGGTTGCGCAACAATTGTTGGGTAAATCAGCTGGAACAGCGATCGAATTGAACGATAAAGCTGTTGCGATCGCATCCGTACTGTAACATTCTGCTTCTTTCGAATTTAACGGATATGCGAATCATTCTTGTATCCTTTACTTTATTTATTGTTTCCTGGTTGATCTCCTGGAAGCGGCCTGACAAATTATGGCCAAACACGAAATCCGTTCCGGGGATTGTCTGGATCGATACCGATTGGGGTATAGACCAAACAGACGTAAGCAATTTCCATTGGTTGGAATATATGTACTGGACAAGACGCGTGTATGGAAGCAATTCGGAGGAATATAAATCCATTCTGCCTGACACGTCCTTATGGTTGGCTTTAGATGGTCGTTATCATGATTTCGAATCAGATTATCTACGTTCACCAAAATACAGGGATTTTCCTATTTTGGGATTAACCTATGAACAAATGGTAGGATATTGCACCTGGCGATCAGATCGTGTCTTTGAGTATTTCCTGTATAAAAACGATCAATTAGAATGGCGCATCACCGAGCATCCGGATGATATCATAAGTATCGAGCGCTTTTTACGTGGTGAATTAATTGAAATTCGCAAACCTGAAATCATCAAAAGATTACCGCATTACACTCTTCCAAACAAACGCGAGTGGACAGCTGCCGTTCAATACAATGACCTTCAGATTCAAAAGCTAAGTCAAAAGAACAAAGAACGCTTAAATCAAGCCAGTCGTTCACCCTACGATTTTCCGTTCCCGGCTAACGTGCATCCTTCTCTAAAAGGAAACACGAGCAAAGTTCTCCTATTGTTACAGAGCAATGTAAAGAAACAATTAGACGAGGTAACTTGGACTACTGGAGATGCTTGGATGCAAAGTCGTCAACTTGCTCCAGATGACACCTTTAAAAATCAGGTCGATTCTACCAGTTTGAGCGTAGGATTTCGCTGTGTCTTTCACTGGAAAGCCCGTGAATACTGAATCCTTTTAGTTGGTGTTAAGCCAATGTTAAGTTGCTTCATCTTATTTTAAAACAACACTCATAAAGTCATAATACAACTGTTCTTTTTCAGTAACCTATCCGCGGTTACTTTGCAGCAAATTAATGTATGCTATGAAAAATTTACTAACAGTTGTTTGCCTCGTTTTTGCCGGAGTTTTATTCGCTCAGGACAAGGGAAATGCGGTGATCAAAGGAAAAATTTATGAGGAGAGCACTGGTGAAGCATTGCTTTCAGCTCAGGTGGAATTGATTCCTACCGAAAAGAAAACATTGACGGATTTTGATGGGAATTACGAATTCACAGGATTGAATGCAGGAACATATTCCTTGAAGATCTTTTCTGCTGAATTCCCACAACGCATTTTGGAAGGGATCGAATTGAAAGCTGGACAAGTGCTTGAGATCAATTACGGAATGGCACAAGATGATTCGATCGGTGAAGTGATCGTTTACGCCAAGCGTAATGAAGCTACAGACATTGGTCTTACGCTAAAGCAAAAAGAAGCCAATGCGATGATGGATGTGGTTTCTGCAACTGCTATTGCACGCACTCCCGCAAAAACTACGAGCGATGTCATCAAGCTTTCAAGCGGTGCTTCCATTCAAGAGAACAAATTTGCGATCATTCGTGGTCTAAACGACCGTTACAACGCAGCTTTCTTAAATGATGCTCCCCTACCAAGTTCAGAATCTGACAGAAAAGCATTTTCGTTTGACATCTTTCCTTCCAACATGTTGGATAATTTGATCATTTCGAAAACAGCAACTCCGGATATGCCCGCCGAATTTGCCGGTGGTATCATTCAGATCAATACAAAGAGTATTCCTGACAAAAACTTTTTTTCCTTTACTGCAGGCGGTGGTTACAACACAATGACAACTTTTAAAACACAACAAAGTTATCAGGGAAGTAAAACAGACTGGTTAGGAATCGACAATGGTTCTCGCAGTATGTCAAATGAGATTCCGGAATATGGTTCTTACCCGTTGTTGATTTCAGATCAGGCATCATTAGCACAAAGATTTTCCACAAATTGGGCACTGGTTGACAAAAAATTCTCTCCCAACTATAGCTTACAAGCATCTGGAGGTTTCCGTACGAAATTGAAAGAAATGGATTTCGGAGCAATCGGAGCATTGACATACAGCAGATCATTTAACTACACAGAAACGACTCGTCGTGGTTATACAAACAGTTCTGATCCAAATGCTCCACAGGCATCTCAATTAGATTACGAATATTTGGACAAGAACAATGTAGAACAAGTTTTGGCAGGTGCCATGGCAAACTTCTCATTGCGTATCAACAAGAATAATACTTTATCATTCAAAAACATTTACAGCATCAACTCCGATAATAAATTGATCAACCGTACCGGAGAGATCAACCCATTGGAAGCGAATCCAAGTTTATTGCGTTCGAATGCACGTTGGT
>VFQT010000551.1_pt1 | contig 53505 bp, 41 predicted proteins | sample 3512381 | NCBI WGS metagenome assembly VFQT01 (sample SAMN10412376, study PRJNA504923) | tailings metagenome | isolation source: Relicate 2 Philex TSF3 active mining site | place: Philippines: Tuba, Benguet | collected 2017-08-29
CCGGAGATTGATCCGTTTACGCCGGCGCGTATTGCTGTGGTTAAGGGGCCTGCATCGGTGATGTACGGACCCAATGCCATGGGCGGTGTGATTGATGTCTTGCCGCGACCGCTTCCGTACGATAGTGCGATGCATGGTGAAGTGTCCGCGAATCTCTTTTCGAACTCGGGGCAAGGGGCACTCGGCGGATTCCTCGAAGATCGCGTTGATGGTGCGCTTGGCCTTGCCTTCCGAGTACAGGGGGCTCTGCGTCGCGCAGGGGATGCCCGCACGCCAACGTACGTTCTCGGCAATACGGGATTTGCCGAATCAAGTATTGGCAGCACGATCGGCGTTGGCGATGACGACCTCGGGCTCACCGTGATGGGGTCACGCTTTGCCACAACGCTTGGCGTGTTCGCCGGATCGCATCTTGGAAATGCGGAAGATCTGCGTCGTGCGATCGAGCGCGGACGTCCATCGACATCACCCGAGTTTGGGTATGCGATCACAAGTCCACGTCAGGAAATCTCGCACACGTTGTTGTCGCTGCAAGGGCATGCACGTATCACTGACGATGCGGTGCTGCGCGTGACGTATGGATGGCAGCAGAATGATCGGAGCGAGTTCGATGCGCATAACACGCGCATTATCGGTCCCGACTCAGCGGCGCGCCTGCAACGAGCGCTGCAAACGCCTGCGATGAATTTGCTCCTCACGACGTACACACTTGATAGCAAGCTCGACCATGAACTCTCGGATCGTGTGCGCGGCTCGGCGGGCATCAGCGCACAACGACAAGTCAACGACCGCAGCGGCACGGTGTTTCTCGTGCCCGACTATGTCGCATGGGGTGTAGGGGGCTTTGCGTATGAATCTCTCATGCTCGATGATCTCACGCTCAGTGCCGGACTGCGGTATGATGTACGGTGGCTCGATGTGTCGATTCAACGGCGGAACACATCGGCTCGTGAAGAGCAACAGCGAACCTTCGCATCGGTCACGGCAAGTCTTGGTGCGCTCTATGCCATCAGTGATGGACACTCGATCAGCATGAATCTTGCTCGTGCGTGGCGTCCGCCGCAAGTGAATGAACTCTACGCTAATGATGTGCACCACGGCAGTGCGCTGTACGAGATTGGCGATAGCACGCTGCATGAAGAGCAGTCGCTCGGGTTCGATGCAACGTATACGCTTACAACTCCCAATGTCGAGTTCGAGGTGACGGCCTACGCGAATGTATTCGACGGGTACATTCTCGCGTTGCCCGATCCATCACGTCCAACGATCACGGTTCGGGGCACCTTCCCAACGTACCGATTCACGCAAGTGCCAGCGCTTATCGCTGGCGGCGATCTCTCACTCCGTGTGCATGTGAGCGACGCGTTGCAGGCCTATGCAACATCGAGTGTCGTTCGTGGAACCGATACTCGTGCTGATGCACCATTGTTCTTGATGCCGAGTGATCGTGCGCGCATTGGCGTGCACGTGCACACCGAGGACGTCTGGCACGTGCATGATGCATTCGTTGACGTGAGTGTGCTTGGCGTGAGACGTCAGGATCGGTATGTGGTTGGACAGGATTATGCTGCACCACCTGCTGGATATGCCTTACTCGATGCATCACTTGGCGGCATGATTGATCTCGCATCATCGGTGCAGATGCGCATCACCGTCTCCTGCATGAATGTCTTCAACACACAGTATCGCGACTATCTCAACCGCTATCGGTACTTCGCCGATGATCCAGGACGCAACATCATTCTTCGTTTCACCACCATTTTCTAACTCTTTGCGGGGTATGCAATGAACATCACCACCACAGCACTTCGATTCGCATCACTCAGTGCAGCAGCAGTAGCGGCGTTTTTCGTGACGTCGTGCTCTGAGCATGGGAGCGACCCACACGACCATGCGGACCACGATGTTGTAACCACAATTGTGCTTGAGCTCACCGCTGCAGGTCCGGCAATGGCTCCACAGCGCGTGACGTGGGAAGATCTTGACGGACCCGGCGGAGCAAATCCTAACCGGATCGATACCATCGTTCTCATTCCCGGCGTGACCTATACCGGCAGCGTTACGATTGCCAACCGCTCGGTATCGCCGGAGGAAGATCTCACGCCGACGATCGAAGCAGAACGTGATAACCATCAGTTCTTCTACACGCTGAGTGAGGGTTTGGGTACGCTGACGATCAAGGATAAGGACAGCCGCCAGCTACCGGTTGGACTTGCCTTTGACCTTGTTCAGAGCGGATCTGCTCAGGCAGGCACGCTCGGCCTACAAATGTCACATTTCGATAATGCTGCCTCCAAGAACGGCACCACGCCGAGCGACGAAACCGACGTCTCCGTGGTCTTTCCTGTGGTTGTACGATAACACTGGGGAATGGAGCACGCCGCGTACTATTTTGCGGCGTGCTCACGACCCCTCTAGATCAAGTCCGGTTCATCGTTGTCGACGTCGAGACGACGGGCGGCAAGGCGCATGAACATCGCATGACAGAGATTGCGATGTGCGTGGTCGAGGACGACGATATCGTGCGTCGCTACGAGTCGCTGATGAATCCTCGTCAGCCGATCCCTGACTTCATTCAGTTGATGACGGGCATCACGGAAGACATGGTGCGCGATGCACCAGACGAAGACGCCGTGCTCCCGACCATTGCAGCCGAACTCGGCGCAACAGATCAGGTGGTTGTCTTTGTCGGACATAACGTTGGATTCGACTGGAGCTTTGTGAGTCATGCGATTCAACGCATGGGCGAGCCAGTGCCCGACGTTCCACGTCTGTGCACATGCCGACTGTCACGACGTCTGAGTACGGGGCTGGCAAAGCATAACCTGGGTGTTGTCGCTGAGCATTATGGTTGTGCGATCACGGCACGACACCGCGCAATGGGCGATACCGAAGCCACCGCGAAGGTCCTCATTAAGCTGATCGAGCGTGCGCGCCTTGAGCATGATGCCGCTACGCTTGGCGACTTGATCGAACTTCAGCACGCACAACGCCAGCTCGCCCCGACGAAATCAAATCAACGAGTGAAGCAACTCCTCGCGCCACGTTTGGCAGAGTTGCCGGATGAGCCGGGCGTGTATTACTTCCTGAACACCAAGAAGAACACACTCTATATCGGCAAAGCGAAGTCGCTTCGCGATCGCGTTCGACAGTACTTCCACGACGGACCCCTGCATGGGAAGTCTGTGCAGAAGATGATTCGCTACATCCGACACATTGAGTGGGAAGTAACGGGGACCGAGCTCGGTGCAATGCTGCTCGAGTCGCGCGAGATCAAGACAAAGCGTCCGCTGCATAATCGAGCTAGCCTTGAATACCATGCGCCAGCGTTTCTGAAGATCACGCAGGAAGACTTTCCGCGGCTGGAGCTTGTGCATCGCATCGAGGATGATGGTGGTGAGTACTTCGGTCCGTTCCGGAGTCAACGCATGGCAGAGCGCATTCGCGACATGGTGGTGCGTGAGCATCATCTCCGAACGTGCAATGGCGCGCTCTTCCCGCATGCCGACGTTCGGCCGTGCTTCGATTATCACATTAAGCGATGCTTGGGTCCATGCGCATTGCATCAGACGATTGATGATTACCGCGCAGCAATCGACGATGCGCGACGCTTCCTGATGAATGTTGAGTCGGGAGCGATCGGACGTTTGTCGATGCAGATGGAAGAAGCTGCGATGGATCTTGACTTCGAGCGTGCTGCGATGCTTCGCGACGGCATTCGTGAGATCGAGCGCGCCACGTTGCATGGCACTGACCGTCCACTCGCTGTGACGGATACGAACGTCGTCATCATGATCCCAACAAGCGATCGATATGCAACGGTCGAAGTGTATGCCCTACGGGGTGGACGCTTGATGTACCAACGCGTGATTGGCACTGCCGCTCCTCGTGAGCACCTCATCGATATGCTGATGGACGTCTTCCAGCGTCCGGCACCGCGTGGTGGATTTACCGATCGCGAACTTGATGAGCTTCAGATCATCACCTCGTGGCTCTACCGACGTCGTGAGCGCGCGACAACGATTGTTGTGCGTGATGTCGATAGTCTCCCGTCAGAGCTTAACACAGCGCTCAACCAGTACCGTCGTGGTGAGGTTGATCAACCCAATGCTCCGGCGTCGGAGTATTCGCAACTCCCGGAGCACGATGACTACGGTGTTTGATGATTTGCGAGATCCGCGCTACGCGATTATCGATGTGCGCTCGCCAGCCGAATACGAGCAGGGACATATCCCGAATGCTATCAACATCCCACTCTTCAGCAACGACGAGCGTGCGCACGTCGGCACGCTATATGTGCAGCAGGGTGCAACGATCGCCTTCGATGAAGGCTTGCGCTATGTTGGTCCGCGCATGCATGAACTCGTCCAACGTGCGCGTGCTCTCGACCGTCCACTCATCGTCTACTGTTGGCGCGGCGGCATGCGGAGCTCGTCGGTAGCTTGGCTGTATGCTGCTGCCGGATTGCAACCACGCATCGTACCACGCGGGTACAAGGGCTTCAAGGCGTGGGCGCGCGGCGTGATTGCGCAACCATGGAAGTACCATGTGATTGCCGGTATGACGGGAGCAGGGAAGACAGATCATCTCTATGCGCTTGCAGCGCAGGGCGAGCAAGTGCTCGATCTAGAAGCGTTTGCCAATCATAAAGGCTCGGCATTTGGCGGTATGGGCACGCAGCCCACAACAGAGCAGGTGCATAACAACATTGCGCTCTTCCTCTCCTCGTGCGATCCATCGCGCGAGATCTACGTCGAAGATGAAAGCCGCACCATCGGCACTGTCCACCTGCCTGAAGAACTTTTCACCGCCATGCAATCGTCGCGCATGACGGTGCTCGATACACCGCGCGAAGAGCGCATTGCGCGTCTCGTGCGCGACTACGGCGCGGTTCCCCCTGAAGCATTGCTTGCCGCATTCAAGCGCATCGAGCGCAAGCTTGGTGGCGATCGCTATCAGCGCGCCTGCGAAGCTGTTGCAGCGGGCGATCTCGCGACCGCAGCAGACCTTGCATTGTCGTACTACGACGCGACGTACACGTATTGTCAAACCCAACGCATCAACAACAACACGCCATGAGCACACCACCGTATCGTCTCACGCAATACTCACACGGCGCTGGCTGTGGTTGCAAGATTTCTCCATCCGTGCTCGACACCATCTTGCATTCGACGTTTGTCGCCCCGCATGATGCGCGGTTGCTCGTGGGCAATGCATCACGTGATGATGCAGCTGTGTACGACCTTGGTGATGGTACGGCGGTCGTGAGCACGACGGATTTCTTCATGCCTATCGTCGATGATCCTGTTGACTTTGGTCGCATTGCGAGTGTGAACGCAATCAGCGATGTCTATGCAATGGGTGGTACGCCGATGATGGCCATCGCCGTGTTGGGGTGGCCCGTCAATACGGTGCCAGTCGAGGCTGCACGCTTAGTCCTGGAAGGGGCGCGCATGGCGTGCGCCGAAGCAGGCATTCCGCTTGCAGGCGGACATAGCATCGACAGTCCTGAGCCGATCTTTGGTCTGGCTGTTACGGGGCGAGTAGCACTGGAGCATCTCAAAACAAACACAGGCGCAGTAGAAGGCGACGTGTTGTTTCTCACCAAACCGCTTGGAGTAGGCATCCTTACTACGGCCGAGAAGAAAGGCGTGCTGCAACCCGAGCATGCTACATGGGCGCGCGACGTGATGGTGAAACTCAATTCAGCAGGTGCAGCGTTTGGCGCATTGCCCTACGTGCATGCGATGACCGACGTCACGGGGTTTGGTTTGCTCGGACACTTAGTTGAGCTCGCCGATGGAGCATCGTGCACTGCGTTGCTCGACGCATCAGCGGTGCCACTCATCGATGATGCAGCGATTCGTTCCTACGTCGCACAAGGCTGCGTGCCTGGTGGTACCAATCGCAATTACGCAGCGTATGGTCATCGCATCAGTGCGCTCACAGACGAGCAACGTGCGGTGCTATGCGATCCGCAAACAAGCGGTGGACTGTTGGTGAGTGTCGATCCTGCGCATGTTGATGCATTTGTTGCGGTGTGTGCGCAGAACAACACGATGTCAGCTACTTCGATCGGCGTAATGTCGGCACGAACTGAGGTCGCTGTTCAGATAGGTTAGTCAACCCACTCGGCAACAAACACGTTTGTGTCGCGCGTGCCTTGGTTGTTGCGATTGCTCGACCATACGATGTACTTGCCATCGGGTGAAAACATGGGGAATGCATTGAAGATGCTCTCGCTCGTGATCTTCTCGAGCCCCGTTCCATCCACATTGATCATGTACAACTGAAAGTCGTAGCCGCGCGGTGATGCGTGGTTCGATGAGAAGATGATTTTCTTCTGCGACGGATGGAAGAACGGCGCCCAGTTCGCTTTGCCAAGCGATGTGATGCGTCGCACGTTTGATCCGTCGACGTTGCAGACGTAGATCTCCATGTTCGTTGGTGCGACAAGGCCCTGCGCGAGAAGCTCCTTGTACTCGGCTTGTTCCTCAGGCGTCTTTGGTCGCGATGAGCGGTACACGAGCATCGTTCCATCAGGAGAGAAGAACGCGCCGCCATCATAGCCGAGCTCGTTCGTTACTTGTCGTACGTCGGACCCGTCGATGTTCATCGTCCACAATTCAAGGTCGCCGCTGCGATCCGATGTGAAGACGATCTTGTCGCCCTTCGGTGAAACCGTTGCTTCGGCATCGTAGCCGTATCGATCGGTGAGCGTGTCGATCACGCTGCCGGATGGATCTGCTACGTAGATGTCGTACGTCGGGAGTACTTGCCATAGGTACTTGCGGTCGGCGCGCTCTGGTGGTCCGGGCGGACATGTGTCGTCGTGACGATGCGTGCTTGCGTAGAGAACATCGCGACTGTTCGGCATGAAGTATGAACACGTAGTGCGCCCCTTGCCTGTACTGATCATCGGCGGACGGTACGCTGAATCACCAGCTGCAGCAACCGTGAGCGCATGAATCTGATCGCACGAATGGCCCCATCCCTTGAAGTTCGATTGGAAGGCGAGCTTCGTGCCGTCAGGACTCCAATATGCTTCTGCATTGTCGCCACCAAACGTGAGCTGCTTGATGTTGCGAAGGTGCTTCTCCTGCGCTTGCGTGATTGTTGTGAGTGCGCAGAACGTTAGCGCGATAACGAGCGTCGTACGGAGATTCATAGGTGGTAGGCGATGCCAAAGAGAACGGAGAGTGTTTGAAGATCTTCGCGAAACATCTTCGTGTACCGAACGCTTGATGTAATGGTGAGGCGTGCACTTGCTGCATAGCCAACACCAGCAGTTGCGCCGAGTGTGAAGTAGGCTTCGTTGTTGATTTCCTCAGAAGGACGTCGCGCGCCGATGTTGACCGTGATAAGCGTTGCACCAGCATGGGCCATCACGTATGGGTGCAGATCTGATGTGCCGAAGACGTAGCCAATGCCGCCCATAATCGGTGTGGCGTTGAGCGAGAGCTCCGAGAGGTCAATCGTCGACGAGTCTGTTGGGACGTTTTTACCGAGTTGGTAGAACGATGTGCCTACGGAAACCACACCGACAACGCGATCATCGATGAAGCGCCAGAAGTTGAGATTCATCCCCCATGCAGTCGACAAGTCGAGTCCGCGCTTGATGTCGCCCATCGGGAAGTACAACCCGCCATCAATTCCGATGCGATCGGTAAACATTGCTGTCCGATACGTTGGAGCTGGTGAGGCTTGTTGAGCAGCCATTGGCGTCGCAATGACGGCCGCGCAAAAAAGCATGAACAGATACGTCTTCATTGGCTTCGAAGCTACGAAGAGTCCGTATTTTAGCGGGCTATGTCAATACATGATGAAACATCGAAGCGCGGCCTGGACATGCTCCGGGATCCGCGATACAACAAGGGTACGGCATTCACACGCGAAGAGCGTCAGAAGTATGGGTTGAGCGGCTTGCTCCCTGATATCGTCTCGTCGCTCGACATGCAGATTCAGCGTATTGAAGGCCATATCCGCTCGCTGCCAACAGATCTCGATCGCTATGTGTACTTCAGCGATCTCCAAGAGCGCAACGAAAGTCTGTTCTACCACATCCTGATGCGCGACCCAGTTGCGTACATGCCTGTGGTGTACACGCCAACCGTTGGTCTGGCATGTCAGACGTTTGGACGCATCTATCGTCGCCCGAAGGGACTCTTCATCAGTGCGCGCCATCGCGGTCGTATGGTGGAGGTGATGCGAAACTGGCCAGAGTCGGACGTACGGTGGATCTGCGTTACTGATGGCGAGCGCATTCTTGGTCTGGGTGACCTTGGCGCGCAGGGTATGGGCATTCCGATTGGAAAGCTCGCGCTCTACACCGCATGCGCTGGTGTGCCGCCACATCTCACGCTCCCGATTGTGCTTGATATCGGCACGAATAACGAAGAGCTCCTCAATGATCCATTCTACATCGGTATTCGCCAAAAGCGACTAGCCGGTGAAGAGTATGATGCATTCATCGAAGAGTTTGTCTCTGCTGTCGAAACTGTGTTCCCGAAGTGTAGCATCCAGTGGGAAGACTTCGCGAATCCAAATGCGGGTCCGATCCTCGAGCGCTATCGCGATCGCATCTCGTCGTTCAACGACGACATTCAGGGCACTGCAGCTGTTGGTGTGGCGGGAATTCTCGCTGCGCTTCGCATGAAGGACGAGCATCTTTCGCAACAGACGTTCTTGTTCTTTGGAGCGGGCTCTGCCGGAACTGGCATTGCTGACTTGCTGTGTAAGATCATGGTCGCCGAAGGTCTGACCATTGATGAAGCACGCAAGCGTTGCTGGCTTGTTGATAGTAAGGGGCTCGTTGTGTCCTCACGCGAAGACCTTACCGACACCAAGAAGCCGTTCGCACACGATGCACCACATGTGTCGACGTTGCTCGAGGCAGTGACGGTGACGAAGGCAACGGCAATCATCGGTACAAGCACCATCCCGAAGAGCTTCACGCAGGATGTGATCGAACAAATGGCGCGCAACACGCCACGTCCGATGATCTGTCCATTCTCGAATCCAACATCAAAGAGCGAATGCTCAGCAGAAGAAGCCTACACCTGGACAAACGGTGCTGCGATCTTCGCGAGCGGTTCGCCATTCCAACCTGTTGAGCTGAACGGCAAGACGTACTATCCTGGTCAGGGCAACAACGTCTACATCTTCCCGGGTGTAGGTCTTGCGGTATATGCAACGCAAGCGACATCCATTCCAGACCAAGCCTTCGCTGTTGCCGCGCGCGCTCTGGCGTCGATGGTTACTGATGAGCAGTTTGCAAAGGGGCTCATCTACCCGCCGATGTCACACATCCGTGACGCAGCGGTTGTGGTAGCGAATGCGGTAACAGAGTACCTCTTCAATGAGGGCCTTGCTCGCGTTGAACGTCCTGCCGATATCACAGCGTTTGTTCGCGAGCACATCTGGCAACCTGAGTACTGAGTCGGTGTATCTCCAGGAGATCACTGTGTCGTGAGAGATCGTAGGTATTCAGGGAGCCCCATCGCCATTACATTCTCGGATAGAGGGTACGGTGTGCCGTGTGGAATGATGATCGTTCCGCTGGCTGCCGTGATGGACGTCATACTCTCGATGAGAGACCGTGACAGTTTAGGGGACGATGTGCGCTTGATCTCGATGGCGTGGACGGTGCCATTGGCATCTTCAAGGACGAGGTCGATCTCAGCGCCGGCTTGGGTTCTGTAGTATGATGCCTGTGTGCCTTTGGGTAGCACGGAACAAATCTGCTCAATGCAATATGCTTCCCATGAATGACCGCAGATGGGGTGTCCGAGGAGCTGATCCATGGATTGGATTGAAAGGAGGTCGTGTACTAAGCCACTGTCTCTCCACATGACCTTGGGTGATTTGACGAGACGTTTGCCAATATTCTTGGACCATGCCGGTAATCGGCGGATAAGGTACAGACCTTCAAGAAGGTCTAGGTACGAGCGGACGGTCTTGCTGTCGATCCCCAACGAGTTACCAACCTGTGTTAGGTTGACCAGAGAAGATTGCTGATGGGCGATCATTGTGCAGAATCGACGAAGTTGAACGGACGAAGCTGCAACTCCCATCAAGGGCAGATATCGTTCGATGTAGCTCGTGATGAAATCGTTGCACCACATCATAGCCGATGAATCATCAGATGCGAGATAGCTCTCCGGATAGCCGCCTCGTAACCAATGACGATCTATCGTGGCGGATTCAGCCCCGATCTCGTTCACTTGGAATGGCGTCATCTCGAGATAGCTTATACGTCCGGCAAGTGTTTCGGACCCTTGCTTCAGCAGATCGGGAGATGCGGAACCGAGCAACAAGAAGTGTCCAGCCCGTTCTCCATTGCGTCTGCGTTCATCAATCAGCGAACGAAGCAGTGGGAAGAGGTCAGGTCTGCGCTGTACCTCGTCAATCACTACCAGTGTGTTTGTCATCTGCCCTAGGAAAAGCTCCGCATCCTCTAACTTCGCGAGATCCGAGGGTCTCTCTAAGTCGAGATATACAAGTGGCTTATCCAACGCTAGTGACCGCGCTAGGGTAGTCTTCCCAACTTGTCTCGACCCGAGCAATGCCACTGCAGGAACAGAGCTGAGTCTCTCAACGAGGATGGTATGGAGGTGTCGGGCAATCATTCAGCCTTGAATATACGGAACATCATTCCGGATTTACAAGGTCACTTAGTCAATTGCGAATAGCCATTTCTAGATCAGATGCTGCCTCGTTAGCGCAGTTCGCGCTCGTGCACGGTGCGCGTCCATACGTCTGTGCCCTGTGCATCGACGATACGGAGCGTGATGCTGCGGTCGCCGCGATTGCCTTGTGCGGTGATCAGACCGAAGTTGTGTCCGATGTACTTGGTGCCTTCGACGTGACGTGAGTTTGTGCGATAGATCTCGCTGGAGTTTACGCCCGACGACAATGGTGATGACGTGAGTTCGTAGATCGGATACGCGTTTGGTCGATCCAACTTCGAGAGCTCAGCAAAGTGCACATCGCCAGAGATGAACATCACGCCGCTGATCTTGAGTCGTGTGATTGCAGCGATGAGCGTGTCGCGCTCTTCGGGCGACCAAGCAAAGCCCTCGCGCTTCATGTTGTCGCTGAGTACTTGCGAACCTATGGCAACGACCTTGAACGTTGCCTTGCTTGACGCGAGTGCATCGATGAGCCACTGCAGTTGCTGTTCGCCAAGGATGCGGCGAGGAATATCCGTGCGCGCGTTCGGCGTGCGATACCACCTATCGTCCATCAGGAATACTTGCACGTCTGCAACATCGAAGGTCGATGTGATGCCTTGATGAGGTTCGATACCAAACGATGGATTCGGCCAGTATGCCATGAACGCATCGCGTGCGTCATGCTTGAGCGCGTAGGTGTAGTCTGCATCGTTCGGACCGTAATCGTGGTCGTCCCAAATGGCGTAATTGGGAACCGTTGCGAACAACCGCTGCGATCCCGGCCACGCACGTGTGTGTGCATAGCGCTTGAAGATCCCAGCGCGGGATCCCACATCGCCTTCCCGTAGGTACGTGTTGTCGCCAAGCCAGATCATTGCATCGGGCTTGCGATCGACAATCGCATCGAAGATGCCCGTTGGTGTTCCATACCCACGCTCCTTACCGGTTGAATCGAAGCGCTCGAATCCAGGTTCGTTGATGTAGTGACAGCTCCCAAGTGCAATCGACACCGTGGGAATCGTGTTGCCACGGAAGCGCCAGATTGGACGTGTGGTAAAGGTTGTCGGAAGCGATGTAGATACAGGCGCTCCGTCGAGAAGTATATCGTAGGTGTACGTCCGCTGCGGCTCGACGCTATCGAGCACAACTGTTGCGCAGTGTCCCGTGCGCTGGTCGGTAACGACCTGCGCAGATGTGTACGTGCGCGGCGTACCGACAACGCGGTACCGCACCTGCACGCGCCCAGCCGTTGATGTCTGCACCCAGATGGAGGCGCTACGCATATCGACATGACCAAGCATTGGACCCGAGACAAGCGTTGCTTGACTCAGTGCAGTGACTGACTGGAGAACAAAGGCGAGAGCGATGAGAATCTTAGCGTTCATAGCGGAGGTGTTTGATTTCTTCGCCTTGCAGACCAATGTCGCGCATGGCTTCGATGCCGATTGTGAGATGGAGATCCGCATACGTCTCGGTGACCATTTTATCGGACTCTTCGGTCTTGATGCCTTCAGGCATTACGGGGACGTCGCTCACAAGAAGCAATGCGCCGCGTGGTATGCCATTCTTGTGGCCGACGATAAACACGGTTGCCGTTTCCATGTCGATCGCGAGACACGAGAGATCCTGCAGGCGCCGTTGAAACTGTTCGTCCCATTCCCATACACGACGGTTCGTTGTGTAGACAACGCCCGTGCGATACTCCTGATGGTGATCGAGGATGCGATCGGAGACAAACTTGTGGAGCTTGAATGATGGCAGCGCTGGGACTTCCGGCGGGAAGTAATCGTCGCTAGTGCCATCACCACGAATCGCCGCAATCGGCAGAATGAAGTGCCCGATTTCCGTCGATGCCTTCAGTCCGCCACACTTACCAAGGAACAACACGCCCTTCGGCATGCGCGCCACCAACAGGTCCATGATGAGTGCAGCGTTCGGCGAACCGATACCGTAGTTGATAATCGTCAGATTGCCCGACGTAGCGGTCTGCATCGGACGGTCGGTGCCACGGATCGGGACGTCGTGTCGCTTCGCGAATGACTCGACGTATCCGCGGAAGTTGGTAAGCAAGATGTAGTCGCCAAACTCAGCGACCTCGGTGCCCGTGTAACGGGGCAGCCAGTTGCGGGCGATGTCAAGTTTGGTTTGCATGACGAAAAACTACGGAGAGTTCGCCTTCTGCGCGCAGGCACAACGTTGTAATTTGCACACATGAGTGCTGTTGAACGATTCGCATCGCTGGAGCACCGCTTGCGCGGTGTGGTTTCGGCACTTCCTCCCACAATTGCAGTACGCCTGTTCTCGGCCGGTCGCACAGCGTTTGCGAAACGCTTTGCCACGGACGTTCCGCGGGAGATCTATGCGCCCCCTGCAGACATGGCAGTGACGGCAATGGGGCTCACGTTTCGTATTCCACTCTGGAATGCAGCAGGGATGTTCAAGGGCGGGGAAGCCTACGACGTGGTCGCAGCACAAGGAGCAGGCGCATATGTAGCAGGCACAACCACGTCGCGCGTGCGCGCAGGCAATGTGCGCGATGGCGTGCAGTGGCCAGCCGTGCCGTATGCGAATTCACATGCATCATCGAATTGGATGGGCTTGCCGAATGCCGGACATCGCGCCGTTGCATCACGTCTTGCCACACGCACGCGCGTTGCTGGATGTCCGATCGGTGCGAGTGTCAGCGCCGAGCCCGGACTCGATGCTGACGTTGCGGTCGCTGAGCTTATCGATGGAATGTTGATGTATGCCGATGCAGGTGTCGACTACATCGAGCTCAACGAGAGCTGTCCGAATGTGCCAGGGCATGCACATCGCGAGGCGCTTGATGCCGACCTCGTGCGACGTCTCGATATGATTGCGTCGCGTGTGCTGGCCAAACGATCACGACACCTCCCGGTGGTTGTGAAATTCTCCAACGACACATCTGCTGAGCAGCTGCCTGGCGTTGTGCAGGCGCTGCACGAGCGCGGATTCAATGGGATCATCGTTGGTAATACGTCGACGCGCTACGCCGAGCATGCAGCACACATTGATCGCCGCGATCGTGCATTGTACGATCACTTCACCGCAACCTATGGTGGTGGAATCAGCGGTGCTCCGCTGCGCAGCGACTCGCTTGCGCTGTGTGGTGTTGCCGTTGCTGCACGCGCTGCCTGCGGTGCAGGTGATGCATTCGAAGTGATCCGCTGTGGCGGCGTAGCAGGAGCTGACGATGTAGCCGCATCAGCGGCGATCGGTGTGCGACTCAATCAATGGTACGTGGGATATTTCGAAGCGTTTGGTCGCGTCGGACATCGCGTTTACCGAGATGTCGTGTCGCGCATGCGCTCGTAACGCGCCGCAACGGAATCAAACATCGCCTTGAACATGCGCGGACGTTGCCCCTCTTCACGCACGCGCTCGAAGAATTCCGTATTTGTGAACCCATGGTGCTGCAGCACTGAGTCCACACGTTGCGCGATAACGGCAGTATCTGTGCTTGATTGACGGACGATCATCACGTCGGCATAGGCTGAAACAAGCCGCTCGTCCGGCACCTCGGAGTCGCTACATCCAACGATGTACCCAGCACAGGCTGCGATGCAGAGCAGTGTTACGAATCGATTGCTCATTGATGATGCTCCAGTGCAAATTCCTTCGTGAGTTCGACCAGTTCACTCAGGATCATCGCCGTTGCGCCCCATAACGGAATGCGCGGATGAATGTTCCAGAATGGTACGTCCATCGGACGTTCGAAGACTTCTCGTTGGAATGTTGATCGTGATGATGGATCGAGGAAGTGCATGAGTGGCACTTCAATGACTTCCTGAACTTCCGCCTCGCTGACGTTCCATTGTTCTGCGTGCTCGAGCACGCCAACAATTGGTGTAACAGCGCTATTGGACGGCGGAATATAGATCGGTGAGAGTTCACCGATCACGTGCACAGCATCGCGCGCGACGCCAACTTCTTCGTGGAACTCACGTAACGCGGCATCACGTGGTTCTTCATCCGGATCGAGCCGTCCGCCGGGGAACGAAATCTGTCCGGTATGGTGCCTGAGTTGCTCGCTGCGCACGGTGAAGAGCACAGCAGGCCAGCGTGTTTCTGTGCGAACAAGAGGAACGAGCACAGCGCTTTTGCGTGCATCGGCAGGGGGCTCGGCAATGCGCGAAATCGTTGCCATCTCGCCTGGGAAGAACAAGCGATGTGCTTCGAGTCCGGGCAGTGGTTGCTGCAGTCTGTGTGCGAGAAAATCGAACAGTTCCATTCGTACAAATCTGCAGAGATTCTCGTTGTAAATTCACGGCGATGACACTCCACGAACTCCTCGAGCTACCCGGACGGGTTGATGTAACCACCGATTCACGTTCTGTGCGACCGGGTTGGATCTTTGTTGCGATCCGCGGGTCGAACTTTGATGGCCACTCGGTTGTCGAAGCGGCCGTTGCCAACGGCGCACTCGCCGTGGTTGTGGAGCGCGCGCCCGACGTGCCACTATCGGTGCCGATGGTGGTCGTACCCGATGCTCGCCTTGCCTACGCGCAGCTCGTGCAGGAGATCTGTGCGTATCCCGCGCGTGGCATGCGTGTGTATGGCGTTACAGGCACGAATGGAAAGACGACGTGTGCAACGTTGCTGGAACAGCTCTTCCGCGCCGACCAGCATCGTGTGGGATTTATTGGCACAACCGGTAATCGCTACGGTGGCGTGACGCATACAACCAACTACACCACGCCGCATGCACATGCGCTTGCCGACTTGTTCGTAGACATGCGCGAGCATGGTGTGGCGACGGTATGCATGGAGGTGAGTTCGCACGCCCTTGATCAACATCGTGTGTGGGGGATTGATTTCCGTGGCGCCGTGTTCACGAATCTGACACGTGATCATCTTGACTATCACAAGACACTCGAGAACTACGCACGAGCGAAGAAGCGTCTGTTCGACATGCTGCCCGTTGATGCATCGGCGGTGTTCAATGCAGACAGCGAGTGGACATCGTACATGAAGCGCAATTGTCAGGCTGCACGGGCAGTTACTGTTGGCATGGGACCTGATGCAGAAGTGCGCATTGTTGATGTGCAGCTCCAGCTTCACGGTGCAACGTTTACGCTTGTGCGACAGCGGTCCGACCTTGCGATGCTACCACCGTCGGTGACGCTGACGACGAAGCTGTTGGGCGGATTTAACGTTATGAATGCTGCGTTGTGCGCCGTGCTCTGCATGCTTGATGGAATGCCTGCTGAGCGTGTCGGGACGCTCATCGCCAACGTGACAGGTCCAGCTGGACGCATGGAGCGCTACCCGCTGCGTTCCGGTGCTGTTGGCGTTGTCGATTATGCGCACACACCTGATGCGCTCGAGAATGCGCTGCACGTGTTGCGCGACCTTGCGCAATCGAAACAGTCGCGCATCCATGTTGTGTTCGGATGTGGTGGCGATCGTGATCGTGGCAAACGTCCGGAGATGGGACGCATTGCAGCAGCGCTCGCGGATTCAGTCGTGATTACCAGCGACAATCCTCGGTCGGAAGCGCCAGCCGACATCATTCGCCATATCCTCGGTGGAATTGAAGGTCCGGCTACCGAGCGCGTGACCGTGATCGAGGATCGCCGGAGCGCTATCCATGCGGCGCTTGCTGCGGCGGGCGATGGCGACATAGTGCTTGTCGCAGGGAAGGGGCACGAAGAGTATCAGATCATCGGTGCCGATCGATTGCCGTTTAGCGATGCGGCGGAAATTCAATCGTGGGACGCACGCGTAGATTCGGCATGAAGCACAAAAAGGCGCCTCGCAGATGCGAAGCGCCTTCGGTCGTAGAGATACGAAATCTTACTCTTGTTCCATTTGAGCGCGATGCTGACGGCGAGCCGCCTTCATACGAGACATGCGACGCTCAACACTCGGCTTGACGAAGAATGCGCGCTTCTTGAACTCGCGCAGAACGCCTGAGCGCTCGTATTTCTTCTTGAAGCGGCGAAGTGCACGGTCGATCGACTCGTTGCTCTGGATTGTAACTCCGATCACGGGAGATCCTTCTGAAAAAAGAGATTACTTGAAGTTTTCGACGAGACGTTTTTCTTTGTTCTTCTCGAAGTGGACGAGCATTGAACCACGCCCGTTCGACATGACTTCCTTGGCGCGGACGATACCAACATCGTCCCACGTCTTGTGATAGATCACGTCGCCTACCTTGTACTCGCTCTTCGGTGAATACTCCTTCGAGTCTTCACGTGCGAGCTTGATTTCGGTAACCTTCTTCTCTGCCGAGGCGGCAAGTGCGTCAAGATTCACAAGCTGTGAGTGGTGGCTAACAGAACAGCGAGCCCATTGCTGACGTCCGTTGTCGGTTTCGACTGGTTCGCCAATAAGCTCGTGCTTTGTATCGCGCATCAGGAACGGCGAATACAACACGATGTATTTCGCTTTACGCTTGGTCTTCTTCGGAGCTTCGGCGACGTCGCCTTCAGCTTCCTTCACTACCTTCTTGGCAGCTTTCTTTGCTGTAGCCATAACTGACTCAAAAATGAGCGGGCCACAAAGATAGGGAAATTCTACCAAAAAGTATCCCCTCGACGCGAATCTGCCTCGAGGGGATGGAAGTCGTTGTCTGACTGTGGGTTAGCGCGCCTTAGCCAGTCGAGCCTTGAGTTGCTGAATCACTGGCACCGGCGTTGGGTCGGTCTTGTTGAGCACCGCGAGATGCCAGCTTACCCAGTCGCCGAGGTAGATGAGGGAGAACATGCGACCGAGAAGCGTGCTGCCCTTACCCTCGAGGGTTTGGATGTCGGCAACGCTACCCTTGATGATGTCCTTGAGGGCGTCGAAGCGCAACTGCGTGCGCTTATGGTCTTCTGGATCGCGCAGCAGCACGACTGAGAAGCCCTTAGTCTTACCCTTTGGATACTGCCAGCCGTTGATCTCGTTGTGGTTCATTTCCGGCAGGAGGTTGCCAAAGGCTACCTGCTTCGCGTTTTCCTGTATCTGACCCCGCCAGCGGAGATTAACAGCGTCGAGACGCTCCGAAGCGGAGTAAATCACTGGGAACGTGCCGGCCAACTTCTTGGCGATCTGAAGTGCTGGGTTCTTTGCTGTTGTCGATGCGTAGACGTCGCGCATTTCCTCCGTGTGGGCGAGGATCTCGCGGATGCCCTTGGCATTGACGCGGCCTGCACGCGCATCAAAAGCCCCGTACCGTGTCATTACGGTGAGCAACGGGAAGAATGCGTAGGCGATTGCACAGCGTGGCTGCAGACCCGGCGGGATGTTGATGATCGGCATGCCGTACGTTACGGCACGCTTGCCGAGGGAGCCCCCTGTGGTTGTGCAGAGGATGCGCATCGTGCGCTTGCGTGCTTCATCGAAGGCCGAGAGGGTTTCCTCAGTTTCGCCCGAATAGCTGGCGCACACAACGTTGGTGTCGGAATCAAGCCATCCTGGGATCGAATACCCGCGGTGAACCGACATGTTCAAATGGTCCGCCCCAACCGTCGCTCCGGCGTAGCTGCGGAGAAGGTCTGCGCCAATGGCAGATCCGCCTAACCCGAAGAATGCATAGCGGTTAGACGTAGCTTGCTGACGCCACAGAGGCGCACTTTCACCGATGCTGACGGCCTCTTTTACCTGCTCCGGAAAGCGGTACAGAACGTCAAACATCGCTGATGCGTCGAGGGTAGATGCAGGATTCTTGGGCGTGGTCTTCTTGGCCATAGGTCCCCTTTCGTGCCATGTGCAGAGTTCAGCTATAATAGGTCACGGAGGTGACGAATAGCAAGTAAAAACGTTCTCACCCCTGGTAAGGGGGCTGACGGAGCTCGACGGGTGCGACTACCGAACGTGCGCGGAGGCGCATGTTGAGGAACTCCACACCCATCGAAAACGCCATGGCGAAGTAGACATAGCCCTTCGGAACATGGACTTCGAAGCCTTCTGCCACCAGGAGCGTGCCGATCATGATCAGGAAGGCAAGCGCCAGGACTTTCACCGTAGGGTGGCGGTGGATGAACCGTGAGATGCTTCCGGCGCTGAGCTGCATGATGCCGACAGAGATGATGACGGCGACAACCATTACCCAGAAGTGCTGCGTCAGACCAATCGCCGTGATGACCGAGTCGATCGAAAACACCAAGTCGAGTGCGATAATCTGGGCGATCATCGCGCCAAATGATGCTGTGCCTTTCGCATTCGCCCCCTGCTCGTTACCCTCGAGCTTGGCATGAAGCTCCGACGTCGCCTTGGCGAGCAGGAAGAGTCCGCCGGCGAGCATGATGAGGTCGCGACCGCTGAACCCGACCGATGGAATCACCCCGAAGAGCGCTGGGATGGTCACAAGGTCGGTCGTGAGCTGGGCAATCCACGTGGCACCGAATAAGAAGACGATGCGCAGGACGAGCGCCAGCGACAGACCAATGGTGCGTGCTTTGGCTTGATCTTGTTCTGGCAAACGACCGACCAGGATCGAGATAAAGATGATGTTGTCGATGCCAAGGACGATCTCAAGAATGGTCAGCGTGATCAGCGAAATGATCACATCGGGCGTCACGAGGAGTTCCATGCAGACGGATGTAGCTTTGTGAGATGAAGTTTACGAGCATAAACCCAGCCACCGAGTTGGTGGTGGCCGCCTATGACGAACATAGTGCTGAACACGTGCAAGGGGCTCTTCAGTTCGCCTATGATGCAAGTTGCGCATGGCGAGGGAGTTCTCCTGCATCGCGTCGTGATCTTGTGATCCGCATTGCCGATGCGCTTGCGTCGGCTCGTGAATCTTTGGCGCAGATAATGACGGTGGAAATGGGGAAGCCCATCGAGCAGTCTCGAGCAGAAGTCGACAAGTGCGTTGCGACGTGCCGGTATCTCGCAACGGTGGCCGAAGGTGTATTGCAGTCCGAGGTTGTAGATGTCGATGGCGTACGCGCCGAGCTCCACTACGAGCCGATGGGAGTTGTCCTGGCCATCATGCCATGGAACTTCCCATTGTGGCAGTTTATTCGATTCGCTGTTCCAGCGTTTCTTGCTGGCAATGCCGTTGTGCTCAAGCATGCACCGAACGTGATGGGGTCGGCAGAGCGGATGGTTTGTGTGCTCCATGAAGCAGGCGTGCCGGAGCACCTCGTGCAACAGCTCCGTGTGCACGAGCCTGCGGTAGCCTCGGTCATTGCTGATCCTCGTATTCGTGCGGTTACCTTCACGGGCTCAACACGCGGTGGCTCGGCTGTAGCAGCACTGGCTGGTGCAGCTGTGAAGAAGTCAATTCTGGAATTAGGTGGTAACGATCCGTATATCATCCTTGACGACGCTGATGTTGCACGTGCAGTCGATGCATGTGTGCGCGGACGGATGGTGAACAGCGGACAAAGCTGCATCGCTGCAAAACGGTATCTCGTGCACGAGTCGCTCGTTGACGACGTCACGCAGCGACTTGCGGCAGCGTTTGATGCGCTGCGTGTTGGTGATCCGATGGATCCCGCAACAGAGATCGGACCGATTGCACGCGCTGATCTGCGCGATGGATTGCTTGATCAAGTGCAGCGTTCCGTTGCACTCGGTGCGCGCGTTGTGACGCGTCGAACGCAGGCCGACATGCCGGTTCGCGGATGGTACGTAGCTCCGACACTGCTCGTTGGCGCACAACACGATTCGCCGCTGTTCCGCGAAGAACTGTTCGGACCTGTTGCTGGTGTGTGGTCGTTTACGACTGACGATGAAGCAGTAGCGCTGGCAAACGATAGTCGCTACGGTCTGGCTGCCGCGGTGTTTTCTCGCGACGCCGCACGTGCATCGCGCATTGCTGCACAGCTCGAATGCGGAACTGTCGCTGTTAACGACTTCGTGCGCAGTGATATGCGCTTGCCATTCGGTGGCGTAAAGGACAGTGGATACGGACGTGAACTTGGAACGATCGGACTTCGCGAATTCACATCGATCAAGGTTATCCGATAACCCAACAGATGCTTACGCCCCCTGGGCGTACTGCGCAATACGCGCGTCGCGTCGCTGCTTTGCAAGCGCACGCAGGTCGACCACATGATCGGCCTCGTCGATGATCTCCGCGCCCAACATGGTCTCGAGCACGTCTTCCATCGTGATCAAGCCTTCGACGCCGCCATACTCGTCGACCACCATGAAGAGGTGTTGACGCTTCTGGAGAAACTGCTCGAGCGCCTGATCGAGCGCAATGTTCTCTGGGATGAAGGAGACGTCGCGCTTGAGCTTCGCGAGTTGAACAGTGTTCCGTCCTGCGAGCGCAGCGCGCAGGATGTCCTTCGTCATCACGTATCCAACAACGGCATCAAGATCGGCGCCGTCGTACACAGGCATACGCGAGAACATCTGAAGCTCGGGACGCTTGATGACGTCTTCAACCGTATGCTCGGCATTAAGCGACGAGACAACGGTACGCGGCGTCATCACGTCGGATACTTCGATGCTGCTCAGACGCATGATGTTCGTCATAATGCGGTATTCGCCAGCATCGAGTGCGCCTTCTTCACGCGCAGTCTCTACAAGTGCTTCGAGCTCCTCACGTGCCTCTTCTTCCTCCTCCTCACGTGTGCGTGGCTTGGTGAGTGCAAGGAGCGCCCGGTGGGCCCACAGGAATGGTGCAGCAACAACACTCGCAATACGAATGCCGGCACTCACAAAACGCAGAGCATGATCTGCTGTGCGCTCGCCTAACGATGAGGCGAAGACCTTTGCAGTCATCACGCTCACAGCCACGATGCTGATCTCAATGGAGAATGCCTGAAAATCGATGACGTCATGGTCGAGCAAGCCAACGACGCAGATCACTGTTCCCGAGATAATCAGGATGAGTCCGTCGATCAAGGATAGTGCAAGACGTGTTTCGTTTGGCTCGTCGAGTGAGCGCTTAAGATTGATGCCAGCAGGTGAACCTTCGTCAGCAAGTGCGGCGACTACCGAGAGGGGCATGTTCGCAAGCGCAGAGGCCAGGTAGTCAATGGTGCCGCTCAACAGCACGGCAAGGATGATGATGAACACTTCCATTATTTACCGCGAAACTCCTTGTCTATGATCGTGATGCGCTTGTCTGACGAAAGCTTGCCGAGGGGCGAGCTCACAACAGGCAGAGCGTCGAGAGCGACAGACGCAGTGGAACCGTTAGCGCCGCCGAGCGAACATGCAAGGTTAACAAGACTTTGCAGATCGCGGTCGCTGAAGGTCTGCATCAGATCCATTGAAACCGTCAGAGGAATTGATGCGGTGCCGTTGTTGCCAGCGATCTCAAGTGGACGCTGCAAGCCCCCTGTAATCGTAGGGCGTCCGTCGATCAGGAGGCGCCACTGAAGATCTTCAAGCGTGAGAGGGACACTCTTGAGTCCGTTTACGCCTGAATTGGGATTCATGGCGTCAACCGTAAGTACAAACGTTACTGGTAGCGACTTGGCTGCGACGAGATTCTTGAGCGTGAGTGCTTCTTGTAGTGAGAAGCTTGTAAGCGACGACTTTGATGCGATATCGATCGAGCCGATGCGCATCCCTGTGATGCTACGAATCTTGAACTGGAGGGGCTTGACGTTCATCAGCGAGCTGCTGATGTTCGTAAGTGATGCACAGGAACCAAGCAGCAGTATACATGCGAGCGCAAACACAGGTAGGAGGCGAAGTCGGAGGAAGCCGAACGATGTGTTCAACATAGATGCGTTTCGTGTGGTGAGTTACGATTGACGAAGAATACAATCAGCTGCGATCATGCCGCTTGTGGCAACGAGTGGAATGCCGCCGCCCGGATGAGCACTGCCGCCAACATACCAAAGATTCCGTACGTCGGTTGAGCGCTGTCGAGGACGAAGAAAGGCGCTCAACATTGAATTCGATGAAGCGCCATAGAGTGCGCCACGGTAGGCCGACCATTCACGAGCCATGGTGTCGGGCGTGCGAACGATCATCGAACGTACGCGCGGCGTTTCGGTAAACATCGCGATGCGATCGAGTACATGCTGTGCGCGGTCGTGCTCCACGCCCGACCATACCGAGAGCTCAGTACCGTTGAGATGTTCCGCTACACCACGTGGTGGCGCATTCACAAGGACGAACCAATTTTCGTATCCCTCCGGTGCGCGCGCTGTATCTGCATGCACCGATCGTGAGATGTACGCTGTCGCTTGTGTGTCTGGGTGCTTACCATGCATGAGCGCGTCGAACTCTGCACGGTAATCATCTGCGAACAACACGTTGTGATGTGCAAAGCCATGATCAGCACGCTTGACACAGGCTAGCAAGACAAGGCCGCTGGTAGAGAGATTGGTTGGCTCTGGTTGTGGGATGCCGAGGAGGTGATGACGTGTGACATGTACATCGGCATTCGACACCACGTGATCGGCGTCGACGATGGTTCCGTCGCGGAGCTCAACGCCGGTGACCGTTCCTCGCCGATGAAGAATGCGTCGAACACCCGTACTTGTATGAATCACAGCTCCGCATGTTCGTGCCGCATGTGCGACTGCTTCGGCAATGGCATACATACCACCGCGTGGATACCACGAGCCGAGACCCATCTCGACCCATGGGATCACCATGAGTGTTGCGGGTGCACGGTACGGGGACGAGCCGTTGTAGGTAGCAAAGCGATCGAACAGCTGCACGATTCGTGGGTCGCGGAACCGTTTGCGATGCACAGCGTGGAGTGTCGAGCCCAATTGAAGCTTCGGAAGGTGTCGCAGGAGCGATGCATTACGAGGCTTGAGCAGCTCCAAGAAGCCGTCGAACTCGGAAAAGATGAAGATGTCCTTCGTGAGCTCATAGAGCAGACGTGCATCTTCGAGGTATCTGCGAACTGCTTCGCCGTCGGCAGGTGCAATGCGATTGATCGCATCAGGAATTGCGTCGAGATCAAACGGAAGGTCGAGTCGTGTTCCGTCACTCCAGCGATAATGACACGCAGGATCCACACGGTCAAGCACGAGCTTGTCCGACATGGTCATGCCGATGCTCGAGAAGAACCCCTCCAGCACAAATGGCATTGTGACAAGTGTTGGACCCGTCTCGAACTTGCATCCATCATGTTCGATGTGGTTGAGCTTGCCACCAATGGTGTTGCCTTGTTCGAAGACATACACCGTGTGGCCAGCATGCGCAAGTCGCGCAGCCGCGACAAGTCCACCGATGCCGCCACCAATCACAACAACGGCACTCATGCAGGGGTCTCGATTGTTGCGAGAAGCGCTTCTGCTCCGGCGACATCGCCGCGCTGATACGCATCGATCACCGAACGTAGTGCCGAGATCTGCTGCTTTGCGCGCTGCGCCCTCGTGAGGAGACGCACCTTTGCGATCACAAAACTGCCTCGTCAACAGGCTTTGCGATAATGTCTACAGCACCAGCTTTGATTGCTCGCTGTTGCGTGTCGTGATCATTCAGCGCAGAGACAACGATGACGGGTATGTCCTTCGTTGTGTCGCGCGCGCGAAGTTGTTCCGTCAGCGTAATGCCGTCCATCCGTGGCATCATCACATCGCTAAGAATCAGATCAGGCTTGCGGATCTCTACCTGCTCAATGCATGCCACGCCATCGGAAGCGCTATGTGCTTCGAAGCCATGAATCTCGAGGTATCGACAGACAAGCTTCGTCATGATTGCATTGTCGTCGACAACGAGGATGTACGGACGGTTCATTGTGGTGATGTTGGAGGGAGATCTGAAACGCCGAGAATACTATGCGAGCCTTGTGGTTCGGCCGTGATACGCGCGAGCAGTGTGTGAAGACGCTCAATGCCGAAGCGTGCTTCCCACATTGCAAGTGGGTACGTGCGCTCCTGAAGTGCACCATGCGGATAGAGCATTCGATACGTCGAACGAAGTCGTTCAACCGTGAGCGCGTTGGCTTTCTTTGCTGCCGCACGGAGCTTGCCTTCGAGCGCTTCAAGCGTCGAGTGCATCCCTGCGGCCTGTGCGCGCACAGTTGCTACGAGCGTTGGATCAATACGCTGCGCAGTTGTTTCGTACGGCGCCACAAGTGCATTGATCTGTGCTGAGATACCTGCATGATCGGGGAGCGAGAGATCTGCGACAGATGCGGTAACTGCCTGCTCGAACGCATCCATGGAACGCATGTACCATGTTGGTACGTGTTGGTCTTTCTGGAGCGAACGTTCGGTACGTGCATCAAGTAGCGTGCCGCCGTGACGGAGCAGGGGAACCGGCATTGGGATGCCGCAGCGCTCGTAGGCTTCGCGGAGCTGACCGTGATAGGCGATCTCGGCAGCGCCGAGGACTGATGCTACTGTTGGTAAGACGGCATCTTGCACGAGTGGACGTGACAAGACGGTAGGAGAGAAGGCTTGCGGTGATGCCATGAGCTCGGCATCGAACGCTTCGCGCGAACACGCGTGCGCACCGTACGACACAGTCACTCCCTCCATGCTGATACGCTGACGTCCCTCGCTGTCGCGAGCGAACAACGCAATGTCTGATGGTTGCGCTTGCGGATCAAAGCCCGCGTCGGCGATTGCCTTGGTGCCTTGTCGCAACGCATCGGTAAGTGTTGCGTCGGAGCTGCGTTCGTGTGCGAGGATTGGAGCATGAAAGCCATGAGCGATTACATCGCTTGCTCGCACAACAAGCACGCCCCACTCTGCGAGGTATGGCTGGAGGATCCCAAGGAATGCATCAGACCACGCAGTGCCATCACGATACGCATCGGCATAGCGTTGCTTGACATCGTCGGCGAATTGACCGGTGAGTGAGGTCAGTGCATCGGCGATAGCGGCGCATTCAGCAGCGGTATGTGTTCGAGCCGAAACAGGTCGACGTGGATCGGAACCATCCCATGGAGTGACCGACGTGATACCGTCGGCCGTGGGAAGATGCGCTGTGCATGCCTCGGCAGCATCATGGTCGTTGTCTTCGAGCCAGAAGATTGCCACAGCTGGTACGTCCAGCGACGCAGATGTGCTGCGCGCAACGGAGGCCGCACTGGCGATCTTGTAGAGCGTATACATCGGACCACCGAGCAGACCAATCTGCTGTCCGGTAGCCACGGCAACGCTGTGCGGATTCTTCAGGAGTTCGAGTGCAGCTCGTTGTTGCTCGGAGAGCTCGAGGTGCCGCATGGACGTTGCAACCAGGTCGCAGAGCCGCGAACGCGACGCACCGTGCTTTGCACGCAGTGTGCAGAGTTCGCGTGTGATCGAGCGATGCGCAAAGCGCGATTCGAGTCCGTGCGTACCGTCGATCAGTGCCCGTGTGAGAGGTTGTTTGACGATGTCAGATGGTGGGAGAACGATCATCGTCCTTCCAGCGCGCCAGACATCTCGTCGTCGTCAGTGTCGCAGTGGTATTCACGACGTGGAGCGCGACCGCCTGAAGCTGTAGGAGCTCCGCCGGCAGCGGCGCGAAGAGCTTCTTGCTCGAGGAATCGACGAAGCTCAGCGTCGCGTGTGCGCAGCTGTTGATCGATGTCACGCGAAAAGTACATGCGACCGTCAACGAACGTGCGCTCAACGCGCGACATATTCGACAACGGATTGCCACTCCACACCACGATGTCGGCTTCCTTGCCAAGTTCAATGCTGCCTGTGTTGGCATCGTTGTCCATCTGCTTCGCTGCATTGATCGTGACGTACTTGAGTGCTTCTTCTTCGCTGATGCCACCGTACTTCACACTCTTCGCAGCCTCTTGATTGAGGCGACGTGCCATCTCGGCATCGTCAGAGTTGATCGAAACGAGGACGTTGTTCTCGCTCATGATTGCGGGACTCTCAGGGATGGCGTCGAACACTTCGAACTTGTACGCCCACCAGTCGGCAAACGATGATGCGCCGCTACCGTGTGCTGCCATCTCCTTGGCAACCTTGTAGCCTTCGAGGATGTGCGTGAATGTGTGCACGCGGAAGCCAAATTCTTCGGCAAGACGCATAAGCATCAAGATCTCACTCTGCACGTAGGAGTGACAGTGGATGTTGCACTTGCTGTTGAGGATTTCAACAAGAGCGTCGAGCTGGATATCACGACGAACAGGCTTCGATGGATCGTTGACGGCGCGTTCGCGCTCGTACTCACGTGCAGTGCGGAATGCATCGCGCATGATTTGCTCAACGCCCATGCGTGTTTGTGGGTAGCGCACCGTGTAGCGATCGCCCCAGTTGGCCTGCTTTACGTTTTCACCAAGTGCAAACTTCACCGTTGGGACGGCGCCGGCGACTTTCAGTCCGTCTGCGTCCGCACCCCAGCGAAGCTTGATGTACTGTAGCTGTCCGCCCATCGGATTCGCCGAGCCGTGCAGCAGGTGCGTTGATGTTACGCCGCCAGCAAGCTGACGGTAGATGTTGACGTCGTCGGGGTCGAGCACGTCGCCAATGCGCACTTCCGTGGTCACAGCATGTGTGCCTTCGTTCACGCCGCGCGAGATCGCGATGTGCGAGTGTTCGTCGATGATGCCAGGCGTGATGTGCATGCCTGTGCAGTCGATTGTTGTGTCGCCTTTGAGCCCCTTGCCAATGCCGACAATCTTGCCGTTGGCGATCGCAACATCTGTTGTTTGCATCACGCCAGCCGCTGCTGATGTCCAAACCGTTGCGTTGCTCAGCACCACACTGCGCTGAGCTGGCTGTCCGACCAGACCAAATGGTCCGAGCGGAAGTTGCTGTGGCAGTGCACGTCGTGCTACCGTCGGTGTTGGCGCTGTGCGTGGTCGCGCTGGAGGAGCAAGTGCTGAATCGCGACGCAACACAAATGATGCTGTTCGACCGTCGCTTGCGAGCAGGTCGCCGTTGATCAAAATGCTATCGGCAACAAACGCAGTGCGCACCGTGCCGAGTGCTGCAAGCGTATCGAACGACATCGTGAGACGTGCACGCTTACCCTGAAGCGCAAACGATGTCGTGATCGACGCTGAGTCGCGCTTCATCTCGATGCTCGGCGACTCGGCAGATCCCGTGATCTGTACCTTGAGTGACTTGCCCCCTGGCAGAAGTGACGATGTCATTGTCCAGTGACCGCGCATGTCGATCTCTGCGCGCTGCTGCAGAACGGTCTCGTTTCCGGCAACCATCACGCGCTGCATTTCACTCTTCGTATCGAAGAGTGGGTGCGAGACGATGATGAGGTTCGCGTAGAAGCCGCGCTCGATCTTGCCAACGCGATCGCCGATACCCGCAATCCGTGCTGGTTCGGTGGTAAGCGCTGCAAGCGCGCTTGTTGGACGGAGTCCGCGGTCGACGCATTCGCGTACGCGACCAAGCATCGCTCCGCGATCCTTCAATCCGTCGGTTGTGAATGCAAAGCGCACACCCATCGAATCAAGCAAGCGAGCGTTATCGGCCGCCCAGTACCAGTTGATCAGATCGGTGAGTGGGACCTCGCGCGCCGAAATCGGATCGCGCATGTCAGGCGTCTCAGGGAATGTCAGTGGAAGGATCAACGTAGGCTTGAGTGCTGCAATCTGAGCCAGGCGACGGAACTCATTGCCCGTGCCCTTGTAGATCATTGGAAGGTCGAACTCTTGTGCGATGGCGTGCCAGCGCGCAACATCATGCTCGTCTTGCGTTTCTGCGATTACTGGTGTGCGCGCATCGCGCAGTGTGCGCAGCGCCTGGAGCGAGATGTTGAATTCCGGTGGTGTTGGCATTGTGCCACGTGATGCAGCTGTGTGTGCCTTACCGTACCAATCGGCATCGTAGAGTGCTTGACGAATCAGCGCGATGCTGCCCATTTGTGACGACGGATACGGCGTCTTCGACGAACCCTTACGGAAGGACATCGCATGATATGGCTGATCGGCGATCACCGTCGTCGCTGCGGCACCTTCGCGCAGCAACACAGCAGCTCCCGTGCCGCGCATGATGCCATCGTGGATAGCTACAGCAGCTGCACCATAGCCACGCTTGGTCCATTCACGCTCTGCATCGCCACGGATTGACAGATCCTCCGTTGCGCGACGTTCAGGACGGATAGCCTGATTCCAATAGCGCGCACCTTGCTGTGCTGGAATACCAGGAGCTTCGTCTTCATCCCATCCGCCAGCACGAGCATTGCCCGAGCCTTGCGAGCCAGCAAGCGAGCGTACGTCGAGGTATGGTTCGACGAAGCCTGCATAGACCCATGCTCCGTGGAGATCGCGTACTTCAGCGCCCTTCGGGATGGCGACATTCTTGCCTACGGCAATAATGCGCTCACCACGCACGACGATCACCGCTGAGTCGATTTGCTCGCCAGGAGCAGGCACAGCGGTACAGTTTGTGTAGGCAATGAGTCGGATCGCTTTCGTGCGCAGACCATCAACAACTGTCGTAGAAACTTGCGCTACAACGGACGTTGCAGCCAGCAGGAGGCAGACGAGAATCTTCATGGTGCAAAGTTACGGCGGACAGACCTATGCAACGGTGCTGGCGTGGCTATCTTTGCAGTGAATTCACCACTCATTATCATCGCCCGAGGTCTGCATGCGCGCGTTGGTTCTCTCTCTGCTCGTCGTCGTTGGTGCATCTGCTGCATCGCAAGCCCAAGTTGACGCAAAAATCACCGTTGATTCACTCGCAAAAGTGCCCGAGCTCGTGGCCGACTCCATCCCGTGGAAGTGGCGCACGACATGGGGCTTGGGCTTTAGTACCGTGCAGCTCAACAACTGGACAGGGGGCGGTCAGGATGCCGTGTCGATTCGGCTTCTGATGCTTGGCTCGCTGGATTACGCCACGAATGGCTTTTCGTTCGACAACGACATCGAGCTTGGCTACGGCTTGGCGAAGCTGGGTTCGGAGAGCTTCCGGAAAAACGACGACCGAATCATCGTTTCGAGTCGTGCCGCGCTTCGTCAGTCCAAGCATTTCAAATGGGCCGGATTTATGGAATTCCGGACGCAGTTCTACTCGGGTCGGAACTACAATGTGGTCGATTCCGCGACGAACGACTTCCTTGAGGTTTCAAACTTCATGGCGCCAGGATACCTCACCGGTGCGTTGGGTCTTGAGTACGTCCCCGTTCCCGAGTTCAAGCTTCTGGTTGCACCGGTATCGACGCGTTCGACGTTTGTCACCAACGACCACATCATCCAGCAAGGGGTGCTGAGCGGACTTGGTGCGTATGGTCTTGCTCCGGGTGTTCGCTCACGAACCGACCTCGGTGCGATTGTGAACGCGGCTCTCGATTGGGAGATGTTCCAGAACGTGCGTTGGCGTGGACGATTCAATGCCTTTATGCCGTACGAAACGCCCGACCTTTGGGTGGTCACGGTCGAGAACGCATTCCTGCTCAAGGTCAACAGCTGGTTGAATGTTTCGCTACTCACGGACGTGTTTTACAACGACCGTATCCCTGTTGTACGTGACGATGGTAGTGTTGGTCCTGCTACGCAGCTGCGCAATCAGCTCATCATCGGTATCAACTGGTCGCTAGCAAACTTCTAAACGCTTCTTCGTCGATCACCGTAACGCCAAGTTCGGTGGCTTTTGCGAGCTTGCTACCCGCATTCGCTCCAGCAACAACGTAGGTTGTTTTCTTGCTCACCGAACCTGCGGCCTTCCCGCCGCGGGCTTCGATGGCGTCGTGCGCTTCCTTACGCGACATCGATGTGAGTTCGCCGGTGACCACAAAGGTCTGACCTTCGAATGCACGCGACACAAAGGTTGGAGTCTGACCGGTGAATTGTAGTCCGGCCGTGCGGAGTTGCCCGATGAGCTCGCGCGCTGATGGATCACCTGCAAACTCAATAATTGAGTCTGCGATCGCACTGCCAATCTCGTGCACCGCAGTGAGCTCTTCGTGCGTTGCCGACATGAGTTGGTCGATGGTAGGGAATGCGCGTGCAAGAATCTTCGCGACACCTTCACCGACAAAACGGATGCCTAAACTGAACAACACGCGTGCATAGGGTTGCTGCTTGCTGGCTTCGATACCTGCCAGCAAACGGTCCACGCTCTTGGGCGCCCATCGATCGAGCTGCAGCAACTCGTCGCGGCGCTGTGCAAGCGTGTAGATGTCGGCAATCGATGTGAGCAGTCCGGCGGTAATGAACTGCTCAATAGCGCGTTCGCCGAGTCCGTCGATATCCATCGCATCGCGCGATGCGAAGTGCTCGAGACGTCGTCGCAGTTGCCACGGACATTGTCCGTCGTTGCAATACCAGTTGGCTTCACCTTCTGGTCGGTGCAATTCCGCGTGGCGCGGACACGGACAATGGTGCGGCATCGACCATGGTGTAGCATCTGCCGCACGCGCATGCATATCAACGCTGCTCACCTTCGGGATGACGTCGCCCCCTTTCTCGATGACCACGGTATCGCCCACGCACAGCCCCAGCTGCTGCACGAAGTCCTCGTTGTGCAGCGTTGCACGCGAGATCGTTGAGCCTGCCAGCAGTGTTGGCTGCAGTTCGGCAACAGGCGTGACAACACCAGTTCGACCAACCTGGAGTGTGATGTCTAGAAGCTTCGTTGTTGCCTTCTGCGCCTCGTACTTGTAGGCAAACGCCCATCGCGGCGAGCGTGCAACTGCGCCCAGCTCTTGTTGATGTGCAATCGTGCTTACTTTGACAACGATCCCGTCGATTTGGAACGGCAACGTGTCGCGCTCTGATTCCCACCGATCGATGAAGGTGAGCACCTCGTCGATCGACGCGCAGGTTTCGACTGCACGTCCAGTAACAAACCCCATGCTGGCAAGCGTCTCGATGCTCTCGGCGTGCGTAGCAATGCTGCGATCGGATGTTTCCAGGTAGTAGGCCACAAACTCGAGCTTACGCGCGGCCGCCATGGTTGGATCCTTCTGCTTCAGCGTGCCAGCGGTGAGATTGCGCGGGTTCGCGTAGCGCTTTTCTCCGGCCTCGTCGGCTCGTTCGTTGATTTCGAGAAAGGTCTTCTCGAGCATGTAGACTTCGCCCCGTACAACCGCATTGCGAATGTCGGACGTTGCGAGTGAGAGCGGGACCGACCGAATCGTACGGACGTTCGCTGTGACATCATCGCCACGTTCACCATCGCCCCGGGTTGCACCCATCACGAGCAGTCCGTTTTCGTACGTGAGCGACATCGCCACGCCGTCGTACTTCAGCTCGCATACATACGCGACGGTGTCGACCCCCAGACCCTCGCGAACACGTCGGTCGAAATCCAATACTTCTTCGCGGGTGTAACTATTCGCGAGCGAGAGCATCGGTGTGCGGTGCTCGACCGTGACGAATTCTTTGATCGGCTCCCCTCCAACGCGCTGTGTCGGACTGTCGATAGTGCGTAGTTCCGGATGGGCGCGCTCAATCTCCACAAGCTCCTGAAACAGCGCGTCGTAGGCGCGGTCGGAGATTTCTGGCTGGTCGTGCTGGTAGTACAGAACGTCGTGGTGCTGAATGCGCGCACGTAACTCCGCAGCCCGCTCTGCCGGGTTGGGTGCCGTTGGATCTGATGGAGCATCGAAGAGGGAAAGCATCTTCAAATATCCGCCAGAGGATGGAAAGCACCGCGCTATATTGTTTCCTCATCAATCTGGGACCGATTGGTATGGCACGATTTTGCTCGTTGATTGCGATGATCGCAGTGTGCGTCGTCGTATTGGTTTCATCTGCATCTGCTCAGATGCGCTTCTCGCAGGGCCGTGAACACGACCTCCGAACGGCGGCTGTGTTGCCCCCTGGAGCGACCGTGGTACGTCCGCCTGCATCCTTCGTTGCGGCGCTGAACAAAGGAGCATCGCACACGATTGTGATTCCCTCTGCCGAGGGCGATCTGGTAATTGACGCCACGACGTTCGAGCTGTTTACGCCCGACGCCGAGTTCGTCGAGCACGGCGATCGCGGCGATGTTGCACGACCAATGATCGAGCATGCACTCGTACGCGGTTCGCTGCGCGGACGTGCACGCTCGTCGGTGTTTCTCGCGGCGTTTGAAACCCACGTCGTTGGCTATATCGACATTCCGGAGGCAGGGGGCGTGCGCCGCGTCCTGATTGCGCCCGACACAGTAATCCCTGGCCGCATGGCATCGCACGTTGTCTACGAAATGCGCCCGGGCGACGGACAGCCCCGACAGTGCTCGGCGGAGACGCTCCCGGGGAACCAACGGCGTGCGGATTCCATCTTCGCCGTCGCACTCGGTTCTGACCAACTTCGCACCAAGATCACAGAAACCACAATGAGCGCAACGCCGTATGCTCTGCAGCTTGCCCTTGATTGCACAGAGTCGTTCTACAAGAACCTCGGCAGCAATCTTTCGGTTGCTGCATCCTCTGCGATCGCCATCGTAGGCGCTTGTGCGATTGTCTACGAGCGTGATGCGAATGTTGTCATCCGTGTGCCGTATCTGCGCGTGTTTACATCGACAGATCCGTATCCAGGTGATATCGGACAGAAGCTTGGTCGTATTCGCGACCATTGGAACAACAACATGAAGCACGTCGAGCGCTCGGTGACGTGCCTCCTCTCTGGTGAGGGTGGCGGCGGTCTGGCGTGGGTCGGTGTTCTCTGTAGCGGCTACGGATACAACGTTAGCGGTGTCGATGGACGTGTGAACTTCCCAGCTGGTGGATATATCTGGGACATCGACGTTACATCGCACGAGCTCGGACATAACATCGGTTCGTCGCATACGCATAACTGCGGATGGAATCCGCCGATCGACTCGTGCTGGAATGCCGAAGGCGGCTGCTACGAAAACACGCGTGTACAACGCGGAACCATCATGAGTTACTGTCACCTTCAATCGAAGGGTACCGAGCTCCAGTTTCATCCACGCGTTGCATCGCTCTTTAATCGCGTGATGGCGAGTTCGCCGTGTGTTGCTCCGATCCCAAGCGCACGCGATACAGATGCGGTTGCACTCTCGATCATGACGCCAGCAAACGGTGGGATCGTGACGGTGCAGCAGCGCTTCGAACCAATTGGCGTAATCCGTAATTCGGGTCTGCGTGCATTGCGCAATGTTGTCGTTCGCTACACCGTGACCGACCTGAGTAACACACAGATCGCAACATGCTCGACAACTGTTCAGCAACTTGCTGTAGGACAAACGCTGCGTGTCACACTACCGGGAGTTACGCTGACATCCGGCGGCGATATGCTTGGTGTGCTGCGCGTCGAAGTGCAGGGCGATCAACACGCAACGAATAACGTCGTTACACGTCCGTTCCGTACTGCCGCGAAAGAGGCTGGAACTGTCGTTGTGGTTTCGCCAAACGGAGGAGAAACACTGCGTGCTGGTACTACTGTGCCGGTGCAGTTCACAGCGACGGGTATCACGAATGTCCTGATGGAATACTCCGTCGACGCTGGAGCAACATGGAAGACGGTGCAATACAACGTTGAGGCTGCAAAGGGCTCGATTGATTGGAAGGTTCCATACACTGCATCAAAGACGTGTCTAGTGCGAGCAAGTAGCTCACGTAACACAGCGATTTCGGATACATCGAATGCGATGTTCACGATTGCCGTCGGTATCGACATTCAAGCATACGATATCGTAGCGCCTGTGATCAACACGAGTGTGCCGACACCCGTGAAGCCACGTATCGTTGTTCGTAACAACGGCGATCAGGACGTTAGCGACGTTGTGTGTCGCTTCTCAGCGAAGTGGGTTCGCCATACGGCGCCATCGGATGTCAAGACGATTACACTCCCACGCGTACGTGCGGGCGCACAAGACACGATCACGCTCGATGCATCGCCACTGCTGGCATCTGGCGTGCACGTTGTTGACTTTACGGTGCAAGCCAAGGGTGATGAGAATCCTGCGAACGATCGGTTCGCCCGTGAGTTTACGTCCGTAGGTCTTACACCGCCATTCGCTCTTCGCTACGAGGAGGGTCCTCTCCGCGTCTTGCTCCAATGGCAAGTAGAATCGCCAGCACCTGGCGATCGCGTTGAAGTGTGGCGCGGATCAACAGCGGCAACGCTCGAGAAGATTGCGTCGCTGCGTGCGAGTGCAACATCATATGTCGATCATGGTGTTGCACTAAATGCAACATACTGGTACGCCGTTCGCACCGTGCGAGGTTCACTCCAGAGTGTGTTTACTCCTGCCGTTAGCGCCGTGCCGACGTCGTACCCACACGGTATACCGAACGGCAGGGGAATGCAGGCTCCGAGAGTCATTTCGCCGACGAACAATACGCTCGCGATCCCGTCGCCCGTCTCGCTTGTGTGGTCGACCGAGCCGAACGCTGCACAGTATGAAGTGCAGGTAGCAGCAGATGCGACATTTACTGATCTCGAATACGTGTTCATTGCGAATGATGCAGGTGCATTGGTTGCCCCTTTGCCTGAAGACGCAACGCGATTCTGGCGAGTACGTGCACTCAACCCAACAACGACGAGTGAATGGTCTGCAACACAGCGCTTCACCACATCGCCATCTTGCAGTGGCTCTGCACTTGTCTTTGATGGCAAGGATCAACGTGCGACGGATGCAACGCTGACGTGGAATGGTGGCGCTGTCACCGTTGAATACTGGACGTATGTCAAGCGCGCGACGCTCAAGCAATCGACGACCTTCATGGTCGGCGAAAACGATAACAGCGGCAATCGCTTCCAGGCACATGCCCCATGGGAAGATGGCAACCTGTATTGGGACTATGGCAACATCGGTGATAAGGGGCGCATTAGCGCGTCGTTCTCACGGTACTTCGATCAATGGGTGCACCTCGCATTCGTGAGTGATGGATCTGCGTTTAAGGCGATCTACATTAATGGTGAGCTTGCAGCATCAGGTGCAGAGGCATCGGCTCCTACCGGACTCAAGAAGTTGACCATCGGTGGGATGATTGGTAACGGTGCATTCAATGGTTCGGTTGATGAGTTCCGTATTTGGAACGTTGCACGCACGGCAGATGAGATTCGCTCGAGCATGTTCCGTCGCACACCACGAGGTTCCGAAGCATCGAAGGTGATCGGTTGGTGGCGGATGGACGAAAATGCTGGAACAACGTCGAAGGATGCCGTCAAGAATCGCGTGCTGACGCTGTCAGCCGCGTCGATGTGGACGAAGAGTGGTGCAACGATTGCGTGTGAGGATCTCGCTCCGCTCGCGGCACCATCGTTTACTGCTGGTACCGGAACGCAACCACTTCCTCGCGATCATGCGCATCAAGTGTCATGGGCAGCTGTTCCAGTGCTGCGTGGTGCTGGGTGGTACGACGTTGAGGTGCTCGACCCTGCAACGCAACGCGTGATTACGTCGCGCAACAACGTGACCTCTGGCACGCTGACGGTGAGCGCGCAATTCCCAGAGCTGCCAGCTGATAGCACGATGACGATTCGTGTGCGTGCGCGACAGACGTTCATTGATGGTCCGTGGAAAGAAGCCACGATCACAACACAAACGCCGTGTGAAGATGCCGCTGTACGCTTTACCGGAAACGGAGAACGATTCCTCTCCCCCGACTTCATTTTCAACGGACGTGCTACGACGGTGGAGTACTGGTCGCTCGTCAAACCAGATCAAGTCAAGCAAAGCGTCGCGTTCATGGTTGGCGAAGCAAACAACGATCAAAAGCGATTCCAAGCGCACGCTCCGTGGGACGATAAGAACTACTACTGGGACTACGGCAACGTTGGCGAATCAGGTCGTGTGTCGACAAGCTATGAAGGCAAGCTCGGAGCATGGACGCATGTAGCCGTGGTGAGCAATGGCTACGACTCAATGGCGATCTATTTCGACGGACGTCTCGCAAAGCGTTCAAGCTTCGCATCGGCATCGGGTGAGCTGAAGAAACTTACGATCGGCTCCAATCCGTATGTAAACCTCAACCATCGTGGCTCAATGCGCGACCTTCGCATTTGGAATGTGATGCGCAGTGAACGTCAGATCCGTGAGAACATGCATCGTCGATTCGTTGGGCGCCACGCAGGACTCGTGGGCACATGGCTGCTCGACGAAGGTGAGGGGCTCGGTGCGCTTGATGCAACGGGCAACAGTCCGCGCGCACTCAGTGGTACGGAAATCACATGGGACCAAGGATCGAAGAAGCTGATGCATGCGCCGGCGATGATTGTAGGACGCGACTACGTGTTCGTTGGTGATACGGCAACGTATCGTGTACGTCGATCCACCCCTGGTACGATGAAGTGGAGTGTTGTCGGCGGCGAGATTGTCGGTGACCCAACGCGTGACGAGATCCTTGTTCGCTGGAACACGGAAATGGGCGTTCGTCCTCTCCGTATCGAACGCACATGGCCTGGTGGCTGTAGCGACGTCGTCACGTATCCTGTGGTTGTCGATGAGTTTACAAGTGTCAATGGCGAGGATGCAGCAGCACCAACAGTATCCGTCACGCCAAATCCGGCAGCGGATGTTGTTCGTGTTGCGTGGCATGGTGTCGGTGAGCCAACAGCCGTGAGTCTGATTGATGTGCAGGGTAGAACGTGCTGGACTGCGCCATCGGCAAGTGTGAAGTCTGATGGTTCGCTGCAGATTCCACTCGATCACCTTGCCACTGGTACCTACACGGTGTGCGTCGCGACTACTCGCGGTATGCATGCAACGCGTGTTGTGGTACAACGCTGACCAGCTGACTATCGCTGAATGACGATAAGCATGGCCTGCGGTCGTGAAGCAGTCTGCGTCGAAAGAATGTACAAGCCCGGTGCTAGGTGGCTCACGTCAATCGTGCCACTGGCATCGGGCTTGTGCGTTGTGATATACGAGCCGGTGAGTGTGTGCACATCGACAGTGCCTGTGAGACCGTGGAGCACGGTGCTCGCAGGCTGCGGCCAAAGGCGCTGACCCTGTTGCGTTGACGCATCAACAACGGATGTCGAGGGCGAGCGCGTGTAGCGCTTCATCATCGAACCGGCGATGAGATATCCGGTGCCGTTTGCGTTGTCGCACACGCGCAGTGTTGCAGGCGGGTAGTAGATCCACGGGTTCACGCCGGCATAGGGATCGAGTGTGAGTACGTCGCGATCGTCGATCGTGCCCTGGATAATGTCGACACGCCGTGCGCGGCGCTCCGAGGCGTAGTAGATCGTGTTGTCGTCGAGACGTAGCAGTTCGCCATTGATGGTCGGACTAATCGTCTTTCCCTTGCTTGTGCTGATCCCATTGATGGTTGCACCCGCAAACGTGGTGTCGGTGTTGAGGACGCAGCTTGAAATCGCCGAGAAATCCCAAAGCGACGTGTTGCGCCAGGTGACTCCGCCGTCAACGGTGAGCACAGGCTGAACAGCTATGGTGTCTCCCCGAACAAGCAGTACACGCGATCCACGCGAGTAGGTTGACGATGTGCGAACTCGCCACTCATCGCTGGTGTGTTGGCGCACGTGCACCGAATCTGCCAGTACGATGAGCTCGCTGGATGTGAGCGATGCGCCAACAATCGACGAGCCCAACTGCGCGGAGGTCGTCATCGTGCGTGCCTGTGCAAAGGGTCCGTCAAGCATGAGCACTGTATCGCGTGTCGCGAGGACGATCCGAGCGGCGCTGTCGGTTGAGATTGATCTGATGGACCCCTCCAACGGGATGTCGCGTGTGATCCACGTTGAGCCGTGATCACGCGAAATAAGCATCATCGTGAAGCGCGAGTTTGATGTTGCGCTCGGACTGCATTGCGCGGCGAGAACGAGCGTCGAGCCAGCTGCCGCCATGTGCGACCAGGACCGTGTCGAGGTCGTGAGTTTACGTGCGAATTGGTAGGAATCGGAATCGGTCGGTGTTGTTCCGTCGGGCTCAATACGTGCGAGCGATACGCCGTTTCCCGAAAAGAACCAACGAGGCTGCGATGCTGCCGAATGCCACCACGCCACACCGGCGGTTGCTGTTGTTGACAGTACCACTGGTGAATAGCTCTTGATAACGCGAAGTGAGTCCTCGATTGCAGTGATCATATCGGCGTTGTAGATCACGGCACCGCCACCATAGCGTGATGCAATGACTGGTGCGACAGGATACTCGTTGAAGTTGTGAAGGATCTTCGCGCTATCGCGATCGTTCCACACCGCAATGATACTCCCGAGTCCATTCCCAATAATCAATGAGAGTCGTGGGGAGAGCGCTTGCAAGAACACCGGAAGGTTCACGGTCGCTAGCCCACGCTTCCACGTTGTTGCACCTGTGGTGATGTTGATCACACGGAGTTCACGCCGGGCTGTATCGATCAGCGTGCAGTGCTCTGCGTCGGCAGCTGATGAGAGGTTTGGTGTAAAGCCCTCGAGCGCGATCGTGTCTACGCGCAGAACACCGTCGCGAATTGCACAGCGCAGAAGTGTGCTGTCGTGGGGGATGACGACGTACGGATCACACCGCAACATGGCACGACCAGTCGATGGGAGATTGTCGAACGAGACTTCGCGTCGGTCGACGATGTCAACGGCAACAATCTCGCCCAGTGCGGTCCGCATCAGTGCGATGCGGTCGCTTGCTACGGCAACGTGCGTGAAGTTCGCGGCCCGATACGTTTCGCATAGCTCAACAATCGGACCACCCGGGATGGTGCGCACGACGCCTTCACCCGCCATCACGATGCGTGGCTTGAGCTCAGCAGTGATGTCCATGGCGCGGATCGGACGCATCTCGTAGGGGAGGCATGAGAAGACCTCTTCCAATGGCTGAGCAGTGAGCGCAGGAGCAAGCAGGAGCGGCATAACACTCAGCACGATCAAACGCAGAAGCTTCGGTATGTTCGCTGTCATGTTCATACTTCCAGACCTCACATCAACGTCTCCTGAGCAGCAGCGCGATGCGATTGTTTCGATGGTTCGCCTCATCACGGAGGGAGAAGATAACTTCATCGCCAATGCCGCCAACACGGCCTCGGTACTGTACCACATGATGCCTGAGGTAAACTGGTCGGGCTTCTACCTGTTCGATGGCACGGAGCTGGTGCTTGGTCCGTTCCACGGCAGGCCAGCATGCATCCGTATTGCACTCGGACGTGGCGTGTGCGGCACGGCCGCCGCTGAACGTCGCACCGTCGTTGTCCCAAATGTTGCAGACTTCCCCGGACACATAGCTTGCGATGCCGCAAGTGCTTCGGAAATCGTTGTGCCGATCATGCACGGCGATACCTTGCTCGGCGTGCTCGATATCGACAGTCCGCTCGTTGGACGCTGTACAGAGGATGATGCCGCCTTCCTCGAACAGATCGTCGCAATCCTGGTGTCACGTTCCTACGGTGATGCCGCACAGTGATGCGTGCCCCGCATCGCAACATCTTCCACGACATACGGTCTGCTGCTCATAGCTGCATTCCTCTGCACGCTTGGCGCACATGCTCAGGTGATCATCACCGAAGTGCAGCCTGTGCCTGCTGCCGGCGAGCCAGAGTGGATCGAACTCGTGAACACCTCGACGGTGAGTGTGGCGCTGAAATCTTGGCAAGTCTGCGATCCGCGCGGCTGTGTGCAGCTGCCAGACATCGTGGTGCGCCCCGGCGGTATGTGCGTGCTCACGCGTGATAGCATCGCGCTGTGCGAACAACGATACATCTCCGACAACGTGATCGTGCGATCCGTTGCATTGCCGTCGCTCAACAATACATCAGATACACTCCTGCTTTTGAAGGGGGCTTCGCTCATCGACTCGATGGCGTACGACGTGCGCAGCAGCGACCGTGGACGAAGCATCGAGCGCGGCGGGGTAGAGCGTGGTGGTTCGGTGCTCTGGGAGTCGCGATGGACCGTGTCGACGGCGTTCGATAGTGCAACCTGCGGACGGATCAACACGGCCGTGATGAGTGAACAGGATTACCGACTGCGTGGCGTGCATGCAACGCGTGACAGGTTGGTGGTTGTTGTGGCCAACGATGGAACACGCGTGGGCGAGGCGCGTCGCGTGCAATGCGCAATCGGCGAAGAGCGCGTCGATACGGTGCTTGACGCACTACGGCCTGGTGATGTTATCGAGTGGACACTCCCCGAGGTGGTCTCACGCGGTCGCGGGTCGGTGCGGTCGGCGCATGTGCAGGTGCACTTGGAAGGAGCTGATGATCGACCCGAGAATGATACGATCCGCACGGTGTTTGTCGTGCCGCCGACGTCCGGCACGCTGATGATCAACGAGGTGCTAGCACAGCCTCGTAGCGGTGAGTGCGATTTTGTGGAGGTATGGAACGGCACAGACGTGGATGTCGATCTCGCCGACTGGATCATCGAAACGGCAAGGGGCGTGCAGTATCGCTGTGTGCCGCCGCTGACGATTCCCGTAGGAGGCTTCGGGGTGCTCTGTGCTGCACTGTCGAGTCCGTCGATGCATGCCGTGCAACACCGTGCTCGCACCAGTCCAACGTTATCGATTACGCAGGAGCGCGATCTCATTGTACTCTGCACGCCAGAAGGTCTGCTCGTTGATAGTATGTGGTACGACCGTGAGTACCACCATCCACGTGTGGCGACGCATGACGGCGTGTCGTTGGAGAAGCGTGCTGTGCAGATGCGAAGCGAACAGGCTGCGGCATGGACGTCGTGTGCGGCCCTCGAGAGAGCAACGCCGGGACGGCCTAACAGCGTTGCACAAGAAGTCACTACGCAGGCCACGCTCGAAGCGCACCCAACGGTGATATCGTCGGATCGTCGTCACGCTACGGCAACGACACGTATTGCATGGTCGCTCCCGTACCAACAGGCACGAGCACGGATTGATGTGCGCGATGAAACAGGGGCAATTCGTCAAACGCTCTGTAATAGCTGGTTCATCGCCGCGCAGGGCAGCGTTGCATGGGATGGATGCGATGCTGGCGGCCGTCGGGTCGAACCCGGACCGTATGTGGTGTCCATGCTCGCCGTCGATGCCGACACAGCTGATGTAGCCCGTGGAGTATGTCTTGTGGTGGTGGCGGAGTAATGCCCTGAACAAAAAGGTAACATGCGCCATTGCCGTGCGTTCGGTAGCTTCGCACCATGGCAAAACGCACCACAAAGGCCAAACAACACCCCGCACACGCGGAAATCGATCTCGATGATGAGTCGCTGTATCTGAACCGCGAACTCTCGTGGATTGAGTTCAACAAGCGTGTCCTTGAAGAGGCCGAGGACCCAACGCATCCGCTGTTAGAGCGATTAAAGTTTCTGGCGATCTACTCTACGAATCTTGATGAATTCTTCATGATTCGCGTCGCTGGATTGCAGGAGCAGATCTATTCCGGCGTTACCGAGCTTTCTGCGGATGGTATGACGCCCCTTGAACAGATGCGCGAGATCCGTGCGCGGTTGATTCCGCTCTACAAGCGTCAGGCTGATGTGTGGCGATCGACAATCGTGCCGGCCCTGGAGCGGGAGGGGATTCACTTCCATCGCTATGAAGATTTGACGAAGGATGAGCGCATCGAGCTCGAGCGTGATTTCGTCGACAACATCATGCCGGTGCTTACGCCCCTTGCCCTTGATCCTGGACACCCATTCCCGCGATTGTTGAATCGCTCGCTGACGATTGCGTTCCGCTTGATCGACGAGCAGAGTGATGAAGACGAGATCAAGGTTGCTGTTGTGCAGCTTCCGTCAGCGCTGCCGCGACTGATCAAGCTGCCGCGCACGGGCGGACATCACTATGTGCTGTTCGAAGACATCATCCGGGCGCATGCAAGCATCCTCTTCCCAGGTCTTCGTGTAGAGGAAAGCCACTTATTCCGCGTAACGCGCGACGCCGACGTTGACATTGCTGAAGACGAAGCGAATGATCTGATCACAGCCGTTGCCGAAGGGATTCGTCAACGTCGCTGGGGTACCGATGCTGTGCGCATGGAGATTAGTCCAGAGATGCCGCGGAAGCTAACGCAGTTCTTTACGCGTGCTCTCGAGCTCGAGAACTCCGACGTTTACAGCGTTGATATGCCGCTCAACTTGCAAGACTTCCTAACGCTGATGCAGTTGGATCGTCGTGCGCTGAAAGACGTACCGTTTACCTCGCGGAAGGTCTCGGAGTTTGAGCGCGATGGCGAGAACATCTTTGATGTGCTCAAAGATGGCGACATCTTCGTGCACCATCCGTTTGATTCGTTTACGCACTCGGTGGTGCGATTTATCGAGGCTGCAGCCGAAGATCCGCACGTGCTTGCGATCAAGATTACGCTCTATCGTGCGGGTGGACGTTCACCGGTGATCGAGGCGCTGAAGCGCGCCGCAACGCTGGGTAAGAACGTCACAGCGTTTGTGGAGTTGAAAGCGCGCTTCGATGAAGAGACCAACATTCAATGGGCGCGTGCCCTCGAACAGGCGGGCGTGCACGTGGTCTACGGCGTGATGGGTCTGAAGGTGCACTGCAAGGTGTGCCTGGTCGTGCGCAAAGAGGGCGTGAATGTTCTTACCTACGCGCACATTGCAACAGGCAACTACAACCTTGCGACGTCGCGTGTGTACACCGACGTTGGGATCTTCACTGGACGTCAGGAGTTCGAGCGCGATTTCGTGCATCTGTTCAATCTGCTCACGGGATACTCACGTCACGCATCATGGCAGCATCTCGGTGTTGCGCCATTGAATCTGCGCAGCACATTCCTCGAGCTTATCGAGCGCGAGATCGACCATGTGAAGAAGGGTGCTAAGGGGCATATCATTGCCAAGATGAATGCGCTGATCGATACGACGATTATCAAGGCGCTCTACCGGGCATCGATGGCAGGTGTGAAGATCGAACTGATCGTGCGTGGCGTGTGCGCCTTGCGTGCCGGTGTGCCGGGCGTGAGCGAGAATATCACGGTGCGCAGCATCCTTGATCGCTTCCTCGAGCACAGTCGCATCTTCTGGTTCCGCAACGGCGGTGAGGATGCCGTGTTTATCTCGAGTGCTGATTGGATGACGCGGAATATGGATCGTCGCATTGAGATCGTCTTCCCAGTCTACGACAGCAAGGTCAAGAAACGTATGCGCGAGATTCTCAAGACGTATCTTGCCGACACTGTGAAAGTCCGTGTGCTTGAGCCCGATGGTTCGTATCGACGATGCGATCCGGGCGCCGCGCCGGTGCGATCGCAGCAGTCGTTCCTCCCATCAAAGCGTCGCGCGTGAATCCAACGGTAGCACTTGCATTGCGATATGTACGACCTCGTCGGTTATCGGCGATTGGTCTGATCGGTGGCATTTCCGTTGTTGGAATCGCCGTTGGCACTGCTGCGTTGATCATTGTGCTGTCGCTGTTCAACGGTTTTCGTGGCGTTGCAATCGATAGCATGACCAGCACGGGTCCGCACATCCGAGTGGTGGACGATGGGCGCCCCCTTGCCGATCGCGTGCCGGATGCAACGCTGCGTTCGCGCGTTGTGCAGTCGACGATTGTTGTGCAGTTACCCGGACGTACCACAGCGGCTCGCACGATTGGCGTGCCCTCGGAAACTAGTATGCGCGAGGATATCGCGCGTTCGACAATGATCGGCGAAGCGAACGTTGAGACGCGACGTGGTATCTCGGGAGCAGTGATCTCGCTCGACATGGCCGAGTCGATGAATGTCTATCTCGGTGATACACTCGTGTTGCTCGCACCTGAATCAATTGAATCATCGCTCCTTACGATGTCGATCCCAACCGGTGTGAGCGTGGAAGTGCGTGGTATCCTCGCCCCTTCGGCAGGTGCTGCTGCAACTACGCCGCAGATGGTTGTGCTCGACACCGTTCTTACGTCGGCTGCGCGAGCGTCGACAACAGCGTATACATACATTCGCATCGCTGACCCGCGAATTGCGGAACATCTTGCTCAGTCGCTGCGAGACGCGGGTTTTCGCGCAGAGTCGTGGCAGGAGTTGCATCGCACGATGTTCGACATGATGCGACTCGAGAGAATAGGGTCGTTCATTGTGCTCTCACTCATCGTCATCGTTGCTGCGTTCAACATCCTTGTGTCGCTCACGTTGGGTGTGATTGAGAAGCGACGTGATGTTGCTATCCTCAAGGCGATTGGTGCCACGGATCGGCAGATCCACCGCGTGTTTCATGTGCAGGGGCTTGTCATCGGTGTCGGTAGTGTGATGATCGGCAGTCTGCTCGGCGTGGGGCTGTGTATCGGACAGCGCACGTTTCAATGGATTCGCTTTGACGTGACGCAAGGGTACGCCATCCCAGCGCTGCCTGTCGACGTCCATGTGCTCGATGTGGTAGTCGTGGCCTGTATGGGCATTCTCTGTGCGGGTCTTGCTGCGCAGTACCCGGCGCGCCGTGCAGCACGCATTACGATTGCCGACGCCGTGCGGTCGCGCTAAGCGCTATTCCTCGATACATGCGAGCATGTGCAATGTGAGTTCGTCGCAGACACGATATCCTTCGGCTGTGAGCTGAAGATGTGTGCCCGTATCGCGAATGAAATCAGCTTCGATCCAATGCGGTAGATGCTCCGACAGTGCCTGACGGATGTCGATGGCATAGCGATCGCGTATTGCCTCGACAGGAATGCCTTCGGCGCGGAGTGTGCAGAAGAGAAACTCGGTGAGTTGCTCGCGGCTATCGAGCGTCTCGCGGTTTGCTTCGGGAAGCTCGCCAGCGTGCACCTTCGCCGTCCATTGCGTGAGTGAGCGATGATTCCAGTAGCGTGTTGTTCCGAGTAATCCATGTGCGCTCGGACCAACAGCGGTGTAGGATTCGCAGAGCCAGTAGGTGCGATTGTGCAGACAGCGGCGACCAGGCCGCGCGAAGTTGCTGACTTCGTACTGCTCGTATCCGGCGCGCGTGAGTGTGTCGATCACCAGCGCATACATTGCTGCATCGGTGTCTTCGGATGTTGGTGTTACAAGCCCCTTTTTCAACTTCGCATACAGTGGCGTGCCGTGTTCGTAAATCAAGGAGTACGCGCTGATATGATCGGGTTCGAGGGCGAGGAGTCGCTCCAAGTTGTACTGCAGTGATGCGAACGTCTGACCGGGCACGGCAAACATCAAATCCATGTTGACGTTGGTGAAGCCGGCTGCGCGAGCAAGCGTCATTGCCTGCGATGCTTCATCTGCGGTATGGATACGGTCGAGAAATGCGAGTTCCGATTCCGTGAACGACTGCACACCAAACGACAAACGATTGATGCCTGCGTTGGCATATCCCTGAAGCGAAGCTGCTGTAACTGTGCCAGGGTTGCATTCCATCGTCCACTCCGCATCTGGTGCAACTGAAACGCTTGCGCGGACATGTTCGGTGATGCGCGTTAATGCTTCGATCGAAAGCAGCGACGGTGTGCCGCCGCCGAAGAAGACGGATGTGACTGGCGTGGTTGATGGTGTTTCCGCGCGCATCGTGATCTCGCGCAGCAGCGTCTCGACGAATGTGTCGATGTGCTGTGTTGTCTCGAGACTGTAGAAGTCGCAGTACGAGCACTTCTTTTCGCAGAAGGGGATATGGAGGTAGTAGCCGCGCATTAGTTGATCAGGTGAAATAACCGATCCCAGCGAATGTGTTGCGCGGGGTTATTGGGTGTATCGCCGTACGACCAGTAGACGAAGAGTGGAGCGCCCGTGACGTGATCAGCCGGAAGAACGCCCCACGAACGTGAGTCGTACGAATTGCTGCGATTGTCGCCCATCACAAAGAAGTGCTGATCGGGTACCACCACGGTGCGCCGACGTTCCTTGGGTTTGAGCAATGGATCGAAGGGTGGCTGAGCATCGGGTGGTGTTGGCAGAAGCGTGTCGTTCACCGAAATGGACTCGTGTGTGAACACGAGCGTGTCGCCCGGTACACCGATCACGCGCTTGATGTACAGCTCGTCGGGATGCAGTTCGATGTCGCCCTTGCGCAGCGAATCGGGAAGCGAGAAGATGATCACATCGCCGCGCCGAACATCGCGCACTAAAAAGCTGATCTTGCTCATCACGATGTAGTCACCATGCAGAATGGTGTTCTCCATCGAATGTGTTGGTACAAGGAAGACGCCCAGGACGAAGATTCGCAGAGCAATGGCCATGCAAGCAGCAAAAACTGCCGTGAGGGCGAGGTCGCGCCAGCGGATCTGAGAAAACCGTTGGCTATCCATCTTAGTTGATGATCATCCCGATGCGATTCCAACGAATCGTGCTGAATCGCTCGAAGAGCGAAGCACGCCTGTTGCTGCTCGGCTCCCACGACCAATAGACGACCATCGGCGTGCCTACCACATCATGCTTCGGGATAAAGCCCCAGAAGCGCGAGTCGGCAGAGTTGTCGCGGTTGTCACCCATGCCGAACACGTAATCGCGTTCGACAGTATACGAGGTAGCTGGTTGTCCGTCGATGGTGCCTGTGCCGAGGTTGACGGTGTGACCTTCACGACGGATAAACGTTGCCCATTCGTAGAGTGATTCCGGTGTGAGTGGAATCACATCGCCTTCTTGTGGAATGCGGATCGGACCGTAATCGTCGCGCGTGAATTGACGTCCCGGTGGGAATGTCGCCATGCGATCAGACTCGTGACGCACTGTGCGCTCCTCGGCGCTGTAAGGGGCGAACTGTCCGTGCTCAGGGAGCGGACGTTCAATGCCATTCACAAAGACGCGTCCGCCGCGAATCTGCAGCGTGTCGCCAGCAACGGCGATACAGCGCTTGAGGTAGTACTCGAAATTCTCAGCCGATGCTTCGTCGCGATTTCCTGGGAAGATGAACACAATCACGTCGCCGTGCTTTGGTTCGATCAGTGGTGGAAGCTTGTAGAAGGGCAGCGGCAGATTGAGGAACGGAATGATCTGCGGTGTGGATGGTCCGTAGATGAACTTGTTGACGAACAAGAAATCGCCGGCCATCACGGTGCGCTCCATCGAACCCGTTGGCACAGTGAACGACGCAAGGGCAAGTCCGTTAATGATCGTCACCACCGAAACCGCCCACACGAGCGTCTTCACCCATGCTACAACATGCTGTACAAATGTCTCCGGCTTTGGTGCATTCAACCGAGCACGCCGACGACGAATGAGCCATTGTCCGAACGGACCGAGTTTGCTGTAGAGGGTTTCGATGAGGGACATACGGATCAATCGATAGAGAGAACTGCGTGGAATGCTTCCTGTGGGATTTCCACCTTGCCAACTTGCTTCATGCGCTTCTTGCCTTCCTTCTGCTTCTCGAGCAACTTGCGCTTCCGTGAAATGTCGCCACCGTAACACTTGGCGATCACGTTCTTGCGAATTGCACTGATCGATTCGCGTGCGATAATCTTCGAACCGATGGCAGCCTGAATGGCAACTTCGAACATCTGACGTGGGATGAGCTCTTTGAGTTTTGCGCAGAGCTTCTTGCCCCATTCATGGGCCTTCTGACGGTGTACAATCGACGACAGCGCGTCTACTGGTTCGCCATTCAGGAGAATGTCCATGCGAACGAGTTCGCCTTGCTTGTAGTCGGAGTATTCGTAGTCGAGCGATGCATAGCCGCGTGTATTGGACTTCAACTTGTCGTAGAAGTCGAACACGACTTCTGCCAGCGGAAGATCAAATGTCATGTCGACGCGATCGGATGACAAGTACGACTGACCCATCATCGTGCCACGACGGTCCATGCAGAGCTTCATGATCGTGCCGACGTATTCCGACGGCGCGATGATCTGCGCACGGATGAATGGCTCTTGAATCTCTTTGATCAATGTTGGGTTTGGAAGCTGCGATGGATTGTCAACCCAGAGGATTTCGTCGCGAGTTGTGATCACCTTGTAGCGTACGTTCGGTACGGTGGTGACGATCACCTGATTGAACTCGCGCTCGAGACGCTCCTGCACGATTTCCATGTGGAGCAGACCAAGGAAGCCGCAGCGGAAGCCGAAGCCAAGCGCGCTTGATGATTCCGGCTCGAAGCTGATCGCAGAGTCGTTGAGCGACAGCTTGCCGAGCGCTTCACGCAAATCTTCGAAGTCGTCACTGTCTGCCGGGTAGATACCCGAGAACACCATCGGTTTGACTTCGCGGAATCCTTCGATCGGATTCGTTGTCGGATTGCTTGCGAGCGTTACTGTATCACCGACCTTCGAGTCCTGCAGTCGACGGATGGCAGCCGTGAAGTAGCCTACGTTACCTGCTTCGAGCACACCTGTGCGCTGGCGTTGCATGTGGAGCACGCCTACTTCATCGAGTTCGTAGGTCTGATTCGTGTTCATGAACAGAATCTTGTCCTTCTCCTTCATGGTGCCGTCGAATACACGCACGTTCACCACGACGCCGCGATAGGCATCGAAGATGGAGTCGTAAATCAAGGCACGCAGCGGAGCTTTCGGATCGCCCTTCGGCGGTGGAATCTTCGCGACAACAGTCTCGAGAATCTCATCGATGCCGATGCCTGCCTTTGCAGACGCAAGAATCATGTCTTCTTCTTTACAGCCAATCAAATCGATCACCTGCTGCTTCACGTTGTCGATCGTCGTGACAGCACTTGGCAAGTCGATCTTGTTGATCACCGGAATGATCTCCAGACCTTGATCGATTGCCATGAAGAGGTTCGAGATTGTCTGCGCTTCAACACCCTGTGTTGCATCAACCACAAGCAGTGCGCCTTCGCACGCGCTGAGCGAGCGCGAGACTTCGTAGGAGAAGTCCACGTGACCCGGTGTGTCGATCAGGTTGAGCTTGTAGGTGTTTCCATCATTGGCTTTGTAATCCATCTGGATCGCATGCAGCTTGATGGTGATGCCACGCTCCTGCTCAAGAGGATTGTCGTCGAGAATCTGATTCATTGTCATCTCGCGCGCCGACACACGCCCCGTACGCTCCAGCAAACGGTCTGCTAGCGTCGACTTGCCGTGGTCAATGTGCGCGATGATGCAAAAGTTGCGGTAGTTCTTCATAAGAGGGCAAAGATACGGAGTGGAGGCACGGCAGGGCTACGGGGCGAGCAGACAAGGTGGGAAATTGACTGATTGGTCGAAATAAGGAACAAAATCTCGTAGGTTTGCGTTCTGAATGCTTTCCCCCACTTGTTTGAGAGTAACGACATGCCAAACCCAGATTTCAGCGTCCTCTTCAACGGTATCGATGCCAAGGATCACGTGCTGTTCGGCACATTCCTTACCGACGATGCGCAGTTCCGCTTTGCGAACCACCCAGCAGTGGTTGGCAAGGACACGATTGTGAACTTCCTCGAGGGATGGTTCCAGAGCATCGCAGCCATCAAGCACTCGAACCTCACAGTGCGTGAAGGCGACGGCTTCGTGCTGACAGAAGGTACCGTGACGTACACACGTCACAGCGGATCGACGCTCAGCGTTCCATTCGCGAACGTCTTCAACATGGTCGACGGAAAGATCAAGGATTACTTGATCTACGTTGATAACTCGACCCTGTATACTGAGCAGTAAGCGGCAGCTGAAACGCATACGACGCCGACAGCGTCGCAAACGCATCCTGCATTCGAAGCCCTGTACGTGATGGAAACATCGCGTATGGGGCTTGTAGTATCCGGGCCTCTGCTCGAAGGAGCACGTTGCGAATAATCTCGACGTCGAGATTGACCGACGCCGATGTTGACACAAATGGCTGCGAAGACGTCGTAAAGAGCATGTTGTATGCATCGTGCATGTGCTCGAGACGTGCGGCCAGACGAAGCGTTGGCGACACGCGAACGGCAGCCACAGCGCCGAGGTACCATGCGATGTCGTAGGCAGTTGAGCGTCGTTCCTGGGCTCCAATGTCGGCAATCGCCGTCAGCGTGGTCGACTCGGTTACGTTCCAGGTCGCCCACAGATTGCTGTACCACCGGAGCTGCTGCTCCTGTCCGCGAGGTTGCTCGTTGCCAAGGAATGTGCTCCATGTGAGCGATACTGCATCCGTTGGACGATGTGTGATACGTGTGCCAATGGCAATGCCGTCGTTGTTATCAATCACACGTTGCCATCCATTGAGGACGTGCAGCGCAATTGATGTCGATGCCGATTCATCCCATGTGAGCGAGACACCCGTTTCGACATACGGCGTTGCATCCGATGCATACAATCGCGAGAGGAGTGCATTGTCACGCGCAATCATCGACTCAGCACCGATGTGCGAGGGATACACGCCTGCGTCGAGCCACATGCCATCGGCAAGGCGCACGCCAAGCCATGCTTCACTCAGCCACCGAAGCGACGTGTCCGCACCGGTCCACAACACGTCGGCAAACCACCCTGTCTGCGCTGCTACCTTGCCGCGCACATGCGTACTACGGAGTTCGACGCCTGCGATGCCTTGCATGATGCCGAGCTGATCGTTGCGCGATGGCTGTAGCGTGAAGGCACGCTCGTGAGTTGGTGGCGCATTGAACGAGGTTGAATACGCCGCATCGAGGAGCACGTGCGCCGTAACCACGGTGCTGTCGCGAGCGTGTAGTGTTGCAGCGCATCCTACGATGCACAATGCAGCAGCGATGATGTGATGCCGCATCGTGATGCCTACTTCGAGGGGAGTGGTTCGCGCGTGACAACCATCGCCAGCGTGCGTCCGTCGGGACTAAGCGCGATGCGTCCGATACGTCCGCGCAGCGGCAGTATGCCCGACACCGGCGTGTACGACCACGCCGTGCCGTTCTGTTGTGCAATCAGCAGTCCGTCGGCACTACTCATCAGCACGCGACCATTATCAAGCCACACAAAGTCTTCCGAGCCGCGAGGCATGGGAAGGATCGACGTGCCGCGTTCTTCGCCGGGTGCAACGGTCATGAGCACCCATTGCGCCGTGTCTGATTTGTCGACGTATGTCAATCGATTCGTCGGCGACATCCGCAACGTGCGTCCGATGGATGATGCAACGGTAACCGACTGACGTGAGGCGAGATCGACAACGCGTAGTGTGTGGGGTTGGCGTTCGTCTTCGTTGCCAACCACAAATACTGCAACCATGCCATCGCCCATCCAACAATGATACCCGATGCGACGCATTCCGATGATGGGCGCAATCGCACGTCCGGTTGCATCATAGCGCCAGAGCTGCTGCGATTCGGTGTAGTCTTCTCCTGATGCTGTAGGACGTGCAACGCGCACAGCCGATAGACTGCGTCCATCCGACATTGGCGTTGGCGAGAACTCCGCTTCCGGCGTCTGCGTCACACGCGTGCGTGTACCACTCGTGCGATCGTAGCGTACAATGTCCGTCGCACCATTGACATCATCGACGTAGTAGATCGTGCGTCCATCAGCAGAGAACGCAGGCTGGTTGTTGTATCCAGCGTGCGGTGTTATCTCCGCCACAGAGGAGATTGCTCCACGTGACGCGTCGAAGTCTGCCACAACGATCGACGTTGATGGCAGGGGAGGAATCGACGCGCACGACGTGACGATGATCGAGAGGATTAGTACGCTCGTGCGAACAGTACGCGCTGTGTACTTGGCTTGCCGGTCTTGATGCACGTGCCTGCTTCCTGTGGGTTGTTGAGAGGGATGCAGCGAATCGTAGCCTTCGTCTCGGTCTTGATAAGCTCTTCGGTTTCGCCGGTGCCATCCCAGTGGGCGCTTACGAAGCCCCCTTTCTCATCAAGCGTGCGCACAAACTCGTCCCACGTATCAACGCGAGTAATGTGTTCGTCGCGGTAGGTGCGTGCACGTTCGAGAAGGTTGGCTTGAATATCGTCGAGCAGCTTCACGATGTGATCGGTGATCGTGGCGATATCGACACTTGCCTTTTCCTTCGTGTCGCGACGTGCAACTTCGATGGTGCCGTTTTCAAGGTCGCGTGCACCAAGGCCGAGGCGGACAGGTATGCCGAGCTTTTCGTATTCGGCGAACTTGTAGCCTGGACGGTTCTGATCGTCGGTGTCGATCTTCACGCGCACGCCCTTGCTGCGCAGATCGTTGGCGATTGCTGTTGCGCGCTCAACAAGTTCCGGAGTTGGCTTTGGAATCGGAACGATGACTACATGCGTTGGTGCAAGACGTGGTGGGATGACTAAGCCGTCGTCGTCGGAGTGCGCCATCACGAGTGCACCCATCAGACGTGTAGATACGCCCCATGAGGTTGCCCACACGTACTCACGTGTGTTGTCCTTCGTGTTGAACTGCACGTCAAACGCCTTGGCAAAGTTCTGTCCGAGGAAGTGCGATGTGCCTGCTTGCAGCGCCTTGCCGTCTTGCATCAGTGCTTCGATGCAGTAGGTGTCTTCGGCACCAGCAAAGCGTTCGTTGGCTGTCTTGACGCCCTTGACAACTGGGAGTGCCATCCACTCTTCGGCAAACGTTGCATAGACGTCGAGCATCTTGCGCGTTTCTTCAATCGCTTCGTCGCGTGTTGCGTGCGCTGTGTGTCCTTCTTGCCACAGGAATTCCGCTGTGCGCAGGAACAAGCGTGTGCGCATTTCCCAGCGGACAACGTTCGCCCACTGATTGATGAGCAACGGGAGGTCACGATAGGAGTCGATCCAATCGCGGTATGTATTCCAGATGATCGTTTCCGACGTCGGACGTACGATCAGTTCTTCTTCGAGCTTTGCATCGGGGTCCACAACAACACCTGATCCGTCTTCAGCATTCTTCAGACGGTAGTGCGTAACCACGGCGCATTCCTTCGCGAAGCCTTCCACGTGCGCTGCTTCCTTGCTCAGGAAGCTCTTCGGGATGAAGAGCGGGAAGTAGGCGTTCATGTGGCCGGTGTCCTTGAACATGCGATCGAGCGTATCGCGCATGTTCTCCCAGATGGCGAAGCCATAGGGTTTGATCACCATGCAGCCCTTCACGGCTGAATAGTCGGCCAGACCTGCCTTACGGACGAGGTCGATGTACCATTGGGAATAGTCGTCGGCGCGCGATGTAATGTCTTTGCTCATGCGGCAAAGATAGAAACCTTACTTCGGAGTCTCGAAGAGGAACACCAGTTGTCCGTCCGGCGATTGAAAGATCGCGTTAGCGATGCGCTTGTCGGCAGACGGAATCTCCTCGACAGGTTTCATGCCGGCATTCTTCAGGCGCTCGATACGTTGCTCCATGTCGGGCATGAAGTACGTGATGGCAACATTGGCGATGTCGCGGTCTTGATGGATGCCGATCTCGCATGCCTTGTCGGCCATGTTCACAAATGGGTACGGCTTCGTTGCTTGCTTTGTTGGTGCAAAGCCGAGGTCGGCCCACCACTGTTTTTCTTGTGTGACCGATGC